>ENA-OQNI01000071-OQNI01000071.1-human-gut-metagenome-genome-assembly--contig:-NODE-71-length-158944-cov-6.733511_pt1 | contig 158944 bp, 141 predicted proteins | sample MGYA00242627_ERZ504876 | MGnify/ENA primary metagenome ERZ504876 (study PRJEB26092, sample SAMD00036386) | human gut metagenome | host: Homo sapiens | study: EMG produced TPA metagenomics assembly of... | reverse complement strand
CAGTAAAAAGAAGGTCACCAGTACGGTGGCGGCCAGTTCAACAACAGCAGAAATACCTTTCCAGACGGTAAAATCGTGCGCATAGCTGCCGAAGCGGCGGTAAAAAACCGCGCCATTCATAAAAAGGCCAATATAGATTGCAAGCAAGAAGCTCAGCTTCTGCTGTGTAATCGATTTGATGTATCTCATGCAAACAAACCCTGGACAAACAGGTGATAACACCCTGCTTAGTGGCTTTTCAGGCCAGGCAGGGGAAAAGTGCGGAGGTAGTCAGATAAGTAAAATCTACACGCGCGAATAAGTAGACCACAGCAAAGGGAAAAAGTGTGGGGAAAGAGTGTGCACGAAGCACAAATTTACAAAAATGCAAGTTTGAAAAGAGACTTTAGCGTTACAAAAAGCAGTAAAAAGGGCCAGTTAACTGGCCCAAATTTTACGCGTTATTGTTTATACATTTCGTTGATGCGTTTGATGCACACTGAAGCTGAAGCCCAGTAGCTCACGGCTGAGCATTAAAGGGAGCCATGCGCCTCACGCAACATTTTCTGCTCTGGCTGGCGAATGGTCGTAGAAAGCGCCAGTGACAGAATCAGCAGGGCGAAAATCACGTAGAAAGTCACATAGAATCCGCCAAACAGTGAAGCGATAATCGAACCACAAATGCTGCCGATACCGAAACCGAGGTAAATGACGCCGTAGTTTTTCGCCAGGTTATTGAGGCCGAAGAACTCACTGACCAGTGACGGGAACACCGTAATCGTGCCACCAAAGTTAAATGCCACACAGGCAATCGCTGCAAAGAACGTCACTGCATTCAATGGTGCAAACAGCAGGGCCGCCATACCCACCAGCGCAATCACCTGACCAATGGTGATAACACGGATACGGGCGATTTTGTCAGACAGAATGCCCAGCACCAGACGACCAGAAAGGTTGGCGATGGAAATAACCGTCACAGCATTGGCTGCGGAAATTGCATCAAGATGCGCCAGACTTTGAGCGATATCTTTCGCTACACCAATCACATACAGACCACTCATGCACGCAGTCAGGAACATAACCGCTAACATCCAGTACTGCGGTTTACGCATCGACTCTGCCAGGGTGTAGTCCTTCTCCACCACACCATTGCTGGTTTTCACTTCCTGCTTCGGCGCATCTTTCATTAACGTTGCGCCAAAGACAATCATCACCAGTACAATCGCGCCCCAAATAACAAAGGTTTTTTCCAGACCCACCGTTTCGAGCAGGTGCGTGTCGATAAATTTAAAACCCAGGCTGCCCAGACCATAAGAACCGATAGCAAAAGCAGAGATAAGTCCCTTACGCTCCGGAAACCACTTCACGCAGTTAGAGAGCGTCAACAGGTAACCCGCACCATCCGCCAGACCAACCAACACACCGGCGCTTAACCACAGCATCATCAGGTTGTTGGAATGTGCTGTCAGGAAGAAACCTAATCCCAGCAAAATGCCGGAAGCCATAGTGACGCGTTTAACACCAAAACGTTCCTGCAATTTGCCCGCAACAGAAGACGAAATTGCCAGCCCCAGACTTAACAAGCCGAAAGAGAAAGCAACCTGGCTTACAGGAGCCCCCAGCTTGGCAGAAAGCGCACCGTTAAACAGACTCCAGGTATAAACCGACCCCAGAGCAAACTGGGTAATGATAGTACCGATGAGTGTCAGCCAGCGAGTACGCTGATAATTTGAAGGTGTCATGGCAGTATTCCTGCAGTAATAAAAAGGAAAAATCTCTGCTGACAACCATAACGAAGTGCGCTTTATGACTGGGGAAAAACGGCATGAAATGCCATCAGAACGGAATGAAATGCACTAGTTCAGGAATGAATGACTCGACAATTATTCGCCAAATTTATTATTTAGTAAGTTAGTCCCCACTATCGCCACATTAGTTGTTATTTATGGGTTTCAATTGTATCTATAACGTTAAAATCTGGCGCTAACCCCCATCGTATACAGATAGTCGCTATTGTTAGTGGTATTTTCTGCCTGAGATAGCGCAGCATAGGCAGCAATATTTTGATTGAGCAACATATCAGCGCCTACGGTGACATCCAGCCAGTTGCCGTTCTGGTTTGTCGCCGTCATCCGGCTCAGGCCTGATTGCGCCTTCCAGATATTCTCGCCAAATTGCTGGTTATAGCTGATTTGCGCCCAGGGTCGAAGATCGCCAAGCCGGGAGTCAACACGCCAGCCTAAGGTACTCACGCTGGCATGCCATAACGGATCGGCCAGCGTGGTAGTACTGTCGCCAAACTCGTTATACATCGAGGTAGTTGTGCCATCGTAATGTAATGCCGCGACCGGGCCGGTTGTAACCTGCTCATATAAAGGAAAATTCCAGCCCATACTCATACTGCTGGTCACATCCACAGGGGTTTCTTCCGCCAGATTGACTTCCAGTCCCAGCGCCCTTTGGCTACTTTGAATACGTTGCGACAAAATATCGTTGTAATCAGGTTGATGATCGCTATCCCAGGTGTAACGCTCTGTGGAATGTCCGGGTTGCGTATCAACGATATATTCTTGTTGCCAGGCGTAAGCTGTGTTGAGAAAAAAGGCACTGATTACCGCGCTCGCAAGCAGGCTTAGCTGCCAGCGACCACCGCTTTTTTTTATGATCATTAACACGACTCCAGGGAAGAGCCGAATTCGGCAATATTATTGTCATTGTATGAAGGATATCGGGCATAGTAGCCCTGTATTAAATATTGACTTTTTCACCGATGCGTCAAGAAAAGCGGCTGAAATTTTTACGATCGGGTACATAGCGAGGGAAAGTATGGAACGTTGCGGCTGGGTGAGTCAGGACCCGCTTTATATTGCCTACCATGATAATGAATGGGGCGTGCCTGAAACTGACAGTAAAAAACTGTTCGAAATGATCTGCCTTGAAGGGCAGCAGGCTGGGTTATCGTGGATCACCGTCCTCAAAAAACGCGAAAACTATCGCGCATGCTTTCATCAGTTCGATCCGGTGAAAGTTGCCGCAATGCAGGAAGAGGATGTCGAAAGACTGGTACAGGACGCCGGGATTATCCGCCATCGTGGGAAAATTCAGGCAATTATTGGTAATGCGCGGGCGTACCTGCAAATGGAACAGAACGGCGAACCGTTTGCCGACTTTGTCTGGTCGTTTGTCAATCATCAACCACAGGTGACACAAGCCACAACGTTGAGCGAAATCCCCACATCTACACCCGCCTCCGACGCCCTATCTAAGGCACTAAAAAAACGTGGTTTTAAGTTTGTCGGTACCACAATCTGTTACTCCTTTATGCAGGCATGTGGGCTGGTGAATGATCATGTGGTTGGCTGCTGTTGCCATCCGGGAAATAAACCATGATTCGGGAAGTGCAACGTTCAGAACTCCCCGCGATCCTCCAACTGTGGCTGGAAAGTACAACCTGGGGGCATCCCTTTATAAAATCGAGTTACTGGCGTGACTGCATTCCGCTGGTGCGGGATGCGTATCTTGCCAACGCGCAAAACTGGGTCTGGGAAGAAGACGGTAAGCTTCTCGGTTTTGTCAGCATTATGGAAGGCCGATTCCTCGCAGCAATGTTTGTCGCACCGAAGGCCGTCAGACGCGGTATTGGTAAGGCGCTAATGCAGTATGTGCAGCAGCGCCATCCCCATCTGATGCTGGAGGTTTATCAAAAAAATCAACCGGCGATAGATTTCTACCATGCGCAGGGTTTTCACATTGTCGATTGCGCATGGCAGGATGAAACCCAACTACCCACCTGGATTATGAGCTGGCCGGTGGTTCAAACGCTGTAAGTGTCAGTTCCGGACCGGTGTATTTTTCCAGCCATGCCAGCGCCGTATTACCCGCACAGCCATTCCCCAGCCGCGAGCTGGGGAGATCTTTGGTCAGCACGTTCACTGCGCCGTTTTTACAAATGCCGCCAGCGATTAAATCCAAATCCGGCCATGCGCCTTCGTGAATACAAATCACGCCAGGTTTAATTCCCTCGCTAATGACCGCGCCGGCAAGAATTTGCCCGCGTGAGTTCCACAGCCGAACAGTATCGCCATCTTGTATGCCGCGCGTCTGGGCATCTTCAGGATGAATGGTGACAGGCTCACGATTTGCCACCGCGTACAATTCGCGCAGAGAACTGTAATTCAGCTGGCTGTGCAGACGATGCGCCGGATGAGCAGAAAGTACCTGCAACTGTTCCGGTTCGGCACTGCCCTGCCATTCGTCCGGCGCCAGCCACATTGGATGCCCCGGGCAATCTGGATAAGCGTAATCGGCAATACGCTGCGAGAAGATTTCAATCTTACCGCTGGCGGTTTTTAATGGATGCGCCTGCGGATCGCGGCGAAAATCGGCGAAGCGAATAAACCGCTCACTGTCCGGGTTTTCCGGCATCTCAATTAACTGGTTGGCTTGCCAGAACTCAGCAAATGGCGGCAATTCAACCTGCTGGCTTGCCCCGCGCTGCCGGGCAACGTTATAAAACGTTTCCAGCCATTGCAGCTCACTTTTTCCTTCCGTAAAACGTGCATAACCGCCCTTCTGCCAACGTTCACTCAAGTCGGCAAAAACATCAAAATCATTACGCGCTTCATCGCGTGGCGGCACCACTTGCTTCATCGGCACCAGATGCTGATTACTGTAATCACCGGTCATGGTGAGATCATTACGCTCAAAAGAGGTGGTCGCAGGCAGAACGATATCCGCGTGTTTCGCCGCAGCCGTCCAGAAGCATTCGGAGATCACCACCAGCTCCGGTTTTTGCCAGGCACGGATCAGGCGATTGGTATCCTGATGATGAGTAAAGTTGGCACCACCCGCCCACCAGATAAAACGAATATCCGGGAAATGTCGGTCCATACCGTTATGTTGATATGCGCCACCAGGGTTTTCCAGTGCTTCAACAATGCGGGCGACAGGGATTTTATCTACCGCATCGGTGCCACCCGGCAAGCTGCCCTGCATGGAAGAGAGCACCGCAGCGCGGCGCGTGGGGTTACCACCATTGGCAAAATGGTAAGAAAGACCAAAACCGCCGCCGGGTGTGCCGATTTGCCCCAACATTGCCGCCAGCGTGACGAGCATCCAGTGTTTTTGCTCACCAAACTGTTGGCGCTGCATTCCCCAGCCTGCCATCAGCATGGTTGTATTTTGGTGGAAAATAGCCGCCAGCTCGCGGATTTTCGCTGCGCCAACACCACAAATCTCTGCCGCCCATTCGGCGTTTTTCGCTATACCGTCACTCTCGCCCAGCAAATAAGAGGCGAAGACGGCATAACCTGTGGTGCAACGCGCCAGAAACGCTTCGTCGTGCCAACCATTTTCCACCAGCGTATGGGCGATCCCCAGCATCAACGCAACATCGGTGCCCATGTGTGGTGCCACCCACTCCATTTTATCGCCAAAGAAATCGATGGTTTCCGATCGCATTGGATCAATGCAGATCAGCTTTTTCCCGCTGTCACGCAGTGCGGAAAAGTAAGAAAGCCCCTGCTCATCGGATGCATTCCACGCAATTTTCAGCGTATTGAGTGGGTTAGCACTCCACAGCACCACGACATCGCTATGTTCCAGCACCAGCGGCCAACTGGTTTGCTGTTGATAAACTTCGCTGCCACCCACGACATACGGCATGATCGCCTGTGCCGCGCCGGTCGAATAATCCCCCAGATGCCCGGTATAACCGCCTGCCAGCGCCATATAGCGTTGTAATAATGTCGAGGCCTTATTCAGCACGCCGTTTGAACGCCAGCCGTAGGAACCAGCAAAAATCGATGCCGGACCATAAGCCTCACGAATGCGTTTATGCTGATGGTGAATAAGCTCCAGCGCCTCATCCCAACTCACGCGAACAAATTCATCCTGCCCACGAATGCCTTGCGGATTTTCCGGTGACGCAAGAAAGCCTTTGCGCACCATTGGAAATCGCACCCGCGTATTGCTGTGAACCTGGTCGCGAACCGCGCTCTGCAAGGAGTTTTCCATTCCTGTGGCTAACGCGCCACGCGAGCTAAACACGGTTTCGCCGTCGGTTTCAACCAGCATAGGCCCCCAGTGGGCGGCAGTCAGAACGGAATATCGTGAGGATGAGTTGGCCAAACCGAAGACTCCTGAAAGGTTAGATGTATTGAGCAGTTAAATATTACTTACAAATTTCCGAGTATTCCCAGGAATAATCTTCATGCTCACGCGGCATAATCTCCCGCCACGGAACCCGTGGCAAAGAATAAAAAGGTTATTAAGGATTAACAATGAAGAAACGTGTTTATCTTATTGCCGCCGTAGTGAGTGGCGCTCTGGCGGTATCTGGCTGTACAACTAACCCTTACACCGGCGAACGCGAAGCAGGTAAATCTGCTATCGGCGCAGGTCTGGGCTCTCTCGTTGGCGCGGGTATTGGTGCGCTCTCTTCTTCGAAGAAAGATCGCGGTAAAGGCGCGCTCATTGGCGCAGCAGCAGGCGCAGCTCTGGGCGGCGGCGTTGGTTATTACATGGATGTGCAGGAAGCGAAGCTGCGTGACAAAATGCGCGGCACTGGTGTTAGCGTAACCCGCAGCGGGGATAACATTATCCTCAATATGCCGAACAATGTGACCTTCGACAGCAGCAGCGCAACCCTGAAACCGGCGGGCGCTAACACCCTGACCGGCGTGGCAATGGTACTGAAAGAGTATCCGAAAACGGCGGTTAACGTGATTGGTTATACCGACAGCACGGGGAGTCACGACCTGAACATGCGTCTCTCCCAGCAGCGTGCGGATTCCGTTGCCAGCGCGTTGATCACCCAGGGCGTGGACGCCAGCCGCATCCGTACTCAAGGCCTTGGCCCGGCTAACCCAATCGCCAGCAACAGCACCGCAGAAGGTAAAGCGCAAAACCGCCGTGTAGAAATTACCTTAAGCCCACTGTAATCCCTTTCATGTCAGGTGATGCAGAAATCACCTGGCATTCTTCAGTTTTCCTTCATCATATTTCAGGCTAAGGTGATCGCCTTATCAGTGAATGGAGAGAAGCATGAAGCCGTCCGTTATCCTCTACAAAGCCTTACCTGATGATTTACTGCAACGCCTGCAAGAACATTTCACCGTTCACCAGGTGGCAAACCTCAGCCCACAAACCGTCGAACAAAATGCAGCAATTTTTGCCGAAGCTGAAGGCTTGCTGGGTTCAAATGAGAATGTTGATGCCGCATTGCTGGAAAAAATGCCGAAACTGCGTGCCACATCAACGATCTCCGTCGGCTATGACAATTTTGATGTCGATGCGCTTACCGCCCGAAAAATTCTGCTGATGCACACACCAACCGTATTAACAGAAACCGTCGCCGATACGCTGATGGCGCTGGTGTTGTCTACCGCTCGTCGGGTTGTGGAGGTAGCAGAACGGGTAAAAGCAGGCGAATGGACCGCGAGCATAGGCCCGGACTGGTACGGCACTGACGTTCACCATAAAACACTGGGCATTGTCGGGATGGGACGGATCGGTATGGCGCTGGCACAACGTGCGCACTTTGGTTTCAACATGCCCATCCTCTATAACGCGCGCCGCCACCATAAAGAAGCAGAAGAACGCTTCAACGCCCGCTACTGCGATTTGGATACTCTGTTACAAGAGTCAGATTTCGTTTGCCTGATCCTGCCGTTAACGGATGAGACGCATCATCTGTTTGGCGCAGAACAATTCGCCAAAATGAAATCCTCCGCCATTTTCATTAATGCCGGACGTGGCCCGGTGGTTGATGAAAATGCACTGATTGCTGCATTGCAGAAAGGGGAAATTCACGCCGCCGGGCTGGATGTCTTCGAACAAGAGCCACTGTCCGTAGATTCGCCGTTGCTCTCAATGGCCAACGTCGTCGCAGTACCGCATATTGGATCTGCCACCCATGAGACGCGTTATGGCATGGCCGCCTGTGCCGTGGATAATTTGATTGATGCGTTACAAGGAAAGGTTGAAAAGAACTGTGTGAATCCGCACGTCGCGGACTAAGCCGCGACTGCGTGGAGTAAAGCCCGATAATCGCTCGGGCTTTTACTCTTTATTGGGTTGCAGTAACAGCTGTAGTCCAGGCCTGATTAAACGCCTGATGTTGTGCCGGTAATGGCGCAATCAGTTTGTTATATTCACTTGCCTGCTGTGAAGTCGGGAACTGGATGCCATTTGCGACAAAGCTCACCTGAGTACCTTGCTGAGCAATGTAGTCTCCAACCATCACCAGTTGTTGCGTGAAAGTTTGTGCCGCCGGAATCAACGGTTGCAATGCATCAGCTGGCGTCGTTACCACTTTGGTGAATGCCTGATCAAAGACCGGTTTCAGGTCATCACTCTGTTTTAACGCAGAGTGCGCAGCATCGGCCTGCAACTTCGCATTTTGCAGCTGTTGCGCCAGCACACCCAGCGAACCGTTCATTTCACGCAGCGGACCGCTTTGCGTAACGTAATCCTGCGGTACGCGAATTGCGTTAACGCTGTCTACAACCGGGCGCAGACCGGAATCCATCGCCTGATTCACCTGCTGAGAATAACCATACAGAATCGCGTAATCAGAGACAAAAGGACCAAACTGTTTTTTCTGATCGGCAGTCAGGGTTGGTAGACGTTCACCGCTACGCATCACTGTATTCTGCAGGAAGTCGATAAACGCTTTACGCTGATCGCCTTCTTTATCAAAACACCCACTCAGGCTAACTACCATTAATAACGCCGCAAGAGGCGCAAACCAGCGAGAGCAGGACTTTCCTGTCGCCATTTTCTTACTCCTTTCACCCAAAAAAAGCGCACAACGACACACGCGTGTCTGACGTGACAAGGATAGTCCAGGACAGGCTTGCAGGATACCCTTTCTACGTAATCTTCCTGGTAAAATCATGGAGAAAATGAAACAAGGTTAATTTGTTGTTTCATTGTTAAAAAATGATATTGCCGTTGCCTTTTTTGTAGCCAGAGATTTACGCCTTCGCAGAACGTTAGATTTTCGAAATCTTTACAAACCGGGAGTGGTAAGAGATATATCGGCATTTATCAGATCGTTAGGTGGCTATAAGTCACGCTAAATGACTGGCTGAATCGAATCATAGTCAGAGTATGCCCTGACTACACCCCGCTGTGTCTGTTTTTCCCGACTATTCTTAATGAGCTTCGATGCAATTCACGATCCCGCAGTGTGATTTGAGGAGTTTTCAATGGAATATAAAGATCCAATGCATGAGCTGTTGAGCAGCCTGGAACAGATTGTTTTTAAAGATGAAACGCAGAAAATTACCCTGACGCACAGAACAACGTCCTGTACCGAAATTGAGCAGTTACGAAAAGGGACAGGATTAAAAATCGATGATTTTGCCCGGGTTTTGGGCGTATCAGTCGCCATGGTAAAGGAATGGGAATCCAGACGCGTGAAGCCTTCAAGTGCCGAACTAAAATTGATGCGTTTGATTCAAGCCAACCCGGCATTAAGTAAGCAGTTGATGGAATAGACTTTTATCCACTTTATTTCTGTTTACGGTCCTGATAACAGGACCGTTTTCCAACCGATTAATCATAAATATGAAAAATAATTGTTGCATCACCCACCAATGCGTGGCTTAATGCACATCAACGGTTTGACGTACAGACCATTAAAGCAGTGTAGTAAGGCAAGTCCCTTCAAGAGTTATCGTTGATACCCCTCGTAGTGCACATTCCTTTAACGCTTCAAAATCTGTAAAGCACGCCATATCGCCGAAAGGCACAATTAATTATTAAAGGTAATACACTATGTCCGGTAAAATGACTGGTATCGTAAAATGGTTCAACGCTGACAAAGGCTTCGGCTTCATCACTCCTGACGATGGCTCTAAAGACGTGTTCGTACACTTCTCTGCTATCCAGAACGATGGTTACAAATCTCTGGACGAAGGTCAGAAAGTGTCCTTCACCATCGAAAGCGGCGCTAAAGGCCCGGCAGCTGGTAACGTAACCAGCCTGTAATCTCTGCTTAAAAGCACAGAATCTAAGATCCCTGCCATTTGGCGGGGATTTTTTTATTTGTTTTTCAGGAAATAAATAATCGATCGCGTAATAGAATCTAGTGTTATTTTTGTGAAGAATAAATTTGGGTGCAATGAGAATGCGCAACACCGTAAGAAAGGCGGGAATAATTTCCCGCCGAAGACGCTTACTCTTTCAATTTGCAGGCTAAAAACGCCGCCAGCTCATAACTCTCCTGTTTAATATGCAATTCACACAGTGAATCTCTTATCATCCAGGTGAAAAATAAAAGCGTGAAACAAATCACTATTAAAGAAAGTAATCTATATTTCTGCGGCATTCCCAGCCCCCTGTGTTGATTTCCAACGAGTAAGAGGCTAACCTTATGGTGTCTATGCATAGAGGGGCCTCACTTTGATTTATAGTCAGGTGGGGCTTTTCTCTGTCTGCCTTTCGGTGAATACCTGAGACAAACAGTCTCAAGCACCCGTGGCTATTCTAGCTTAATAAGTTCGTTTCTTCTCCTTGATATAATCCTAAAAAAATCTCATAAAATTAATATATGAGATAATCTTTATTCATCAGAAGATTATTAAAGGTTGCTGTATTATTTAGCGATAAAAAAAGCCTGCCAGATGGCAGGCTATTTAATAACGGCGTTATTACTGCAACAGCGAAATATCCGCAACTCGCAGGAACAGTTCGCGCAGTTTCTCCAGCATGGTCAGACGGTTGAGACGCAATTCTTTGTCATCAACCATGACCATCACTTTATCGAAGAAAGCATCAACTGGCTCACGCAGCTCTGCCAGTTCGACCAGCGCATCCTGGTAACGACCTTCCGCAAAGTACGGCTCCAGCTTGTCACGTAGCACCACAACCTGCATCGCCAGTTTAATTTCTTCCGGCTCTTTCAGGGTAGAAGCATTCACGCGGTCGCTCAGCACTTCGTCAGATTTCGCCAGAATGTTGGATACACGTTTGTTCGCCGCCGCCAGTGCAGCAGCTGCATCCAGGGTACGGAAATGCGATACCGCCTTCATACGGGCATCGAAATCTGCCGGACGCGTCGGACGACGCGCCAGTACCGCCTGGATGGTATCAACGGTGTAACCTTCGTCCTGATACCAGGCGCGGAAGCGACCGAGCATAAAGTCGATAACATCATCAACCACGTTGGCATTAGTCAGCTTATCGCCATACAGACGCACCGCTTCTTCGGTCAGCGTTTGCAGATCAAGGTTGAGGTTCTTCTCAACGATAATACGCAGCACGCCAAGTGCGGCACGACGCAACGCAAACGGGTCTTTGTCGCCTTTCGGATGCTGACCGATACCGAAGATACCCGCCAGGGTATCCATCTTGTCAGCAATCGCCAGCGCACAGGCTACCGGGTTGGACGGCAGGTCATCACCGGCAAAGCGCGGCTGATACTGCTCATTCAGCGCCACCGCGACATCTTCCGCTTCGCCATCGTGACGCGCGTAGTGCATCCCCATAACGCCCTGGGTGTCGGTGAACTCGAAGACCATGTTGGTCATCAGGTCACACTTAGACAGCAGGCCCGCACGGGTAGCGTGGTTAACGTCAGCGCCAATCTGTTCGGCGATCCAGCCAGCCAGCGCCTGGATGCGGTCAGTTTTGTCGCGCAGCGTCCCCAGCTGTTGCTGGAACAGCACGGTTTGCAGGCGCGGCAGGTTATCTTCCAGACGTTTTTTACGGTCGGTATTGAAGAAGAACTCAGCATCCGCCAGACGTGGACGAACGACTTTCTCGTTACCAGAGATAATTTGCTGCGGATCTTTCGATTCGATGTTGGCAACGAAGATAAAGTTCGGCAGCAGTTTGCCGTCGTTCGCATACACCGGGAAGTACTTCTGGTCACCTTTCATGGTGTAAACCAGTGCTTCAGACGGCACCGCGAGGAATTTCTCTTCGAATTTCGCGGTCAGAACGACCGGCCACTCCACCAGCGAAGCCACTTCTTCCAGCAGGCTTTCGCTTAAATCAGCGTTACCGCCAATCTTACGTGCTGCTTCTTCAGCATCGGCTTTAATCTTCGCCTTACGTTCTTCGTAATCGGCGATGACTTTCCCGCGCTCACGCAGAATTTCCGGATACTGATCGGCATTGTCGATAGTGAATTCCGACTCGCCCATAAAGCGGTGGCCGCGAATCACGCGATCGGACTGAATACCCAGAATGGTAGCCGGAATTACTTTGTCGCCCAGCAGCAGGGTCACGGTGTGAACCGGACGCACGAAGTGCACGTCGCTTGCGCCCCAACGCATCAGTTTCGGGATCGGCAGTTTCGCCAGCGAAGTCGCAACCATATTCGGCAGCAGTGCTTCGGTGCTTTCGCCCTTCACATGGGCGCGATACAGCAGCCATTCGCCTTTATCGGTAGTCAGACGCTCAGCCTGGTCAACGGTAATACCGCAACCACGCGCCCAACCTTCTGCCGCTTTGCTCGGTTTGCCTTCAGCGTCGAACGCCTGGGCAATTGCCGGGCCGCGTTTTTCTATTTCGCGATCCGGTTGCGCCTCCGCCAGGTTAGCTACTTTCAGCGCCAGACGACGCGGAGCAGCAAACCATTGAACGGTGCCGTGTGCGAGGCCAGCGTTATCCAGCTCCGCAGTAAAGTTCGCAGCAAAGGACTCAGCCAGGCTGCGTAGTGCTTTTGGTGGCAGCTCTTCAGTGCCGATTTCCACCAGAAAAGTTTTCTCAGACATAGCCGCCTCTTACTTATCTTTGTTGCACATCGGGAAGCCGAGGGCTTCACGGGAAGCGTAGTATGCTTCTGCCACTGCTTTGGTCAGGGTGCGAATGCGCAGAATATAGCGCTGACGCTCGGTGACGGAGATGGCTTTACGCGCATCCAGCAGGTTGAAGCTGTGGGCGGCTTTCAGAATACGCTCGTAGGCTGGCAGCGGCAGCGGATTTTCCAGCGCCAGCAGTTGCTGCGCTTCTTTCTCGTACTGCTCGAAGCAGGTGAACAGGAAGTCCACATCCGCGTATTCGAAGTTGTAAGTGGACTGCTCCACTTCGTTCTGATGGAACACGTCGCCGTAGGTGGTTTTACCCAGCGGGCCGTCGCTCCAGACCAGGTCGTAAACGCTGTCTACGCCCTGAATGTACATGGCCAGACGTTCCAGACCGTAGGTGATCTCACCGGTAACCGGTTTACATTCCAGACCACCAACCTGCTGGAAGTAAGTGAACTGCGTCACTTCCATGCCGTTTAGCCACACTTCCCAGCCCAGCCCCCAGGCACCCAGCGTCGGGTTTTCCCAGTTATCTTCCACGAAACGGATGTCGTGGATGGTCGGGTCCATGCCCAGCTCTTTCAGAGAACCGAGGTACAGCTCCTGAATATTGTCCGGCGATGGTTTAATGACCACCTGGAACTGATAGTAGTGCTGTAAACGGTTGGGGTTTTCGCCGTAGCGACCATCGGTCGGGCGACGAGAAGGCTGAACATAAGCAGCCGCCATCGGTTCTGGCCCCAGCGCGCGCAGACAGGTCATTGGGTGAGAGGTTCCCGCGCCGACTTCCATGTCCAATGGTTGAACAATGGTGCAGCCCTGGCGAGCCCAGTAATCCTGTAAGGTCAGGATCAAGCCCTGGAAGGTCCTGGTATCAAACTTTTGCATATTATTTCGTGCTGGATACGTGTGGATTTAAAGGAAGGGATCAGTATACCCGCTGGATGGAAGATATACAGTACGAAACGGGAAAAAGCAGGGCTTAACGCATGGAAAGATGCAAAAAATGGCCATCTGCGTCAAAAGAACAGACAAACTGCTCTTTACGGAAGGTATAACCGCGCATTTCGTAGCTCCCCTGGAACTGTTCAAATGCGGTGACGTCGATTTTTTGCGCACCTGTATTATAGCGTTTTGCCGCCTGATCTTTGCATAGCCCTTCCATATTCAACGAACGCAGAGGATCAACCTTTACCCGTTGTGCTTTCTGCACGGGTGGCGGTGTAGAACAACCCACTAGCGCCATAAGCACCATAAGCGCCATTGCCGGAAAGAAAGAGTTCATCATCATTAAATTACCGTCTGGTTTGCAGGTGAGTCTTATTATTTATATCGGTATAGTGGCTGATATCTTACGAATTTCCTTAAGCCTCTATAAGCTGTAGTGATAAAACTCAGATTATTCCAGTGCGCCAACCGAATGATTTATCGGTCAGACTTTTTTTAACCAGATACAGAGACACAGATGCAGCCCAAAATTTACTGGATTGATAACCTGCGAGGGATAGCGTGTTTAATGGTGGTGATGATTCACACCACCACCTGGTATGTGACCAATGCTCATAGTGTTAGCCCCGTCACATGGGATATCGCCAATGTTCTGAATTCTGCCTCTCGTGTCAGCGTGCCGCTATTTTTCATGATTTCCGGCTATCTCTTTTTTGGCGAACGCAGCGCCCAGCCGCGCCATTTCTTGCGTATCGGCTTATGTCTGCTTTTTTATAGCGCAATCGCACTGCTCTACATTGCGCTGTTTACCTCCATCAATATGGAGTTAGCGCTGAAAAACCTGCTGCAAAAGCCAGTGTTTTACCATTTATGGTTTTTCTTCGCGATTGCAGTGATTTATCTGGTTTCACCGCTGATTCAGGTGAAGAACGTCGGCGGAAAAATGTTGCTGGTGCTAATGGTGGTGATTGGTATCATCGCTAACCCAAATACTGTGCCGCAGAAAATCGACGGTTTTGAATGGCTGCCAATTAACTTATATATCAATGGCGATACTTTTTACTACATCCTTTATGGCATGTTGGGCCGCGCTATAGGGATGATGGACACACAGCATAAAGCACTGTCGTGGGTGAGCGCCGCACTGTTTGCGACGGGGGTTTTTATTATCTCTCGCGGGACATTATATGAATTACAGTGGCGCGGAAATTTTGCCGATACCTGGTATCTTTACTGTGGGCCGATGGTTTTTATCTGCGCAATCGCGTTATTGACTCTGGTTAAAAACACGCTGTATACGCGTACCATTTGCGGACTTGGCTTAATCTCCCGCCATTCGTTAGGTATATACGGGTTCCATGCATTGATTATCCATGCACTGCGCACCCGGGGGATTGAGCTTAAAAACTGGCCAATACTCGATATTATTTGGATCTTTTGCGCGACGTTGGCAGCGAGTTTGTTACTTTCTATGCTGGTACAACGAATCGACAGAAACAGATTAGTGAGTTAGTAAAAGCCCGGTTACATTGGACTAACCGGGCTTATGTGAATTATTCGCTGTATTCTTCCTGGGTAACCTGTGTTTCTTTTGGTGGGTTTATTCCGGCATCACGAATATTCTTCTGCACCGCTACTGCACCAAACAAGCTTAAGAAGAAAGCCAGCCCATAAAAGCCTTTTTCGCTAAGTAATAACGTTGCATTCCATAGACCTACCAGCAACAACGCAACAGAGATAATAAAGACCGTCAGGCAAGTCATATAATAAATGGGGGTGGTAGGTATGCCTTCATACTTGTCCCGAACGGTCTTTTGATAAGACGCCGCGGAAAACAAACCTAATACCAGTACGGCAAAATAATACCCTTTTTCATTTAACTGCATCTCTGCATTCCATAGTCCTAACAGATAGGTAACAATACCGCCAATAAGGGCTACCCATGAAACAATACTAAATGCCGGAGAATAGGTTGATATTTTGTTGTCCATCACAGTATTCCTTTCATTCCTGAATGTGTAAGAACTTTATGTTGCTCATGCCGAGCGAAACAAACGCATTTGACCAAACAAGCAGACAAAAAAGGCGATGGGATAGATCACCATTTCATAAGCATTGATAGGTGCGTTTAAAACACCGATAAACAAGAGACCGATAGTGATTAACGCTACCAACTGACAGACGTGGATAAAAAAATCATCCAGTTGCCCAAGTTTTTCTGCGCGAAGATATGCATAGTTGCCAAAAGTTGCCGTCATTAACACGCCAAGAAAATAGCCTTTTCCACTTAACAATGGGCATGAGATCCATAACCCAACCAGATAAACCAGCGCCCCAACAACAAATAATAGTTTTGCCACAGTCTTTGAGGTTTTCATAACGATCTCCATATCTACCAGCGATACATTACGAGTAACCAACGAAAGACAAAACTGAAAAATGCCATTAACAAATGATTTTCAGAATAAATTCATACTAAATATTAATTAATTACCGAGATATATAGATGTGAATTATCCCCCACCCGGTCAGGCAGGGGATAACGTTTACGCCATTGATGGCAGAAGTTGCTGATAGAGGCGACGGAACGTTTCTCGTCGTGGCTGATAAGCGGCATAACGCTGCGCATCTGGTAGATGCGACTGTTCTAACGGTAGTTGCGGCAACAACTCAATGAGCGATTTCTCTGGATTCGCCGCAATCTGCGCCAGCCTTGCTGCGCCCAGTGCTGGCCCCACATCGCCACCCGTGCGGTAATCCAGTTGCTGACCGCTGATGTCCGCCAGCATTTGACGCCAGTACTCACTACGCGCCCCGCCACCAATCAACGTAACACTTTGCGGTTTAATGCCGCAGGCATGCACGACATCCATGCCATCTGCCAGCGCATAACCCACGCCTTCCAGCACTGCTCGCGCCAGTTCATTGGGGCCATGTTGATGAGTCAAACCAAAGAAAACCCCTTTCGCCTGGGGATTATTGTGTGGTGTACGCTCGCCGGAAAGATAAGGCAGAAACCAAACTGGCTCGGCACTTTCATCAGCCTGTTGAGCTGCGGTGATTAAAGCAGGGACATTGCTCAGGCCGGTTAATTTCGCGGCCCAATCCAGACACGAAGCCGCACTCAGCATTACAGACATTAAATGCCAACGTTGCGGTAACGCATGGCAAAAGCTATGTACGGCGCTTTCTGGCTTGCTTAAGAACCCTTCGCTGACAGCAAAATAGACCCCCGACGTCCCCAGCGATAACATTGCCTGATTAGCATCAACCATTCCCACACCAACCGCACCAGCTGCATTGTCGCCACCGCCTGCGATAACTGGCACCGCCGCCATACCCCACGCTTTCGCAACTTCAGGTAACAAAGCACCAGTAATTTCGCTGCCTTCGTATAATGCGGGCATCTGGTCACGAGATAAGTGGCAAGCCTGCAGCATGAGATCGCTCCAGTCACGCTTTGCGACATCCAGCCACATAGTGCCAGCTGCGTCAGACATATCGCTGGCAAACTCCCCCGTCATACGCAGACGCAAGTAATCTTTCGGTAATAATACTTTATCGATTTGACGGAATATCTCCGGCTCATGCCGCTGAACCCATAGCAATTTAGGCGCAGTAAATCCGGGCATCATCAGGTTGCCGGTAATCACCCGCGATTGCGGAACTCGCGCTTCCAGCAAAGTGCACTCTTGCGCACAGCGCCCGTCGTTCCACAAAATGGCAGGGCGTAACACCCGTTGCTGAGCATCCAGTAAGGTTGCACCGTGCATCTGTCCGGCAATACCTAATGCTTTAACGTCTTGCAGAGAATGCTGAACGCCCAGAGCTTTCATTGCGCGATCAGTTGCCTGCCACCACTGTTCCGGGTCTTGTTCCGACCAGAGTGGATGCGGGCGCGAAACGGTCAGCTTTTCCGTTTGCGCAGCAACCACCTCACCCTGCTCGTTGAGCAAAATAACTTTTACGCCCGAGGTGCCAAGATCTATCCCGATATACATATCGATCGTTCCTTAAAAAAATGCCCGGTATCGCTACTGATAACCGGGCCAACGGACTGCACAGTTAGCCGTTATTTGTCGAACAGATAATGATTTACCAGATTTTCCAGTTGCTCCTGGCGACCACTCTGATGCACCGGAGACAAATTATGTTCCTGAGCATATTTGGCTAAATCTGCCAGTGACATTTGGCCTTTCAGGATTTGCTGGCCTAATTCACTATTCCAGCCGGAATAACGCTGCGCGATGCGTTTATCCAGCTCGCCATCTTCAATCATGCGCGCTGCAATTTTCAGCGCCAACGCCATCGTATCCATCGCGCCGATATGACCGTAAAACAGATCATATTTATCAGTACTTTGACGACGTACTTTGGCATCGAAGTTCAGACCACCGGTGGTGAAACCGCCTGCTTTGAGAATTTCATACATCACCAGCGCATTCTCTTCCACACTGTTCGGGAACTGGTCGGTGTCCCAGCCCAGTTGCGCATCGCCACGGTTGGCGTCGACAGAACCGAACAGGCCAAGCGCAATGGCGGTGGCTATTTCATGATGGAAAGAGTGACCTGCCAGCGTCGCGTGGTTAGCTTCAATATTCAGTTTAATCTCTTTTTCCAGACCAAACTGTTTCAGGAAGCCATAGACCGTCGCAGCATCGTAATCATATTGATGTTTGGTCGGTTCTTGCGGTTTCGGTTCGATAAGCAACGTGCCCTGGAAACCGATTTTATGTTTATGCTCAACCACCATCTGCATAAAGCGGCCCAGCTGTTCACGCTCCTGGCGCAAGTCGGTATTTAACAGCGTTTCGTAACCTTCACGACCACCCCACAGGACATAGTTTTCACCGCCCAATTTATGGGTTGCTTCCATCGCTGTAACAACTTGCGTTGCCGCCCAACTGAAGACTTCAGGATCTGGGTTCGTCGCCGCACCCGCGCCATAGCGAGGGTTTGTAAAGCAGTTAGCAGTTCCCCACAGCAGCTTCACGCCGCTCTCTTCTTGCTTGCCTGCCAGGACATCAACCATTTGCGCAAAATTATTGATGTACTCTTTTAACGACGCGCCCTCAGGGGAAACATCCACATCGTGGAAGCAATAAAATGGCACATGTAACTTGTGGAAAAACTCAAATGCGACATCTGCTTTACGCTTCGCCAACGCCAGTGCCTCACCAGGCTGCTGCCACGGACGATTAAACGCCCCCACACCAAACATATCCGCCCCGTTCCAGCAGAAGGTGTGCCAGTAGCAGGCGGCAAAACGCAAGTGCTCTTCCATACGCTTGCCCAACACCAGTTCGTCGGGATTGTAGTGACGGAATGCTAACGGGTTTGAGGATTTTGAGCCTTCATAACGAACGCGATCGAGCTGGTCAAAATAGGCTTGCATATTGAACTCCATAATCAGGTAATGCCGCGGGTGATGGATGATGTCGTAATATTGGGCACTCCCTTTCAGTTGCTCAATTATGTTATTTCACACTGCTATTGAGATAATTCACAAGTGTGCGCTCGCTCGCAAAATAAAATGGGATGATGAAACTGGGTAATTCCTCGAAGAGAAAAATGCAATAAGTACAATTGCGCAACAAAAGTAAGATCTCGGTCATAAATCAAGAAATAAACCAAAAATCGTAATCGAAAGATAAAAATCTGTAATTGTTTTCCCCTGTTTAGTTGCTAAAAATTGGTTACGTTTATCGCGGTGATTGTTACTTATTAAAGCTGTCCTCTAACTACAGAAGGCCCTACACCATGAAAATAAAGAACATTCTACTCACCCTTTGCACCTCACTTCTGCTTACCAACGTTGCGGCACACGCCAAAGAAGTCAAAATAGGTATGGCGATTGATGATCTCCGTCTTGAACGCTGGCAAAAAGATCGAGATATTTTTGTGAAAAAAGCAGAATCTCTCGGCGCGAAAGTATTTGTACAGTCTGCAAATGGCAATGAAGAAACACAAATGTCGCAGATTGAAAACATGATTAACCGGGGTGTCGATGTTCTTGTCATTATTCCTTATAACGGTCAGGTATTAAGTAACGTTGTAAAAGAAGCCAAACAAGAAGGTATTAAAGTATTAGCTTACGACCGTATGATTAACGATGCGGATATCGATTTTTATATTTCTTTCGATAATGAAAAAGTCGGTGAACTGCAGGCAAAAGCCCTGGTCGATATTGTTCCGCAAGGTAATTACTTCCTGATGGGCGGCTCGCCGGTAGATAACAACGCCAAGCTGTTCCGCGCCGGGCAAATGAAAGTATTAAAACCTTATGTTGATTCCGGAAAAATTAAAGTCGTTGGTGACCAATGGGTTGATGGCTGGTTACCGGAAAACGCATTGAAAATTATGGAAAACGCGCTAACCGCCAATAATAACAAAATTGATGCTGTAGTTGCCTCAAACGATGCCACCGCAGGAGGGGCAATTCAGGCATTAAGCGCGCAAGGTTTATCAGGGAAAGTAGCAATTTCCGGCCAGGATGCGGATCTTGCAGGTATTAAACGTATTGCTGCCGGTACGCAAACTATGACGGTGTATAAACCTATTACATTGTTGGCAAATACTGCCGCAGAAATTGCCGTTGAGTTGGGCAATGGTCAGGAGCCAAAAGCGGATACCACACTGAATAATGGCCTGAAAGATGTTCCCTCCCGCCTGCTGACACCGATCGATGTGAATAAAAACAACATCAAAGATACGGTAGTTAAAGACGGATTCCACAAAGAGAGCGAGCTGTAAGCGTTACGCCCCGGCGCGGAGCGGGGGCGTGATTTCTCTCCATGCCGCGTGAATTGATTGGCTTAGGTGGAGTCGTTATGCCTTATCTACTTGAAATGAAGAACATTACCAAAACCTTCGGCAGTGTGAAGGCGATTGATAACGTCAGCTTGCGGTTGAATGCTGGCGAAATCGTCTCACTCTGTGGGGAAAATGGGTCAGGTAAATCAACGCTGATGAAAGTGCTGTGTGGTATTTATCCCCATGGTTCCTACGAAGGCGAAATTATTTTTGCGGGAGAAGAGATTCAGGCGAGTCACATCCGCGATACCGAACGCAAAGGTATCGCCATTATTCACCAGGAATTGGCGCTGGTGAAAGAACTGACCGTGCTGGAAAATATCTTCCTGGGTAACGAAATAACCCATAATGGCATTATGGATTATGACCTGATGACGCTACGCTGTCAGAAGCTGCTCGCACAGGTCAGTTTATCCATTTCACCTGATACCCGCGTTGGCGATTTAGGACTTGGGCAACAACAACTGGTTGAAATTGCCAAGGCACTTAATAAACAGGTGCGTTTGTTAATTCTCGATGAGCCGACAGCCTCATTAACTGAGCAGGAAACGTCGGTTTTACTGGATATTATTCGCGATCTACAACAGCACGGTATCGCCTGTATTTATATTTCGCACAAACTCAACGAAGTCAAAGCGATTTCCGATACGATTTGCGTTATTCGCGACGGTCAGCACATTGGCACGCGTGATGCTGCTGGAATGAGTGAAGACGATATTATCACCATGATGGTCGGGCGAGAGTTAACCGCGCTTTACCCTAATGAACCACATACCACCGGAGATGAAATATTACGTATTGAACATCTGACGGCATGGCATCCGGTTAATCGTCATATTAAACGAGTTAATGATGTCTCGTTTTCCCTGAAACGTGGCGAAATACTGGGTATCGCCGGACTCGTTGGTGCCGGACGTACCGAGACTATTCAGTGCCTGTTTGGTGTGTGGCCCGGACAATGGGAAGGGAAAATTTATATTGACGGCAAACAGGTAGATATTCGTAACTGTCAGCAAGCCATCGCCCAGGGGATTGCGATGGTACCCGAAGACAGAAAGCGCGACGGCATCGTTCCGGTAATGGCGGTTGGTAAAAATATTACCCTCGCCGCACTCAAAAAATTTACCGGTAGTATTAGCCAGCTTGATGACGCGGCAGAGCAAAAATGTATTCTGGAATCAATCCAGCAACTCAAAGTTAAAACGTCGTCCCCCGACCTTGCTATTGGACGTTTGAGCGGCGGCAATCAACAAAAAGCGATCCTCGCTCGCTGTCTGTTACTTAACCCGCGCATTCTCATTCTTGATGAACCCACCAGGGGTATCGATATTGGCGCGAAATACGAGATCTACAAATTAATTAACCAACTCGTCCAGCAGGGTATTGCCGTTATTGTCATCTCTTCCGAATTACCTGAAGTACTCGGCCTTAGCGATCGTGTACTGGTGATGCATGAAGGGAAACTAAAAGCCAACCTGATAAATCATAACCTGACTCAGGAGCAGGTGATGGAAGCCGCATTGAGGAGCGAACATCATGTCGAAAAGCAATCCGTCTGAAGTGAAATTAGCCGTACCGACATCCGGTGGCTTTTCCGGGCTGAAATCACTGAATTTGCAGGTCTTCGTGATGATTGCAGCTATCATCGCAATCATGCTGTTCTTTACCTGGGCCACCGATGGTGCCTACTTAAGCGCCCGTAACGTCTCCAACCTGTTACGCCAAACCGCGATTACCGGCATCCTCGCGGTAGGAATGGTATTCGTCATAATTTCTGCTGAAATCGACCTTTCCGTCGGCTCAATGATGGGGCTGTTAGGTGGCGTCGCGGCGATTTGTGACGTCTGGCTAGGCTGGCCTTTGCCACTTACCATCATTGTGACGTTGGTTCTGGGACTGCTTCTCGGAGCCTGGAACGGATGGTGGGTCGCGTACCGCAAAGTCCCTTCATTTATTGTCACCCTCGCGGGCATGTTGGCATTTCGTGGCATACTCATTGGCATCACCAACGGCACGACTGTTTCCCCCACCAGCGCCGCGATGTCACAAATTGGGCAAAGCTATCTACCTGCCAGCACCGGCTTCATCATTGGCGCGCTTGGCTTAATGGCTTTTGTTGGCTGGCAATGGCGCGGAAGAATGCGCCGTCAGGCTTTGGGTTTGCAGTCTCCGGCCTCTACCGCAGTAGTCGGTCGCCAGGCTTTAACCGCTATCATCGTATTAGGCGCAATCTGGCTATTGAATGATTACCGTGGTGTTCCCACTCCTGTTCTGCTGCTGACGTTGCTGTTACTCGGCGGAATGTTTATGGCAACGCGGACGGCATTTGGACGACGCATTTATGCCATCGGCGGCAATCTGGAAGCGGCACGTCTCTCCGGGATTAACGTTGAACGCACCAAACTTGCCGTGTTCGCTATTAACGGATTAATGGTAGCCATCGCCGGATTAATCCTCAGTTCTCGACTCGGCGCTGGTTCACCTTCTGCGGGAAATATCGCCGAACTGGACGCAATTGCAGCATGTGTGATTGGCGGCACCAGTCTGGCAGGCGGCGTCGGGAGCGTGGCCGGAGCGGTAATGGGGGCATTCATCATGGCTTCGCTGGATAACGGCATGAGTATGATGGATGTACCGACCTTCTGGCAGTATATCGTTAAAGGTGCGATTCTGTTGCTGGCAGTATGGATGGACTCCGCAACCAAACGCCGTTCTTGATTTTGATAAAAATTTTCTCAAAGCCGGTAACGTATTACCGGTTTTGAGTTTTTGCATGATTCAGCAGGAAAAGAACCATGTTTACTAAACGTCACCGCATCACATTACTGTTCAATGCCAATAAAGCCTATGACCGGCAGGTAGTAGAAGGCGTAGGGGAATATTTACAGGCGTCACAATCGGAATGGGATATTTTCATTGAAGAAGATTTCCGCGCCCGCATTGATAAAATCAAGGACTGGTTAGGAGATGGCGTCATTGCCGACTTCGACGACAAACAAATCGAGCAAGCGCTGGCTGATGTCGACGTCCCCATTGTTGGGGTTGGTGGCTCGTATCACCTTGCCGAAAGTTACCCACCCGTTCATTACATTGCCACCGATAACTATGCGCTGGTTGAAAGCGCATTTTTGCATTTAAAAGAGAAAGGCGTTAACCGCTTTGCTTTTTATGGTCTTCCGGAATCAAGCGGTAAACGTTGGGCCACTGAACGCGAATATGTATTTCGTCAGCTTGTCGCCGAAGAAAAGTATCGCGGAGTGGTTTATCAGGGGTTAGAAACCGCGCCAGAGAACTGGCAACACGCGCAAAATCGGCTGGCAGACTGGCTACAAACGCTGCCACCGCAAACCGGGATTATTGCCGTTACTGACGCCCGGGCGCGGCATATTCTGCAAGTATGTGAACATCTACACATTCCCGTACCGGAAAAATTATGCGTGATTGGCATCGATAACGAAGAACTGACCCGCTATCTGTCGCGTGTCGCCCTTTCTTCGGTCGCTCAGGGCGCACGGCAAATGGGCTATCAGGCGGCAAAACTGTTGCATCGTTTATTGGATAAAGAAGAGATGCCGTTGCAACGGATTTTGGTCCCGCCAGTCCGCGTGATTGAACGACGTTCAACGGATTACCGTTCGTTGACTGATCCTGCGGTTATTCAGGCCATGCATTACATCCGTAATCATGCCTGCAAAGGGATTAAAGTAGATCAAGTACTCGATGCGGTCGGAATCTCACGCTCCAATCTTGAGAAGCGTTTTAAAGAAGAGGTGGGTGAAACCATCCATGCCATGATTCATGCCGAGAAGCTGGAGAAAGCGCGCAGTCTGCTGATTTCAACCACCTTGTCGATCAATGAGATATCGCAAATGTGCGGTTATCCATCGCTGCAATATTTCTACTCTGTTTTTAAAAAAGCATATGACACAACGCCAAAAGAGTATCGCGATGTAAATAGCGAGGTCATGTTGTAGCGATGATGAGAATTATCGGCGTCGCATCAGGTAACTCAGCACAACCACCTGATACGAGCAAAAGCCTTATCCGCCTGACAAGTCGGATAAGGCTCGAGGAAATGCAATTACATATGCGCCGCGATTAACCGTTGGTTATCCTGGTACATTGCGAACAGGTAGTTGTTATAACTCTTCCCTTTGGTCGAGTAGCCCTTCAGCTTGTGAATCATCGCTGTGGCAGTCACTTCCTGATCCGCTTTACGCAGTTGTGCACGCGATTTACGGAACGAAGAGTAAGCCGGGTGCGTATTGAGGTTAGTGACATAGGCGCTCACCGATTCTTTGACAGAACTAAACTGTGAGTACCCTTTCACTTTACCCGGCGCATTGGTACAACGTCCTTTCATGCATTTCATGCCGAACAGGTTGTTGTTGTTGCGCGCCAGCTTTGACGTTCCCCAACCGCTTTCTGCTGCAGCCATCGTCGCCACCATACTGGTAGGGATAATGTCTACGCGTTCAAGCAAGGTATTCCACGGGATTTTTCGCGTATTACCAGACCACTTCACCTTGTAGCGTTTGGCGATGTCTTTCAGACGCGCACGCTCAGCAGGTGACCATTGGCCCTGATACTGTTTTGAAATCAGCCAGTTACGTTCCGCAGTAATGGCCGCATTTTGGCTGGTAATGTAAGGCATTACAGTCCGGAGAAACGCCTTTTTCCTTGGTGTTCCGGAAGGGTATTTTCGCAAATCAGGAAGTGAACTACTCTTTGCACTATTGCGAGAATACTCTTGTTTACTGCTTACCTGTTTATTACTAGCTTTAGTTAAGTGGGACTTTTGACTCGCTGTTGTTGTGTGCGTCTTCGCTAACACCTCACTCGAAAACACCAGAGTGAGTAACATAAGAATCATCGCCCCATATCGTCGTATGGGAGTCAAAATCATCAGGTCTCCTGGTCGGATTTAATCATTCCAACACCTTATATTTTTTACAAATTTGAGAGTTGAATCTCAAATCATATCAAAAATAGCTGTCAAGAGCACCCCAAGGAATAGTCCAAATCTGAAACTATGTCACGAGTTAACGATTCAGATTGGCGCTAAATCGCAGAAAATGTGGGGTTTATCGCAAAATTCAGCCGTTTTTTGCGCGCGATCGCTCACCCTTGCTTCTCATCCTGTGGACTTACCGCTCAGGGATGAGTTTTGTCTGGCTTATCGCTGGCAAACTGTCTGAAATCGCAGCAATAAGGACTCATCCGCCATGAAACTCGCCGCCTGTTTTCTGACACTCCTTCCTGGCTTCGCCGTTGCCGCTAGCTGGACTTCTCCGGGATTCCCTGCCTTTAGCGAACAGGGGACGGGAACATTTGTCAGCCACGCGCAGTTGCCCAAAGGTACGCGTCCACTAACGCTAAATTTTGACCAACAGTGCTGGCAGCCTGCGGATGCGATAAAACTCAATCAGATGCTTTCCCTGCAACCTTGTAGCAACACGCCGCCTCAATGGCGATTGTTCAGGGACGGCGAATATACGCTGCAACTAGACACCCGCTCCGGTACATCAACATTGATGATTTCCATCCAGAACGCCGTCGAACCGGTAGCAAGCCTGGTCCGTGAATGCCCGAAATGGGATGGATTACCGCTCACACTGGATGTCAGCGCCACTTTTGCGGAGGGAGCCGCTGTCCGGGATTATTACAGCCAGCAAATTGCGATAGTGAAGAACGGTCAAATAACGTTACAACCCGCTGCCACCAGCAACGGTTTACTCCTGCTGGAACGGGCAGAAACTGACACATCCGCCCCTTTCGACTGGCATAACGCCACGGTTTACTTTGTGCTGACAGATCGTTTCGAAAACGGCGATCCCAGTAATGACCAGAGTTACGGACGTCATAAAGACGGTATGGCGGAAATTGGCACTTTTCACGGCGGCGATTTACGCGGCCTGACCAACAAACTGGATTATCTCCAGCAGTTGGGCGTTAATGCTTTATGGATAAGCGCCCCATTTGAGCAAATTCACGGCTGGGTCGGCGGCGGTACAAAAGGTGATTTCCCGCATTATGCCTATCATGGTTATTACACACAGGACTGGACGAATCTTGATGCCAATATGGGCAGTGAAGCCGATCTACGGACGCTGGTTGATAGCGCGCATCAGCGCGGTATTCGTATTCTCTTTGATGTCGTGATGAACCACACCGGCTATGCCACGCTGGCGGATATGCAGGAGTATCAGTTTGGCGCGTTATATCTTTCTGGTGACGAGCTGAAAAAAACGCTGGGTGAACGCTGGAGCGACTGGAAACCTGCCGCCGGGCAAACCTGGCATAGCTTTAACGATTACATTAATTTCAGCGACAAAACAGGCTGGGATAAATGGTGGGGAAAAAACTGGATCAGAACGGATATCGGCGATTACGACAATCCTGGATTCGACGATCTCACTATGTCGCTGGCCTTTTTGCCGGATATCAAAACCGAATCAACTAGCGCTTCTGGTCTGCCAGTGTTCTATAAAAACAAAACGGATACCCACGCTAAAGACATCGACGGCTTTACCCCTCGCGATTACTTAACCCACTGGTTAAGTCAGTGGGTCCGCGACTATGGGATTGATGGTTTTCGGGTCGATACCGCCAAACATGTTGAGTTGCCCGCCTGGCAGCAACTGAAAACCGAAGCCAGCGCTGCACTTCGCGAATGGAAAAAAGCTAACCCCGACAAAGCATTAGATGACAAACCTTTCTGGATGACCGGTGAAGCCTGGGGCCACGGCGTGATGCAAAGTGATTACTATCGCCACGACTTCGATGCGATGATCAATTTCGATTATCAGGAGCAGGCGGCGAAAGCAGTCGATTGTCTGGCGCAGATGGATACGACCTGGCAGCAAATGGCGGAGAAATTGCAGGATTTCAACGTGTTGAGCTACCTCTCGTCGCATGATACCCGCCTGTTCCGTGAAGGGGGCAACAAAGCAGCAGAGTTATTATTATTAGCGCCAGGCGCGGTACAAATCTTTTATGGCGATGAATCCTCGCGTCCGTTCGGTCCTACCGGTTCTGATCCGCTGCAAGGTACGCGTTCGGATATGAACTGGCAGGATGTTAGCGGTAAATCTGCCGCCAGCGTCGCGCACTGGCAGAAAATCAGCCAGTTCCGCGCCCGCCATCCCGCAATTGGCGCGGGCAAACAAACGACACTTTCGCTGAAGCAGGGCTACGGCTTTGTTCGTGAGCATGGCGACGATAAAGTGCTGGTCATCTGGGCTGGGCAACAGTGACTTTTCCGGCTTCCCGTTCGTGAGTACCTCGGGAAGCCGCCAACCAGGATAAAATGTCAGCCCTAATCAGCATTGCAGGATAAAGCACCGCTCACTCTTCAACAGACCGATTTGCACCCCAGCAAATGTAGCGTTATTGTTACCTTCCTTGCTACAGAGTTCGACAGATATCCCGCTATGACATTCTCCCTTTTTGGTGACAAATTTACCCGCCACTCCGGCATTACGCTGCTGATGGAAGATCTGAACGACGGTTTACGCACGCCTGGCGCGATTATGCTCGGCGGCGGTAATCCGGCGCAGATCCCGGAAATGCAGGACTACTTCCAGACGCTACTGACCGACATGCTGGAAAGTGGCAAAGCGACTGATGCACTGTGCAATTATGACGGTCCACAGGGGAAAACGGAGCTACTCACACTGCTTGCCGGAATGCTGCGCGAGAAGTTGGGCTGGGATATCGAACCACAGAATATTGCACTAACAAACGGCAGCCAGAGCGCGTTTTTCTACTTATTTAATCTGTTTGCCGGACGCCGTGCCGATGGTCGGGTCAAAAAAGTGCTGTTCCCGCTGGCACCGGAATACATTGGCTACGCTGACGCCGGACTGGAAGAAGATCTGTTTGTCTCTGCGCGTCCGAATATTGAACTGCTGCCGGAAGGCCAGTTTAAATACCACGTCGATTTTGAGCATCTACATATTGGCGAAGAAACCGGGATGATTTGCGTCTCCCGGCCGACGAATCCAACAGGCAATGTGATTACTGACGAAGAGTTGCTGAAGCTTGACGCGCTGGCGAATCAACACGGTATTCCGCTGGTGATTGATAACGCTTATGGCGTCCCGTTCCCGGGTATCATCTTCAGCGAAGCGCGCCCGCTATGGAATCCGAATATCGTGCTGTGCATGAGTCTTTCCAAGCTGGGGCTACCTGGCTCCCGCTGCGGCATTATCATCGCCAATGAAAAAATCATCACCGCCATCACCAATATGAACGGCATTATCAGCCTGGCACCTGGCGGTATTGGTCCGGCGATGATGTGTGAAATGATTAAGCGTAACGATCTGCTGCGCCTGTCTGAAACAGTCATCAAACCGTTTTACTACCAGCGTGTTCAGGAAACTATCGCCATCATTCGCCGCTATTTACCGGAAGATCGCTGCCTGATTCATAAACCGGAAGGAGCCATTTTCCTCTGGCTATGGTTTAAGGATTTGCCCATTACGACCGAGCAGCTCTACCAGCGCCTGAAAGCACGCGGCGTGCTGATGGTGCCGGGGCACAACTTCTTCCCGGGACTGGATAAACCGTGGCCGCATACGCATCAATGTATGCGCATGAACTACGTACCAGAGCCGGAGAAAATTGAGGCGGGTGTGAAGATTCTGGCGGAAGAGATAGAAAGAGCCTGGGCTGAAAGTCACTAAAAATTGCCTGATGCGCTACGCTTATCAGGCCTACATGATTTCTGCAATATATTGAATTTGGTAGAATTTGTAGGCCGGATAAGGCGTTTTAGCCGCATCCGGCATAAACAAAGCGCACTATCCCTGCGTTGAGAAACGCCGGAAAAACGTTTCAAACAGGCTGCTGCCGTAGCCGATGCCGCTGCACTTTCTCGACATCCATGCACTGCAACGCCTTTGTCGGGCAGGCTTCAACACAGGCCGGCCCCGTCGCCCGATGCCAGCACAGATCGCACTTAATCGCCCTCGCCTTTTTGCGCGAAGAAACGACCTCCATCGCACCAAACGGGCAAGCCAGCATACAGCTTTTACAGCCAATGCAACGTGATTGTTCAACGAAAATATGCCCATGTTCGCGGCTTATCGCGTCAACAGGGCACACATTTGCGCACGGTGCATCTTCACACTGATGACAGGCTACTGCCGTGGTGTAAGTATGATCTTTAATGACACGAATACGGGAAATAAACTCGTCTGGTGACAACGCAGCGCAATCCTGATTCTCCTGATGCGACACTGCGCAAGCCACTTCACAGGTACGGCAACCGATACATTTCGTCGCATCCGCAATAATAAACCGGTTCATGATCACTCCTTTGCACTAAAACAGCAGAGTGCCAGAGAGCGCGTCCCTACTGCTTTGATCCAACGAAGGAAATGTTAAAGTTTTGGCACTTGTCCAAAGGGTTATGTAATCGCGCCCTGGTCGTCCCTGACAGTAAATCCCAGTTCATTAGAAATAGCCTGCGCGGTTTCACGCAGTGGTTTCAGGAGATTTTTCTCTCCCACCTGTTTCAGACGTGATGTCGAAAGCGAAATCGACACGGCGTACGGCACCCGCCCATGAATATCAAACACCGGAACAGCAATACAGGAGACGCCGAGTTCGTTTTCTTCTCTGTCCATCGCCGCTCCACTTTCACGAATGTGCGCCAGTTCGTCGAACATCGCGGGCAGCTCGGTAATGGTATTGCGGGTTAACGGCTGGATCTCATGCTGATGGCTTTCCCAGTATGACTTCACGTAGTCCGGGTGACCAAACGCCATGTAGATCTTGCCCATTGCGGAACAGTAGAGCGGCATATGCTGGCCTATATAGGCACGGGTTCGCAGCATCCCGGTTGTGGGTTCCAGCTTATAAATCAAAATAGCGTGATCGTCTTCGCGGCTGGAGAAGTTAATAGTTTCACCAGTGGCAATGTTCAGTGCCTCAAGATGCGGAGCGGCGATATGAATGATATTCAGCGAAGATAGCGCCTTCTGCCCGACGGCAATAAATTTGGTGGTCAGGCGATAACTCCCTGCGGCAGGCGCGGTGGTCACATAGCCGCAGGACTGTAATCCCTGCAATAAGCGATGGACGGTACTCTTATTTAAACCAGCCAGCTCCGAAAGATGCGCCAACGGACAACCGTTTGGATAGTTGCTCAAAATCTCAATCAGCATCAACCCACGAAACAGACTCTGGCTTCCGGCTGGACGCTCTTTTTCCTGCGCCATCTCGTTCTCTTTTTTTCCCATCACTTCTTTCCCCATTTTGTCGCGTCCTGATGGTAGCGCAAAGTGTGCCGTAGTTCACGATCTCGACAGATAATTTATAACCACTTGATTTTTAAGTTTTTTGAAATTCATCAATCAGATTGCTTTGTTAAAAAGTGATCGATATATTTGAAATCAAGTTTCGCATATTGAAATTTTAAGCCAAAAAAGCGATCAAAAAAACAAGGAAGCCTGGGATGAAAGTGACATTTGAGCAGTTAAAAGCAGCCTTTAATCGGGTCTTAATTTCACGCGGCGTTGACAGCGAAACGGCTGACGCCTGTGCAGAGATGTTCGCCCGCACCACCGAATCCGGCGTTTATTCTCACGGCGTTAATCGTTTCCCTCGTTTCATTCAACAACTGGAAAACGGCGATATCATTCCTGATGCCCAACCCAAACGTATAACCAGCCTCGGCGCAATTGAACAGTGGGACGCCCAGCGTTCGATCGGTAACCTGACAGCGAAAAAGATGATGGATCGCGCCATTGAACTGGCTGCCGATCACGGTATTGGTCTGGTGGCACTACGTAATGCCAACCACTGGATGCGCGGCGGCAGCTACGGCTGGCAGGCGGCGGAAAAAGGCTATATTGGCATTTGCTGGACCAACTCCATCGCCGTAATGCCACCGTGGGGCGCAAAAGAGTGTCGCATCGGCACCAACCCGCTGATCGTCGCCATTCCTTCCACGCCGATCACCATGGTCGATATGTCGATGTCGATGTTCTCTTACGGCATGTTAGAAGTTAATCGCCTGGCTGGTCGTCAGCTCCCGGTAGATGGTGGCTTTGATGATGAGGGCAATTTGACCAAAGAACCTGGCGTTATCGAGAAAAATCGCCGCATTTTGCCGATGGGCTACTGGAAAGGTTCGGGCATGTCGATTGTGCTGGATATGATCGCTACCCTCCTTTCTGACGGCGCATCGGTTGCCGAAGTCACCGAGGACAACAGCGACGAATACGGCATTTCACAAATTTTTATTGCCATTGAAGTGGACAAGCTTATCGACGGTCCCACCCGCGATGCCAAACTGCAACGCATCATGGATTACGTTACCAGTGCCGAGCGTGCTGACGAAAATCAGGCTATTCGTTTACCCGGCCACGAATTTACTACCCTGCTGGCAGAAAACCGCCGTAACGGTATTACCGTTGATGACAGCGTGTGGGCAAAAATCCAGGCGTTATAAGGAGATAAGCCATGATTTTTGGACATATCGCGCAGCCCAATCCGTGCCGTTTGCCCGCCGCCATTGAAAAGGCGCTCGATTTTCTGCGCACCACCGACTTCAACGCCCTGGAGCCGGGCGTTGTCGAAATCGACGGCAAGAATATTTATGCGCAAATTATCGATTTAACCACACGCGAGGCGGTAGAAAACCGTCCGGAAGTGCATCGTCGGTATATCGATATTCAGTTTCTGGCGTGGGGTGAAGAGAAAATCGGCATTGCTATTGATACGGGAAATAATAAAGTCAGCGAATCACTATTAGAGCAGCGCGATATTATTTTTTATCACGATAGTGAACATGAATCATTTATAGAAATGATACCGGGTAGTTACGCTATTTTCTTCCCGCAGGATGTACATCGCCCGGCATGTAATAAAAATGCCACTACGGCAATACGCAAGATCGTGGTTAAAGTGGCCCTCGCTGCTTTATAAAAAATGATTACTGGAGCACATAATGAAAACGAATAATGCCGGTTATATTATCGGCGCGTATCCCTGTGCACCTTCTTTTCACCAAAGAAGTGAAGAGGAAGAGAAGGATTTCTGGCGACAATTATCTGAGACTCCAGACATTTTGGGGCTGGAACAACCTTGCCTGGAAAATTTTCACCCGCTGGGCGATCAATGGTTACTCCGTCATACGCCAGAGAGCTGGAAATTTGTCGTCACCGCAGTGATGGAAACCATGCGTCGCCGCAGCGAAAACAGCGGGTTTGGTCTCGCCTCCAGTGATGAAGAACAGCGCCAGGCCTGCGTGGCGTACTATCGCCACCTGTTCAATAAAATCAACTCATTGCAGGCTAATAAAGTGCTCGCACTGGAGCTCCAGGCTGCACCGTTAGCAACGAATCCTAATGTTATGCAAGCGACGGACGCTTTTGCCCGCTCATTGAAAGAAATCGCCAGTTGGGACTGGCCGTGCAAGCTGGTGCTGGAACACTGCGACGCCATGACATCTTCTTCCCCCCGAAAAGGCTTTTTGCCTTTAGAAAATGTGCTGGAAGTTATTACCGATTATGACATCAGCATCTGTATCAACTGGGCGCGCTCTGCCATTGAAGGGCGCAATACAACGCTGCCGCTGACCCACACCCAAATGGCGAAACAAGCCGGAAAACTCGGCGCGTTAATGTTCTCTGGTACGACGCTAAACGGGGCATACGGCGAATGGCAGGATTTACACGCACCGTTTGCACCATTCTGCGCAGAAAGCCTGATGACCACAGATCATGTTCGCGAGTTATTTAATGTAGCAGAATCGTCAACATTGCATTTTGCTGGCATCAAGCTACTGGAAATAAATGCGACGGCTGATGTGCACCATCGCATCGAAATATTACGTAACGGCATTCACTCTCTGAATGAATCTCGTTAAATAGATCCGCTTATATATCACTTTGAATATCTAATTAGCCGTTTTCTGATAATTATTACGAATATTAACAACATTAGCGCATAAAAAATATTGCATAACCAGAAGGACTCGTTATGAAACGGATACTCGAAGGCATTCTTGCGATCATCATCGCAATACTGTCTTGTATTATTTTTATTAATATCATTCTTCGATATGGATTCCACACAAGTATATTATCAATTGATGAATTATCCCGACTTTTATTTGTCTGGTTAACCTTTATTGGCGCAATCGTTGCTTATATGGACAACAGCCATGTGCAGGTTACTTTTTTAGTCGAAAAACTCTCACCGGCTAATCAACAACGTGTTTCGCTACTAACCCATACGCTCATTTTATTGCTGTGTCTGGGGCTGGCCTGGGGCGCTATAGAAAAAACAGCGCAAGACTGGAGCAACTTATCGCCCATTCTTGGCGTCCCCGTTGGCTTAATGTACGCCGCCGCTATCCCCACCAGTCTGATTATCGCATTGCTGGAATTGCGTCACTTATACCGGCAGTTCACAAATACCCCCAGCCGAAACCAACAAGGAGCCTGACGATGACAATCCTTATATTTATTGTCAGTTTGTTAGGGGCTATCGCAATTGGCGTTCCCATCGCCTGGGCATTATTACTGTGCGGCATTTCATTGATGTTCTGGATGGATATCTTTGATGTGCAAATTCTGGCACAAACGTTGGTAAATGGCGCAGACAGCTTCTCCCTGTTAGCCATCCCCTTCTTTGTACTGGCGGGTGAGATCATGAACGCGGGCGGCCTGTCGCAACGTATCGTCGACTTGCCAATGAAACTGGTAGGCCACAGGCCAGGCGGTCTGGGTTACGTGGGCGTGCTGGCAGCGATGATCATGGCAAGCCTGTCCGGTTCTGCGGTTGCTGATACCGCAGCTGTCGCGGCGCTGCTGGTGCCGATGATGCGCCAGGCCAACTATCCGGTAAACCGCGCCGCCGGGCTTATCGGTTCCGGGGGGATTATTGCGGCCATTATCCCGCCTTCCATACCACTCATTATCTTCGGCGTCTCCAGCGGACTCTCCATCAGCAAACTGTTTATGGCGGGCATTGCGCCAGGCATCATGATGGGCGTCACGCTGATGGTTACCTGGTGGTGGCAGGCAAAACGACTGAATTTACCTTGTCAGCCGAAAGCCTCACTGCGAGAAGTCTGGCAATCCTTAGTTTCCGGTATTTGGGCGCTCTTTTTACCGATAATTATTATTGGCGGTTTCCGTTCGGGGTTATTTACACCGACCGAAGCAGGCGCGGTTGCCGCCTTCTACGCTCTGTTCGTCTCGGTGGTGGTCTATCGCGAGATGACCTTCTCCACGCTTTATCATGTGCTGATTAACGCGGCAAAAACCACATCCGTGGTGATGTTCCTGGTGGCCTCTGCTGCGGTATCTGCATGGCTTATTACGATCGCCGAATTACCCATGATGGTATCGGAGCTATTACAACCGTTGGTTGATTCGCCTCGCTTATTATTCATCGTCATTATGCTCGCTATTATGGTGATCAGTACGGTCATGGACTTAACGCCTACCGTATTAATTCTTACACCAGTATTAATGCCATTAGTGAAAGAAGCGGGAATAGATCCGGTCTATTTCGGCATCATGTTTATTATCAACTGTTCAATATCACTGATTACGCCTCCAGTCGGTAATGTTCTTAACGTGGTATGCGGCGTGGCGAAACTTAAATTTGACGATGCGGTAAAAGGCGTTGCGCCTTACGTCATGGTTTTATTCATGTTGTTAGCATTATTTATTTTTATACCGGAGCTCATTACCGCTCCTCTTAAATGGATGAGTTAAAAGGAAATCATAATGAAATTACGTTCTGTAACCTACGCTTTATTAATTGCCGGAGTGGCGACGTTCAGCACATCTTCTCTGGCGGCACAATCATTACGTTTCGGTTATGAAACCTCACAAACCGATTCACAACATATTGCGGCGAAAAAATTTAATGAATTACTGCAGGAAAAAACCAAAGGCGAACTGAAATTAAAACTGTTCCCGGATAGCACCCTTGGTAATGCGCAGGCGATGATCAGCGGCGTGCGTGGCGGCACTATTGATATGGAGATGTCTGGCTCTAACAACTTTACGGGACTCTCGCCCGTCATCAACCTGCTCGATGTCCCGTTCCTGTTCCGCGATACCGCTCACGCGCATAAAACGCTCGACGGCAAAGTCGGTGATGACCTGAAAGTCTCCCTTGAAGGTAAGGGGCTGAAAGTACTGGCCTACTGGGAAAACGGCTGGCGCGATGTCACCAACTCGCGTGCACCGGTCAAAACGCCTGCCGACCTGAAAGGGTTGAAAATCCGCACCAACAACAGCCCGATGAATATCGCTGCATTTAAAGTTTTTGGCGCTAACCCGATCCCGATGCCGTTTGCCGAAGTCTATACCGGGCTGGAAACCCGCACTATCGACGCTCAGGAACACCCGATCAACGTCGTCTGGTCAGCAAAATTTTATGAAGTGCAGAAGTACCTTTCTCTGACCCATCACGCCTATTCGCCGCTTCTGGTGGTGATCAACAAAGCGAAGTTTGATGGCTTAACCCCGGAGTTCCAGCAAGCACTGATCTCATCTGCACAGGAAGCGGGTAGCTATCAGCGCAAACTGGTCGCCGAAGATCAGCAAAAAATCATCGACGGTATGAAAGAAGCGGGCGTGGAAGTCATCACCGATCTCGACCGCAAAGCCTTTAGCGATGCGCTGGGTACCCAGGTCCGTGACATGTTTGTTAAAGATGTTCCGCAGGGTGCTGATCTGCTGAAAGCCGTGGATGAGGTGCAATAAACCATGACGCAATACTGGCTGGGGTTAGATTGTGGCGGTAGCTGGCTGAAAGCCGGGCTGTATGACCGAGAAGGCCGGGAGGCGGGCGTGCAGCGCCTGCCGCTGTGCGCATTAAGTCCACAGCCAGGCTGGGCAGAGCGCGACATGGCAGAACTGTGGCAATGTTGCACTGCTGTCATTCGCGCCCTGCTTACCCATTCCGGCGTCAGCGGGGAACAAATTGTCGGTATCGGCATCTCCGCGCAGGGAAAGGGCTTATTTCTACTTGATAAAAACGACAAACCGCTCGGTAACGCCATTTTGTCCTCGGATCGCCGGGCGATGGAAATCGTTCGTCGCTGGCAGGAAGATGGCATCCCGGAAAAACTCTATCCGCTGACCCGACAAACCTTATGGACCGGGCATCCGGTGTCGCTGTTACGCTGGCTGAAAGAGCACAAACCAGAACGCTACGCGCAAATTGGCTGCGTGATGATGACGCACGACTACCTGCGCTGGTGTTTAACCGGCGTCAAAGGTTGCGAAGAGAGCAATATTTCTGAATCCAATCTCTACAACATGAGTCGCGGGGAATATGACCCGTGCCTTACCGACTGGCTGGGGATTGCTGAAATCAATCACGCCCTGCCGCCTGTTGTCGGATCTGCCGAAATCTGCGGGGAAATCACCGCTCAGACAGCCGTACTGACCGGTCTGAAAGCGGGTACCCCCGTTGTCGGCGGCCTGTTTGATGTGGTTTCCACCGCACTCTGCGCCGGGCTCGAAGACGAATTCACCCTCAATGCGGTGATGGGGACCTGGGCGGTGACCAGCGGCATAACCCACGGTTTACGTGACGGTGAAGCGCATCCGTATGTCTATGGTCGCTACGTTAACGATGGTCAATTTATCGTTCACGAAGCCAGCCCCACCTCTTCCGGCAATCTCGAATGGTTTACCGCACAGTGGGGAGAAATCTCATTTGCTGAGATTAATCAGGCCGTTGCCAGTTTGCCGAAAGCCGGTGGCGATCTCTTTTTCCTGCCGTTCCTGTACGGCAGCAACGCCGGACTCGAAATGACCAGCGGTTTCTACGGGATGCAGGCCATTCACACCCGTGCACACCTCTTACAGGCTGTCTATGAAGGGGTGGTGTTCAGCCATATGACCCATCTCAACCGGATGCGCGAACGTTTTATTGATGTGCACACCCTGCGCGTCACTGGCGGCCCGGCGCACTCCGATGTCTGGATGCAAATGCTGGCGGACGTCAGCGGTCTGCGTATCGAGCTGCCGCAGGTGGAAGAAACCGGCTGCTTTGGTGCGGCACTTGCCGCCCGCGTCGGTACCGGGGTTTATCGCGATTTCAGCGAAGCCCAACGTGACTTGCGACACCCGGTACGCACCCTGCAGCCGGATATGGCCGCGCATCAGCTTTACCAACAAAAATACCAACGCTATCAACATCTCATTGCCGCACTTCAGGGTTATCACGCCCGCATCAAGGAGCACACATTATGAGTCGACCACTTCTGCAACTGGCCCTCGACCACTCATCACTTGAAGCCGCGCAGCGCGACGTGACGCTGTTAAAAGACAGCGTCGATATTGTCGAAGCAGGCACCATTCTCTGTTTAAACGAAGGGCTTGGCGCAGTGAAAGCCTTGCGCGAACAGTGCCCTGACAAAATCATCGTTGCCGACTGGAAGGTCGCCGACGCGGGTGAAACGCTCGCGCAACAGGCATTTGGCGCAGGCGCTAACTGGATGACCATCATCTGCGCCGCGCCGCTCGCCACGGTGGAAAAAGGCCACGCGATGGCACAGAACTGCGGCGGTGAAATTCAGATCGAGCTATTCGGCAACTGGACGCTGGACGATGCCCGTGACTGGCATCGTATTGGTGTACGACAGGCGATTTATCATCGTGGTCGTGACGCGCAGGCCAGCGGGCAACAGTGGGGCGAGGCCGATCTGGCACGCATGAAGGCGCTTTCCGATATCGGCCTTGAGCTTTCCATTACTGGCGGGATTACCCCTGCTGACCTGCCGCTGTTTAAAGAGATCCGCGTGAAAGCGTTTATTGCCGGACGGGCGCTGGCAGGCGCAGCAAATCCGGCGCAAGTGGCCGCTGATTTTCATGCGCAAATCGACTCCATCTGGGGAGGCAAGCGTGCGTAATCATCCGTTAGGCATTTATGAAAAAGCGCTGGCGAAAGATCTCTCCTGGCCGGAGCGGCTGGTGCTGGCAAAAAGCTGTGGTTTTGATTTTGTCGAAATGTCGGTGGATGAAACCGACGAACGGTTGTCACGTCTTGACTGGAGCGCCGCACAACGTGCTTCGCTGGTCACTGCGATGATCGAAACGGGTGTTGCTATTCCGTCAATGTGCCTGTCCGCACATCGTCGTTTTCCTTTTGGTAGCCGGGACGACGCCGTGCGCCAGCGGGCGCGGGAGATTATGAGTAAAGCGATTCGCCTGGCGCGCGATCTCGGCATTCGTACTATTCAACTGGCAGGTTACGACGTCTATTACGAGGATCATGACGAAGGCACCCAGCAACGGTTTGCTGAAGGGCTGGCGTGGGCGGTTGAACAGGCAGCGGCATCACAAGTCATGCTGGCGGTGGAGATTATGGACACCGCGTTTATGAACTCTATCAGCAAATGGAAAAAGTGGGACGAAATGCTTGCGTCACCGTGGTTCACCGTTTACCCAGACGTAGGCAACCTCAGCGCCTGGGGCAATGATGTTCCCGCCGAACTGAAACTGGGTATCGACCGTATCGCCGCCATCCACCTGAAAGACACTCAACCCGTTACCGAACATAGCCCCGGACAGTTCCGCGATGTGCCGTTTGGCGAAGGCTGTGTCGATTTTGTTGGCATCTTCAAAACGCTGCATGAGCTGAACTATCGCGGATCATTTCTGATTGAAATGTGGACCGAAAAAGCCAAAGAGCCGGTGCTGGAGATTATTCAGGCGCGGCGCTGGATAGAAGCGCGTATGCAGGAGGCCGGATTTATATGTTAGAGCAACTGAAAGCTGACGTGCTGGCGGCAAACCTGGCGCTTCCCGTTCATCATCTGGTGACGTTCACCTGGGGCAATGTCAGCGCGATAGACGAAACGCGGCAATGGATGGTGATTAAGCCTTCCGGCGTTGAGTATGAGGTAATGACCGCCGACGATATGGTGGTGGTTGAGATAGCCAGCGGCAAGGTGGTGGAAGGCAGCAAAAAGCCCTCTTCCGACACGCCAACGCATCTGGCGCTTTACCGTCGCTTTGCGGAGATTGGCGGCATAGTGCATACCCACTCGCGCCATGCCACCATCTGGTCGCAGGCCGGACTTGATCTCCCCGCCTGGGGCACTACTCACGCCGATTATTTTTACGGAGCCATCCCCTGCACGCGCCTGATGACCGCAGAAGAGATCAACGGCGAGTATGAATACCAGACCGGCGAAGTGATCATTAAAACCTTCGAAGAGCGTGGGTTGAACCCGGCACAAATCCCGGCGGTACTGGTGCATTCTCACGGCCCGTTCGCCTGGGGAAAAAATGCCGCCGATGCGGTGCATAACGCCGTGGTACTGGAAGAGTGCGCCTATATGGGTCTGTTCTCGCGCCAGCTTGCGCCACAGCTCCCTGCGATGCAAAACGAACTGCTGGATAAGCACTACCTGCGTAAGCATGGGGCCAATGCCTATTACGGGCAGTAGCCATACCTGATAGTGCCCGGCAATACACGCCGGGCAGCCTTTCACATCAGAACAGCCCCAACGGTTTATCCGAGTAGCTCACCAGCAGGCACTTGGTTTGCTGGTAATGCTCAAGCATCATTTTGTGGGTTTCACGGCCAATGCCTGATTGTTTGTAGCCGCCAAACGCCGCATGTGCCGGGTAAGCGTGATAACAGTTGGTCCACACGCGCCCTGCCTGAATGCCGCGCCCCATCTTATAGGCCAGATTACCGTTGCGGCTCCAGACGCCCGCGCCCAGACCATATTGCGTATCGTTCGCCAGCTCCAGCGCTTCTTCCATCGTTTTGAAGGTGGTTACCGCCAGCACCGGGCCAAAAATCTCCTCCTGGAACACGCGCATATTGTTCTGACCAAACAGAATCGTCGGTTCGAGGTAGTAGCCGTCTTTCAGTTCGCCTTCCAGCAGCTTGCGTCGCCCGCCGGTGAGCACATCAGCGCCCTCTTTTTTACCGATATCAATGTAGTTGAGGATGGTTTCCAGTTGCCCGTGAGAAACCTGCGCGCCCATTTGCGTCACGCTGTCGAGCGGGTTACCGCTGCGAATGCTTTCGACACGGCGGATGGCGCGTTCCATAAAGCGTTCGTAGATAGACTCCTGCACTAAAGCACGGCTTGGACAGGTGCAAACTTCGCCCTGGTTAAAGGCAAACAGTGCAAAGCCTTCCAGCGCTTTATCGAAAAAGGCATCTTCTTCATCCATCACATCAGCAAAGAAGATATTTGGCGATTTGCCGCCCAGCTCCAGCGTCACCGGAATAATGTTTTGCGTGGCGTATTGCATAATTTGTTGGCCCACTTCCGTTGAGCCAGTAAACGCCACTTTGGCGATGCGTTTCGAGGTCGCCAGATATTCGCCAATTTCCCCACCTGCGCCATTGACCACGTTCACCACCCCTGGCGGCAGTAAATCACCGACGATTTCCATTAGCAGCAGTACAGAAAGCGGAGTAAGACGTGCGGGTTTCAGCACCACACAGTTGCCAGCCGCCAGCGCGGGAGCCATTTTCCAGCTCGCCATCAGCAGCGGGAAGTTCCACGGGATAATCTGCCCCACCACGCCTAACGGCTCATGGAAATGATAGGCCACGGTTTCGCTATCAATTTCACTGATCCCACCTTCCTGCGCCCGAATACACGAGGCAAAATAGCGAAAATGATCAATCGCCAGCGGCACGTCGGCAGCACTGGTTTCGCGAATGGGTTTACCGTTATCCCAGGTTTCTGCCGTCGCTAAAAGTTCAAGGTTTTGTTCCATTCGATCGGCAATCTTAAACAGAATCGCCGCACGATCCTGCACCGAGGTGTGCGCCCATTTATCTTTCACTTTGTGCGCAGCATCCAGCGCCAGATCGATGTCTCGTTTGCCCGAAGACGCCACTTCGCACAGTAGCTGCCCGGTCACCGGCGTCAGGTTCTGGTAATACTCGCCATCGGCAGGCGCTACCCATTCGCCACCGATAAAGTTGTCGTAGCGGGCTTTTAATTTGAGGGGGAAACCATACTCGCCGGGCTTAATCTGTGCTGAAGGGGGATTATTGGTCATGATCGTCTCCTTGCGGTGTGAGGTATAACAAGGGTAGACGTAACTAGCGAAATCTTCGCCAGTCGGTGACAGCTTTACGACGGCTATCACGAATTTACGGGCAAGGGTTACAGCGGATAATGCGCGAAGTACACGGCTTGCTGGTCATTAATTTTCTTCTCTTGCGCAAACCCTTCTTTAACAATTGTCCGTAAATCAGCTCGAGCCGTATTATCAGAGACGCCCAAGCTCGCGCTAATTTCAGCAACTGTGTACTCTTTCCCCGGATTGGCGAGCATCACATTCAGGAGCGTTACCTGGCGCGGATTCAGGCGTTTAAGCACACCAGAGCTAAACAGCACACTATCGAGTTTTGCGCTTCGTTGTGTAATTTCATCGATATGCTGCTGCCAGTTTTGCAGAGCACGTTTAATGACACCCGCCTGATATTCAAGGAAATAAGTCAGATCCATACCATCTGATTCAGTGTACTGGTAGCTGGCGGCATATTTGACCGGTGCAGCATGAAGCAAACGGCTGATGGAAATATATTTAAAGACATCGTAGCCCGATTTCAGCATATACCAGTAAAACAGCGCCCGACTGGTGCGCCCGTTGCCATCGCGAAACGGATGTTCATGGGCCAGCATAAAATGCAGAATGCAGGCACGGATTAACGGGTGAATATATCCTTCATGACTGTTTAACCACTGGCAAACTTTTTCCAGCCGTTCCGGTAACAATACCGCAGCGGGCGGTTGATGCACTATATTGCCGTCATAGTCGGCGATCACTACATCATCTGTTTCACGAAATTCGCCCGGACGATATTTTGCGTCATTGATTCCACCCATGCCAATAGCATGTAACTGACGTATAAGCGCAGGTGTCAGCGGTTCTGCGAGTAAGTGCGGAATTTCCGCCATCAGCCGGGCATTACCCGCAATCATATGCTCGTCTTCAGTGCGTGGCGCCCGTCCTGCTTCCAGCATTTTTCTCGCCACCAGCGTTGTGGTATTCGCACCTTCCAGCTGGGAGCTGGTGATCGGCTCTTCCAGGCGTAACTGGCTTAACTCGGCTCCGGCCCCGCGTAACCGTTCAGTCTGATCTTTCAGCGCCAGCGCGGTAGCACGTTTGTCGACAAGCTCGCACGCTTCTGCAATCACCGGGGTAATGTTGAATCCGGCCTGTTCACCCGCTTCATTGCAATAATTAATTCGTTGGATCGCCGCGTTGCGCGCCAGACGGGTAAGCGTCCACGCCACATCGACGTTTTCTCCTTTTTTGATGCGGTACTGCAACTCATCAAAAGGCAGATAACGTCCTTTTTCATCGGTAACCCGGTTAAAGCGCAGGTGGGCCAGGAGTTCCTCACCCGATAAGTGTGATAAAGGAATAAGTCCGGGAGGTGATTTGATAGCCATGTGCTTATCTCAAAAAAGCGCAATATTGAGATAGTGTATAGCAGGAAAGAGAAACTATCTCAAAAAAAGCAAGTTTTGAGATAGTTGAAAAAGCGGCTGACAACTCGCCAGCCGTTGTGGAAATGATGATTACATCGCTGCGCGATAAATCGCCACAATTTCTTCGTGAGTTGCCTGGATCGGGTTAGTAAAGCCGCAGGCATCTTTCAGGGCATTAGTCGCCAGAACCGCGAAATCTTCTTCTTTCACGTTCAGGTCGCGTAGGCCTGCCGGGATATCCACTTTCTTCGCCAGTTCACGGATGGCGTTAATGCAGGCTTCAGCACCTTCCGCGTCGTTTTTACCTGTCACGTTCACGCCCATTGCAGCGGCACAATCACGCAGACGTGCAGCGGCGACTTTGCTGTTGAATACCTGAACATGCGGCAGCAAAACGGCGTTACATACACCGTGTGGCAGGTTGTAGAAACCGCCCAGCTGGTGCGCCATCGCATGAACATAACCCAGAGAAGCATTATTGAACGCCATACCGGCGAGGAACTGGGCATAAGCCATTGCTTCACGCGCTTTAGCATTGCTGCCATCTTCAACGGCTAACGGCAGGTTTTCGGCAATCATGGTCACGGCTTTCAGTGCACAAGCGTCAGTGATCGGCGTGGCGGCAATAGAAACATACGCTTCGATAGCGTGCGTTAAGGCATCCATACCCGTTGCAGCGGTCAGTGACTTCGGCATACCGATCATCAGAGAGGAGTCATTGACAGAAAGCAGCGGAGTTACATGTTTATCCACAATCGCCATTTTGATGTGACGCGCTTCGTCAGTGATGATGCAGAAACGGGTCATTTCAGAGGCCGTACCCGCCGTGGTGTTGATGGCGATCATCGGCAGCTGCGGTTTTGCAGAGCGGTCAACGCCTTCATAATCGCGGATGTCACCGCCGTTGGCTGCAACCAGCGCAATACCTTTTGCGCAGTCGTGTGGAGAACCACCGCCTAAAGAAATCACGCTATCGCAATTATTTTCTTTAAGTAATTTCAAACCTGCAGCGACGTTTTCCGTGGTGGGGTTAGGTTGGGTGCCATCATAAATAACGCTAAAAATATTGCGTTCTTCCAGTGCTTTTTGCACATCACCCGCCATACCCAATTTCGTTAACATATTGTCGGTGACAATTAAGGTACGGGTAAATCCATAATCTGCCATCATATTCATTGCATCATTCAATGAATCAGCACCAATAACATTCACGGAAGGAATAAAAAAGGTTGAAGCTGCCATAACACACTCCTGAAAGTGTAAAAAAGGGCGGGCAGCTTACTGAGGATTTTCATTTGAAAATATGATCAACATTACCGTTTATTAAAATATTTTTAATAAAAAGCACGTTACATTCATCAAATAACGTGCCTTCTTAACATTAATAAGAAATTTTGTATTAATTCATATTTATTATGAATTAATCATTTCCTTATTTTTCCGGAAATAATAATGCGTCGCGCAATAAATGATCATTTCCACGACGACGCGTAAAGCCAATGCGGTCAAAATATTCCAGAATCTGAATTGCCAGCTTGCGGCCTACGCCTAAGCGATCGCGGAAATCCGCCGCGCAGGTTGAACCGCATTCCTGATCGAGATCGCGGATCATATTGGCAAATTCGACAATCCGATCGTTACGGTAATAACGATCTTTGACGATCGCAGTAATTATCCCCTGTTGCGCCGCCTGGCGTAGCGTCAGGCGCATTGCCTGCTCGTCGGTTCCCGTCTCTTTTGCCAGGTCACGCACCCACCATGGCTCGTCACCAAACAGCGGCTCTGCTTTTTGCCAGATGGCCTGCTGCTCTGCACTGAAGCCCGCTTTATGATCCGGCAGATGCAGCCAGCCGTGATGGCTGTGGATGTTGCCGCTTTCGCGCATCTTTTCAATCAGCAACAGTACCAGCGCTTCATCTTCCATTGGCAACGCCATACGTCGCAGACGTTCGCGCCCAGGACCAGGTTCATCGCGATGTTGCTCATGATAAGTCGCTAATGTGTCGAGAATTTTCCGTTGCCAGCGAGCGGCAACCGGCGCATTCAACAAGCTATAACCAGCCTGAATATAGCCAGGCTGTTGCAGCAGTTCGCGCATCCCTTCACCGTTGAGCTGCCGTGCCCAGGCGAAATCCGCAAGGTTAACCGCGCCGCGTTCCAGATGAACAGATAACGCATCGGCATCGCTCTGCGCCCGTGCAAGAGACGCCAGCCATTGCAGATATTCCGGCTTACGCTTACCGCGACGCGGCGGGTTAAGCATCACCACACGCGCCCCCGCCAGCGTGTTGCGGGCCGAGATATCGCGCAGCACTAAGCGATCGTTATCCGCCAGCCACAGCGGCGTGTCGAACACCAGCTCGGCAAGGTTATCTTCCAGTAGCGAAACACGTCCCGTAACGTGGCTGGCGGCGTGGTGAATATGCAGCGGCTGCCACTGGGTCAGCGGTGTATGGGTTTGAAGCTCGACAATCACCCGTGTGAACGGCTCCGGCGGCACATCGGCAAGCAGCCAGTCGCCACGGTTAATCTGCTCTTTTTCCGCATCACCCGCGATGTTAAGCGCGATACGCTGCCCGGCATGGGCAGTTTCTGTTGGCTGATTTTGCGCATGCAGCGCACGCACGCGCATCGGTTTATTTACACCAGTCAGCCAGAGTGAATCGCCTACTTTCACTTCCCCGCTTAACGCCGTACCGGTGACGACCAGCCCGGCACCTTTTACGGTAAATGCGCGGTCGATCGCGAGGCGGAAACTATGTTGGCTGGCGTGTTCACGTTCTGGTAACTGAAGCAGATGCTCGCGCAGGGCATCAATTCCCCGACCTTCGGTTGCTGCGGTGATAAACAGTTTTGCCTCAGCAAAACCGTATTCCCGCAGCACCTCCTTTACCTGGCGTTCAACCTCATCAACACGCGCTTCGTCCACGTGATCGGCTTTGGTCAGCGCCACTGTCAGCATCGGGTTACCGGTCAGCTGCAAAATCGCCAGATGCTCACGGGTCTGTGCCATCACACCGTCATCGCACGCCACCACCAACAGCGCGTGATCGATACCACCAACGCCCGCCAGCATGTTGGAAAGAAACTTTTCATGACCGGGTACGTCGATAAAACCAGGCACGCGACCATCCGGCTGCGGCCAGTAGGCATAGCCGAGATCGATGGTCATGCCGCGCTTTTTTTCTTCCGGCAGACGGTCGGCATTTACGCCCGTAATCGCCTGCAACAAGGTTGTTTTGCCGTGGTCAACGTGTCCGGCAGTCGCAATAATCATTTCAACAACATCTCCAAAAACCGTTGCTCATCTTCAAGGCAGCGTAAATCCAGCCACAATCGTCCGTCATAAATACGACCAATCACCGGCACTGGCAATTCACGCCAGCGGGCGGCTAATGACTCAAGGTGGCTACCGCGTCCATCATGGGGGGTAAACGTTAATGCCGCGCTCGGCAGGCGATCAACCGGCAGCGAACCACTGCCGATCTGCGAAAGACATGGCATAACCTGTACCGCAAACTCCGCGCCGTAATGTGCGGCAAGGGGAGCCTGTAAACGTTGTGCCTGGATTTGAATGACCTCTGCGCTGCGGGTAAGCAGGCGCAGGGTCGGTAATTTTTCACTCAGAGCTTCAGGGTGTAAATAAAGACGCAACGTGGCTTCCAGCGCCGCGAGGGTCATTTTATCCGCGCGTAATGCACGCTTCAGCGGGTGGCTTTGCAGGCGGGCGATCATTTCTTTTTTACCAACAATAATTCCTGCCTGCGGCCCGCCTAACAGCTTGTCGCCGGAGAAGCTCACCAGACTGACGCCCGCCGCAATCAACTCCTGCGGCATTGGCTCTTTCGGCAAACCGTACTGGCTAAGATCGACCAGCGAGCCACTGCCTAAATCAGTCACCACTGGAACATCCAGTTCTTTGCCGAGCGCCACCAGTTCCGCTTCATCTATCGCTTTGGTGAACCCCTGAATGCTGTAGTTACTGGTATGTACTTTCATCAACAGTGCGGTATTTTCATTCACCGCCTGACGATAATCATTCGCGTGCGTGCGGTTGGTGGTCCCTACTTCGTGTAGGGTGCATCCTGCCTGACGCATAACATCGGGAATACGAAACGCGCCGCCAATCTCCACCAGTTCGCCGCGAGAAACCACCACCTCTTTCCCGCTGGCAGTGGCCGCCAACATCAATAACACCGCCGCCGCATTGTTATTAACGATACAGGCATCTTCCGCCCCCGTAATACGGCACAGCAGCTGCGCCAGCGCCCGATCGCGATGTCCGCGTCCGGCGTCGTCCAGATCGTACTCGAGGGTCACTGGCGAACGCATAGCCTTCGTAACGGCTTCCACCGCGGCTTCCGCCTGTAAAGCTCGCCCAAGGTTGGTATGCAGCACGGTTCCCGTCAGGTTGATCACCGGACGCAGCGCGCTTTGCGCCTCTTTCGTCAACCGGGCATCGACTTCTTGCGCCCAGTTTTCACACCACGCGGGCAGCGTCTGGCTGTCACGAATCACTTCTCGCGCTTCGTCAAGCATCTGACGCAGCAATTCCACCACGCGGGTGTGACCATAAGTATCACGCAAAGAAAGGAAGGAGCTATCGCGCAATAAGCGATCAATAGCCGGAAGTTGACTATAGAGGGAACGCGTTTCGGTTGTCATAGGAAACCTGGCTGATCAAGGCCCTCTCACACGGAGAAGGGCGTTTAACATAACCACGGATTGTAACGTGAGATGGGTCAGGAGGACATATCGCGCATCAAGCCTTTGGCGGTTCGGTGCGAGCAAAACTTTCGCGGCTAAACAGGTTTTCGACCAGTTTGACTAAGTGTGGGCGGTCGACACACCAGCCTGGCGCAACGCGGCGGAAATTGAGATATCCGACGGCACAGGCAATGGCGATAGTCGCCAGATTGACCGTATCGGTTTTGAGCGTGCCATCGACCAGATATCCTTCCAGCACATCCAGACTGCGGTTGATTTTCTCACGCTGACGTAACAATTCATCTTCAGACTGCTGCGCCGCCGGACGCGCCTGTTCACGCACCGATACCAGCCCGGCATCCATAATGCCATCCGCCAGTGCCTCAATTTTGCGCACCCGCAACGACTCCAGCGGATCGCGCGGCAACATCGCCGGAGCAACATTCATTAATTCAATATATTCAGCGATGATCGGTGAATCAAACCAGCATTCGCCCTCTTCGGTCACCAGCACCGGCACTTTTCCTAACGGGTTAAATTGCGCCACGCCGTTATCCGCGTTATAGGGCAGTTCATTAATAAATTCGAACGTTATGCCCTTTTCTAACAACAGAATAGAAAGTTTGCGTACAAACGGGCTGGTGTAGCTACCGACGAGTTTCATGCCGAGTCCTTTGTGCGAGGAAAAATATCAGTATGGCTCAGGCTCGCGCAAAACACAGGTGATACAAGTCTCAATGATCCAAATAAAGATAATGCATCCAACTGGTCATTCTTAGCAGCACTTTCCGCATCACCGAAACATGGCTGAAATGGTCGGAGTAAACTGCCACCTGGGCGTAGATGCCGTCGGGTAAGGCATCGATATCAGCGTTAGGGTCCAGTTCAATGGTTCCCAGCACACCGTCCGTGCCGGGCACGACCGTTAATGATTGCAATACCCCCTGCGCCTGATAAGAACCGCCTGGCACGACAGGTAAAATACTGGTCAGTTTGCCGTGAAACACCTGCCCAGGTAGCGCGTTAAACACCACTTCCGCATCATCGCCGGGTTTCAGACGTAACAGCGAGTTTTGCCGAAATTGGGCGACAATTTGCCGTTTTTGCTCGGGGATGAAGACCATCACCGGACGCAGCGGCAAGGCAGCGGCGTATGTACCTGGGCGGATCAGTACCTGAGTGACGTAGCCATTGCTCGGTGCGCGAATGACGGTCTGCTCAAGGTTATATTTTGCTTCAGTAAGTTGCGCTCTTAAGCTCACAATCTGCGATTGCTCGCCGTTAACCATACTGTCGAGCTGGCTCTGGATCTGCGCCTGCTCCGCCACCGAGCCTTTCACCAGCGCATCCTGCGCGAGGAAATTTTGCCGCGCATCGTCGATGTCACGTTCCGAGAACGGATTCACCGCCGCCTGGCTGCCTTTCAGATAACGTTGATAATTTTTAAACAGACGGTCGCGCTCCGCTGAAACCTGGGTGGTGTTGGCCTGCGCTTCAGTGAGCTGCGCGCGCAGCGTCTTTATATTATGCGTCGCCGTCATCAGGTCAGCCTGAAGCCTGTCAACTCGCGCCTGGTAACGAACCGGGTCGAGCTTAAAAAGCACCTCGCCCTTCTGAATAAGCTGATTATTTTTGTCGGTGACTTCAGTAACAATTCCCGTCACCTGTGGCGTGATGGGGATCGCTATCACTGCCTTTTGCGCGGTAAAAGTGTAAGGGTGGTTGTAGTTCATCAACAAAATCAAACCACTCACCAGAAACACGCCTCCCAGCGCCGCCGTCGCCAGCGTCCACTGATTCACCGGAATGCGGAAGATTTTAAAGACCGCCCACGCCAGCGCCACGTAAGTTAAAACAATCAATAGATCCATAATTAGATCTCCGGAAACGTGGAATAGTCAGTCTTTTTCTCGGCGGCGAGTTGGTGCTCCAGCCGGGAAATCCGGTCAGAAAGTGCGGCGATTTCCGCGTCAGTCGTTTTCTCTTGCGGCGTAACATGCGACTGCATGCCCCAGCCGCGCTCCGGTTGATAGAGCGTCGCCCAGATCCACAGGAACGGCCAGATAACATGCAGAGTAAACAGGCTCACCCAGCCCGCCGTATGAATAGCGTCGGCATGGGGATGGTTGCGCTTTTTGGCAATCAGATAAGGGATGTCATGTATCGCGATGATTCCATAAAAAATCACCAGAAAGACGAAGATCAGCACTCCCAACGCGAAATAGTTTAGAAACATATCTGCCTCGGATTCACGTTTATCAGTGTTGTTTTTTGGCTGGCAGCCAGAAGGGAGTCAGGCTGATATTTTGACAATAATCCGGGTTCGCGATTCTCGCCATAACACCAAAGAATAATTTTAAGAGGTGATGAGTTGCTTAGTTACATAACGATTTCATGACGAAGGCATAACATGCTGTAGATCACATCAGGTGAACGCCGTAAGAAAATATCTTGTGATTCAGATCACAAAGATTCAACAAACCATCAAAATAAAAATGTGACATAACTCACATTTAAATGCCATTTTTAGCGAAAATCGCCGCCTTGTTGCTTTTTTACACAAGCATTTTGTGATGAGCATCACGTCAATTACCTCTCTACCCCCTACATTTATGTGACTGATATCACACAAAAGGCCGCCGACTGGACAGTTAACCGATTCAGTGCCAGATTTCGCAGTATCTACAAGGTCCGGCTACCTCTGCCGCCACATTAACAAAAAACCTCGGGCTTCCAGCCTGCGCGACAGCAAACATAAGAAGGGGTGTTTTTATGTCATCCGATATTAAGATCAAAGTGCAAAGCTTTGGTCGTTTCCTCAGCAACATGGTGATGCCAAATATCGGCGCGTTTATCGCGTGGGGTATCATCACCGCGTTATTTATTCCAACAGGGTGGTTACCGAACGAGACGCTGGCGAAGCTGGTCGGGCCGATGATCACTTATCTCCTGCCGCTGCTGATCGGTTATACCGGTGGTAAGCTGGTAGGCGGCGAACGTGGCGGCGTAGTCGGTGCCATCACCACCATGGGTGTTATCGTCGGCGCAGACATGCCGATGTTCCTCGGTTCTATGATTGCAGGTCCGCTGGGCGGCTGGTGCATTAAGCACTTCGACCGCTGGGTAGACGGTAAGATCAAATCCGGTTTTGAGATGCTGGTGAATAACTTCTCCGCTGGCATCATCGGGATGATCCTCGCTATTCTGGCATTTCTCGGCATTGGCCCGGTTGTTGAAGCCCTGTCTAAAATGCTGGCGGCGGGCGTTAACTTCATGGTTGTCCATGACATGCTGCCGCTGGCGTCTATCTTTGTTGAACCGGCGAAAATCCTGTTCCTCAACAACGCCATTAACCACGGTATCTTCTCGCCGCTGGGTATTCAGCAGTCCCATGAACTGGGTAAATCCATCTTCTTCCTGATTGAAGCTAACCCAGGTCCGGGTATGGGCGTGCTGCTGGCGTACATGTTCTTTGGTCGTGGTAGCGCTAAACAGTCTGCGGGCGGTGCGGCAATCATCCACTTCCTGGGCGGTATCCACGAAATCTACTTCCCGTATGTGCTGATGAATCCGCGTCTGATTCTGGCCGTTATCCTCGGTGGTATGACTGGCGTGTTTACGCTGACTATCCTGGGCGGTGGTCTGGTTTCTCCGGCATCTCCGGGTTCTATCCTTGCTGTACTGGCGATGACGCCAAAAGGTGCTTACTTCGCTAACATCGCGGGTGTGTGTGCGGCGATGGCAGTCTCCTTCGTTGTCTCTGCCATTCTGCTGAAAACCAGCAAAGTGAAAGAAGAAGATGATATTGAAGCAGCAACTCGTCGTATGCAGGACATGAAAGCTGAGTCTAAAGGCGCGTCTCCACTGTCTGCGGGCGATGTGACTAACGACCTGAGCCACGTACGTAAAATCATCGTTGCCTGTGATGCCGGTATGGGTTCCAGTGCGATGGGCGCAGGCGTGCTGCGTAAGAAAATTCAGGATGCAGGTCTGTCGCAGATTTCGGTCACTAACAGCGCGATCAACAACCTGCCGCCAGATGTGGACCTGGTCATCACTCACCGTGACCTGACCGAACGCGCTATGCGCCAGGTTCCGCAGGCACAGCATATTTCGCTGACCAACTTCCTCGACAGCGGCCTGTACACCAGCCTGACCGAACGTCTGGTTGCTGCCCAGCGCCATACTGAAAACGAAGTGAAAGTGAAAGACAGTCTGAAAGACAGCTTTGACGATTCCAGTGCTAATCTGTTCAAACTGGGCGCGGAGAACATCTTCCTCGGTCGCAAAGCGGCCACCAAAGAAGAAGCGATTCGTTTTGCTGGCGAGCAGCTGGTGAAAGGCGGTTACGTTGAGCCGGAATACGTTCAGGCGATGTTGGATCGTGAAAAACTGACCCCGACTTATCTGGGTGAGTCTATCGCGGTGCCACACGGTACGGTTGAAGCGAAAGATCGCGTACTGAAAACGGGCGTGGTGTTCTGCCAGTATCCGGAAGGCGTGCGCTTCGGTGAAGAAGAAGATGACATTGCCCGTCTGGTGATTGGTATTGCTGCCCGTAACAACGAGCACATTCAGGTTATCACCAGCCTGACCAATGCACTGGATGATGAGTCTGTCATCGAGCGTCTGGCACACACCACCAGCGTGGATGAAGTGCTGGAACTGCTGGCAGGTCGTAAGTAATCCATTCCCACCCTCTCCGCATGAAGAAGGTGGGGCTAATTGCCTGATGCGCTTCGCTTATCAGGCCTACAACATAAAGCACAATTTGTTTTGTCGGTCGGATAAGGTGTTTACGCCGCATCCGGCAGTCGGTACACAATGCCTGATGCGACGCTGACGCGTCTTATCAGGCCTACAGGTCAGTGCCAAACACGTAGGCCGGATAAGGCGTTTACGCCGCATCCGGCAAAAAGCCCCTCTCCTCACGGAGAGGGTTTGGGTGAGGGAAAAGCCTCACCCCAGCCCTCTCGGGTAAAAACATTGATGAAGGTTAATACTATGAAAGCATTACATTTTGGCGCAGGTAATATCGGTCGTGGCTTTATCGGTAAACTGCTGGCGGACGCGGGTATCCAACTGACGTTTGCCGATGTAAATCAGGTGGTACTTGATGCCCTGAATGCCCGTCATAGCTATCAGGTTCATGTGGTCGGCGAAACCGAGCAGGTGGATACCGTTTCTGGCGTCGATGCCGTCAGCAGCATTGGCGATGATGTCGTTGATCTGATTGCTCAGGTCGATTTAGTCACTACCGCCGTTGGCCCTGTCGTGCTGGAACGTATTGCTCCGGCCATCGCCAAAGGGCTGGTGAAACGTAAAGAACAAGGTAATGAATCCCCACTGAACATCATCGCCTGTGAAAACATGGTCCGCGGCACCACGCAGCTGAAAGGCCATGTGATGAACGCCCTGCCGGAAGATGCCAAAGCGTGGGTAGAAGAACACGTTGGCTTTGTTGATTCCGCCGTTGACCGCATCGTACCGCCTTCGGCTTCGGCAACTAACGATCCGCTGGAAGTGACGGTAGAAACCTTCAGCGAATGGATTGTTGATAAAACCCAGTTCAAAGGCACGCTGCCAAACATCCCTGGCATGGAATTAACCGACAATCTGATGGCATTTGTCGAACGTAAACTCTTCACCCTGAATACAGGTCATGCTATAACCGCGTACCTCGGAAAACTGGCCGGTCATCAGACCATTCGTGACGCAATTCTCGACGAGAAAATCCGCGCGGTGGTAAAAGGGGCAATGGAAGAAAGCGGCGCGGTACTGATCAAGCGCTACGGCTTTGATGCTGACAAACATGCGGCATACATCCAGAAAATCCTCGGTCGTTTCGAGAACCCGTACCTGAAAGATGATGTAGAACGCGTAGGCCGTCAGCCGCTGCGTAAACTGAGTGCTGGCGACCGTCTGATCAAGCCACTGCTCGGAACGCTGGAATATGGTCTGCCACATAAAAACCTGATTGAAGGTATTGCCGCTGCAATGCACTTCCGCAGTGAAGATGATCCGCAGGCTCAGGAACTGGCAGCACTGATCGCTGACAAAGGCCCACAAGCCGCGCTGGCACAGATTTCCGGTCTTGATGCCAACAGCGAGGTTGTATCCGAGGCGGTAACCGCTTATAAAGCAATGCAATAATGGTGGACCAGGCGCAGGATACCCTGCGCCCGAATAACAGATTGTCAGATATGCAGGCAACAATGGAACAAACCCAGGCCTTTGAAAACCGTGTGCTTGAGCGTCTGAATGCTGGCAAAACCGTGCGAAGCTTTCTGATCACCGCCGTCGAGCTTTTGACCGAGGCGGTAAATCTTCTGGTGCTTCAGGTATTCCGCAAAGACGATTACGCGGTGAAGTATGCTGTAGAACCGTTACTCGACGGCGATGGTCCGCTGGGCGATCTTTCTGTGCGTTTAAAACTCATTTACGGGTTGGGCGTCATTAACCGCCAGGAATACGAAGATGCGGAACTGCTGATGGCATTGCGTGAAGAGCTAAATCACGACGGCAACGAGTACGCTTTTACCGACGACGAAATACTTGGACCCTTTGGTGAACTGCATTGCGTGGCGGCGTTACCACCGCCGCCACAGTTTGAACCTGCAGACTCCAGTTTGTATGCAATGCAAATTCAGCGTTACCAACAGGCTGTGCGATCAACAATGGTCCTTTCACTGACAGAGCTGATTTCCAAAATCAGCTTAAAAAAAGCCTTTCAAAAGTAAGTACTTTCGCTTACTTCTCCTCTACCTGTTTCGGACGATAAAGCTGACGATAATACTCCAGACGTTGTAGATATAACGGCACGCTTTCATCAGGTATTCCGGACGGAATCGCGTTACGGGGGGGAGGTAGTTTTTTCAGATACTCCCGGAACGCCTGGCTGGATGCCATGAAATCTACGGCTTTATCGATAAGAAGCGGAACGTTTTCACCTAATTTGCCCATGATGATATCTCCGTATTACCCCGCGCCGGGAATGCGCGGCCGCCAATTTTAGTTTAGATCCCGGTATAAATGACATTAAGGAAAACGTGCTCAATCCTCAATAATCACCTGCTTCTGTTGACTATCTTTTTTCTTTAAATTTCTTAACTAATCAATGTATTGGGTGATTTTTTAACGCATTAATGGTTACAATCTGGAACTATTACAATGCCATCAGTTGTGAACAAAGCACCTGGTCGCGCATACTAGAGGCTATAAATTTATCTCTATCAGAAGTCATCACATGAAAGAAGTCGAAAAAAACGAAATCAAACGTCTCAGCGATCGTCTGGACGCCATCCGTCACCAGCAGGCCGATCTATCGCTGGTTGAAGCCGCAGACAAATATGCCGAACTGGAAAAAGAGAAAGCCACGCTGGAAGCAGAAATTGCTCGCCTGCGCGAAGTTCACAGCCAGAAACTCAGCAAAGAAGCGCAGAAACTGATGAAGATGCCGTTCCAGCGTGCAATCACCAAAAAAGAGCAGGCTGATATGGGCAAACTGAAAAAAAGTGTTCGCGGACTGGTGGTTGTGCACCCAATGACCGCGCTGGGCCGCGAAATGGGCCTGCAAGAGATGACAGGGTTCTCAAAGACTGCGTTTTAAGTTCCTTTCTCGTCGCTGTAATCACAGCCTCTCACCATTTACTCGCTCCTGCTGGCACATGCAGGAGCCTGTTTCAGAGATCGAATATTTATAACGTTCTTAACATTATATATTCAATCTCCTCTATTCTTTTTAGCGCACATGCCAGGCTAAATTCTGAAAATCAGATACAAATTAAAGAACGATGTATCAATATTAACAATGAATTGCCGCATATCAATGCTTGAAACATAATTAATTATTTAAATTTTTCAATCAGCTTCGCAAATCCCAAAATAAAACATCACTCAACTGAATATTTACCTTTCCCTGCCCTGTGCCTTTATCCGGTGAAACATTTGACATCGATTGACACCGATCATTAAAATCCGCGCGATTAATATTATTGGCTACAAACTGAAATCGTTTGACATTTAATAACATATTCGCACAACCAATTAATACAAAAACTCTCTAACAAATTTATTTTGCGGATATGCCCCACTCCAATCATTCATAAAAAAAATGATTGTGCCGTAATTATCAACTGTATCGGGATTATGAAAAGGAATTCATCCTATGAACCTAAAGAAAACACTGTTAAGCGTGTTAATGATATTGCAACTTTGCTTATTGGTAGGGTGTGACTATATTGAAAAAGCGAGTAAGGTCGACGATCTCGTTACACAGCAAGAGTTACAAAAAAGCAAAATTGAGGCGCTTGAAAAACAACAAGAACTCGACAAGCGCAAGATAGAACACTTTGAAAAACAACAAATTACCATCATAAACAGTACCAAAACGCTCGCTGGCGTGGTGAAGGCAGTTAAAGACAAACAGGACGAATTTGTCTTTACAGAATTTAACCCGGCACAAACCCAATACTTCATTTTAAATAACGGTTCTGTTGGTTTGGCAGGGAAAATACTGTCTATTGACGCAGTAGAAAACGGCAGCGTTATTCGTATTTCACTGGTTAACTTATTAAGTGTTCCTGTATCAAACATGGGTTTCTACGCGACATGGGGGGGAGAAAAACCCACCGACATCAACGCATTAGCAAAATGGCAGCAATTGCTATTTAGTACCTCAATGAACTCCTCCCTGAAATTATTACCAGGTCAATGGCAAGACATTAATTTGACGCTAAAAGGTGTCTCGCCCAACAACCTCAAATATCTGAAATTAGCCATCAACATGGCAAATATTCAGTTCGACCGTCTTCAACCTGCTGAATCTCCACAGCGGAAAAACAAAAAATAAATGCAGCTTCTGCGCTTATATCAAGGAATAGAGAGCATCAATAATGAACAAAATATTTAAAGTTATCTGGAATCCGGCGACAGGCAGTTACACCGTTGCCAGTGAAACAGCAAAAAGTCGTGGTAAAAAAAGCGGGCGCAGTAAGCTGTTAATTTCTGCACTGGTTGCGGGTGGGTTGCTGTCTTCTTTTAGCGTATGGGCAAACGCCGGGAATGACGACGGTCAGGGTATTGGAACAGGCACAGGCTGGGTTGCTATTGGTGAAAGCGCAAAGGCAACCGCCTATACAGATAGTAATGGTGCCAGTACTGCGGTCGGTTATAAATCTAACGCCCAGGGAGTCTGGAGTTCCGCTATTGGTGCACTTACCAGTGCACTTGGTGATTCTTCAATGGCCTTCGGTGTTAATGCCGTTTCAACCGGTCAACGAAGTATTGCTATGGGTGCATCATCAAGCTCACTCGGTGAGTATTCAATAGCGCTTGGACGATATGCAAGTTCGGGTGGTATGTTTTCGCTCGCGCAAGGGGACAGATCCAATGCAGCTGGTTTGAACGCCACTGCGGTGGGGAGTAACAGTAATGCGGCGGGCGCGAAAGCTATTGCGCTAGGAAATGCAGCTAAAGCTACTGAAATTATGAGCATTGCTCTTGGTGACACTGCCAATGCCTCGAAAGAATATTCTATGGCGCTGGGAGTAAGTAGCGCCGCATCTGCGGCTAACGCGATTGCCGTAGGCCGCAACAGTGCTGCGGCAGGCGTAGACAGCCTTGCCTTAGGTAGACTATCCGTAGCCAGCGCAGCAAACGCCATTGCTATGGGTGCAGAGAGCGAAGCTGCTGAAAATGCGACGGCTATTGGCAATAACGCGCATGCAAAAGGGGTGAATAGCATCGCGATGGGCTCCGGGAGCATTGCCGATAAAGTCAATACTATCGCGTTGGGTAATGGCAGCCAGTCTCTGGCAGATAACGCAATTGCTATTGGTCAGGGCAACAAGGCTAATGGCACTGATGCTATCGCTCTGGGTAATGCTAGCCTGTCGAGCGGCTTAAACTCGATTGCCCTGGGCAAGACCAGTGTTGTCACTGGCGATAATAGTCTTGCGCTTGGTAGTAATACCAATGCCAATGGTATTAACTCTGTCGCGCTTGGTGCAGATTCCATTGCGGATCAAGACAATTCCGTTTCTGTCGGCAGTAGCTCATTACAACGCAAGATCGTTAATGTAAAAAATGGCGCGATCAAGGCTGACAGCCACGACGCCATTAATGGCTCACAGCTTTATGCCATCAGCGACTCAATAGCCAAAAGGCTTGGAGGAGGCTCATCGGTAAACCCTGACGACGGTACAGTTAACGCACCAACCTACAATTTAAAAAATGGTAACAAAAATAACGTTGGCAGTGCGCTCACTGTACTTGATGAAAACACCCTGCAATGGGACCAAATCAAAGGCAAATACAGCGCCGTTCATGGTAGCTCAACGACCAGCGTAATCACTGATGTGGCGAACGGTACGATTTCAGCAGCCAGTAAAGATGCGGTTAACGGCTCTCAGTTGTATGACCTGCAGCAGGATGCTCTGTTGTGGAACGGCACAGCATTCAGTGCCGCGCACGGCACCGAAGCCACCAGCAAAATCACTAACGTCACCGCTGGCAACCTGACTGCCAGCAGCACTGACGCCGTTAACGGCTCCCAGCTCAAAACCACCAACGACAACGTGACGACCAACACCACCAACATCGCCACTAACACCACCAACATCACCAACCTGACTGACGCTGTTAACGGTCTCGGTGACGACTCCCTGCTGTGGAACAAAACAGCTGGCGCATTCAGCGCCGCTCACGGCACTGACGCCACCAGCAAGATCACCAATGTCAAAGCCGGTGACCTGACAGCTGGCAGCACTGACGCCGTTAACGGCTCCCAGCTCAAAACCACCAACGATAACGTGTCGACCAACACCACCAACATCACCAACCTGACGGATTCCGTTGGCGACCTTAAGGACGATTCTCTGCTGTGGAACAAAGCGGCTGGCGCATTCAGCGCCGCGCACGGTACCGAAGCTACCAGCAAGATCACCAACTTACTGGCTGGCAAGATATCTTCTAACAGCACTGATGCCATTAATGGCTCACAACTTTATGGCGTAGCGGATTCATTTACGTCATATCTTGGTGGTGGTGCTGATATCAGCGATACGGGTGTATTAAGTGGGCCAACCTACACTATTGGTGGTACTGACTACACTAACGTCGGTGATGCTCTGGCAGCCATTAACACATCATTTAGCACATCGCTCGGCGACGCCCTACTTTGGGATGCAACCGCAGGCAAATTCAGCGCCAAACACGGCATTAATAATGCTCCCAGTGTAATCACTGATGTTGCAAACGGTGCAGTCTCGTCCACCAGCAGCGACGCCATTAACGGTTCACAACTTTATGGTGTTAGTGACTACATTGCCGATGCTCTGGGCGGGAATGCTGTGGTGAACACTGACGGCAGTATCACTACACCAACTTATGCCATCGCTGGCGGCAGTTACAACAACGTCGGTGACGCGCTGGAAGCGATCGATACCACGCTGGATGATGCTCTGCTGTGGGATACAACAGCCAATGGCGGTAACGGTGCATTTAGCGCCGCTCACGGGAAAGATAAAACTGCCAGTGTAATCACTAACGTCGCTAACGGTGCAGTCTCTGCCACCAGTAGCGACGCCATTAATGGCTCACAGCTCTATAGCACCAATAAGTACATCGCTGATGCGCTGGGTGGTGATGCAGAAGTCAACGCTGACGGTACTATCACTGCACCGACTTACACCATTGCAAATACCGATTACAACAACGTTGGTGAAGCCCTGGATGCGCTCGATAATAACGCGCTGCTGTGGGATGAAGACGCAGGTGCCTACAACGCCAGCCATGATGGCAATGCCAGCAAAATCACCAACGTTGCGGCTGGTGATCTCTCCACAACCAGTACCGATGCTGTTAACGGTTCCCAGTTAAACGCAACCAATATTCTGGTTACGCAAAATAGCCAAATGATTAACCAGCTTGCCGGTAACACCAGTGAAACCTACATCGAAGATAACGGTGCGGGTATTAACTATGTGCGTACCAATGACACCGGTTTAACCTTCACCGATGCCAGCGCAGCAGGTATTGGCTCTACCGCTGTGGGGTATAACACTGTTGCCAAAGGCGATAGCAGCGTGGCCATGGGTTATAACTCTTTTGCCAAAGGCGATAGCAGCGTGGCCATCGGTCAGGGCAGCTACAGCGGCGTTGATACGGGTATCGCTCTGGGTAGCAGTTCCGTTTCCAGCCGTGTAATAGTTAAAGGTTCTCGTAACACCAGCGTATCGGAAGAAGGTGTTGTGATTGGTTATGACACCACGGATGGCGAACTGCTTGGCGCGTTGTCAATTGGTGATGATGGTAAATATCGTCAAATCATCAACGTCGCGGATGGTTCTGAAGCCCATGACGCTGTTACGGTTCGCCAGTTGCAGAACGCCATTGGTGCAGTCGCAACCACACCAACCAAATACTATCACGCCAACTCAACGGCTGAAGACTCACTGGCAGTCGGTGAAGACTCGCTGGCAATGGGCGCGAAAACCATCGTTAATGGTAATGCGGGTATTGGTATCGGCCTGAACACTTTAGTTCTGGCTGATGCGATCAACGGTATTGCTATCGGTTCTAACGCACGCGCAAATCATGCCGACAGCATTGCTATGGGTAATGGTTCTCAGACTACCCGTGGTGCGCAGACCAACTACACTGCCTACAACATGGACGCACCGCAGAACTCTGTGGGTGAGTTCTCTGTCGGCAGTGAAGACGGTCAACGTCAGATCACCAACGTCGCAGCAGGTTCGGCGGATACCGATGCGGTTAACGTGGGTCAGTTGAAAGTAACGGACGCGCAGGTTTCCCAGAATACCCAGAGCATTACTAACCTGAACACTCAGGTCACTAATCTGGATACTCGCGTGACCAATATCGAAAATGGCATTGGCGATATCGTAACCACCGGTAGTACTAAGTACTTCAAGACCAACACCGATGGCGCAGACGCCAACGCGCAGGGTAAAGACAGTGTTGCGATTGGTTCTGGCTCCATTGCTGCCGCTGATAACAGCGTCGCGCTGGGTACCGGTTCCGTGGCCAACGAAGAAAACACCATCTCTGTGGGTTCTTCTACCAACCAGCGTCGTATCACCAACGTTGCTGCCGGTGTTAATGCCACCGATGCGGTTAACGTTTCGCAACTGAAGTCTTCTGAAGCAGGCGGCGTTCGCTACGACACCAAAGCTGATGGCTCTATCGACTACAGCAACATCACTCTCGGTGGTGGTAACGGCGGTACGACTCGCATCAGCAACGTTTCCGCTGGCGTGAATAACAACGACGCGGTGAACTATGCGCAGTTGAAGCAAAGTGTGCAGGAAACGAAGCAATACACCGATCAGCGCATGGTTGAGATGGATAACAAACTGTCCAAAACTGAAAGCAAGCTGAGTGGTGGTATCGCTTCTGCAATGGCAATGACCGGTCTGCCGCAGGCTTACACGCCGGGTGCCAGCATGGCGTCTATTGGTGGCGGTACTTACAACGGTGAATCGGCTGTTGCTTTAGGTGTGTCGATGGTGAGCGCCAATGGTCGTTGGGTCTACAAATTACAAGGTAGTACCAATAGCCAGGGTGAATACTCCGCCGCGCTCGGTGCCGGTATTCAGTGGTAATCATCCATTAACGAATGGGTAAACGCCACATTGCCTGATGCGCTACGCTTATCAGGCCTACGGGGTGATTCAGCACTACCCTGTAGGCCGGATAAGGCGTTCACGCCGCATCCGGCAAGATAAGGCGTTCACGCCGCATCCGGCAAGATAAGGCGCACCAGATCAACAATCTGAGGGCAATTCTCTGATGGGAATTGCCCTTTTCTTTATTACCTCTCTCCCAGAATTGGCCCTACCAATTCTTCGCTTATCTGACCTCTGGTTCACAATTCCCCAATTAAAACTCACATCAATGTTGCTAATGCATAACATTTAGTTAACTATCCATTGTCATTATCCCTACACAACACAATTGGCAGTGCCACTTTTACACAACGTGTGACAAGGAGATGAGCAACAGACTCATTACACGGCGTGTGTGGACTGCAGGAGACCTGCAATGAATCTCTGGCAACAAAACTACGATCCCGCCGGGAATATCTGGCTTTCCAGCCTGATAGCATCGCTTCCCATCCTGTTTTTCTTCTTTGCGCTGATTAAGCTCAAACTGAAAGGATACGTCGCCGCCTCATGGACGGTGGCAATCGCCCTTGCCGTGGCTTTGCTGTTCTATAAAATGCCGGTCGCTAACGCGCTGGCCTCGGTGGTTTATGGCTTCTTCTACGGGTTGTGGCCCATCGCGTGGATCATTATTGCAGCGGTGTTCGTCTATAAGATCTCGGTGAAAACCGGGCAGTTTGACATCATTCGCTCGTCTATTCTTTCGATAACCCCTGACCAGCGCCTGCAAATGCTGATCGTCGGTTTCTGTTTCGGCGCTTTCCTTGAAGGAGCCGCAGGCTTTGGCGCACCGGTAGCAATTACCGCCGCATTGCTGGTCGGCCTGGGCTTTAAACCACTGTACGCCGCCGGGCTGTGCCTGATTGTTAACACCGCGCCAGTGGCATTTGGTGCGATGGGTATTCCGATTCTGGTCGCCGGGCAGGTAACAGGCATCGACAGCTTTGAGATTGGTCAGATGGTGGGGCGTCAGCTGCCGTTTATGACCATTATCGTGCTGTTCTGGATCATGGCGATTATGGACGGCTGGCGCGGTATCAAAGAGACGTGGCCTGCGGTCGTGGTTGCGGGCGGGTCGTTTGCCATTGCTCAATACCTCAGCTCTAACTTTATTGGGCCGGAACTGCCAGACATTATCTCTTCGCTGGTATCGCTGCTCTGTCTGACACTGTTCCTCAAACGCTGGCAACCAGTGCGCGTATTCCGCTTCGGTGACTTAGGGGCGTCACAGGTTGATATGACGCTGGCTCACACAGGTTACACGGCAGGTCAGGTGCTGCGCGCCTGGACACCGTTCCTGTTCCTGACCGCCACCGTAACGCTGTGGAGTATCCCGCCGTTTAAAGCCCTGTTCGCTTCAGGCGGTGCGCTGTATGAGTGGGTGATCAACATTCCGGTGCCGTACCTCGATAAACTGGTTGCCCGTATGCCGCCAGTGGTCAGCGAAGCGACAGCGTATGCCGCCGTGTTTAAGTTTGACTGGTTCTCTGCCACTGGCACCGCCATTCTGTTTGCTGCCCTGCTCTCGATTGTCTGGCTGAAGATGAAACCATCTGACGCTATCAGCACCTTCGGCAGCACGCTGAAAGAACTGGCTCTGCCCATCTACTCCATCGGTATGGTGCTGGCATTCGCCTTTATCTCGAACTATTCAGGACTGTCATCAACACTGGCGCTGGCACTGGCGCACACCGGTCATGCATTCACCTTCTTCTCGCCGTTCCTCGGCTGGCTTGGGGTATTCCTGACCGGGTCGGATACGTCATCTAATGCTTTGTTTGCCGCTTTGCAGGCTACCGCCGCACAACAAATTGGCGTTTCTGACCTGTTGCTGGTTGCAGCCAACACCACCGGTGGTGTCACCGGCAAAATGATCTCCCCGCAATCTATCGCTATCGCCTGTGCGGCGGTAGGTCTGGTGGGCAAAGAGTCTGATTTGTTCCGCTTTACTGTCAAACACAGCCTGATCTTCACCTGTATGGTGGGCGTGATCACCACGCTTCAGGCCTATGTCTTAACGTGGATGATTCCTTAATGATTGTTTTACCCAGACGCCTGTCAGACGAGGTTGCCGATCGTGTGCGGGCGCTGATTGATGAAAAAAACCTGGAAGCGGGCATGAAGTTGCCCGCTGAACGTCAACTGGCGATGCAACTCGGCGTGTCGAGAAATTCACTGCGCGAGGCGCTGGCGAAACTGGTAAGCGAAGGTGTGCTGCTCAGTCGACGTGGCGGCGGGACGTTTATTCGCTGGCGTCATGACACATGGTCGGAGCAAAACATCGTCCAGCCGCTGAAAACGCTGATGGCCGATGATCCGGATTACAGTTTCGATATTCTGGAAGCCCGCTACGCCATTGAAGCCAGCACCGCATGGCATGCAGCAATGCGTGCCACGCCTGGCGAAAAAGAAAAGATTCAGCTTTGTTTTGAAGCAACGCTCAGCGAAGACCCGGATCTCGCCTCACAAGCGGACGTTCGTTTTCATCTGGCGATTGCCGAAGCCTCACATAACATCGTGCTGCTGCAAACCATGCGCGGTTTCTTCGATGTCCTGCAATCCTCTGTGAAGCATAGCCGCCAGCGGATGTACCTGGTACCCCCAGTTTTTTCACAGCTGACCGAACAACATCAGGCGGTCATTGACGCCATTTTTGCCGGTGATGCTGACGGGGCGCGTAAAGCAATGATGGCGCACCTTAGCTTTGTTCACACCACCATGAAACGATTCGATGAAGATCAGGCTCGCCATGCACGCATTACCCGCCTGCCTGGTGACCATAATGAGCATTCGAGGGAGAAAAACGCATGATTATTTCCGCAGCCAGCGATTATCGCGCCGCAGCGCAACGCATTCTGCCGCCGTTCCTGTTCCACTATATGGATGGGGGGGCATATTCTGAATACACGCTGCGCCGCAACGTGGAAGATTTGTCAGAAGTGGCGCTGCGCCAGCGTATTCTGAAAAACATGTCTGACTTAAGCCTGGAAACGACGCTGTTTAATGAGAAACTGTCGATGCCGGTGGCGCTAGGTCCGGTAGGTTTGTGTGGCATGTATGCGCGACGCGGCGAAGTTCAGGCTGCCAAAGCCGCGGATGCGCATGGCATTCCGTTTACTCTCTCGACGGTTTCCGTTTGCCCGATTGAAGAAGTCGCTCCAGCTATCAAACGTCCGATGTGGTTCCAGCTTTATGTGCTGCGCGATCGCGGCTTTATGCGTAACGCACTGGAGCGAGCAAAAGCAGCGGGTTGTTCGACACTGGTTTTCACCGTGGATATGCCAACACCGGGAGCGCGTTATCGTGATGCGCATTCTGGGATGAGCGGCCCGAACGCGGCAATGCGCCGCTATTTACAGGCGGTCACGCATCCGCAATGGGCGTGGGATGTGGGCCTGAACGGTCGTCCGCATGATTTAGGTAATATCTCGGCTTACCTCGGCAAACCGACCGGACTGGAAGATTACATCGGTTGGCTGGCCAATAACTTCGATCCGTCCATCTCATGGAAAGACCTTGAGTGGATCCGCGACTTCTGGGATGGCCCGATGGTAATCAAAGGGATCCTCGATCCGGAAGATGCGCGCGATGCAGTACGTTTTGGCGCTGACGGAATTGTGGTTTCTAACCACGGCGGTCGTCAGTTGGACGGCGTGCTGTCTTCTGCCCGTGCGTTGCCTGCTATTGCAGATGCGGTGAAAGGTGATATCGCCATTCTGGCGGATAGCGGAATACGTAACGGGCTTGATGTCGTGCGTATGATTGCGCTCGGTGCCGACACCGTACTGCTGGGTCGTGCTTTCCTGTATGCACTGGCAACAGCGGGCCAGGCGGGTGTAGCTAACCTGCTAAATCTGATCGAGAAAGAGATGAAAGTGGCAATGACGCTGACTGGCGCGAAATCGATTAGCGAAATTACGCAAGATTCGCTGGTGCAAGAGCTGAGTAAAGCGCCGCCGGCGGCGCTGGCTCCAATGGCGAAAGGGAATGCAGCTTAAGGGTTAGATGAATATCTGCTATCCTGCCCCCGCACTAAGGGGGCAGTATGCTAAACATCGTACTTTACGAACCAGAAATTCCGCCAAATACTGGCAACATCATCCGTCTTTGCGCTAATACCGGCTTTCGTCTGCATATCATCGAACCGATGGGATTTGCCTGGGACGATAAGCGCCTGCGCCGCGCGGGACTGGACTATCACGAGTTTACCGCCGTTACGCGTCATCATGACTATCGCACGTTCCTTGAAGCAGAAAATCCCCAGCGCCTGTTTGCCCTCACCACGAAAGGTACGCCTGCTCACAGCGCCGTAAGCTATCAGGATGGCGACTATCTAATGTTTGGCCCGGAAACGCGCGGCCTGCCAGCGAGCATTCTTGATGCCCTGCCCGCTGAACAAAAAATTCGTATTCCAATGGTGCCGGACAGCCGCAGCATGAACCTGTCCAATGCGGTGTCGGTGGTGGTGTATGAAGCCTGGCGGCAGTTGGGGTATCCTGGAGCGGTGTTGAGAGATTAGTTACTGTAGGCCGGATAGATGATTACATCGCATCCGGCACGAGCACAGGACATCAGATCCCATCACCATACTCAAACGTATGGTTAATGCCGTTGAAATGCTGATCCATATCCATTGACGGTTTATCGCTATCCGGCTTGCCAACAATGCGTGCCGGAACGCCAGCGGCAGTAGTGTGCGGCGGCACCGGTTGCAGCACCACGGAACCTGCGCCAATCTTCGCGCCGCGCCCAACTTCAATATTGCCGAGAATTTTCGCGCCCGCGCCAATCATCACACCTTCACGAATTTTCGGGTGACGGTCGCCACCAGATTTACCCGTACCGCCAAGCGTCACAGATTGCAGAATCGATACGTCGTTTTCAATCACCGCCGTTTCACCCACAACGATGCCCGTCGCGTGGTCGAGCATGATACCGCGACCAATTTTTGCCGCCGGGTGAATATCAACCTGGAACGTTACAGAGACCTGGTTTTGTAGAAAAATAGCCAGCGCGCGACGGCCCTGATTCCACAACCAGTGACCGATGCGATACGCCTGCAAAGCATGAAAACCCTTCAGATATAGCAACGGGGTTGAGTATTTATCCACCGCCGGGTCACGGGTACGCACTGCCTGAATATCACAGGCCGCAGAGGCGATCATTTCCGGGTCGGCGGCGTAGGCTTCTTCGACCACTTCACGGATAGCAATAGCCGGCATAATGGGCGATGACAGCTTGTTCGCCAGCATGTAGCTCAGTGCACTGCCAAGGTTTTCGTGCTTGAGTAGCGTCGCGTGGTAAAAACTGGCCAGCATTGGCTCACAGTCCGCCAGCGTTCTGGCTTCAGCTTTAATATTGTTCCAGACAATTTCCAGTTCTTCACACGACATTGCTTACTCCACACGATAAGATAATGACCGGCCCGTTCTGCGCGGGCCGGGTCATAGTGGTAACAAAGGTTCCCTGGGTTTAGTGGCTGCTGCGCTCGTCCTTGCGTGCACGACCTAGTAAAGTCAATGCTGCCTCGCGCGCGTTTTTTCCGCAATATAATACTTGATAAATTTCCTCGGTTATTGGCATTTCAACGCCGAAGCGATGCGCCAGTTCGCGGACTTCTTTCGTATTGCGGTAGCCTTCCACCACTTGACCAATTTTCTCCTGCGCGCTTTGTACATCCATGCCCTGACCGAGCATCATGCCAAAACGGCGGTTACGCGACTGGTTGTCGGTACAGGTAAGCACCAGATCGCCCAGCCCCGCCATGCCCATAAAGGTGGCAGGATCGGCACCCAGCGCCGCGCCAAGACGCGACATTTCAGCCAGTCCACGGGTGATCAGCGCCGTACGCGCATTCGCGCCAAAACCGATACCGTCAGACATCCCCGCGCCAATGGCAATGACGTTTTTCACCGCGCCGCCAAGCTGCACGCCGATGAAATCCGGGTTGCTGTAAACGCGGAAACTTTTGCCGCAGTGCAGCAATTGCTGGAGGTCATCGGCAAAGGTCTGGTCCGTCGAGGCCAGCGAAATGGCCGTCGGTAAACCTGCCGCCAGTTCTTTCGCAAACGTTGGGCCAGAGATAACCGCCAGCGGAATTTGATCGCCTAAGGCCTCACGCGCTACGTCCTGTAACAGACGTCCGGTTTCTGCTTCCAGCCCTTTGGTCGCCCACACCAGACGCGCATCAGGACGCATCAGCGGTTTAATCTGGCGCAGCACTTCACCAAAGACATGGCTGGGTACGACGACGAGAATATTACGGCTGGCTGCCAGCGCAGTGGCGAGATCGCTTTCAAGATGGAGCGTATCGGGAAAAGGCACATCGGGGAGAAACGCGGCGTTACAGCGGTCGCGTTCAAGCGTTGCGATATGTTCAGGGTCATGGCCCCAGAGGACAACCTCGTGGCCATTTCTTGCCAGGGTGATGGCAAGAGCGGTGCCGTACGAGCCGGCACCGATCACAGTCATTGAAGCATTACGTTGGTTCATCAGGCATCCTGATGTTCTTCAGTACCTTCGCCAGCCTGCTGCTGCAAATAGTTCATGAACAGCGCATCGAAGTTAACCGGCGCAAGGTTCAGTTGCGGGAATGTACCGCGGGATACCATGCTGGTGATGCACTCACGAGCATACGGGAACAGAATGTTCGGGCAGTATGCGCCCAGGCAATGTGCCATCTGGGTGCCTTCGATACCCGCGATGGAGAAAATACCGCCCTGCTGAACTTCACACAGGAACGCGGTTTCTTCGCCCAGGGAGGCCGTTACGGTAACACGCAGTACCACTTCGTAAACGTCATCTGCCAGTTGAGTAGATGCCGTATCCAGATCAAGTTTAACTTCTGGTTGCCAATCTTTCTGGAAAACGTGCGGCGCGTTCGGCGCTTCGAAAGAAATATCCTTGGTATAAATACGTTGGATCTGGAAAGTCATTTCGGTGTTGTTTTGTTCTGACATGTGTAGAAAACCCTTAAGTGTTGTCCTTAAATACTGCGCAATGTAATGCCAACGTTCACACGTTATTTCAGCAGGGGATCCAGTCCACCACGTGCATCCAATGCATACAAGTCATCACAGCCACCAATGTGCTGTGCGTCAATAAAAATCTGTGGAACCGTGGTGCGACCGCTGCGTTTGATCATCTCTTCACGCTTAGCGGCATTGCCATCGATCGGCAACTCCTGAAAACTCACGCCCTTGCTGCTCAGCAGTGCTTTTGCACGATGGCAATACGGGCAGGTTTCTTTGGTATAGATTTCAACATTGGCCATAAATTAGCTCCTGTTTTTTACCCTGAAATTTCATGTTGCAGGGCGGCAGCAAAATGGAGTGTCCCCAGAAGCTTATATCAATAAGTCGCTGGGGGCCTAATTGCAGCTAACGGCCTGCATCATGAAAGACGACAGGTAAATTATTTGCCGCGCACCAAAGGCAAGTTTTCGCCAGCCCAGCCAGCGACGCCTTCTTTCAGTACGAATACTTGCGCAAAACCAGCTTTCGTCAGCGCGTTTGCAGGCTCCTGGCACTGCATGCCAGAACCATCTACCACGATAACCGGTTTGTCTTTGTGCTTCTCAAGCTCACCAACATTGTTGGCTTTGATTTCGCTCGGCAACAGGTTGATAGAACCTGCGATATGGCCTTTACGGAAGTCATCACGCTGACGTAAATCCACAACCACAGCGTCTTCTTTGTTGATCAGACGCGTAGCTTCACCACGAGTAATCACCTTCACTTTCGAGGTCAGGCTCTTAAACGTAGTCACAAGAACCGCCACCAGTAACGCGATCCAGGCGATACTCAGTATGGGATGACGGCCAACAAATTGCATAATTTCTTGCATGGGGGGTAACAACTCCCGACGTAGTGATTAAAAAAACCAGGAAAGGAGTATACCTGCGCGTTGCGGCAAATACAGCCAGCGCGTTAACTGGAATGCAATTTTGCGGGGCGCTACGAAAAAAAAGCGTAAATCTGGCATCTGCTTGCCGCGAGCGGTCGTATATTTTGATCTTCAGAGGCTATTTTATCGATTCAGCTGTAGTAAAATTACGCAAATTTTGACTCTTGAGTATGAGGTTGTCGCAATGTCGGTTTCTAAAAAACCTATGGTACTGGTGATTCTGGATGGCTATGGCTATCGCGAAGAACAGCAGGATAACGCCATTTTTAGTGCTAAAACCCCGGTAATGGATGCACTGTGGGCCAATCGTCCGCATACCCTGATCGACGCTTCCGGTCTGGAAGTCGGTCTGCCTGACCGTCAGATGGGCAACTCCGAAGTAGGCCACGTTAACCTGGGTGCCGGCCGCATCGTGTATCAGGACCTGACTCGTCTGGACGTTGAAATCAAAGATCGCGCTTTCTTTGCTAATCCGGTGTTGACTGGTGCAGTAGATAAAGCGAAAAACGCAGGCAAAGCAGTACACATTATGGGTCTGCTCTCCGCAGGTGGTGTACACAGCCACGAAGATCACATCATGGCGATGGTAGAACTGGCAGCTGAACGCGGCGCAGAAAAAATCTACCTACACGCATTCCTTGACGGTCGCGACACTCCGCCGCGCAGTGCTGAATCCTCGCTGAAAAAATTCGAAGAGAAATTTGCCGCGCTGGGTAAAGGCCGCGTAGCGTCCATCATTGGTCGTTACTACGCGATGGACCGCGATAACCGTTGGGATCGCGTTGAAAAAGCTTATGACCTGCTGACTCTGGCGCAAGGTGAGTTCCAGGCCGATACCGCCGTTGCCGGTTTGCAGGCTGCTTATGCTCGCGACGAAAACGACGAGTTCGTGAAAGCGACCGTTATTCGTGCAGAAGGTCAGCCAGATGCGGCAATGGAAGACGGCGATGCACTGATTTTCATGAACTTCCGTGCTGACCGCGCGCGTGAAATCACTCGAGCATTCGTAAATGCCGATTTTGACGGCTTCGCGCGTAAGAAAGTGGTTAACGTCGATTTCGTGATGCTGACCGAATACGCTGCCGACATCAAAACCGCAGTGGCTTACCCACCCGCTTCCCTGGTTAACACCTTCGGCGAATGGATGGCGAAAAACGACAAAACTCAGCTGCGTATTTCCGAAACCGAAAAATATGCCCACGTTACTTTCTTCTTCAACGGTGGCGTAGAAGAGTCGTTCAAAGGCGAAGATCGCATTCTGATCAACTCACCGAAAGTGGCTACCTACGATCTGCAACCGGAAATGAGCTCCGCAGAGCTGACCGAAAAACTGGTTGCGGCAATCAAGAGCGGCAAATACGACACCATTATTTGTAACTATCCGAACGGCGACATGGTAGGTCACACCGGAGTGATGGAAGCGGCGGTTAAAGCGGTTGAAGCGCTGGATCACTGCGTGGAAGAAGTCGCGAAAGCGGTTGAGTCCGTGGGTGGACAACTGCTGATCACCGCTGACCACGGTAACGCTGAACAGATGCGCGATCCGGCAACGGGTCAGGCACACACAGCACACACCAACCTGCCAGTTCCGCTGATTTACGTTGGTGATAAGAACGTGAAAGCGGTTGAAGGCGGCAAACTTTCTGACATCGCGCCGACCATGTTGTCGCTGATGGGTATGGAAATCCCGCAAGAGATGACTGGTAAGCCGCTGTTCATCGTGGAATAATCCCTCCCCATGAGGGGAAAGGCGATTAATACCATGACACGGGCCGTGAAACCGCGCAGGTTTGCAATCAGGCCCATCATCTACGCCAGCGTTCTGAGCGCTGGCGTATTGTTGTGCGCCTTTTCCGCCTACGCGGATGAGCGTGACCAACTCAAATCCATTCAGGCTGACATCGCCGCGAAAGAGCGCGCGGTACGCCAAAAGCAACAACAACGCGCAAGCCTGCTCGCACAATTGAAAAAGCAGGAAGAAGCGATCTCTGAAGCCACCCGTAAACTGCGCGAAACGCAAAACACGCTTAATCAACTGAATAAACAGATTGATGAGATGAACGCGTCGATTGCCAAACTGGAGCAGCAAAAAGCCGCCCAGGAGCGCAGCCTCGCCGCGCAACTGGATGCCGCGTTTCGTCAGGGTGAACATACCGGTATTCAGCTGATTCTCAGCGGTGAAGAAAGCCAGCGTGGGCAGCGGTTACAGGCTTATTTCGGCTATCTCAACCAGGCGCGACAAGAAACCATTGCTCAGTTGAAACAAACGCGTGAAGAAGTCGCTATGCAGCGTGCCGAACTGGAAGAGAAACAAAGCGAGCAACAAACGCTTTTATATGAGCAGCGCGCCCAACAGGCGAAGCTGACCCAGGCGTTGAGCGAGCGTAAGAAAACACTGGCAGGGCTGGAGTCTTCCATCCAGCAAGGTCAGCAACAGTTGAGCGAGCTGCGCGCCAACGAATCCCGCCTGCGTAACAGCATTGCCCGTGCGGAAGCTGCGGCGAAAGCGCGTGCTGAACGTGAAGCGCGCGAAGCCCAGGCGGTTCGCGACCGCCAGAAAGAAGCGACGCGCAAAGGCACCACCTACAAGCCGACCGAAAGCGAAAAATCGCTGATGTCCCGTACCGGTGGTCTGGGCGCACCGCGCGGTCAGGCATTCTGGCCAGTTCGCGGGCCGACGCTGCATCGCTATGGCGAACAGCTACAGGGTGAATTACGCTGGAAAGGGATGGTGATTGGTGCCTCTGAAGGTACTGAAGTTAAAGCGATTGCCGACGGCCGGGTGATTCTGGCTGACTGGCTGCAAGGCTACGGTCTGGTGGTGGTGGTTGAGCATGGTAAAGGCGACATGAGTCTTTACGGCTATAATCAGAGCGCACTGGTGAGCGTTGGTTCGCAGGTTCGCGCGGGCCAGCCAATTGCACTGGTGGGCAGCAGTGGCGGTCAGGGTCGGCCTTCACTCTATTTCGAAATTCGCCGCCAGGGTCAGGCGGTCAATCCACAGCCGTGGTTGGGAAGATAAGTTTTGTTTCCATTTCGTCGTAACGTTCTTGCATTTGCCGCTCTGTTGGCGCTCTCCTCCCCCGTAATTGCTGGCAAACTTGCCATCGTCATTGATGATTTTGGGTATCGCCCGCACAACGAAAACCAGGTGCTGGCGATGCCTTCCGCTATCTCCGTCGCTGTATTACCCGATTCACCGCACGCCAGAGAGATGGCGACCAAAGCGCATAACAGCGGTCACGAAGTGTTGATTCATCTACCGATGGCACCACTGAGTAAACAGCCGCTGGAGAAAAATACGCTACGCCCGGAGATGAGCAGCGACGAAATTGAGCGCATTATTCGTAGTGCGGTCAATAACGTGCCCTATGCCGTGGGGATCAACAACCACATGGGCAGCAAGATGACCTCTAACCTGTTTGGTATGCAGAAAGTGATGCAGGCGCTGGAGCGTTACAATCTTTACTTCCTCGACAGCGTAACCATCGGTAATACCCAGGCGATGCGCGCCGCGCAAGGCACTGGCGTGAAGGTGATCAAACGGAAGGTGTTCCTCGACGATTCGCAGAACGAAGCGGACATCCGTGTGCAATTTAATCGCGCAATTGATCTGGCGCGTCGCAACGGTTCAACCATTGCCATTGGGCATCCTCACCCTTCAACGGTACGCGTGCTACAACAGATGGTTTATAACCTGCCGCCAGACATTACGCTGGTGAAAGCCAGCAGCTTGCTGAATGAACCGCAGGTTGATACGTCTACACCGCCGAAAAACACTGTGCCCGACACACCGCGTAATCCATTCCGTGGCGTGAAGCTGTGCAAACCGAAGAAGCCGCTGGAACCTGTTTATGCTAATCGCTTCTTTGAAGTATTAAGCGAAAGCATCAGCCAGAGCACGCTGATCGTTTACTTCCAGCATCAGTGGCAAGGCTGGGGCAAACAGCCCGAAGCGGCAAAACTTAACGCTAGCGCAAATTAAAGGCGCTACGCGTAATGCGATGGTGCGACCGCGTTTTGTCGCGCCATTGCCATAAGCGGAAAGACCACAGTAACGCCTGGTAACCCACCTTCACGCTGCGCACATTAGTAATCAGGCGCTTATACATACCGGAAGTAAATATCTCAGCAATCATCCGTTGGCGGGTAATAATATCCGGCTCTTTGCGCACCGCATGGCAAACACGCAATGCTTCGTAAGTTATTTGCTGATGAAATTCCGGATAAATCGTAATTTTGTCGGCATAATTTCGATTTAATTTCTCCAGCAGGCGGGTAATCTTAATATAGTGACGTTGATAATTAAGGTTTTTATTCCCTTGTCTATGCAACCGACTCACTGACGTATTATGCAGATAATATTTATATAATGATTGCTCGGTATATCGCGCACGCAGCGCGTTAAACATAAATTCTGTTGTCCAGACAATATCCTGATGATGTAATCCGGCAATAAATTTAATGTTACTTTTAACAATAACATCGCGGCGATAAACCCCCATCCAGACCACGTGTGTCCAACGGCGGGAAGAAAGTCCCATCCGCAGCCAGTCCGGACCAGTTAATACACCGGTTGAGCGAAGGCGATCGGTAGGGATGGATTGCCAGGTTTCACCCGTTTCACGAAAACACCAATCAGCGTTGCACTGCGCCACGTCGAGGTCGTCCTCTAACGCCATGGTCATCAGCGTTTCGTACATGGTGGGATAGACCTCATCGTCAGCATCGACAAAAGCGACATATTTTCCCGTTGCCACTTCAATCCCACGATTACGCGCCACCGATGCGCCAGAATTCGCCTGATGCAACAAACGAACGTGCGGATAGTTTTCTGCGTAATGCTTTGCTATTTCAACAGAATTATCCGTTGAACCATCGTTAATAATAATGATTTCCAGAGCAGTCCATGTTTGCGTAATTAAAGATTCCATACAAGTGCGGAAATCATCGCCCGCATTATATAACGGAATAATAACACTAAGTTTATTGGTGCTGTTCATCATAAATTACCGACGACCTCTGAAGTTATCCTGACGTTTTACAGGCTTTGTATTCAGAAACTATTAAGCCTGTGAGATATTATTTTTACCGGTGAGAGAGTCACGTCAGGGTAGAGAGATAATGAGAGCAGCTATATAAGAGATCAGCGCAATTACGATATCTTGATTACACTGACAGGATTTTACATATTTAACGGATTATCCTCAGGCAAAAGGGCTGGAATACCAGCCCTTGTTCGTGTTAATCCCAGCTCAGAATAACTTTCCCGGACTGGCCCGAACGCATAGCGTCAAAGCCCTTCTGGAAATCATCGATAGAGAAACGATGGGTAATGATCGGCGAGAGATCGAGGCCAGACTGAATCAGCGCCGCCATCTTGTACCAGGTTTCAAACATCTCACGACCGTAAATACCTTTAATGAACAAGCCTTTAAAGATTACTTTGGTCCAGTCGATAGACATATCGGACGGTGGAATACCCAGCATCGCAATACGACCGCCGTGGTTCATGGTGTCGAGCATGGTACGAAACGCTGGCGGCGCACCGGACATTTCCAGACCGACATCAAAGCCTTCGGTCATGCCCAGTTCTGTCATCACATCATTAAGGTTTTCTTTAGCGACGTTAACCGCACGGGTGATACCCATTTTGCGTGCCAGCTCAAGGCGGTATTCGTTAACATCAGTGATCACCACATTGCGTGCACCAACGTGTTTCGCCACCGCCGCAGCCATAATACCTATCGGACCTGCACCAGAGACCAGCACATCCTCGCCAACCAGATCGAACGACAGCGCGGTATGCACAGCGTTACCGAAGGGATCAAAAATGGAAGCCAGGTCGTCGGAGATATTGTCCGGGATTTTGAAGGCGTTGAACGCCGGAATCACCAGATACTCGGCGAAGCAGCCCGGACGGTTAACACCGACGCCGATCGTGTTGCGGCACAGATGGGTACGACCGCCACGACAGTTGCGACAGTGACCGCAGGTGATATGGCCTTCGCCAGAAACGCGATCGCCAATCTTGAAGCCTTTCACTTCCTGACCAATACCTACCACTTCACCGACATATTCATGGCCCACGACCATCGGCACCGGGATGGTTTTTTGCGACCACTCATCCCAGTTATAGATGTGAACGTCAGTCCCGCAGATGGCTGTTTTACGGATTTTAATCAGCAGATCGTTATGCCCGAGTTCCGGTACAGGAACGTCGGTCATCCAGATGCCCTCTTCCGCTTTCAGTTTGGATAACGCTTTCATCTCACACCCTCAGGCGATAACGCCCAGTTGTTTACCAATACGCGTGAATGCTTCTACTGCACACGTAATTTGCTCAGGGGTATGCGCCGCAGACATCTGGGTACGAATACGCGCCTGACCTTTAGGAACGACCGGATAGAAGAAACCGGTGACGTAAATGCCCTCTTTTTGCAGCTCACGGGCAAATTTCTGCGCCACTACCGCATCGCCAAGCATGACGGGAATAATGGCGTGATCGGCTCCCGCCAGGGTAAAGCCCGCCGCCGACATTTGCTCACGGAACTGACGCGCGTTCGCCCACAGACGGTCACGCAGCTCGCTACCCGCTTCGACCATCTCCAGTACTTTGATGGATGCGGCGACAATCGCTGGTGCCAGCGAGTTGGAGAACAGGTACGGACGAGAACGCTGGCGCAGCCACTCAACCACTTCTTTGCGCCCCGCGGTATAACCACCAGAAGCCCCGCCCAACGCTTTACCCAACGTACCGGTAATGATGTCTACACGCCCCATCACATCGCAGTATTCATGGGAACCACGACCATTTTCACCGACAAAACCGACCGCGTGGGAGTCGTCTACCATCACCAGGGCATCGTATTTATCTGCCAGATCGCAAACGCCCTTCAGGTTGGCAATCACGCCGTCCATCGAGAACACACCATCGGTGGCAATCAGCACATGACGCGCACCGGCTTCACGCGCTTCTTTCAGACGTGCTTCCAGCTCCTGCATATCGTTGTTGGCATAACGATAGCGTTTGGCTTTACACAGACGCACACCATCAATAATAGACGCGTGGTTCAGTGCGTCGGAGATAATGGCGTCCTCCGCGCTCAGCAGCGTTTCAAACAGGCCGCCGTTAGCATCAAAGCAGGAAGAGTAGAGAATCGCATCTTCCATCCCCAGGAAGGCCGCCAGTTTTTGTTCAAGCTCTTTATGGCTGTCCTGAGTGCCGCAAATAAAACGCACCGAAGCCATGCCGAAACCGTGAGAATCCATTCCCGCCTTTGCCGCCGCAATCAGATCCGGATGATTCGCCAGTCCGAGATAGTTGTTGGCACAAAAGTTAATGACGTGGCTTCCATCAGCCACAGTGATATCTGCTTGCTGCGCAGACGTAATAATGCGCTCTTCTTTAAACAACCCTTCCGCCCGTGCGGTTTCCAGATCGTTGGTTAACTGCTGATAAAATTCTCCACGCATTGCGATTCTCCAGACAGGGCAAATTCCAGCACATATTACCCAAACTTATAGGTCGCGACGAGATGACGCGTTAACACTTCTGCAAAATTCAGGATAAATAACGTCCAGCCCCCTCACTTTTGGTGAATGGCTGAAGCCAACGTCATGTAGTGATATGATAGAAGTATTCGTGTCTGAGATTGTCTCTGACTCCATAATTCGAAGGTTACAGTTATGATCATCGTTACCGGCGGCGCGGGCTTTATCGGAAGCAACATCGTTAAAGCCCTGAATGATAAAGGCATCACCGATATTCTGGTGGTGGACAACCTGAAAGACGGCACCAAGTTTGTGAACCTGGTGGATCTGGATATCGCGGACTATATGGATAAGGAAGACTTCCTGATCCAGATTATGGCTGGCGAAGAGTTCGGCGATGTCGAAGCGATTTTCCACGAAGGCGCGTGCTCTTCCACCACCGAGTGGGACGGCAAGTATATGATGGATAACAACTATCAATACTCCAAAGAGCTGCTGCACTACTGTCTGGAGCGCGAAATCCCGTTCCTGTATGCCTCTTCCGCAGCCACTTACGGTGGACGCACCTCCGACTTTATTGAATCCCGCGAATATGAAAAACCGTTGAATGTCTACGGTTACTCAAAATTCCTGTTTGATGAATATGTTCGCCAAATCCTGCCTGAAGCGAACTCACAGATTGTTGGCTTCCGTTATTTCAACGTTTATGGACCGCGTGAAGGCCATAAAGGCAGCATGGCGAGCGTCGCTTTCCATCTCAACACCCAGCTTAATAACGGTGAATCACCGAAGCTGTTCGAAGGTAGCGAGAACTTTAAACGTGACTTCGTCTATGTGGGCGACGTGGCAGATGTAAACCTGTGGTTCCTGGAAAATGGCGTTTCCGGCATCTTCAACCTCGGCACCGGTCGTGCGGAATCCTTCCAGGCAGTAGCAGATGCTACGCTTGCTTATCACAAGAAAGGCCAAATCGAATACATTCCGTTCCCGGATAAACTGAAAGGCCGCTACCAGGCGTTCACTCAGGCAGATCTGACGAATCTGCGCGCGGCGGGTTACGATAAACCGTTCAAAACCGTTGCCGAAGGCGTAACGGAATACATGGCCTGGCTGAATCGTGACGCATAAGAGCTCTGCATGAAAATACTGGTGATCGGCCCGTCTTGGGTTGGCGACATGATGATGTCGCAAAGTCTCTATCGCACGCTCCAGGCGCGCTATCCCCAGGCGATAATCGACGTGATGGCACCGGCATGGTGCCGTCCATTATTATCGCGGATGCCGGAAGTTAACGAAGCGATCCCTATGCCTCTCGGTCACGGAGCGCTGGAAATCGGCGAACGCCGCAAACTGGGTCATAGTCTGCGTGAAAAGCGCTACGACCGCGCCTACGTCTTACCTAACTCCTTCAAATCCGCATTAGTGCCTTTCTTCGCAGGTATTCCTCATCGCACCGGCTGGCGCGGCGAGATGCGCTACGGTTTACTCAACGATGTACGCGTGCTCGATAAAGAAGCCTGGCCGCTAATGGTGGAACGCTATGTCGCGCTGGCCTATGACAAAGGTATTATGCGTACCGCACAAGATCTGCCGCAGCCATTGTTATGGCCGCAGTTGCAGGTGAGCGAAGGTGAAAAATCATATACCTGTAATCAATTTTCGCTTTCATCAGAACGTCCGATGATTGGTTTTTGCCCGGGTGCGGAGTTTGGTCCGGCAAAACGCTGGCCACACTACCACTATGCGGAGCTGGCAAAGCAGCTGATTGATGAAGGTTATCAGGTGGTTCTGTTTGGCTCGGCGAAAGATCATGAGGCGGGCAATGAGATTCTTGCCGCTTTGAATACAGAGCAGCAGGCATGGTGTCGGAATCTGGCGGGAGAAACACAGCTTGATCAAGCGGTTATCCTGATTGCAGCCTGTAAAGCCATTGTTACTAACGATTCTGGTCTGATGCACGTTGCGGCGGCGCTCAATCGTCCGCTGGTTGCCCTGTATGGACCAAGCAGCCCGGACTTCACACCACCGCTATCCCATAAAGCACGCGTGATCCGCCTGATTACCGGCTATCACAAAGTGCGTAAAGGTGACGCTGCGGAGGGTTATCACCAGAGCTTGATCGACATTACTCCCCAGCGCGTACTGGAAGAACTCAACGCGCTATTGTTACAAGAGGAAGCCTGACGGATGCGGGTTCTGATCGTTAAAACATCGTCGATGGGCGATGTTCTCCACACGCTGCCCGCACTCACTGATGCCCAGCAGGCAATCCCAGGGATTAAGTTTGACTGGGTGGTGGAAGAAGGGTTCGCACAGATTCCTTCCTGGCACGCTGCCGTTGAGCGAGTTATTCCTGTGGCAATACGTCGCTGGCGTAAAGCCTGGTTCTCGGCTCCCATAAAAGCTGAACGCAAAGCGTTTCGTGAAGCGCTACAAGCAAAGAACTATGACGCAGTTATCGACGCCCAGGGGCTGGTAAAAAGCGCGGCGCTGGTGACGCGTCTGGCGCATGGCGTAAAGCATGGAATGGACTGGCAAACCGCTCGCGAACCGTTAGCCAGCCTGTTTTACAATCGTAAACATCATATTGCAAAACAGCAGCACGCCGTAGAACGCACCCGCGAACTGTTTGCCAAAAGTCTGGGCTATAGCAAACCACAAACCCAGGGCGATTATGCTATCGCACAGCATTTCCTGACGAACCTGCCTACAGATGCTGGCGAATATGCCGTATTTCTTCATGCAACAACCCGAGATGATAAACACTGGCCGGAAGAACACTGGCGAGAATTGATTGGTTTACTGGCTGATTCAGGAATACGGATTAAACTTCCGTGGGGCGCGCCGCATGAGGAAGAACGGGCGAAACGACTGGCGGAAGGATTTGCTTATGTTGAAGTATTGCCGAAGATGAGTCTGGAAGGCGTTGCCCGCGTACTGGCCGGGGCTAAATTTGTAGTGTCGGTGGATACGGGGTTAAGCCATTTAACGGCGGCACTGGATAGACCCAATATCACGGTTTATGGACCTACCGATCCGGGATTAATTGGTGGGTATGGGAAGAATCAGATGGTTTGTAGGGCTCCGGGGAATGAGTTGTCTCAATTGACAGCAAATGCTGTTAAGCAATTCATTGAAGAAAACGCTGAAAAAGCTGCCATGATTTAAATTACAACTCTTTAATAGATAATTTTGAAATAAAATCAGCTTCCTTGCTGATTTTATTTCACATATTCATTACTTATCTAATAAACATTGGTCCGATTGTACTTTAAAATAAGCACAAAGCAATATTATGGTGACAAACACAGCAGTCGGAACCGGTTTAGAAAAGAGTATTACATCACTTAGGCCTACTACCAGTAGTGAAAAAAGCAAGATTAAAATATAAGGTTCTTTAGCAGTTCTTAAGGCATATATGAATATTGCTGAAAAGGCTAAAATTGTTAATGCTACTCCAGGAATACCACGCGTTGATAACGTATCTATGAGATCGTTATGCAAATGAGAATCTACAAAGGGTAAAGCACCACTTAATCTAGGCTCTTTCTCTTCTAGTTCATGTATTTTTTCCGCACGTTTTTCCAGTGATTGTCCTATTGGAGAATATGTTTTTAAACCAACTTCATACATTGCCAGACGGGCACCGACTGAAGTTCTGGTGTTATCATGCGAATAATTAACTAAATCCCTATTTAAGTCATTCATTCTCGTAAGTAATGTATCTTTAAAAGAAAATACACCTGCTAATAATGCAATCGCAATAAAACAATATAACTTATAATTAATTCGCTTATTAATATAACTATCCATTACGATTAATAGTAACGCAAAGAATGGAAACACTAATATGGCTGCACGCGTTTCAGTTACTATAACAGCACATAAGCTAAGCATGAAGTTAATTGTATATAATGTTGTTTTATGTCTAAAGTCGGATTTTAAAATGAGAATTGATGCCAGTAAAGAAGGGAAAAGGATGATGTAGCCTGCTGTTGTAGCGTGGGAAGCTGATAATGCAACACGGTCGACGTTTAAATAGAAATGTTGCCACATGGCATGCGCAAAAAAAAGTAACTGCGTTGCCAAGGATGCGAACAGAATTAGTTTCCCAAATTTTATTTTGGTTCTCATCTCATCTTTAGCAAAAAGAACTAAGAAAATAAAAGCACTACACAAGGCAATTTTTCCAGTTTCCATTGGGCCACGATATGCATTGGTATAAACCGAGCCTGAAACTTTATAATGTGAATACCAGATGATATTAACGATACCCAAAAGACATAATGAGATGAAAATTAACAAAGTAGGATTATTAGTTATTGTTTTTTTTGGTGTCGCTAGAAAATATAATGCAGATATAATTCCAGCTGCATGAAGAAACTTTGTTGCAACATCATCCCACAAAGACAAAGTCATTAAAGACAACATACATAATATGAGAATTAAAGACTTGACACCAGAGTTAATTTCATTCCAACAAAACGACATATAATTTCAACCTATGCTACGAGGATGGGTTATTTAATGCAAGACCTAACGTTTATTCTTTTTTCTATTTACCAGTCTTACCATCCTCCAGAGAATATAGTTTTTTGATGCTAATATCTTTGCTCGCCTCTTATCTCTCTTGCCAAGAAGATTACAATCTTTCAATTCTTTTTCATTGCTTTCAACTAATTGATTTAATAATTCAAAATCGCCATTAAGTAGAACATTCCATAAATAACGAGTTTTATGATAAGTTCTATTTTTACTCAATAATGTATGAATTTCTTCTTTCCGGTTACCTTTGTATAACTGCATCACAGAAGAGTAGATTCTTTCGTGCGCAAATGACTCATGTCGATAATGAGTGATGGTTCTACATGAGTTCATTAAGGAATTTTCTCTATAGTTATGCTTATACATATAATATGGAACCGCATACATATCGCATGTAATTAGCAGTCGATAGATAAAATCCAGATCTTCTCCTAGTCGTAAATCTTCATCAAAAAAAAGATTATTATCTTCCAGGAGTTGTTTTCTTATAAACAAGCATCCTATATGGAATCTGACCTTTTTATAAAAAAAATCGAAAAGTAAAGACCCTTCATTAAAATCTGTATTTATAGGTGAGTAAGTAACACCATTTTTTATATGATGGCCATAAAGCCCACAATAAATCGCATCCCCTCCCGTCTCATGTTGTCTGGAATACATCTTCAGCAGATAGTTAGGATCTATCTCATCATCATCATCCATAAAACATATAAACTGTCCTTGCGCCTTGCGGATACCTGTATTCCTGGCAGACGAAACACCGCCATTTTCTTTATTGATAATAATTAATCGAGAGTGGGTTAACCCATACTCTCTCAAAACACTTGATGTGTTATCTTTAGAACCATCATTAACAATAACAATTTCAAAATTTGGGTAAGTTTGTTTTTCTAATTTCGTTAGAGTTTCAGTAATGTAATCAGATGAATTATACGTCGGTATTATTATGGATACTAAAGGGTAATCATTGCTCATCGTGTTCTCTTGCCTGAACTAATAAAATATTATAGTACTCATCCTTAATTATTATTGTAACTCAGACATCCATGATTTTTATTATTGCCCAAATAGTTTTCTTTTATACTTATTTAATTTGAATTTAATGAAGTAAATAAAAGCGTTAAACGTATCACCATTTTTCTTTGCATGTTGGTATTTCACTTGATACTGCTTTTCATTCGTGGCTGGAATAAACGCCACATCATTCCAGCAAGAAACCTGATAAGCCTCATTAAAATACTTCTGGCAGGGATAATTCGTCCAGTCGTTCCAGGGCTTCGTTACGCCAACATAATGAATCAGCTTAGTATCATCGGTAATGGTCTTTTTATAATCTTCATCGCTTTTATTTTTTAACTCATAGTCAATGCCATAAAAGCAATCATAATCGCCGCTAATAAAAATACAATGACTAAAGAACAGAATATTTAAAATATCCTGATCAAGGCATTTATATTTCGTGTGCTGCGGGTCACTTGCCAGCATAGCAATGGCTTTATTCATAAAATCATTTTTCGCCCATGCTTCAAGCTGCAGATATACTACACCGGCGTTGAAATAATTCCCTGGAAGTCCCTCTATAGCCAGACGCTTCGCAGGTTTTTCCTGCATAAAAGGCACATCTTTAATAACAGCCGCGAACTTATCGCCATCAAAATTAATATCAAGCAATCCAGCTAATGAGCCTTTACATATGACATCAGCATCGATATATAACAGATTTTCAATAGTTTCACTCAGATACTGGAACGCAACTAAACGGAAGAATGTTGCATAAGACCACTGCTTCAGGCTGGGGAAGATATCAATAAAGGCACTGGATACTTTATAAATTCTTACTTCAACGTTAGCATTTTTGCTGGTAAAAGCATTAACACGTTGTAGATAATCTTCATCAATGTAGTCAGTAAAGAGATGAAACTTAACCGCAAGGTCCGGGTTATGCATAACAACTGATTGCATAGATACTGCCGCACCAAATAAAAAGTTGCGGTCAATACCGTAAGCGATATTTAACACACGATCGGTGTTAGCAATTTCCCCAGAGACAGCGACTTCAGTAATACTCTCAGCTAATAAATCCATGTTGGTTCCGTTTTGACTGTGTGGTTTACGCTTTGCCTTTTAATTTTTTAATAAATTTGCGTAGTTTGGTTCTGTAGATTACTGAATAGTAGCCATAATCTTTTATTTCGTTGGCAATACCCAGGTGACGTTCCATGGCCAGACGATCACGGGCTTTCCGCTCTGCCGTACAGCTTTTACCGGAGAGGTCAATTATCCTGACACCATCTTTACTAACGATAAAGTTACCCCGGTGTGGGTCGCCCGATAGCATATTTAAGGCATGCAATTTTTCCATTGAAGCCTTAATTTCTGCTTTAACATCTTCTGGAATAATCGGCATATCATTGAGCTCTACGCCCTCGACATACTCGATAAGCATGATAAAAACACTGGCATAGTTGAAAATTTTACGCTCAGCCAGAAAATAAAAATCATTAGGAAAAGTAAGACCTGCACTTCTGACACGATCGGTTTCAACGATCAAATTCTGATAGTAGTCACCTTTTACAAAAGATTTTAAAAAACGTTCATTCCTTTTCGTTTTCGGGGCAAAGACTTTAAAAACATAGCGACCATATTTCGTATCAATCAACGATACTTTGGTATCATCAATATTACGTAATACTTTTACTGTTTTAAAATTATAGGCCAGTATTTCATCAAAGATTTCTTTATATTTATTATCGTTATCTTTGTAATAAAATGAGAAGCCGCGATAGCGTATACTTGTAATCATAAGAGTAATTTATTTCTTAAGCTTGTACTTAATTAATGAAGTTATACCTTTAATATACTCACCATGGGCAAACAGATGCTTATATTGTTTCTGCATTTCTGCAACAGTCCGCGCCTCTTTAAGAGGATATTTCTTCCAGGGAGATTGTTCACGCGCGATATTAAAGTATGATGCAGACGGATATCCAGCCCAGCTATGCCATGGTTTAGTTATCCCTGTATAGTGAATCAATACTGTTTTATCGGTAATGGTTTGCTGATACTTTCGATGACCACGATCATGAAGTTCGTTTTTCAGGGTATAAATAGTATCAAAATCCTTCGCGAGGTAGATATTATTCATATTAAATGCGATATTCAACGCATCCTGATCTAAATATTTAAGAGAGCCATATTTAGTTTCCCCTCGTAAAAGCGTGAGTAAATACGGTGTCAAATTTGCTTCATGCCATTTTTTAAGATTGACATAGATAACGCCTGCATTGAAATAACGTCCATTCATTTCGGGAATGTTAAGACGTTTTGCACATGCCGCCTGAGTACTATCATTGTCAGGAATAACCGCAGCAAACTCATCTTTAAATATAATTTTTGTGAGAGGTTTCAGACTTCCTTTACAAACGACATCGGCATCCAGATACAGCAGTGTGGAAATACTTTCACTCAGATATTCAAAGGACAATACCCTGAAGTATGTCGCGTACGACCAAAACTGTGACGTCGGCAGATCAGCAAAGTATTTTGGGTCAATTAAATATACAATAATTGAGGTATTAAATTGTTTTGCTGTTTCATTAAATGACTTTAAATAATCATCATCCACATAATCAGTGAAAACATGAAAGACAAAATTAATATCTGAATTATTAATCAAAACGGAAGAAATTGAAACGCCAGCACCATACAAAAAATTCTTATCGATACCGTAGGAAACATTTAGCTCTGGGGCGTTTTCTTTTTTATTATCTGCTAAATACGAAAACCGTTCTTTTATAAATTCATTCATTTAACTTTTCTCAATATCATTTTATTATCTTTAAATAAAAATAATAAATATAATTCATTATCCCGTTAATTGGTTTGTTTTGTTTAAAATTATGCTTAGCGCAATAACGAGCATAATTTGAGTTAACTGGCCGCATTAACGGTTCATTTTTCCAGGGCGATGCTTCTTTGGCTTTGATAAAAGGTTGCGCACTTGGATAACCGGCCCAGTAATGCCAGGGTTTTGTCGGGCCGACATAATGAATTAATACGGTTTCATCATTAATTGGACAAACAAATGATTTTTTTAATTCATAATTTAAACTAAATTGCGTATTGTATTTAGCATCAATGAATTTAACTTTCCCTAACAGGATAAGATTAAGGATATCTTGATCCATATAGGTTAAACGGGAAACGATGGCTTTATCAGCAAGCATCGACATCGCTTTAGCAGAAACGGACTCCTGCGCCCACGCTAGTGTATTAATTAACAGGACACCTGAATTAAAGTAACCCTTTTCAAGTTCATTACACTGCAGACTTTGACCCCGTAACGACCACCAGTTAGCATCGCGTTCAGTAACAACAGCAGCAACGTTATTGGCAAGATCCATTGTTATCAGCGGCTTTAAGTTTCCCTGACAGGCGATATCAGCATCCAGGTACAGGATCTTATCTTGTTGATCAATAAAGTAATCTGCAATTACAAAACGGAAATACATGGCAATAGACCAATTTTTGGTCGTCGGTAATGCCTTAAGCCGTTCACAATTCACCAGATGGATCTGGATACAGGTATGATAGCTTTTCGCTAATTGGGATAAACGCTGGATATCGGCTTCAGGGATATCATCAATAAAAACGTGGAAGACAAAACTCACGTCGTTGTTATGTAACAAAACTGACGTGATTGAAACACCACAACCAAAAAGAAAGTTCTGATCAATGCCATAAGCAACATGGAATGATGATGCCACTGACGCCTCTGGGCTTTCATCGAAGATGATTGTCTTATTGATCATCTCTTGTGGATTAAAATAGTGGGCACTCATATTTCTCTCCGGAAATTACAACGATTTTCGAATCGTTCTTTCCCTGATTTTTGTGGCTTTTTCTTCTGCTTGCGACAGCAGCCCTTGTTCCTGCTTGATAATGTCTTTAAGCGGGGCGACAAAATACACTTTCATAAACCGCCAGATATCCCGCTGAGTCAGGCCAATATTCATCGAAGAAAAATAAAGTCCAATAAGATCTTTATCCCGCCAACGACGCGGTACTTTTGCACGTATCTGCGCCCGGTGCAGGTCAATTACTGAAATTTTTAACACCTCTTCCTTACCGGAAAAAGGCAAGTGCAGCAGGAAATGACAGATATAACAGTCACGGTGGTTAATGCCCGCAGCATGCATATCGCGCACCATCGTCGCGACACGCTTAATAAGCATACGCTTTACGCGAACATCTGGTGAGTTGGTCGCCCAGTCAGCACAGTAATCTTCCAGACTGATGGTTGGTGTCAGATCTTCGGTAATAATAAACGAGGTTCTGGTCAGCGGATTAATGCCTTTTTCGCCGAATGCCACCCCATACATAGTATCAACGCCGACATCCCGCAGTCGATGAATCGCATTCCATTCGCGGTCTGCGCCTAATACTGGCATCCGCAATGAGAGTAAATTTTTGATTATCTCTTTCAGGGTCGTGCCGCGATGCCATTTGAGAAAATAGCTTTTGCCCGCCATTTCAAAGCGCAGAGTGCGGCGAGTTTCCAGTTCACGAAATACCTCACCCTGCAAGGTTTTAACTTCCTCAAAAGGATCTTTACCGCGCCATAACGTGGCAAACGGCTCTTTAAGTTCAACCATCCAGACCACCCGTTATGATGTCCGCCGCTTTCTCTGGCAGACTGTATAAATCTTGTGTATCAGCATAATGTCGCGCATTTTCCGCCCAGGCCTGGCGCAATGAAGATTGCGTTAACGCTTTGCGTAAAATCTCATTCAATGTTTCCTGGCGGAATGGCTCAGCAATAGCCTCGCCGCAATTGGCATCGACAATATAATGCGCATAGCCACAAACGGCTGTTGTTAGTACCGGTAATCCTGCAGTTATCGCTTCCAGCAGCACAATTCCCGCCGCTTCCTGGTAGGCAGGATGAAGTAATAAATCCGCCGCCGCCATTAATTCCGAGACATCGTTGCGCCCCGAGAAGAAGTGAACATTACTGCGCACGCCGCGTTTTTCTGCCAGCGCCTCAAATTTTCGCGGTTTATCCTGCCCAACAACATATAGTAATGTGTTGTGGCGCAGCGAATCCGGTAACGAAGCAAGTGCTTCAATGGAACGATCGACACCTTTACGCGTGAAGTCTGAACCGACCTGCAACAATAAATATTGTTGTTCGGTTATTCCATTCTTCTTACGGAAGATTTCACGGCTATTGGCTGGCTGCTGGCTATATTTACGATCAGGATAAATCCCCGGAGGCAGAATATGAAAACGCTCCGCTTCAGTCTGATAATGTTTCTGGAAATCGGCGATTTGCTTATCTGTCAGCATCAGCAGCTGTGTCGGCTTGCCCTGTTCGAAGGTTGCCCGCTCAAAGGCGGCATAATGGCGATAACGTGACGTCAGGCGATAGAAAAAGCCTTTCTCCTGCGCTACTTTCTCGGCATAACAAACATCAGCGGCATAATAAACGTCCAGCCCCGGCATTTTATTAAATCCAACGACTCTATCGACGGGGTGTTCACGTAAATGTTTTTGCACCCAGGCAAAATATTCCGCATTGCGCCCGTGATTGGTATGCGATTTAACCGGCACTTTGATCAGTTCAAATACATCAGGGCATTCGCCTTCCCACGACTGGGTATAAACCCGAACATGATGACCTCGGGCGGCGACTGTCTGAGCAATACGCATAAAATCGCGCTGCAAACCGCCAAAGGGAAAATATTTATATAAACAAAAAGCAACGATCATAACGACGTACCTGTCGTGGAGGAGGGAAGTAATTTATCGACAGCTGCAATGACATCTGCCGCCGGAATAACCGAAAGATACATCTCATTTCGGTCACGCTGATCGCGCGTTGGCATTTCCCGGTAATCTCCCGCCCAGAATTGAATCATGTTATTTGACCAGGGACGCCAGAAAATATGGTCTGTCGCACCAAACAGCGATATCAGCGGCGTATTAACTGCAGCGGCAATATGCGCCGGTGCGGAATCAACGCCAATAAACAGCTGCGCATGATCGATTAACGCACCAAGTTCCGGGAAGGTCACCTTTCCGGCCAGCGCCGTTACTGGTGGCGTCTGGCATCCCTGCGCAATTTCATTGACGCAGGCCAGATCGTCTTTATCTGGGCCGGACGTCAGAACGACTTCATAACCACGAGCATGTAAGGCATCAATCACAGCGGAAAACTTGGCGTTGTCCCAGCATTTGAAGATTTGCCGCGCCGTAGGTTGGATAACCACATAATTTTGTCCAACACCAGCGTGATCAAGTTCGCGACGCATACGTTTCCAGCTTGCAGGCGGGTAACTCATGGTTGTCTGCTTCACCAACGATTCAAGTCCCAATGGCGTCAGCACGGATAAGTTACTTTCCACCACATTTCCACCCTGCAACGGCACCAAATGAGTGAAACTATTACGCCAAAAAGCAGACTGCCGATGATGATAATCCTGGGAAATTTTCACACGGGCATTTAATAAACGAACCAGTATAGCAATCATCCATTGATCGGTAAGATTAACGATAAGGTCATACTTATTGGCACGTAATACCTTGATGAGATGAAAAAAGTTGGCAATTTTTTCTGAGGCTTTTGCTTTTTTATTTTTTATGCCGTAGAGCGCGTTAATCTCTGGATTTTCAGACAGGATCGGGATGGTGTCCTGATAAAGCAGCACATCGATTTTTGCGTCAGGGTAATTTTTTTTCAGCGAACTAATGACGGGAGTAGTTAATAACATATCCCCATGAAAACGCATCTTAATGAGCAAAATTCTTCGAAATGGCTTATCCACAAGTAACTCTTTTTGTTGAGATTATCCGATTAAGGTGAAGCAGAAAAAGCACGCTACCGCCCCAGGCTCAACAGCTACCTGAATACTGATACCGCACTGATATTGACGCGCTAGTGTATCACTTCTTTCGCGGCAATCCGACCCGAATGATTTTTAAGCACATTGTTGATTTTCAATAAAGAAATCAATCAAATAAAATCATTAGCAACCATATTCTTTTACTGTTGCTCTGCGATTCCTTCCTGCACGTACTGCAGAAATCAATGAATCGCATAAAAATACAAAAAAAGTATAGATGTTCAGCAAGAATTGGCGGGTAAATTGCTATTTAAGTCAAAAACGGGAAAAGTAATGGTAAAGCCACAGCTAAATACATAGAATCCCCAGCACATCCATAAGTCAGCTATTTACTATGCTCGAATTGCTTTACACCGCCCTTCTCTACCTTATTCAGCCGCTGATCTGGATACGGCTCTGGGTGCGCGGACGTAAGGCTCCGGCCTATCGAAAACGCTGGGGTGAACGTTACGGTTTTTACCGCCATCCGCTAAAACCAGGCGGCATTATGCTGCACTCCGTCTCCGTCGGTGAAACTCTGGCGGCGATCCCGTTGGTGCGCGCACTGCGTCATCGTTATCCTGATTTACCGATTACCGTAACAACCATGACTCCAACCGGTTCGGAGCGCGTACAATCGGCTTTCGGGAAGGATGTTCAGCACGTTTATCTGCCGTATGACCTGCCCGATGCACTCAACCGTTTCCTGAATAAAGTCGACCCTAAACTGGTGTTGATTATGGAAACCGAACTATGGCCTAACCTGATTGCGGCGCTACATAAACGTAAAATTCCGCTGGTGATCGCTAACGCGCGACTCTCTGCCCGCTCGGCCGCAGGTTATGCCAAACTGGGTAAATTCGTCCGCCGCTTGCTGCGTCGTATTACGCTGATTGCCGCCCAAAATGAAGAAGATGGTGCACGTTTTGTGGCGCTGGGCGCAAAAAATAATCAGGTGACCGTTACCGGTAGCCTGAAATTCGATATTTCTGTAACGCCGCAGTTGGCTGCTAAAGCCGTGACGCTGCGCCGCCAGTGGGCACCACACCGCCCGGTATGGATTGCCACCAGCACTCATGAAGGCGAAGAGAGTGTGGTGATCGCCGCACATCAGGCATTGTTACAGCAATTCCCGAATTTATTGCTCATCCTGGTACCCCGTCATCCAGAACGCTTCCCGGATGCGATTAACCTTGTCCGCCAGGCTGGACTAAGCTATATCACACGATCTTCAGGGGAAGTCCCCTCCACCAGCACGCAGGTTGTGGTTGGCGATACGATGGGCGAGTTGATGTTACTGTACGGCATTGCCGATCTCGCCTTTGTTGGCGGTTCACTGGTTGAACGTGGTGGGCATAATCCGCTGGAAGCGGCCGCACACGCTATTCCGGTATTGATGGGGCCGCATACGTTTAACTTTAAAGACATTTGCGCGCGGCTGGAGCAGGCAAGCGGGCTGATTACCGTTACCGATGCCACTACGCTTGCAAAAGAGGTTTCCTCTTTACTCACCGACGCCGATTACCGTAGTTTCTATGGCCGTCATGCCGTTGAAGTGCTGTATCAAAACCAGGGCGCGCTACAGCGTCTGCTTCAACTGCTGGAACCTTACCTGCCACCGAAAACGCATTGAGGTTGTTATGCAAAAACGGGCGATTTATCCGGGTACTTTCGATCCCATTACCAATGGTCATATCGATATCGTGACGCGCGCCACGCAGATGTTCGATCACGTTATTCTGGCGATTGCCGCTAGTCCCAGTAAAAAACCGATGTTTACCCTTGAAGAGCGTGTGGAACTGGCACAGCAGGCAACCGCACATCTGGGGAACGTGGAAGTGGTCGGGTTTAGTGATTTGATGGCGAACTTCGCCCGTAATCAACACGCTACGGTGCTGATTCGTGGCCTGCGTGCGGTGGCGGATTTTGAATATGAAATGCAGCTGGCGCATATGAATCGCCACTTAATGCCGGAGCTGGAAAGTGTGTTTCTGATGCCGTCGAAAGAGTGGTCGTTTATCTCTTCATCGTTGGTGAAAGAGGTGGCGCGCCATCAGGGCGATGTCACCCATTTCCTGCCGGAGAATGTCCATCAGGCGCTGATGGCGAAGTTAGCGTAGAGTTTATGCCGGATGGTATGCCATCCGGCGCGCATCAATTACTTCTGGCACTGCCGACAATAAAACGTTGCCCGCTGCGCATGTTTAGTCGCCACAATCGGCGTACCGCACACCCGACACGGCTCACCTTTTCGCCCGTAAACCTGCAATTCCTGAGCGAAATAGCCCGGTTTACCATCACTTTGCAGAAAATCTTTCAGCGTTGTACCGCCCTGCTCAATCGAACGCAGCAACACCGCTTTAATCACCCGAGCTAACAATTCACACTCCGCCAGCGACAGTGATGACGCCAGCCGATCCGGATGGATCCCCGCCGCAAACAGCGATTCGCTGGCATAGATATTCCCTACGCCTACCACCAGCTTGTTATCCATCAGCCACGGTTTAATCGCCGTTTTTTTCTTCGCGCACTTCTGATGCAGGTACTCACCGTTGAAATCGTCACTAAGCGGCTCCGGTCCAAGATGGGCCAGCACGTTGTGCCCTTCCAGCTCTTTGGTCCATAGCCAGGCACCAAAGCGGCGCGGATCGGTGTAGCGCAGCACTTTGCCGTTGCTCATCACCAAATCCACATGGTCATGCTTTTCAGGGGGAAGTTCTTCTGGAAGGATGCGCAGGCTGCCAGACATCCCCAAATGAATGATAATCCAGCCCTCAGGCAGCTCCAGCAGCAGATATTTAGCCCGGCGCTGCACGCTAAGCACTGGTTGGTCGCTTAAACGGTAGATCTCTTCTGAAACCGGCCAGCGCAAGCGTCCGTTGCGCACCACCGCATGAAGAATGGTTGCACCAACGAGATGCGGTTCTATGCCGCGACGGCTGGTTTCAACTTCGGGTAATTCAGGCATAGCATCTCCAGGAATGAACAGATGCAGTCAATATGGGGGCAAGCAGATAACAAAAAACCCCGCCGGGGCGAGGTTTTTTGTTACATCAAAGCGAGAATTATTTGATTTTCGCTTCTTTGTAGATCACGTGCTGGCGAACAACTGGATCGAATTTTTTCAGTTCCAGTTTTTCCGGCTTAGTACGTTTGTTCTTCGTAGTGGTATAGAAGTGACCAGTACCAGCAGAAGAAACCAGCTTGATTTTCTCACGAATACCTTTAGCCATGATTTATTTCCTCTAAGTACTTAGTACTTTTCGCCACGGGCACGCAGTTCAGCCAGAACTGTATCGATGCCTTTTTTATCGATTACACGCATACCTTTAGCAGATACGCGCAGGGTGACAAAACGCTTCTCGCTCTCAACCCAGAAACGGTGAGAGTGCAGATTCGGCAGGAAACGGCGTTTAGTCGCGTTCAGTGCGTGGGAACGGTTGTTACCGGTCACCGGACGCTTGCCAGTAACTTGGCAGACTCGGGACATGTCTATTCTCCAAAAATCAAATTAGCTCGAGCTTCGTATGGGGTATTGGCGCCTCGTCAGGCTTTACAGCCCGGTCATCGCAGTTCTATGTGAACTCTCGATTGCCAGGCCCAAATGCCAAACCCGAGATTCTCAAAGGTGGCGTAGTATACGCTGACTCAGCGATGTGCTCAAGTCCCGAACAGACAAAGATCCCGAAGGATCGCGCATAGCGGGTTAAATCCAGCCGCGTTCGGCAAAAGAAACATACTCTCCACGCCCAATCACGATATGGTCGAGCACGCGTAAATCCATGAACTGACAACTCTTTATTATCCGTTCAGTAATGAGTTTATCCGCTTTACTGGGTTCAGCACAACCCGAAGGGTGATTATGCGCAAGGATCAGCGCCGAGGCGTTTATTTTTATCGCTTCGCGGATAATTTCCCGAGGATGGACTTCAACATGGTTTAGCGTGCCGGAAAAAAGACGGCTATGCGTTATAACTCTGTGTTGGGAGTCGAGAAAGATCACCATAAAGATCTCCCGCTCCTCGCCCGTGAGCTGGCTTTGTAAAAATTCCCTCGTCATCTCCGGGCTGAGTAAAGGGCTTTCTTCACGCATCCGTACGTTGTAGTAACGCCGCGCCAGTTCGGCAATCCCCTTTAACTGGGCGAATTTCGCCACGCCAATTCCATGAACGCCACTAAATTGCTCATATTCAGAGGTTAACAAGCCATAAAGAGAGCCGAAATTCTCCAGCATCTCTTTTGCCAGGGTTAATACATCTTTACCGCGCGTTCCGGTACGCAGAAATAGCGCCAACAGCTCGACATCCGTTAAGGCGCTAATACCAAACTTCAGCATTTTTTCGCGCGGCATCAACAGCTGTGCATTGTTTTTCACCTTCACCTCCTTTGTGGTGCTCGCATCCTGTCATAGCCGTTCCTTTAAATCGACGGCCAGTTTTCAATCCTGGAAAGCGCCTCGCAAAGTGAATCTCAGGTGAAGGCACGACAACAAAAGTATTGTGATAAAATCGCCAACTTCTGGTGTCACCCAACAGGAAAAATCATCATGAGCCTGGCCGGTAAAAAAATCGTTCTCGGCGTTAGCGGCGGTATTGCTGCCTATAAAACCCCTGAACTGGTGCGTCGTTTGCGCGATCGCGGGGCCGATGTCCGCGTAGCCATGACCGAAGCGGCAAAAGCCTTTATCACCCCACTTAGCTTGCAGGCGGTTTCTGGTTATCCCGTTTCCGACAGTCTGCTGGACCCGGCAGCCGAAGCCGCTATGGGCCATATTGAGCTGGGAAAATGGGCTGATTTAGTGATTCTCGCCCCTGCCACGGCAGATTTAATTGCCCGTGTTGCAGCCGGAATGGCGAATGACCTGGTATCGACGATTTGTCTGGCTACACCTGCGCCTGTAGCCGTGCTCCCCGCCATGAACCAGCAGATGTACCGTGCCGCCGCCACCCAGCATAATTTAGAGGTGCTTGCCTCGCGTGGTTTGCTCATCTGGGGGCCAGACAGCGGCAGTCAGGCTTGTGGTGATATCGGCCCAGGGCGAATGCTCGATCCGTTAACCATTGTGGATATGGCGGTAGCGCATTTTTCGCCCGTCAACGACCTGAAACATCTGAACATTATGATTACCGCCGGTCCGACGCGTGAACCGCTCGATCCCGTGCGTTATATCTCTAATCACAGCTCCGGCAAGATGGGTTTTGCTATCGCCGCCGCCGCAGCCCGTCGTGGTGCGAACGTCACGCTGGTATCAGGTCCGGTTTCATTACCGACGCCACCGTTTGTTAACCGTGTTGATGTGATGACCGCGCTGGAAATGGAAGCCGCCGTGAATGCTTCAGTACAGCAGCAAAATATTTTTATCGGTTGCGCCGCCGTGGCGGATTATCGCGCAGCTACCGTGGCCCCAGAAAAAATCAAAAAGCAGGCCACGCAGGGTGATGAATTAACAATAAAAATGGTTAAAAACCCCGATATCGTCGCAGGCGTTGCCGCACTAAAAGACCATCGACCCTACGTCGTTGGATTTGCCGCCGAAACAAATAATGTGGAAGAATACGCCCGGCAAAAACGTATCCGTAAAAACCTTGATCTGATCTGCGCGAACGATGTTTCCCAGCCAACTCAAGGATTTAACAGCGACAACAACGCATTACACCTTTTCTGGCAGGACGGAGATAAAGTCTTACCGCTTGAGCGCAAAGAGCTCCTTGGCCAATTATTACTCGACGAGATCGTGACCCGTTATGATGAAAAAAATCGACGTTAAGATTCTGGACCCGCGCGTTGGGAAGGAATTTCCGCTCCCGACTTATGCCACCTCTGGCTCTGCCGGACTTGACCTGCGTGCCTGTCTCGACGACGCCGTAGAACTGGCTCCGGGTGACACTACGCTGGTTCCGACCGGGCTGGCGATTCATATTGCCGATCCTTCACTGGCGGCAATGATGCTGCCGCGCTCCGGATTGGGACATAAGCACGGTATCGTGCTTGGTAACCTGGTAGGATTGATCGATTCTGACTATCAGGGCCAGTTGATGATTTCCGTGTGGAACCGTGGTCAGGACAACTTCACCATTCAACCTGGCGAACGCATCGCCCAGATGATTTTTGTTCCGGTAGTACAGGCTGAATTTAATCTGGTGGAAGATTTCGACGCCACCGACCGCGGTGAAGGCGGCTTTGGTCACTCTGGTCGTCAGTAACACATACGCATCCGAATAACGTCATAACATAGCCGCAAACATTTCGTTTGCGGTCATAGCGTGGGTGCCGCCTGGCAAGTGCTTATTTTCAGGGGTATTTTGTAACATGGCAGAAAAACAAACTGCGAAAAGGAACCGTCGCGAGGAAATACTTCAGTCTCTGGCGCTGATGCTGGAATCCAGCGATGGAAGCCAACGTATCACGACGGCAAAACTGGCCGCCTCTGTCGGCGTTTCCGAAGCGGCACTGTATCGCCACTTCCCCAGTAAGACCCGCATGTTCGATAGCCTGATTGAGTTTATCGAAGATAGCCTGATTACTCGCATCAATCTGATTCTGAAAGATGAGAAGGACACCACAGCGCGCCTGCGTCTGATTGTGTTGCTGCTTCTCGGTTTTGGTGAGCGTAATCCTGGCCTGACCCGCATCCTCACTGGTCATGCACTAATGTTTGAACAGGATCGCCTGCAAGGGCGCATCAACCAGCTATTCGAGCGTATTGAAGCGCAGTTGCGTCAGGTATTGCGTGAAAAGAGAATGCGTGAGGGCGAAGGCTACGCGACGGATGAAACCCTGCTGGCAAGCCAGATCCTGGCCTTCTGTGAAGGTATGCTGTCACGCTTTGTCCGCAGCGAGTTTAAATACCGCCCGACGGATGACTTTGACGCCCGCTGGCCGCTAATTGCTGCACAGTTGCAGTAATATGACGCCGGATGACTTTTCATCCGGCGAGTTTCTTTAAACGCCGAACTCTTCGCGATAGGCCTTAACCGCCGCCAGATGTTCCGCCATTTCTGGCTTCTCTTCCAGATAGGCAATCAGATCTTTCAAGGTGATGATAGAGATCACTTTGCAGTTGTAATCACGCTCAACTTCCTGAATTGCCGAAATCTCGCCGCGCCCCCGTTCCTGACGATCGAGCGAAATCAATACGCCAGCAAGCGTCGCGCCATTGGCCTGAATAATTTCCATCGACTCGCGAATCGCCGTTCCGGCGGTGATCACATCATCCACCAGCATTATGCGTCCTTGTAACGCGCTACCGACCAGATTGCCGCCTTCACCGTGGTCTTTTGCTTCTTTGCGGTTAAAGCAGTACGGCAGGTCCAGGTCATGATGCTCCGCCAGCGCCACGGCAGTTGTGGTGGCAATCGGGATCCCTTTGTAAGCAGGGCCAAACAGCAGATCGAACTCAATGCCGGAATCCACCAATGCTTCAGCGTAAAAACGGCCTAACAGTGCCAGATCGCGCCCGGTATTAAACAGCCCGGCGTTGAAGAAATAGGGGCTTTTGCGCCCGGATTTCAGCGTGAACTCGCCAAACTTTAACACCTGCTTGCTAAGCGCAAATTCAATAAACTGGCGCTGATATGGTTTCATGCCTTCGCTCCTCATCTTACTTTTCTACAGACAAAAAAAAGGCGACTCATCAGTCGCCTTAAAAATCAGTTTGCCAGCGCCGCCTTCTGCGTCGCTACAATGGATTCGATTCCCCCTCGGGCCAGCGCCAACAAGGTGAGTAACTCTTCGTGGGTGAACGGTTCGCCTTCTGCCGTCCCCTGCACTTCAATGATACGCCCGTCTTCGGTCATCACTACGTTCATGTCGGTCTCTGCGGCAGAGTCTTCAACATATTCCAGATCGCAAACCGCTTCGCCGTTCACAATCCCGACAGAGACCGCGGCTACCATCCCTTTCATTGGATTAGTTTTCAGCTTGCCGTTTTCCACCAGCTTCTGTAGCGCATCTGCCAGCGCCACGCAGGCACCCGTAATCGAAGCGGTACGCGTGCCACCATCAGCCTGAAGCACGTCGCAGTCCAGCGTAATGGTGAACTCACCCAGTGCTTTCAAATCTACTGCCGCGCGAAGAGCACGGGCGATCAGACGCTGGATTTCCATTGTGCGTCCACCCTGCTTACCTTTCGCCGCTTCACGCGCGTTACGGGTATGGGTAGAACGCGGCAGCATACCGTACTCTGCGGTGATCCAGCCCTGGCCCTGACCTTTCAGGAAGCGCGGCACGCCTTCTTCAATAGAGGCGGTACACAACACTTTGGTATCGCCAAATTCGACCAGCACCGAGCCTTCTGCATGTTTTGTATAGTTACGAGTCAGGGTAACGGGACGCACCTGATTATTGCTACGGCCTGCTGGACGCATATTGAAATCTCCGGCTTGAAACAAATGTGGCTGCGCATTATACGGACTTCCGGCGGTTATTCCTATCCTGACAAGGCATCGATGGCTATAATCCTTCCACCTCTCCTTTTATAAACAGGAACGTCTATGATCCGCAGTATGACCGCCTACGCCCGGCGTGAAATCAAGGGTGAATGGGGGAGCGCAACCTGGGAAATGCGCTCGGTAAACCAGCGTTATCTGGAAACTTACTTTCGTCTGCCGGAGCAGTTCCGTAGCCTTGAACCTGTCGTTCGCGAGCGTATTCGTTCTCGCCTGACGCGCGGTAAAGTGGAATGTACCCTGCGCTATGAGCCAGATGTTAGCGCGCAAGGTGAGCTGATCCTCAACGAAAAACTGGCTAAACAGCTGGTAACTGCCGCGAACTGGGTAAAAATGCAGAGCGACGAAGGAGAAATCAACCCGGTTGATATTCTACGCTGGCCGGGCGTGATGGCAGCCCAGGAGCAAGATCTCGACGCGATTGCAGCTGAAATTCTCGCGGCGTTGGATGGCACCCTGGATGACTTTATCATCGCGCGCGAAACCGAAGGTCAGGCGCTGAAAGTGTTGATTGAGCAGCGTCTGGAAGGCGTCACCGCCGAAGTGGTCAAAGTCCGCGCCCATATGCCGGAAATCCTGCAATGGCAGCGTGAGCGTCTGGTAGCGAAGCTGGAAGATGCTCAGGTGCAACTGGAAAACAACCGTCTGGAGCAGGAGTTGGTTCTGCTGGCACAACGAATTGACGTTGCCGAAGAACTGGACCGCCTCGAAGCGCATGTCAAAGAGACCTACAACATTCTGAAGAAAAAAGAAGCGGTTGGCCGTCGTCTGGACTTTATGATGCAGGAGTTCAACCGCGAGTCGAACACTCTTGCTTCGAAATCTATCAATGCCGAAGTGACGAATTCTGCCATCGAGCTGAAAGTGTTGATTGAGCAGATGCGCGAGCAGATTCAGAATATCGAATAAGCTATCAATAAAAATCACCAAGCAGCAAAAAACCACAAAGCCCGCGAAATGTCGGGCTTTTTTGTTATCACGAGCTATCATAACGACGCAACAAAGCGCACAATATGCGTGTACATAGAGGTGTACATAATGACTTTCATGTACATTGCTTTATGTACACACCCATATTCGATATTCAGGTATTCGCAATGCCAAAACTCACAGATATGCAGATCCGCGCATGGATAAAGGCGGGAGACAGATTTGATGGCAAGGCAGACGGCAACGGCCTTTATATTTGCTACCCAAAAAACTACACAGTCCCGTTCTGGCGATTCCGCTATAAGCTCGCAGGAAAGCAGCGGGCTATGGTTATAGGCTCTTACTCCGAACTGTCACTATCAAAAGCCAGAGAAACAGCAAAAGAGCTGTCAGCCAGAGTTGCTCTTGGCTATGACGTAGCAGCAGAGAAACAGGAACGAAAAGCTGAAGCACTGGCAAAAATGGAGGCTGAGAAAAACGCCATGCGCGTTTCAGATCTGGCCGCCGAATACTTCGAGCGCCAGATACTTCCAAGATGGAAACATCCCGATATCCTTCGCCGGAGAATTGATAAGGATATTAACCCCTGCATTGGGCATATGAAGGTGGAGGACGTTAAGCCACGCCACATTGACGACATGTTGAAAGGTATCGTTGACCGAGGAGCACCAACGATAGCAACAGATGTATTACGCTGGACACGCCGTATCTTTGACTATGGGATAAAACGCCACGCTCTGGAGATAAACCCTTGTTCAGCGTTTGAAGTATCTGATGCTGGTGGTAAAGAGGTTTCCCGCGACCGTTGGCTAACTCGCGATGAGCTTATCAGGCTATTCGAGGCTATGCGCACCGCAAAAGGATTCAGCCGCCAGAACGAACTGACATTTAAGCTATTGCTGGCACTATGCGTTCGTAAGATGGAGTTATGCGCCGCACGATGGGAAGAGTTTGATTTAGATGGTGCGGTATGGCATTTGCCGGAAGAACGCAGCAAAAACGGAGACCCTATTGATATACCTCTACCTTCCCCAGCCGTTGAATGGTTGAGAGAGCTACACACCTTTTCATGTAATAGCGCATGGGTGCTTCCAGCCAGGAAGATGCAAAACAGAATGATCCCACATATTCAGGAAAGCACTTTGCCCGTAGCACTGGCTAAGGTTCGCGCCGAAATACCGGATGTGCCTAATTTCACGATTCACGACTTCCGACGCACCGCACGTACTCATTTAGCAGCGTTGGGTGTTGATCCTGTCGTGGCGGAACGATGCCTCAATCATCGTATTAAGGGCGTAGAGGGGATTTATAACCGCCATCAGTATTTTGATGAGCGTAAAGCAGCACTGGCACAGTGGGCTGATCTGCTGGTGGCACTGGAAAGCGGAAAAGACCACAACGTAACGCCTCTCAGAAGGGCGAACTAACTGAATAGATTGAGCCTAGCTCGACGGGGCGAAAAGCGGGAAGCCTTACCGCCTGGCTCAATCACAAAATAAGGCGCAGCGTAAAAGGTGACGCAATGAAAAAACTACCACCAAATCTCTTTTTCCGACTTAATAGAGCAGCAAATTTATTAGAAATAGAAGTCGATGATCTTCTACTTATGGGAGTATCAGGCTCTATATTTTTGAGCACAATAATTCACCAGTATGAAGGTGTACTCTATCAAGCGGGAAACTTGCCACCAGACCACGGCAGCAAAGACATAGAAAACTTATTATTTGGTTCTATTATTTCTACTAGAGAAGATACCGAAAGATATCTAAATGAAGGTGTTTTCGATGGTATGAAGTGCTTAGCAAGTGGATTATGGCACGTTCCTAGTGATTTCATTGCTTCCCTTGCAGGGGTTAAGAGAGCCCCTGACATTCCACTCATATTCTCACCAGCATATATAAAAAAAGAACTAGATATCACATCAGGACGTTACTTTTTCTACGATTTTCGCGAACATGATACCACCGTATCGTCTGTGGAAGATTTGTATATATCAAGACCGTGGGTTGAATATATAGCTGAAAGCATGGATAAAAATCAGCCAATACCCAGCATACTCCATTTGGGTTCACACGATCTTTATGAAAAGGAATTTAAAAACATAGAGCATGGAAATAGAGCACGACATAGCCTGAACCGTGAGAATAGCATTATGGCGTTGATTTATGTGAAACGGCACTATCCGGAAGAGTGCAAAGGGAAAAACGGGAAAGAAACCAACGAAGCGTGGGCAAACGCTACGATAGACCACTGGCCACATGTGGGTGGCGATTATGATGAACCATCTACAGATTATTTAAAGAAGATCATATCTGACATGGACAGATTGCCGGAAAAACGTACCACGGCAGGAAAGAAGAAATCATGATAATAAAATTTAGTATCGTGACAATAAAATTTACTGTAATTCACTTTTGAGCATGCACACCATTAAATACCCGTAACGAAGCAACAACTATCGCTAAGAGGTTACGGGAAGCATGAACACCGACACGATTCCTACAAAAGGCTATATCAGACGCTTTCGCCTGGCTGAATTGCTGGGCGTTAGTGTATCCACCATCGACCGTAAAGTAAGAAACGGTTCACTACCACGTCCGGTAAAGCTGGGAGAAAAAATAACTGCGTTTGATGCGGTTGAGATTCACAACTGGCTGGCAGAACGCCGCGGGAAGGTGGCCTGATGGAAAAGAAAAACCGCCCATTACAGGCGGCTAATTCAGATACTCGCGTATCTGATGTTACGCCCCTTACAAAATCCCTTCAAGCACCAAAGCGCACACCGAAAAAGCATCGTGCCAGAGTCTATATGCTGCGTACTGGTATAGAGGGATGGACAGAAAATGACATTCTTCGCTACTGCCGTCTGTCTTCTGGTCGTAACTATGCAACAGAGTTAGAACGCCAGCTTGGAATCACTCTGGAGCGTATCGACGAAAAGAATCCTGATGGTATCGGAACACACCTTCGCTACCGTTTCTCCTGCCGCGGTGATGTTCTGAAAGTGATCACTCATATTAACCATCTTGCGAACATAAATGATCACAACGGACTTTCTCAGCAGGAAATTGCCGACATTCTGAAACTCTACCCGGACGCGTTTAACGCCGCCTAACGGAGACTGAAAATGAACATCGAAAAAAGCAGATTAATTTCTGAGGCCGCCCCTCATCTGAACGCCTCTCTGGGCACAATTAACGGTAATGAATTTGCCGCAATTGTCCCAGTTATTCCTGGTCACATCGGTGGGCGTGAAACCAATATTGTTAGCGCAAAAGCGTTACACAAAGCGTTGGGCGTGGGAAAAGACTTCTCTACATGGATCACTGATCGCATCTCTGAATATGACTTCACCATTGGGCACGATTACTCAGTCCATAAAACAATTTCCCCAAATTTGGGGAAAAGCCCGAATGGCGCGGCTTACAGCAAGATTAAGCAGTCTGGCAGACCCGGCAAAGACTATCTGTTAAGTGTCGGAATGGCGAAAGAACTGGCAATGATCGAACGCAATGATCAGGGTCGCGCTATCCGTCGTTATTTCATCCAGTGCGAGGAAGAATTACAGCGTAGCGTGCCTGAAATCGCCGCCCGCTATCGTCGCCAGCTAAAAGCCCGTATCAGTGCCGCAAACAACTTTAAGCCAATGTGCGATGCGCTGAATATGGCCCGTGCCGAGCAGGGGAAAACGACGCAGCAACACCACTACACAAACGAGAGCAATATGATTTCTCGTATCGTTCTTGGAGGGCTAACTGCTAAGCAGTGGGCGCGGATAAATGGCTATTCTGGCGAACCTCGCGACCATATGAACGCAGAACAGCTTGAGCACCTCTCATATCTCGAAAGCACCAATATCACGTTAATTGATATGGGCATGGAATATGAGCAGCGCAAAGGAGAACTCACCCGCCTGTCGCAACGCTGGCTCGCCAAGCGTCTGGAGGCGGTCCATGTTTAAGCCGACAGGAACACCACAACCTCAAAAACGCTACAAAGATGCCCACGGAGCACTCGTTACTGTCGAAAGCGTGTCTCACAACCGAGTGACGTTTTATCGCGACGGGTATCAATCGCCATGCGTACAACCGCTGGCGCGCTTCATGAAGGAGTTCGCGGAGGTTAACAAATGCTAACCGTCCAGAAGAAGATATTTTCACTGGCTGGTATGTCGCCAAAATCCAGCAATATAACAGCAAAGTCTGGCATTAATACAGCAGATACAAGCAAAGTTTATCATTTTCTGGTGGTAGGAGCGGATGCCTTAACTATGTCAGAAATTACGGTCGATAGTGTTAGCGTTGAGAAGGTCGGCGGCTGCGCCAGAGAATTTCTGGTCGTAGATGGCTTTCTCTGCTCGCGTAGTGACTCCACAAAAACCTTCGTCCACACGCGCGACGTTAACGAAATGAGCGCGATGTATTGTGCATCTGGTGCTTCCAATAGTGAGTTTTCGGAGTCCATAAAAAAGAGCTTGCCGTTATGCGGCAACACGGTTTATGGTTATAAGGCACCTCATAAAACGGGTGCCGGGATTGGCGTCCTGGTAAATCGAATGGCGACATATGACGCGCCGAGCGTCTTTTTTTATGTCGTAGGTCTGACTCACCCATTTTTTGGGCGTTGGTGTATAATCCAGCGCCTTTGTCAATCAATGGTGGCTCAGGCAGGGGCTTCTTCGGAAGCGCCGGTATCCATTCGAGCCGGTTACGCCAACCCTGTCTGGGCTACCACCAGCGAAATTGGCGTTTCCGGTGGTAGCGTTACATGCTATCGAATGGAGGCTGCCACATGCTGGCTACTACCCCTACCCAAAAACCGCAATTTATCTGGATTATCGCCGCAGTTCGCCGCGATTGCCCGACAATTACCGCCAAAATTCATCATATTGCTGCCGAGTCTGAACGCGATGCTCGCCGTTCTCTGGTGCGCGATCACGTCTGCTTTTTTGCTGGTCGTATCCGCATGGAGGTGGCACATGATTAAAACCTACGATGTGCATATGGATCCCCTCGAACGCACAAGCCAGATCATCACACTGACAGAAGTGATTAACGACATTCTGGTGAGCAACTCTCCCTCACGAGACGAAAGACTGAAGGCGTTACTCGCGATATTGGATCTCGCCGTTCGTGACGTTCATTTCCTGCTGGAAGGTGGCGAAATGCCAGGAAAAACGGGGGCAACCAATGAATAACTCAATTAATGCCCCTCGACTTACGTCCGCACTTCAATTAATCGAGCAAGCAGCGGCTGTCCTGGTTGCTGTCAGTCTTTCGGCTGAAGAAATGGACGCTGCTGATGTCGTGGATGCGATTAAAGCGTGCTCATCTTTGGTTAACGATGCCCGTGCAGAGCTGGTAATTCTTGGGGGTGAAAAATGAATATCAACTTAATTTATCGTCATCCGTGTGAGCTGGAAATTGAATCATTGCTGAGTCGTGAAGAGCTATATCCAGACACATTCACTCTTGCAGATCGCACGACTGAACGGCTTACCAGAGCGCGCACAGGTCTGGTTCATGTGATGAATGAGATTCTTCCATCGGTGGGAGGGGAACAGGCGACAGTAATCAATAGCTGGCTACAAAAAGTTACCTCCCTGATAGATATCAGTTTAATCGATGCGGAGAGTGCGAAATGACCAACATCCAGCTCATTGAAGCGCAATGTCGCATCGAACAGGTTCAGACTGTTTTAGGGTTCTGGCTTGAAGGGGCCAGCCCCAGCAACAGAGACAAGTTAATGATTGGCGCGGTTATGTCACTGCTCAATGGCGTACCAGAAGCTATTCAGGAAGCAGACGAATTGTTGGGCAAATATGAGTTACAGAATCATTCAGGCGAGGCGAAACATGAATAATTTCTTAACCTTCCATGCAGAAGCAACGCCTGACGGCGTAAACATCATGCACCGCAGCAACGATGGCATGACAGAACGCGTTGAGACCGTTTCATATATTGATGCCGTAAATCGTCTGGATGCCGGGGATTATGACGATAAACCAGATGAAGGTATGTCAATACATCTCGCTATTGCCGATGGCGGCAACCAGGGATATTTCGATTACACATCACAGCATAACGTCATTATGTGGAGATGGCTGATCGCAACAGTATTCATGCTGGAAATGAGAGAGGAAAACGGCACTGTCAGCATCATTGATGATACTGGCAATCCTTCCGAAGTGGCTGTTTATTCCAACGGCATCGTCGCCATGCCGCTGTATCCAGTAGCAGAGCGCCTCGCTATGGCAAACAACATTGAGGGCGCGATGATAGAACGTTTTGGCATCGAGTCTGGCACAGAACGCGCCATCATTTTCTACAGAGCCATGATGGATGTGGAACAAGGAGCACTGACTCCATTTGGTCGTGAAACGCTTGCTGAACTTCACTACAGCTTTATAGCTGAACTGAATGAAAACGGCATGCCAGCGGAACCAGTGACGCACTGAGGATGGAGCCATGATTACTAAAAATTTCCGACTGAATGCGCTGGCAAATAAGTATGCGTCGGCACTGTATAACCACATTACCTCCACCAGCGGCGGGGACTATTTCATGGTTGATGCGGACGGCGAGGCCGTCCGTGTGGAAATCGTCAATGGAGTAAAAGGCGTTCGCAGCCTGATCGATAGCTACACACTGGCAGCCATGAAAGTGTTCTACCCGCAGTGGGAAACCGTGGTGATAGAGCTTCTTGATCGTTGCGTCACTAAGGACGGATTGACTGACGTCGGGCGTGAGATATGGCAAAGCATGGTTAATGACATGGGCGCAACTGTAGCGGGAGGTTCTCATGCGTGAAAATGCAGAAATGGCGCTTAGCTCCGCAATCGGAGAGCAGGTGGCAAAGATTGCTGGCGCTGTGTGGATTCATAACCTTCATTCTACTAGTGAAGAGAAAATGGCAATTCAGACGCCAGAGGGACGCACCATTACTACATCTCTGAAGCCGTCAGATGTTTGTGATCTGATTTGCGCATTCATGTACCCAGCAATGAGGACTGTCCACGGCGATAAGTGGAAACTTGCGACAACCGCTGAATTTGATATGTGGCTAAACAATGATGGCATGCTGACTGATTACGGAATAACCAAGTGGCAGATGCTGGTTAGCCATATCGCAAACGCTATAGACCACGTGGGGTACGGTGATGCGAAACATTGATCTTATCCGTCAGGTTATCAGTGCGTCTGAAAACAACTGGCCTCATGTGCTGGGCTGCCTGAACATAAATGTCCCTGACTCTCCGCGCCGTCATGCTCCCTGCCCTGCATGTGGGGGCAAAGATCGATTCCGGTTCGATGACAACGGGCGCGGTAGCTTCATCTGTAATCAGTGCGGCGCTGGTGATGGGCTGGATTTAATTAAACGCGTAAATAACTGCGACACAACAGAGGCGGCGCTTCTTGCCGCTGATGTTCTGGGTATTGATTACCGGACAACGGAAACACCAGAAGCCACCAGCCAGAAACGGGAACAACTGGAAACCGAGCGCCAGCGACGCGAACAGGAGCGCCTGAAAAGGGCAGAGAAGGACGAACAACAAAGACGGGATACGTTTTCCCGTCAGTTTGATGACATGCGCAGAAAGGCTGTAAACGGCAAATCTGATTATCTGGTTGCGAAAGGGGTAGGTGATTTTACATTCCCCGTGTTGCCCGATGGATCTCTGTTGCTGGCGCTGGTGGATAAATCCGGCGCAGTAACAGCAGCACAGACTATTACCTCACATGGTGAAAAAAGACTCCTGATAGGTTCAGCAAAGCGGGGGGCATATCACGCCATAAACGCACCAGAAACAACACAGAGCATCTTAATCGCAGAAGGGCTGGCAACGGCATTATCTGCCCATTTAATGCGTCCAGAGGCGCTGACAGTGGCGGCGATTGATGCCGGGAACCTGTTATATGTCGCCCAGGTACTGCGGGATAAATTTCCTTCAGCACAAATCATCATTGCTGCGGATAACGACCACAGCGAAGGAAGACAAAACACGGGGAGAATAGCAGCAGAAAAAGCAGCTTTATCTGTTTCTGGATGGGTGGCATTACCCCCGACAGATCACAAAGCAGACTGGAATGATTACCACCAAAAACACGGCATTAAATGCGCCACAGAAGCGTTCAATAAGTCAATGTACCAACCACAGGGTAATGGCGTGAAACAGGAGCCACAAACCATTGAGGGAAGCGATTTTAAGGTTATGGATACCGACCCACTGAAACCAAGAATAGAAAGCCGCGAGGATGGCATTTATTGGGTATCTCCGAGAGCTGACAGCCAGAGTGGAGAAATCATCAATAACGAAAGCTGGTTATGTTCTCCGTTAAGCGTTATCGGTACTGGCAGAGACGATAAAGACCAGTATCTCATTCTTCGCTGGCTGTCGTTTGGTTCTGAAACGCCGACAACCGCTGCCATTCCACTGGCTGATATTGGTGAACGTGAAGGATGGCGCACACTTAAAGCTGGTGGGGTAAATGTCACGACCAAAAACAGCCTCAGAGCAATACTGGCAGACTGGCTACAACGCAGTGGCTCTCGTGAATTGTGGCGTGTTGCTCATGCCACTGGCTGGCAATGCGGAGCGTACATCATGCCTGATGGGGAAATCATCGGAACACCTGAAAATCCTGTGCTGTTCAGCGGGAGAAGCTCAGCCGCAGCCGGATATACCGTCTCAGGGAGCGCGAAAAGCTGGCGTGATAACGTGGCGCGTCTGGCCTTTGGTAACTATTCAATGATGACCGGGATCGGCGCAGCACTGGCAGCGCCATTGATTGGGCTGGTGGGCGCTGACGGGTTCGGCATTCATTTCTATGAGCAGTCGAGCGCAGGTAAGACCACCACGGCAAACGTGGCGAGCAGCTTATACGGCAACCCTGATTTACTGCGGCTGACGTGGTACGGAACCGCGCTGGGGCTGGCAAATGAAGCCGCCGCCCACAATGACGGACTAATGCCGCTTGATGAAGTTGGTCAGGGCGCTGATCCTGTCAGTATTTCACAGTCTGCCTATGCGTTATTTAACGGTGTAGGGAAACTGCAAGGCGCTAAAGATGGTGGAAACCGGGATCTAAAACGCTGGCGTACAGTGGCAATCAGCACCGGAGAAATGGATTTAGAAACATTTATCGCTACTTCCGGGCGAAAAACCAAAGCCGGGCAACTGGTGCGACTGCTGAATATTCCGTTGAGTAAAGCAGTACGCTTTCACGATTACCAGAACGGAAAACAGCACGCAGACGCACTGAAAGACGCTTACCAGCATCACCACGGCGCAGCCGGGCGTGAGTGGATTAAATGGCTGGCAGACCACCAGCAACAGGCAATTAAAACTGTTCGTGACTGCGAAAGCAGATGGAGAAGTCTGATCCCATCCGATTATGGTGAGCAGGTTCACCGTGTAGCCGCGCGATTTGCCATTCTGGAGGCCGCATTGCTGTTAGGCGAGGTTGTAACAGGCTGGGATGCTCAGACATGCCGTGATGCGATACAGCACAGCTATAACGCATGGTTGCGCGAGTTCGGCACAGGTAACAAAGAACATCAGCAGATTATTGAACAAACGGAGGCATTTCTTAATGCCTATGGGCTTAGCCGTTTTGCACCATTTCCATACAGCCCGGCAGATTTGCCCATCAAAGATTTAGCCGGATACCGTCAGCGTGGAGAACATGACGAAAGCCCAATGATTTTCTACACATTCCCGGCCACATTTGAAAAGGAGATCGCATGTGGTTTCAACGCAAAACAGTTTGCTGAAGTGTTGAAAAAAGCCGGGATGCTAACCCCACCAAACAGCGGTCGTGGATACCAAAGAAAATCACCACGTATTCAGGGACGACAAATAAACGTTTATGTACTCAATTACCAGCCAGGAGATTACAACTCATCTGAAGAATGAGCTTCTTCATGTGCGTAGAAAAGGCGTTGGTTCAGTTGGTTCAGTTGGTTCAATTTGTAAAGAGTATTGTTTTATAAGAATTTTATTCTTTTTATTGAACCAACACTGAACCAACAGCACGGTATTTTGAACCAACACAATGTGACTGAATTGATGCGCACAACACCTGGCTGGCATCAGAGAGTGTTTTACGAGACTTTCGTAAAATCCTGTGTACAAGGGCGTGACGTTTTTGAAAGTGAGCACTACGAAATTTTCGTAGTTCAGAAAACAGCCCCTGAGAAGTTGTTATACCTGTTCAGCAAACCATCCGCATAGCTGATCGCGAATCAAATTACCAATGGAGCCAGAAGCAAGGGCAGAACTGAAAAGCGCCTGCCGTGAAGAGTAATGCGACACCATAAATATAGTTTTTAGAGTCCATAAAAAACCTGTCAAAACCTGACACACAGAACGATGCCACCAGCTACTGAGCGGTGGCATTTTTTTGTGCTATCTGTTTCATATTTTGCAATTACGATGATGAATATTGCGATTTGTGAAACTATAATAACTGTTGTTTTATACAGTTCTAAGGGGGCGTTATGGCTATTTCAGTAAAGCCGGTATTGATAAGTGAGAAGCAAATGGAAGCGATAAAGAAAATTCAGGAAGAGCAGCGTAAAAAATCAGGAATTGGAGTAGCGCCAACTCTGCATGAAATTGCACGAGGGTTAATAGATAAGGCGCTGGCAGGCTGTATGTGAAAATGGATGGCATCGCATGGAACTAAAATTTATTGATAACCCTGTGCGATTACAGGCCTTTCTCAACGAGCCTGGCAATACCGAAAATATTGTTGAGCCGGGGCACACGTACTACATCAAGCCTGATGCGGTATATCTCGGTATCTACGAAGGATTGGTGCTGGCTGGCGTTCATGAAGTGCGTAACTTCTGGCATAGCATTGTTGAATGCCATGCGGTGTACGACCCCGGATTCCGTGGTGAATATGCACTGCAAGGGCATCGATTATTCTGCAAATGGCTTCTCGAAAACTCACCATTCCTTAACAGCATTACCATGGTTCCTGACACAACGAAATACGGACGGGCAATTATCCGTTTGCTTGGCGCTACCCGTGTTGGTCACCTTGATGATGCTTATATCAGATGTGGTAAACCCGTCGGCGTAACGCTTTATCAGTTAACTCGGCAACAATATAAGGAATTCAGCGAATGTTAATTACCCATATAGCTCATAAACATCTCAATCGTGCCGTATACGAAAAAGGCGGTGATGGTGGTGCCTCTAAAGCTCAGGCGAAGGCCCAGCAGCAGGCAATTGATTTGCAGCGCGAGCAGTGGAATACGGTGATGAATAATCTCAAGCCGTATGCAGAAGTCGGATTGCCTGCTTTACAACAACTACAAGGACTGATGACTCTGGAAGGGCAGAATAAAGCCGCGAATGATTTCTTTGGTTCTGGTTTATATAAAACACAGGCAGATCAGGCCCGTTATCAGAACCTTGTCTCAGCAGAAGCTACCGGGGGGCTTGGCTCAACAGCTACCAGTAACCAGTTATCTTCCATTGCGCCCATGCTTTATAACAATTGGCTTAGTGGGCAAATGCAAAATTATGGAAACCTGCTAAATGTCGGGATGAATGCGGCATCAGGGCAGGCAACAGCAGGGCAAAACTACGCCAATAATACCGGACAACTCTTGCAGGGGCTTGGCGCTATTCGTGCAGGTCAGGCGCAGCAGCCATCCAGTCTTGCGCGTGGTATTGGTGGGGCGGCATCAGGCGCTTTAGCGGGTGCGCAACTTGGTTCCGTTGTTCCGGGTATAGGTAATGTCGCCGGGGCTATTGGTGGTGGGCTTATTGGTCTTGTTGGGGGGCTTGGATTCTAATGGCGACATGGCAACTTGGCGGGCTGCCTAGCATGGTACCGCAAAATGATAATGCTCCTCGTTCTTCCGTTCCTCAGCCTGTGCAGTTTCAGCAGCAGCCAAACGTAGGTTTAATGGCGCTACAGGGGCTAAGAGGCGTTGCTGAGATTAATCAGCAGGCACGTCAACAACAGCGTAAAGCAGAGTTTCAGAAAGCATATGCCGGGGCTTTTGAGTCTGGAGACAGAAACAAAATGCGCAGTCTTATTTCTGAGTATCCAGAAGAATTTGAAAGCGTTCAGAAAGGGATGGGCTTTATTGATGACGACCAGAGAAATTCTATTGGTCATCTTGCGACTAGTGCTCAAATCGCATCTTCGCTCGGAACTGGGGCATTTGGAAAATTCATAGCAGATAACGAAGATGAAATGCGTCGCTTGGGAATTTCTCCTGAGTCTGTTGCCGAAATGCATGTTAATGATCCACAGGAATTCCAGCGGCTTGCTGGTAGTATGGCACTGTTTTCTCTCGGTCATGAGAAGTACTTCGATATCAAAGATCGAATGGAAGGTCGGGATATTGAGCGTGGCAAGTTGGCAGAGACAATCCGCAGCAATCAGGCTGGAGAGGCGCTTCAGGCGAGAGGGCAGGATATTAGCCGAGCAAATGCGTTAACGTCAGCATATGCACCAACAGCCGCAATGCAGAATTACAATCAGTACGCGCAAATGTTAAAGGCGGATCCAGAGGGGGCAGCGGCATTTGCGGCAGCGGCTGGAATTAATACAAACGCCAAAAAATTAATGAGTGTTAGGGAAAACGATGATGGCACTGTCACAAAATACTACACAGACGGAAGTGAAGAGCAGGGAAAACTAAACCAGCCAATATCTGGAGATGGGTTTCGTCCAATAGCTTTGCCAACAGCCCAAAAGATCATGGAAAAGTCGCCAGAAGGGGCTAAAAAAGCTGCTGGATTTGCATACAGAGTTAGGGATGCTCTTGATTCAATGGATACACTGAAAGGCCAGCTTAGCCCACAGCGAGTGGCGATCATTAATAATGCTTTGGGTAATGGGACGCTGGCTAACTTAACGCTCAGCCCAACAGAGCAGCAATACGTTGTTAATGCTAATGACGCAATAATGGCAATACTCCGTCAGGAAACAGGGGCAGCTATCGTACCTGCTGAAATGTCAAAATATTATCAAATGTATTTCCCTCAGCCTGGCGACTCCACAAAAACCATTGATACCAAGCGCCGGAAGATGGAAAACCAGTTCAATTCGCTGAAAGCTGCTTCTGGTCGAGCTTATGATGCTTTGCGTGTTATTTCAGCAGTTGACAGAGGAACTTCTTCTTCGTCGCAGACATTGCCGCAATCTGAGCAGGTATCACAGCCAGCAGCCAGCAGTAATTTTTCTTCACTATGGGGTGATTAATGGCTAAAGCATGGAAAGATGTTATCGCCTCTCCACAGTATCAGGCGTTAGCACCAGAACAAAAAGTGCAGGCTCAGGAGCAATACTTCAATGAAGTCGTGGCCCCGCAAGCCGGAGAAAGTGTAGAGCAGGCTAAGCAGGCTTTTTATGCTGCCTATCCACTACCATCTACGAATGAAATAGACCGCTCCCAATCAGCAACTCAAAATATTCAACATACATCATCTGATAATTCTCTTGCGTCAGGGTATGCAAAGTTAGCTACTCAGCAAAGAGAGGGGCTTGAGCGTTCAGCAGAACAGGGAGCCAGTCTTGGGACTGCGATGCGCGATGCTATAACAGGCGAAAGCCGAATGACTCCAGAGATGGAGAGACTGCAAAATGTCGCCTCTGCCCCAGAATTGAACTCACTAAGCATGGATGCCCTGAAGGCTGGATGGTCTCAACTTTTCGGCTCTGACGCGTCTCAGGAAAAGATTCTTCAGGGCATGGGGGCGACATTAAGGCAGGATGAGAAGGGGAATACTATCGTTTCTCTGCCATCAGGTGATTATGCCCTGAACAAGCCGGGTTTATCACCGCAAGACCTGACTTCGTTTCTGGCTAATGCGCTGGCGTTTACACCAGCGGGCAGGGCTGGAACGGTGCTTGGTGCCATAGGAAAATCAGCAGCTACAGATTTAGCACTACAGGGAGCCACCAGCAAGGCTGGTGGAGAAGATATTGATCCGTTACAAACGGTAATTTCTGCTGGCATTGGTGGTATTGGTAAGGGGCTGGAAAATACAGCGAGTGCGGTTTCGAGGGCTGTTCGTGGTGATATGTCGCCTGAAGCAAAGGCTGCTGTCGACTTTGCATCGGAAAGAAATCTGCCGTTAATGACCAGTGACATGCTGAAAGATAAAACCTTTATGCAGAGTCAGGCTCAGACATTAGGCGAAAGAGTTCCTTTTTTTGGAACCGGTAAGAATCGGCTGAATCAACAACAAGCACGAGAAAATTTAGTCAGAACATTTAGCGATGGTCTGGGTGGCATTTCTGATAAACAGCTTTATGAATCTGCGACTAAAGGGCAACAAAAATTCATTGAGGCAGCAGGAAAGCGATATAACCGCATAATTGACGCTATGGGGGATACCCCTGTCGATCTCTCAAACACGGTAAAAACTATCGACAATCAGATTGCCGTGTTAAGCCGCCCTGGCAAATCTCAGGATAGAGCCGCGGTAAAAGTCTTGCAGCAATTTAAAGACGATATCACCAGCGGACCAAATGACCTGCGTCTGGCGAGGGAAAACAGAACCGATCTTCGAAAGCGATTTATAGCGTCATCTGACACTGTTGATAAAGATACGCTCCAGAAAGCCAGCGATATTATCTACAAGGCATATACGGCGGATATGAAAAAAGCCGTAGCCAAAAATCTTGGAGCAGACGAAGCCATTAATATGGCAAGGGTTGATCGCTCATGGTCTAAATTCAATGACATGATGGGAAGAACGCGCGTTCAAAAGGCAATAGCCAGCGGCAAGGCCACGCCTGAGGATGTAACAAAACTCGTTTTTAGCCAAAGCCCATCAGAACGTTCTCAGCTTTACAGGCTTCTGGATGACAATGGTAGGCAAAACGCACGAGCAGCTATAGTTCAGAATGCTGTAGATAAGGCGACTGATCCGTCTGGAAATATCAGTGTTGAGAAGTTTATTAATGCGTTACACCGGAACAGGAAGCAATCAGCAACTTTCTTTAAAGGCGTACATGGAAAGGAACTGGACGGCGTTATTAAATACCTCAACGATACAAGACACGCGGCAAAAGCGAACGTTCAAAACTTAAATGGTCAGCAGCTTTATGGATTGTTAGTTGGTGGTGGCATCATAAACGCAGCAGTATTGGCGGGGATGCTAAAAACGGCTGCGTTTGTTGTTCCTGCTGCTGGTGCCGTAGGCGGAGCAGCGAAGGCATACGAAAGCCCTGTTATACGAAATGCCTTGTTACGTCTGGCAAATACGCCAAAAGGTAGCACAGCATATGACAGAGCGATCAGTACGGTCACACAATCGCTCACCAGAGTCGCACAGGCATCACAAAAAGAAGCTCAATAACTGGTTAGCCACGGATGGCTAATTTTTGTTCTTTGCTCTCATCCACAGGTAAAGAAGGGCAAGAACAAGACAAAAAACAGAGAATAGATGACCTACCTCATATGGTGCGCCCAAAAAATTAGCTATTGATACGGGCAAAAAAGCTGAAGCGATCAAAATTGAAAGGCAAAAAATAAGCCCAGTAATATAGTTTATTAAATTCTTAAATGAGAAATGTTTTGCTTGATTTACGGTCTTAGCGAATGATCGCTTAACGACGGATAAAAGCAAATAGATGGCGACAGTTGCTAATGCCCCTTTCCACCAGTCTGGATATAGTTTTGCGACAATCAGACCAAGGAAAACCATGATGACAGCCTGAGCATTCACACCAACCCTCCCTTTAGCGTTGTTTAGAATGGCAATCATCATATATCCAAGACATGGCATTTGGTACATAGCTTGGGTCGGGATTTCAAATCCGATCCCCGTTGATGGGGCCGTTACAGTGCGCACATATCCGCTTTATGTGAAACAGGAAGATTTTTCTGATATCACTGCCACAGCAAAACACCAATTTCGAGACAAGTACGCGTGCGAGGGGTATCAGTTGCAAAAAATTTTGCAACTACGTCCGACCAGTATGCACACGATGGCGGGGGGATACCATAAAACTGTTCTCTACATGAGACAGAGTGGTGGTGATGTGTTGATTATCGGCGTATATGCGCACAGGACGCGCTATGACGATGTTTTATGCGGGTACACCAATCACATGTATCTGGTGTGATAAATCGCGTTACATGACCTCTCATGTTGTGCTGGTGGTTATCACGACGTTCTGAATCTGGCCTTTGCCTGGTATTTTGCGACAAGTACGCGCGCGTAGCATCGAAATAATCGGATGGCGTATGCTGCTGGTAATATGAAGACCGATAGCATTAACCGAAAGGAGAAAGACTTCTCGATAACGGCAAGGGGGCTGAATTGCGAGGCGAGATTAAGCAACTGTCTTGAACGTAAAAATCATGGAGCAACATGATGGTACGATTCATTCCATTCTTCGTTCTTTCTGAGCATTGCGTTCAGGCTTAGTCAAAATTAGTGTTGCGAGCGGACCTATTAGTAATTGTTGGTGCGATGCGCCTGTTATGGATTGTTATGGTTGTGGCAGGCCTGATTAATATCCAGTATGACCACCAGCTATGAGAGGCCACCTCAGTGGTTCGCAGTTGCAGGTTTGCACTCAGGTTCGCAGGGTTTTGGCTACTTTCACGTGCGAACCTGCAGAATTGCAAAGGACAACTAAGTCCTCTGGCCAACTCCCGGTTTATGAGCGACACAGTCCGCCTGGCGCATCGTTTTCGTCGAGTGCGCCCATCAGCTTGTCCATGGACTATCCACCACTCGATATTAAAGCTAATCATTGGTTGCCAGCCCGCGAATCAAGTTTGTTCTGGATCCAAGCTTCAACCTCCTCAAGCGACCATCTAGCTGATCTACCAATTTTAACTGGCTGTGGAAACGTGCCCGTCTTAACCCATGAGTAGATTGCCGTTTTCTTGAAGCCCGTTCTGAGCATGACTTCGCTTAATTTGATAAGGCGCATAGAGGCTCCTCTGCTTTAGATTAAGCATAGTGACAATCTGGCTTTGGGCGGTATCCAAAAGCGAGGTATCCATGTTGGTATCCACCAAAACGCTGTTTACCAAAAAAGTTACCACCGGAACAGGACATTTTGAGCTGTAACTTAACACATAGCATATGGAGTTCACGCATAGACTTCACGCACAACGGCTCCGGCCAGTGAAGAATCACCCTGGCTGGCAATATAATGCCGATCACCATCAGAGGGGAATCCATGACACCACGAGAAATCGAGCTGCTGACCATTGCCAAGCTGGAGCATGACGGCCACCAGCTCAGCCCGGCAGAACTGCGGGAATTAAGGCGCCAGCTGGCAGAGGGCCCTGTAATAGCCAGGCGGTACCGCGAAATGATGACCAGCCACGCATATCGCTGGAGCAAACCAGCGCCGCTCCGTGCGCGGTGAGCAGCACCTAACCAGCACTAGACAAGCCCTGTGCTGGTGGATGTCCCTCATAATTAGCGGTTTTTAAACGGCGTGTTGGTTCACGGCCTCTTTTTGTTGGTTCAAAAATGGGGTGTGTTGGTTCACATTTTGCGAATAATCCTTTTAAAAACAATACTCTTTACAAATTGAACCAACTGAACCAACTGAACCAACACCTTTTTGCTTATCTATATAGTCTGAGAGGCAGAAATGATAAGGGACAGGAAAGCTGAAGAGCTGGAGTTAAAAGGGCTATGCCGGAGAGCTGCCACACGATGGGCAGAAGTCATGACGCTGGCAGATGGCGATAAAGAACGTGAACATGCAGCAAACAGACGCTCTGAATGTATCCGTAGGGCGGCACGCCCACCAGCAACTACAGACAGATTCGGAGACTTAAGACAGGCAGTTAAGCGAACGCATTCAGCTCTTGGTATGGATGAGGAAGCGAGAGGGTACTTCAGGCGTTATCGCGATAAAGATTGCCAGCTACGATAAAGCAAAGGAGGTGTCTTACTACAATGACCAAGCAAAACTGTCGTTGCTTTCGCATAGCATCAGCTAAAAGATCAAGACACCCAACATCGCATTAATAAGTATAATCAATTTGCTTCTTTCAACATTTGCTATAGAGTTTTTGAACCTTAATGGTTTATGAGCATCTATAATGACTACAACGGTATATGATCGTGTTAACGCCTTAGTAGCGACCGACTCTAGGTGGTCTGTTGATCTTAGCCCACATGGCTACGATGGTCATATCCTGTATATTGACGACACCGGCTTCGGTAAGCTAGCTCCACGAAATGATTTTGTTATGCTTTTAGCCGGTGATGGTCTTTTGATTCAGTTATGGAAGCATTGGTGGCGAGGAGACCTATCTCAACAAGAACCACCAGTTGTTTTACCTACTGGTCAATCGGTAAATTTACATATTGTGAAAAAATCAACTAATGAAGTGATTTTTGATAAAGGTCAAAAATTAGTTGTAAAAAATAACGAAACGGAAGAACTGTTCGCTGTCTTTACAGGCTCAGGATGCGGTGCTGCTGCGCAAAACTGGATGTATAGCCATTGCGCAAGATCAGCAATTGAAGAATCTAAAAAGCTTGACCCATACACTGGCGGCACTGTACGTTTTTTAGACTTCAGGACTAACGCATCATTAGTAGAAGACTCTGTTTCAACCATTAGCGAAGTAAACGAAGCTCTATTGCAGAGGGGGCTGATTATGGATACCAAAAACCCACATTCACCACACGTTTCTATCAGTGCACAAGAAGTTGCTGAAGTTCGTCAAATGCTGGTTAGTGGTTCAATTACCCCATGTGCACCAGTAGGCCAAAGAACCCAAGATTGGGATGACAACTCCAAATTGCGTTTAGCAAATGCTATTCAGCGTATTCGTGAAGAAGAAGCACAAATGCGATAAATGGAATAAGTAAGCCTAAAAAGCTGCCTATCATACAGGCAGCTTTTTAGTCCGTTTCCCCATTCTATGTAAATACACTTCCTAAAAATAGCGATTAACTTACCTCTCACAATCAATTTCACGAGCAATACGCGTGCGCAGTACAACAAGCCTGAACAGGGTTACACACCTCGATCGTGAGCGATGTAGACAATGGCTTTTGACCAAAGCACCAGAAAAAACCGTGTACATAAGGGTGTACATAATCAAAAAAATCATTAGAAAGAAATCAGCCACAATGCGGCATTGAAGCCAATACTCTACAAACAGATCCAAACTCGTAACGCCAATTCTTCCTTTTCAGCCTTCACAAATGCCGCCCACTCAAACAGAGCGGCATTTTTCCTCCCCGCAACATTCAATTCTGTTTTGCGTGCCTGCTCCAGATTTTGCGATGTTTTTTTGCCCAGCGCAGTGAGAACGTGAGATACTCACAACTGTATATAAACACAGTTGTAAACTTACTTTCCTTGCAATCGATATCATATGGAGTGGGCAATGAACGAACATCATCAACCTTTTGAAGAAATACGGCATTATGGCACTGAAGGGCAAGAATTTTGGTCAGCGAGAGAATTGGCACCGTTACTGGATTATCGGGACTGGCGCAATTTTCAAAAGGTACTGGCCCGCGCGACTCAAGCGTGCGAAGCCAGCAATCAAGCTGCATCTGACCATTTCGTTGAAACCACCAAAATGGTTGTATTAGGTTCAGGGGCTCAACGAGAACTTGAAGATGTTCATCTCTCCCGCTATGCCTGTTACCTGGTAGTACAAAACGGCGACCCTGCGAAACCGGTTATTGCGGCAGGGCAAACTTATTTTGCTATCCAGACCCGACGGCAGGAGCTGGCTGACGATGAAGCTTTCAGGCAACTTCGTGAAGACGAAAAGCGTCTTTTTCTGAGAAATGAGTTGAAAGAACATAACAAACAATTAGTTGAGGCAGCGCAGCAAGCTGGGGTAGCGACAGCTATCGATTTCGCCATATTTCAGAATCATGGTTACCGGGGACTGTATGGTGGATTAGATCAGAAAGCCATCCATCAGCGGAAGGGGCTGAAAAAGAGTCAGAAGATCCTGGATCATATGGGTTCAACAGAACTGGCGGCTAATCTCTTTCGAGCTACCCAAACAGAAGAAAAACTCAAGCGGGATGGCGTGAATTCAAAACAGCAAGCTAATACCACACACTTTGACGTGGGTCGCAAGGTGAGGCAAACCATTCAGGAACTTGGCGGAACCATGCCTGAGGAGTTGCCGACCCCGCAGGTCAGCATCAAGCAGTTGGAAAACAGTGTAAAAATTACAGAGAAGAAATAGCAGAAAATAAAAACTCTTTTTGTTGATTGAGATACCCGATGCGTAAGCCAAAGTCCAGGTGCGGTGAACACAATGGCTAAACATTGCACCTTTCTTTTCCACCCCTCAATTTTAACCTATTTTTTCTTATGCATTTTCTCAGACAAGAAGTCAGAAGAATGCATCTACGCTACAGAAAATAGCGATTTCACATAACTACAAGTTATCAATTTCCTCTCACCTTAAAAAATCTCAATCGTGACAATACGCACAAATCGCTACCCTGCCAGACAGATTTTTAGGGAGAGAACCATGCTGTTACACATTTTGTATTTGGTTGGCATTACTGCCGAAGCCATGACGGGGGCGCTGGCGGCCGGACGACGGCGCATGGATACATTTGGCGTAATTATTATTGCGACCGCCACGGCAATTGGCGGAGGGTCAGTGCGCGATATTCTGCTGGGCCACTATCCGCTCGGCTGGGTCAAACACCCGGAATATGTGATTATCGTCGCTACCGCCGCAGTACTCACCACTATCGTTGCTCCTGTAATGCCTTATCTGCGCAAAGTGTTTCTGGTGCTCGATGCGCTCGGACTGGTGGTCTTTTCTATCATCGGCGCACAGGTTGCACTGGATATGGGGCACGGCCCAATTATTGCCGTTGTCGCGGCGGTAACCACCGGCGTGTTTGGCGGCGTTTTGCGCGATATGTTCTGTAAACGCATTCCACTGGTATTCCAGAAAGAGTTGTATGCCGGTGTCTCATTTGCCTCCGCCGTGCTGTACATCGCGCTGCAACACTATGTTTCTAACCATGATGTTGTGATTATCTCCACCCTGGTATTCGGCTTTTTTGCCCGTTTACTGGCGCTACGTCTTAAGCTGGGATTACCGGTCTTTTACTACAGCCACGAAGGTCACTAAGGTTCAAAACCTGTGATCTGCTGGGCAGCCAGCCAACTGCCCAGCTTCTTGATTTGCGCATTTTCCTTCCATTCAATAACCTGTCTGGCGCGCCCCGATCCAGTCCCCGGCTGCTGCTGCCAGAACTGTTCCGTGCTAAATAAAAGTTGCGACCAGGACCGTTCATCACTGGCATTAAGCGCCGCCCGGGTTAGCGGTATTCCCATTGCCATCACCCAGCGAGTAAAAGGCTGCTGACGAGCCAGATTAAACTGATGCCATAACTGCGCACTTTTACTTTTCGCGATCCCCGGCGTGTTCTGTAATTGCTCTGGCGTTAATAAAAGCCAGGAAAAGATATGCTCAAAGCGATGAGTCTGATGCAGGGCGCGCCAGCCGGCCTCACCAATGCCATCAAGCCCCAGAACCTGTTTTGACCCCAGCCAGACTAAGCGTGAAATGAACTGTTCCTGACAAACATCAGAAGCAAAGTAGCAGGTCAACGAGTTAAAGCGGTTTTCTGGTGGTGTCGGTTTTGTACGTTCTGCTCCGCGCCAGACCACATCATCAATGCGAGGAATCCCCTGACCGGCAAGGCTGACGAGGATCTGATCACCAGGCGCAATATCCCACTCCTGCCAGCGCCTGACGGAACCAATATTCACCCGCTGGACTTTTTTATCATCCAGCATGACAGGTGCGAGTGACGCCACCACCGATATTTTACCGCTCTTACCCACCGCAAACTGAATCGCCTTCACTTCGGCAACCTGAGCTACAGGTTGATATTTCCAGGCCACCAGCCACTCCGCCTGGCCCGGTAACCAATGACGGGATTCGGGTTCTTTCGCCGCTCGCACAACCACGCCATCGGTGACGAAGGGTAATTTTGCTTTCCACCACTCATTGCGTACGTGCGCAACCTCATCAGCATTTTTAACCGCGCGGGTATACGTCTGCGTTAAAGTAAAACCTGCGGTAGCCAGATCCTTTAAACGATCGGTCATTAAATGCGGTCCATCCGGCCATGCCCAGACAAAAACAGCCAGTGAGTTTAGCGTATCGCTATTCCCCTGGCGCATCATCAGGCCAGCAACTTTTGCGCGGGCATTTATTCCCCCCATTTGTTGTTGGATATGCCCCTCGCGCTGGAGAAATATTTCCCCCTGAAGCGTGCTGTTGGCTAAAGGCCCGCTAACGGTTTGCGGCACAGCGGAAATTAAGCGAACTTTCTGCGTCCAGTCCTCGCCTTTCAGGCCATTACCGCGACTGATTGCTTTGTTCAGTTTCCCGTCCCGATAAACCAGGGTTACCGCAACGCCATCAACTTTTGGCTGCACCCAAAGATCGCTACGTTCGCGCATCCACAGACTTAATGCGTTTTTATCCGCCATTTTGCGTACACCCGTATGGGCAACCGGATGCATAACCGCACCGTTTAAAGGCGGCATCATCACATCGCGAGTCTCGTTCCCAAAACAGCGTTGCCACTGCGTGAGACGGGCGCTTAACTGATCGTAAACACCGTCTTCCACCTCACTTTTCCCTTCCTTCCAGTAGTCATCGTCCCACTGTTTTATTTGCTGTTGCAGGCGGGAAATTTCTTCCTGTGCTCTGGCTGGCGACCAGGCCGGACAGACCGCCCACGCCGATGATTGCCAGCACAAGATACTTATTAATATCGCCATCCATACTTTCATCATCACCTCCGCTGTAGATAGTCAGGCAGATATACAACGTGGTGAAAGCAAAGCCGAGTGGCAAAAACGGAGTCTGCGAGGACGCTTCCTGAGAATCGTCTTTATTGCAGTGAATCACAGGCAAATGCGGAAGCAGCTACGCAAAATGCAACAACTTTGCGCAAAAAGTGTGAGCAAGGGCTACGTCACATGGCCGCGCCGTGTATAATAAGCTCGTATGTAGGCTTTATTTCGCTAATCACATACGAAAGATACTCATGGCTCAAGGCACGCTTTATATTGTTTCTGCCCCCAGTGGCGCGGGTAAATCCAGCCTGATTCAGGCTTTATTAAAAACCCAACCGTTGTATGACACCCAGGTTTCTGTTTCACACACCACACGCCAACCGCGTCCTGGTGAAGTCCACGGTGAACATTATTTCTTTGTTAATCATGATGAATTTAAAGAAATGATTAGTAGAGATGCGTTCCTCGAACACGCAGAAGTTTTTGGTAATTACTATGGCACTTCGCGTGAGGCCATTGAGCAAGTACTGGCGACCGGTGTCGATGTTTTTCTCGATATCGACTGGCAGGGTGCGCAGCAAATTCGCCAGAAGATGCCGCACGCGCGGAGTATCTTTATTTTACCGCCGTCTAAAATCGAACTGGACCGCCGTCTACGCGGTCGCGGTCAGGACAGCGAAGAGGTCATTGCAAAGCGTATGGCGCAAGCTGTTGCAGAAATGAGCCATTACGCCGAATATGATTACCTGATTGTGAATGATGACTTCGATACCGCGTTGACCGATTTGAAGACCATTATTCGCGCCGAACGTCTGCGCATGAGCCGCCAAAAGCAGCGTCATGACGCTTTAATCAGCAAATTGTTGGCAGACTGAACCTGATTTCAGTATCATGCCCAGTCATTTCTTCACCTGTGGAGCTTTTTAAGTATGGCACGCGTAACTGTTCAGGACGCTGTAGAGAAAATTGGTAACCGTTTTGACCTGGTACTGGTCGCCGCGCGTCGCGCTCGTCAGATGCAGGTAGGCGGAAAGGATCCGCTGGTACCGGAAGAAAACGATAAAACCACTGTAATCGCGCTGCGCGAAATCGAAGAAGGTCTGATCAACAACCAGATCCTCGACGTTCGCGAACGCCAGGAACAGCAAGAGCAGGAAGCCGCTGAATTACAAGCCGTTACCGCTATTGCTGAAGGTCGTCGTTAATCACAAAGCGGGTCGCCCTTGTATCTGTTTGAAAGCCTGAATCAGCTGATTCAAAACTACCTGCCGGAAGACCAAATCAAGCGTCTGCGGCAGGCGTATCTCGTTGCACGTGATGCTCACGAGGGGCAAACACGTTCAAGCGGTGAACCCTATATCACGCACCCGGTGGCGGTTGCCTGCATTCTGGCCGAGATGAAACTCGACTATGAAACGCTGATGGCGGCGCTGCTGCATGATGTGATTGAAGATACACCCGCCACCTACCAGGACATGGAACAGCTTTTTGGTAAAAGCGTCGCCGAGCTGGTAGAGGGGGTGTCGAAACTTGATAAACTCAAGTTCCGCGATAAGAAAGAGGCGCAGGCCGAAAACTTTCGCAAGATGATTATGGCGATGGTGCAGGATATCCGCGTCATTCTCATCAAACTTGCCGACCGTACCCACAACATGCGCACGCTGGGCTCACTTCGCCCGGACAAACGTCGCCGCATCGCCCGTGAAACTCTCGAAATATACAGCCCGCTGGCGCACCGTTTAGGTATCCACCACATTAAAACCGAACTCGAGGAGCTGGGTTTTGAGGCGCTGTATCCCAACCGTTATCGCGTAATCAAAGAAGTGGTGAAAGCCGCGCGCGGCAACCGTAAAGAGATGATCCAGAAGATTCTTTCTGAAATCGAAGGGCGTTTGCAGGAAGCGGGAATACCGTGCCGCGTCAGTGGTCGCGAAAAGCATCTTTATTCGATTTACTGCAAAATGGTGCTCAAAGAGCAGCGTTTTCACTCAATCATGGACATCTACGCTTTCCGCGTGATCGTCAATGATTCTGACACCTGTTATCGCGTGCTGGGCCAGATGCACAGCCTGTACAAGCCGCGTCCGGGCCGCGTGAAAGACTATATCGCCATTCCAAAAGCGAACGGCTATCAGTCTTTGCACACCTCGATGATTGGCCCGCACGGCGTGCCGGTTGAGGTCCAGATCCGTACCGAAGATATGGATCAGATGGCGGAGATGGGTGTTGCCGCGCACTGGGCTTATAAAGAGCACGGCGAAACCAGCACTACCGCGCAAATACGCGCCCAGCGCTGGATGCAAAGCCTGCTGGAGCTGCAACAGAGTGCCGGTAGCTCGTTTGAATTTATCGAGAGCGTTAAATCCGATCTCTTCCCGGATGAGATTTACGTTTTCACACCGGAAGGGCGCATTGTCGAACTGCCTGCCGGTGCAACGCCCGTCGACTTCGCTTATGCGGTGCATACCGATATCGGCCATGCCTGCGTGGGCGCACGCGTCGACCGCCAGCCTTACCCGCTGTCGCAGCCGCTTACTAGCGGTCAAACCGTTGAAATCATTACCGCACCGGGTGCTCGCCCGAATGCCGCGTGGCTGAACTTTGTCGTCAGCTCGAAAGCGCGCGCCAAAATTCGTCAGTTGCTGAAAAACCTCAAGCGTGATGATTCTGTAAGCCTGGGCCGTCGTCTGCTCAACCATGCGTTGGGTGGTAGCCGTAAGCTCAATGAAATCCCGCAGGAAAATATTCAGCGCGAGCTGGACCGCATGAAGCTGGCAACGCTTGACGATCTGCTGGCAGAAATCGGCCTTGGTAACGCAATGAGCGTGGTGGTCGCGAAAAATCTGCAACATGGGGACGCCTCCATTCCACCGGCAACCCAAAGTCACGGACATCTGCCCATTAAAGGTGCCGATGGCGTGCTGATCACCTTTGCGAAATGCTGCCGCCCAATTCCTGGCGACCCGATTATCGCCCACGTCAGCCCCGGTAAAGGTCTGGTGATCCACCATGAATCCTGCCGTAACATCCGTGGCTACCAGAAAGAGCCAGAGAAGTTTATGGCTGTTGAATGGGATAAAGAGACGGCGCAGGAATTCATCACCGAAATCAAGGTGGAGATGTTCAATCATCAGGGCGCGCTGGCAAACCTGACGGCGGCAATTAACACCACGACCTCGAATATTCAAAGTTTGAATACGGAAGAGAAAGATGGTCGCGTCTATAGCGCCTTTATTCGTCTGACCGCCCGTGACCGTGTGCATCTGGCGAATATCATGCGCAAAATCCGCGTGATGCCAGACGTGATTAAAGTCACCCGAAACCGAAATTAATGTTTTATGAACCCAACACGTTATGCACGCATCTGCGAAATGCTCGCCAGGCGGCAGCCTGATCTGACCGTCTGCATGGAGCAGGTCCACAAACCTCATAACGTTTCTGCGATTATTCGTACCGCAGATGCCGTTGGCGTACATGAAGTTCATGCTGTCTGGCCTGGCAGCCGGATGCGCACCATGGCTTCGGCAGCTGCGGGTAGTAACAGCTGGGTACAAGTGAAAACGCACCGCACCATTGGCGATGCCGTCGCTCATCTGAAAGGCCAGGGCATGCAGATTCTGGCAACCCATCTTTCTGATAACGCTGTTGATTTCCGCGAAATTGATTACACTCGCCCGACCTGTATTTTGATGGGACAGGAGAAAACGGGCATCACGCAGGAAGCGTTGGCCCTGGCGGATCAGGATATCATCATTCCGATGATCGGCATGGTGCAGTCGCTGAATGTTTCCGTTGCCTCAGCCCTCATTCTTTACGAAGCCCAGCGCCAGCGGCAAAATGCGGGCATGTACCTGCGTGAAAACAGCATGTTGCCGGAAGCCGAGCAACAACGCCTGCTGTTTGAAGGCGGCTATCCGGTGCTGGCGAAAGTCGCAAAACGCAAAGGTCTGCCCTACCCCCACGTTAATCAGCAAGGCGAGATTGAAGCCGATGCTGACTGGTGGTCCACCATGCAGGCCGCAGGGTAAGCGCGATGAAAGGTCGCCTGTTAGATGCTGTCCCGCTCAGTTCCCTAACGGGCGTTGGCGCAGCGCTTAGTAACAAGCTGGCGAAAATCAACCTGCATACCGTACAGGATTTGCTCTTACACCTTCCTCTGCGCTACGAAGATCGCACACATCTCTACCCCATCGGTGAACTACTGCCGGGTGTTTATGCCACGGTGGAAGGCGAAGTGCTGAACTGCAATATCTCCTTCGGCGGTCGGCGGATGATGACCTGCCAGATCAGCGACGGTTCCGGCATTCTCACTATGCGCTTTTTCAACTTCAATGCGGCAATGAAAAATAGCCTGGCGACAGGCCGCCGCGTGCTGGCCTATGGCGAAGCAAAGCGCGGCAAATATGGTGCGGAGATGATCCACCCGGAATACCGCGTACAGGGCGATCTCAGCACGCCAGAGTTACAGGAAACGCTCACGCCGGTTTACCCAACTACGGAAGGCGTAAAGCAGGCTACGCTGCGTAAATTAACCGACCAGGCGCTGGATCTGCTCGACACATGCGCCATTGAAGAACTCCTGCCGCCGGAACTGTCACAAGGAATGATGACGCTACCGGAAGCGTTGCGCACTTTGCACCGCCCGCCGCCGACGCTACAGCTTAGCGATCTCGAAACCGGGCAGCATCCGGCACAACGCCGTCTGATTCTGGAAGAACTACTGGCGCACAACCTCAGCATGTTGGCGTTACGTGCCGGTGCACAACGTTTTCATGCTCAGCCGCTGAGCGCCAATGACGCGCTGAAAAATAAACTCCTCGCCGCCTTACCGTTCAAGCCAACGGGCGCACAGGCACGCGTAGTGGCGGAGATCGAGCGCGATATGGCGCTGGATGTGCCCATGATGCGTCTGGTGCAGGGCGATGTAGGTTCCGGTAAAACGCTGGTCGCCGCCCTCGCCGCGTTGCGTGCGGTTGCCCACGGCAAACAGGTGGCCCTGATGGCACCAACCGAATTACTCGCCGAGCAGCACGCCAATAACTTTCGTAACTGGTTTGCACCGCTCGGTATCGAAGTAGGCTGGCTCGCCGGAAAACAGAAAGGTAAAGCACGACTGGCTCAGCAAGAAGCCATCGCCAGCGGTCAGGTGCAGATGATTGTTGGTACGCACGCCATTTTCCAGGAACAGGTGCAGTTTAACGGCCTGGCGCTGGTGATTATCGACGAACAGCATCGTTTTGGCGTACATCAGCGTCTGGCGTTATGGGAGAAAGGCCAGCAGCAGGGCTTCCATCCGCATCAGTTGATCATGACCGCCACGCCCATCCCCCGCACGCTGGCGATGACTGCGTATGCCGATCTCGATACCTCGGTGATAGATGAGCTGCCACCAGGCCGCACGCCAGTGACTACGGTCGCTATTCCTGATACCCGCCGTACCGATATCATTGACCGCGTGCGCCACGCCTGTATGACTGAAGGGCGTCAGGCGTACTGGGTTTGTACGTTGATTGAAGAGTCGGAATTACTGGAAGCGCAGGCGGCGGAAGCGACCTGGGAAGAGTTGAAACTGGCGCTACCAGAGTTGAATGTTGGCCTGGTACACGGACGGATGAAACCCGCCGAGAAACAGGCGGTGATGGCGTCGTTTAAACAAGGTGAACTACACCTGCTGGTTGCCACTACTGTCATTGAAGTCGGTGTTGATGTACCCAATGCCAGTCTGATGATTATCGAAAACCCGGAGCGTCTGGGTCTGGCGCAGTTACACCAGCTTCGCGGGCGTGTAGGTCGTGGCGCGGTGGCTTCTCACTGCGTGCTGCTCTACAAAACGCCGCTCTCCAAAACCGCGCAAATCCGCCTGCAGGTACTACGCGACAGCAACGATGGTTTTGTGATTGCACAGAAAGATCTGGAAATTCGCGGCCCTGGCGAATTGTTAGGTACACGTCAGACGGGTAATGCTGAATTTAAAGTGGCGGATTTACTGCGCGATCAGGCGATGATCCCGGAAGTTCAGCGCCTGGCGCGACATATTCACGAACGTTACCCACAACAAGCAAAAGCCCTGATAGAACGCTGGATGCCAGAAACAGAACGCTACTCGAATGCGTAAAAGGCGGCGGTGAGAAGACCGCCGCTTCATCGGTTAACCCGTAAAAATCGGCAACATCAAATACAGCTTAATCACCAGCGCATTGACGATATCGATAAAGAACGCACCGACCATCGGCACGACCAGGAACGCCATGTGCGACGGGCCAAAGCGTTCAGTGATCGCCTGCATGTTGGCGATTGCTGTTGGCGTTGCACCGAGGCCAAAACCACAGTGACCCGCAGCCAGCACTGCCGCATCGTAGTTTTTGCCCATCATGCGCCAGGTAACGAAGATGGCATACAACGCCATGAAGATGGTCTGTACCACCAGAATCGCCAGCATCGGCAACGCCAGCGAAGCCAGCTCCCACAGTTTCAGCCCCATCAGCGCCATCGCCAGGAACAACGACAGGCTTACGTTACCCAGCACGGATACCGCTCGCTCAAAGACGCGGTAAAAGCCCATCATTGACAGACCGTTGCTCAGAATCACGCCAACAAATAGTACACAGACGAAGGTCGGTAGTTCAAAAGCAGTACCAGCCAAAAGTTGCGCAACAATTTTCCCCACCGTCAGGCAGATAGCAATCAGCGCGATAGTTTCAATCAGCACCAGCGAGGTGATCATGCGGCCCACATCCGGCTTTTCGAACGCCGTCGGAACTTCCTGGTCATCCGGAATACCGTTCGGTGTGGTGGAGTGTTTCACCAGATAGCGCGCCACCGGACCGCCAATCAAGCCGCCCAGCACCAAACCGAACGTTGCACAGGCCATCGCCACTTCTGTCGCGTTGGTGAAGCCATAACGTTCAATGAACAATTTACTCCATGCAGCACCCGTACCGTGACCGCCGGAAAGCGTAATAGAACCGGCCAGCAGCCCCATCAGCGGATCAAGCCCTAACAGGCTAGCCATACCAATGCCAATGGCATTTTGCATCACCAACAGGCCAACAACCACAATCAGGAAAACCCCCACCACACGCCCACCAGCTCGCAGACTGGCAAGGTTGGCGTTCAGGCCAATGGTGGCGAAGAAAGCCAGCATCAACGGATCGCGCAGGGACATATCAAAGTTGACTTCCCAGCCCATGCTTTTTTTCAGTATCAGCAGCGCCAGCGCCACTAATAAACCACCCGCAACAGGTTCCGGTATGGTGTATTTTTTCAAAAAGGAGACGGAATGGACCAACTTGCGCCCGAGCAGCAACGTCAGCGTTGCGGCAACAAGCGTTGCTAAAGTATCGAGATGAAACATAGTTACTCCTTTGTGTCCGCATCACTCTTTCATACTCGTCATACTTCATCGCGCATTTGCAGTAAGGCGAAATATGACGAGTATCGAGTCATGCTTTCCTGGTTCGAATTCTTAGCTGAAACTAGAAAAATGGCATGGATTTTAAGCAGAAAACAACTAAAAGTTATATAAAAAAGTACATTTATCTCATTTAAATATTTAGATGAGGATGTGGCAAACGTTTGCTTTTCTCTTTCGGTCAGCTAAAATGCCCGCTTTGCTACCACGGGATTGTTTTCGATGTCTGTTTCCACCCTCGAGTCAGAAAATGCGCAACCGGTTGCGCAGACTCAAAACAGCGAACTGATTTACCGTCTTGAAGATCGTCCGCCGCTTCCTCAAACCCTGTTTGCCGCCTGTCAGCATTTGCTGGCGATGTTCGTTGCGGTGATCACGCCAGCGCTATTAATCTGCCAGGCGCTGGGTTTACCGGCACAAGACACGCAACACATTATTAGTATGTCGCTGTTTGCCTCCGGTGTGGCATCGATTATTCAAATTAAGGCCTGGGGTCCGGTTGGCTCCGGGTTGTTGTCTATTCAGGGCACCAGCTTCAACTTTGTTGCTCCGCTGATTATGGGCGGCACAGCGCTGAAGACCGGTGGTGCTGATGTTCCTACCATGATGGCAGCTTTGTTCGGCACGTTGATGCTGGCAAGTTGTACCGAGATGGTGATCTCCCGCGTTCTGCATCTGGCGCGCCGCATTATTACGCCGCTGGTTTCTGGCGTTGTGGTGATGATTATCGGCCTGTCGCTAATTCAGGTTGGGCTGACCTCCATTGGCGGCGGTTACGCAGCCATGAGCGATAACACCTTCGGCGCACCGAAAAATCTGCTGCTGGCAGGCGTGGTCTTAGCCTTAATTATCCTGCTTAACCGTCAACGTAACCCTTACTTACGCGTGGCCTCACTGGTGATTGCGATGGCGGCCGGATATGCGCTGGCGTGGTTTATGGGCATGTTGCCAGAAAGCAACGAACCGATGACACAAGAACTGATTATGGTGCCAACGCCGCTCTATTACGGTCTTGGCATTGAATGGAGTCTGCTGCTGCCGCTGATGCTGGTCTTTATGATCACTTCGCTGGAAACCATTGGCGATATCACGGCGACCTCTGACGTTTCCGAACAGCCGGTTTCCGGTCCGCTGTACATGAAACGCCTGAAAGGCGGCGTACTGGCAAACGGCCTGAACTCGTTTGTCTCGGCGGTATTTAATACCTTCCCGAACTCCTGCTTCGGGCAGAACAACGGGGTGATCCAGTTAACCGGTGTTGCCAGCCGCTATGTCGGTTTTGTCGTCGCGCTGATGTTGATCGTGCTGGGTCTGTTCCCGGCAGTGAGCGGTTTTGTACAACACATTCCAGAACCGGTTCTGGGCGGCGCAACGCTTGTAATGTTTGGCACCATCGCCGCCTCCGGTGTGCGTATCGTTTCTCGTGAGCCGCTGAACCGCCGGGCGATTCTGATTATCGCGCTGTCGCTGGCGGTCGGTCTGGGCGTGTCTCAGCAGCCGCTGATTTTGCAGTTTGCCCCTGAATGGCTGAAAAACCTACTCTCCTCCGGGATTGCCGCGGGCGGTATTACTGCCATCGTGCTGAATCTGATTTTCCCACCAGAAAAACAGTAATTCACTGGCGGCGGTAAGATAATTACCGCCGCAGTCTCACCTCTTTCACCATTCCCGCCTTGAGGATTGCGCGTAAATCGTGCATAACTCCCTTATGTGCATTTCACGGGATGGAAGACCATGAAATTTATTGGGAAGCTGCTTCTCTACATTCTCATCGCTCTGTTAGTGGTGATCGCTGGCCTCTATTTTCTTCTGCAAACTCGCTGGGGAGCAGAACATATCAGCGCATGGGTTTACGAGAATAGCGACTATCATCTGGCCTTCGGGGCGATGGATCACCGTTTTTCCGCGCCATCTCATATCGTGCTGGAGAACGTCACGTTTGGCCGTGATGGCCAGCCCGCGACCCTGGTGGCAAAAAGTGTCGACATTGCGCTAAGCAGTCGGCAACTGACCGAACCACGCCATGTCGATACCATCCTGCTGGAAAACGGGACGCTGAATCTCACCGACCAGACCGCGCCGCTACCGTTCAAAGCCGATCGTCTGCAACTGCGTGATATGGCGTTTAATAGCCCGAATAGCGAATGGAAACTGAGCGCGCAGCGGGTAAATGGCGGCGTGGTTCCGTGGTCACCAGAAGCCGGTAAAGTGCTGGGTACGAAGGCGCAGATTCAGTTTAGTGCCGGATCGCTTTCGCTCAATGATGTTCCTGCCACCAATGTACTGATTGAAGGCAGTATTGATAACGATCGCGTTACGCTGACTAACCTGGGTGCCGACATCGCCCGCGGGACATTAACCGGAAACGCGCAGCGTAACGCTGACGGCAGCTGGCAAGTGGAAAACCTGCGCATGGCGGATATCCGTCTACAAAGCGAAAAATCGCTAACCGACTTCTTTGCGCCATTACGCTCTGTCCCGTCGTTGCAGATTGGTCGCCTGGAAGTCATCGACGCTCGTTTGCAAGGTCCGGACTGGGCGGTGACCGACCTCGATCTCAGCTTGCGCAACATGACCTTCAGTAAAGATGACTGGCAGACACAGGAAGGCAAACTGTCGATGAACGCCAGCGAGTTTATTTATGGCTCGCTGCATTTATTTGATCCGATTATAAACGCAGAATTTTCCCCGCAGGGCGTAGCACTGCGCCAGTTCACCAGCCGCTGGGAAGGGGGTATGGTCAGAACGTCAGGAAACTGGCAACGCGACGGGAAAACGCTGATCCTCGATGATGCGGCAATTGCCGGACTGGAATATACCTTGCCAAAAAACTGGCAACAGTTGTGGATGGAAACGACACCCGGTTGGTTAAACAGCCTGCAACTGAAGAGATTTAGCGCCAGCCGCAATCTGATCATTGATATCGACCCTGACTTCCCGTGGCAGCTCACCGCGCTCGATGGTTACGGTGCCAATCTGACGCTGGTTACCGATCATAAATGGGGCGTCTGGAGTGGCTCGGCGAATCTGAATGCCGCCGCCGCAACGTTTAATCGTGTTGATGTCCGTCGTCCGTCGCTGGCGCTAACTGCCAACAGCAGCACGGTGAATATCAGCGAACTGAGTGCATTTACTGAAAAAGGCATTCTGGAAGCCACCGCCAGTGTTTCACAAACGCCACAACGTCAGACCCATATCAGCCTGAATGGACGCGGTGTGCCGGTGAATATTTTGCAACATTGGGGATGGCCTGAATTACCGTTGACTGGCGACGGCAATATTCAGCTTACCGCCAGTGGCGATATTCAGGTCAATGTCCCGCTGAAACCTACGGTTAGCGGGCAATTGCATGCCGTGAATGCCGCAAAGCAGCAAGTGACTCAAACCATGAATGCGGGCGTAGTTTCCAGTGGTGAAGTTACGTCGACGGAGCCGGTGCAGTAAAAATAAGGACGCTAGCGGATATCAGCGCTAGCGTTCCCCGTTATTAGCGCAAAATTCCATACTCACCGCACAATAACCATTTCACCGGTTCATCTTCTTCTATCGCCGGAAAACGTCCTCCCGGCTCAAGAAAATAATTATCGTGTTGGTCATCATTTACCATCGAGATTTCCCAGCCGAGAACAAACGCTTTTTCCGCCCAGAAGCGATGATACAGACGCGGCGGCAGGCAAATGCCCTGCCCCGGCTTTAGCACCAGCGTTTCACCAGGTTTCATGGTACGCCGCTGACCATCAACACTCACGGTAATGACTCGTTGATCATCACAGAGATTGGCTTCGTTGGCCCAGGCCAACTGCATGCATAAGTCTCCACCGCCCCGATTGAGGATATCTTCCATTTTGTGGGTGTGAAAATGCCAGGGAGTCTGCTGATCTTGTTGGATCTGCAACATTTTCTCAGCATACGGTTTTGGATATGCCGCCGACCCCAGCGCGCCGTTGCGCATCGTTAGCAGTGTTAGTCCCGTTTGGTTGAAATCACCACGACCAAAATCGGTGATATCCCAACCGAGCTGTAAGTCGACCACTTCTTGCCAGTTATCCCGTTCCCGCTGCAGCCAGTCATCCACCGTAAAATAGGCGAACTCTGGCAAACAAACGCGGAAGGTCTGCGCAATGGCATGTGCTTTATCAATAACATAATTAATTTGTGAACGTTTCATTGGCTTCTCCGTTGCGCATAGCAAGCCAGGCAGCGCCACGCATTCCGCTACTGTCGCCGTGCTGTGCTTTTACAATGGGAGTGGTGAATTGATCGGTGAAAACCAGTGGAGCGACTTCTGCGTTCAGATCGGTGATAAGCAGTTCCACATTCGAAAGCCCGCCGCCGATCACAATCACGCCAGGGTCAACAACATTAACGATGGTTGCCAGCGTGCGGGCAAGCTGTTGGCGAAAACGTGCCACCTGCTGCATGGCACAAGCATCACCACGTTGTGCCAGGGTGACAATCGCCGCAGGAGTGAGCAAGTTACCAGTCATCTGTTGATAGCGTTCACTAAAACCGCTGCCGGAAACAAACGACTCCACGCAGTTGTGTTTGCCGCAATAGCAACTGACTGATGGACCATCTTCCTGCTCCGTATAGCCTGGCAACGTGATATGACCGCATTCGGCAGCATTTCCCCAGGCCCCTATAAACGGTCGTTGCTTGATGGCAATGCCACCGCCGCAGCCCGTACCAAGCGTAATACCAAATACCACGTCATAATCTTGCCCGGCACCGTCGCAAGCTTCTGATAGCGCGAAACAGTTACCATCATTGGCTATCACCACCGGTTGCCCAAGCAATTGCTGCAAATCAGCCTGTAACGCATGACCGTTAATCACCTGAATATTCGCGTTTTTAATCAGGCCAGTGAGTGGCGAGATACTGCCGGGTAAGGCGATCCCTGTCAGCATCGGTCGTTGAACGTCCCGCCTAATCTGCTCGATAAGCGCCACAACGCATGAGACAAATTGTTGATATGTCGACTTTTGCGTCGGGCAGCGGTAACGGCGAATCTCCCAGCCATGCGCATCCATGACAACGGCGGCGATTTTGGTCCCACCAATATCCAACCCCAGATAGTGCATATCTCGTTCCTTGTTGCGTAAAAGGCGGGTCACCCCGCCCTTCTGGCTTAGTACAGTGATGCTTTACCGAGCGAACCGAACAGTTTCATTTTGTGGCGAATGACTTCCCGCGCCGCGTTAATCGCATCCGGATAGATGACGTTCGGGTCCCACCAGCTCTCTTTAGCGAGAATTTCACGCACTTTCTGGAAATAGGCGTATTTCATATCGCTGGAGATATTGATTTTGCCGACGCCGAGCGTAACTGATTCAGCAATCTCCGCGTCCGGGTTTGCCGAACCACCGTGTAGCACCAGCGGAATATCAATACGTCCGGCAATGTCGCGCAAAATGTCCATTTGCAGCTTCGGCTGCATCCCTTTTGGATAGATGCCATGCGCTGTACCAATCGCCACAGCCAGTGTGTCGGCACCTGTACGAGCAATAAAATCGGCGGCCTGCGCCGGATCTGTGTAGGTCACTTGTGAAACACCACCTTCTACCGACGTTCCTGTTTGTCCGATGGTTCCCAGTTCACCCTCAACCGATACGCCAACCGCGTGAGCGAGGCGAACCACTTCTGCGGTCAGCGCCACGTTTTCTTCATACGGCAGCAGCGAACCGTCGATCATTACTGAGGTAAATCCGCAGCGAATCGCACGCAAAACATGCTCTACAGAGGCACCATGATCGAGGTGCAGTACAAACGGGACCGGACTACGCTGGGTAATTTCGCGAACGTGAGCGAAAAAGTCATCGCCCACAAAATCATGTTCGCTGGGATGGATGGCAATAATCGCCGGAGTATTTGTCGCTTCTGCTTCATCCACGACTGCGCGAAGGAAACAGTTATCCGCCACATTAAATGCGCCAATGGCAAAGCCGTGCTGGCGGGTAGGTTGCAGTAATTCTTTCATCGAAACTAACATGTTAAATCTCCAGTTTCAGCGTGTAGTCCGCCCTGCCGGTGCGTTATTGCACTGGCATAAAGGCCATGACAGAAAATGAATCAGGCTTTGCCGATAGCGCCGCTCGCCTGTAAATACGGTGTAATCGCTTCTTCGAAGGCCAGTTCCATAGCTTTCAGCGCGTCCACCAGTTCAATGGATATATCGTGACAGAGGGTATGCAGGAGCGCGGATTTCCCCCGTTCAAAAATGGCCGCCCCCACGTTGATTTTTGCTACCCCCAGCGTCGTACAGAGCTGGAGCTGATCGAACGGCGTACCGCTACCGCCATGTAATGCCAGAGGCACGCTCGAGCAGTGGAAAATCTCCGCCAGACGCTGAAAATCAATAGCAGGTACAACACCAGGCGCGTACATGCCGTGCGCCGTGCCTACCGAGACGGCCAGTAGATCAATGCCTGTCTGCGCGATAAACGGTTCCACATCAGTGGGTTGCGTCATCAGGTCTGCATTGGCGGCCTGGTCGTAACGCGGCGCATCTGCCAGATGGCCCAGTTCGCCTTCCACGCAGAGCTGCGCGCTGGCGGCGAGTTCCACCACCGCCCTGGTCTGGCGCACGTTTTCCTCCAGGGGAAAAGCAGAAGCATCAATCATTAATCCGCTGAAACCAGCACGAAACGCCTGACGAATACAGTCCGGATTTTTGCCATGATCAAGCGCCAGAGTGACCGGTACTGAGGCAGATTCCGCGAGCGTTTTAACCACTGCCGCCGCGACGGGTGCAGGAAAATGCGCCAGATGCCCCTGATAGAGATTGAGAATGATCGGAGCGCGATTCTTCTCCGCCACGCGGATAGCTGCGTGAGCACTTTCCAGATTCATACAGTTGATCGCCAGCAAGGCGTAATGTTCATGCCAGGCTTTCATCACCATACTTTTCATATCGGCAAACATAGGGCCTCCGGTTATTCGAGGGTGAAAGTGATCTCTTCATCTTTCAGCTTTTGATCGCTCAGTTCGTCAAACTCTTCGTCGCGTTCCGTTACCGGTTTCTTCCAGAGTGAAAGCATCACGCCACAAATCACCGTGCCTATACCCAGCGCCAGGCAAAACAGCAGAGGATGGGTGAACAGAGGCACAACAAACATGCCGCCATGCGGAACCGGACTCTCCACGCCCCACACCATGATTAAGCCGCCCGCGACCGCCGATGCCACCACACAAGATCCCACTACTCGCAGCAGGTCACGCGCGGCGATCGGAATGACTCCTTCAGTGATCATGCAGATCCCCATCGGAAACGCGGCTTTCAGCGCCTCGCGCTCCGCACGGGTGTATTTATGGCGTGTCAGTAAGAACGAAAGTGTGATGCCAAACGGAGGGATGATTGAGCCGACAAATTTCACGGCTTCTGGTCCGTAGACGCCACTGACCAGCAAGCCATCGGAAAACAGCGACATGGTTTTGTTGACCGGACCACCGAAATCGAAGGTTGCCATCGCGCCAAGTATGGCCCCCATCAGGAAGCGCGATCCGCCCTGCATCGACTCGAGCAAATGAATCAGTGCTTCTTGTAACCAGGCGATGGGTTTACCAATCAGCGTCATCATTAACAGCCCACCGATAATGGTGCTTAATACCGGCAACACCATGATTGGCATGAGTCCTTGCATCGACTGCGGCAGGCGGATATAGCGTTTAAGTAGCAAAATGGTGTAGCCCACCAGGAAACCACCCAACATACCGCCAATAAATCCGGTATGGATTTGCCCGCAGAGAAAGCCGACAATCAGGCCTGGGGCAAATCCGGGACGATCGGCAATAGAATAGGCAATTGCCGCGCTAATCAGCGGCACAATCAGCCCCATTCCCCAGCCGCCAATCTGATTAAGCATCCACGGGATTGTTCCTGTTTTTTCACCAACATCTGTACCGCCAAGAACTTGCCCCAACGCAATACATATCCCGGCGGCCACAATAAGGGGTATCATCCACGAGATGCCGGTTAATAAATGTTTTTTAATTTCCTGTGAAACCGGAATTTTATTTTCTTTCATATTAAGATCCCTCCAGTATAAGGATCATTTGTTTCCCAGTGATTTTTCGACCTTTTCAAGAAATTGAACGGGCGATTTAATGACGATCTCTGTCTTTACTCGCACAATACGTTTATTGGTGAAGCGTTCTTCTCCTTTTATTTTCACATCTACAGCAAGAATCACGACGTCAGCAGCAGAGATATCTGCCGCCTGTAATTCATTTTCTGTACCAATGGTTCCCTGGGTTTCAACTTTAATGGTATGGCCCAGAGCTTTTGCTCCTTTGATTAACTTTTCACGAGCAATATAGGTATGAGCAATACCCGCCGTACAGGCGGCAACACAGACAATATTCATGACATACTTCCTGTTATTTAGCAGACATCGGATTGTGCATACTGACTAAAGAGATCAATGATTTTTTGCGGACTCGTCTCAACTAACAATTGTTCTATGATGTCATCATCCGCCAGCGCGCCCGCGACCTGGGAAAGTAAACGGATATGGGTGGTATTTTGATCTTCAAGACGTACCGCAAATAAAATAATACAGCGCACGCTACTGCCATCCAGCGTTTCCCAGGGAATATCCTGGCGGGTACGGCCAATTGCCAGCGTAGTATTAATTACCGCAGAAGATTTACCATGCGGGATCGCAATATGATTTTCAAAACCAGTCGAGCCTTCCGCTTCGCGCTGCCAGACATCTTTAATAAAGGTTTCCCGACAATCGATCGCACCATCTTTTTTGAGAAGATTAGTTAATTCTTCAATCGCCTCCGCTTTATTCGTTGCTTGCATATCTAAAATAACGCGATTCGTATTCAGGATTTTTGTTATGTCCATTCGTCATACCTCATAAAATTCTGACATTAAATTTCAACGACCCGAGACGTCGCATGATGTAATTTTTCCGTAATCACCATTTCAGTGACCCGCTTAATATCGGCATCATTAAAAAAAGCGGTAACATAAGCGACCGGCATAGTGACTGTAGGCAAATTAATGGTCGAAATAATCAGTTCGATATTGTCAGGCAAAACCTGTGATAAATTCGCTGCTGAAATAACATCAACAATCGTCCATTCAGGAAATGCTCGCAGAATACGGCTTTTCAGTAGATGCGAAGTTCCGATTCCGGTTGAACAGACCAGTAATACACGTTTACGGGCAATTTGCCGCTCCATCGCAGCCTGAAAATGAACGGTCAGGTAACCCACTTCATCCTCGCTCACTGCATTCTCACCCCAGGTTTTAAATACCTGATTCACCACATATTGCGTCAACCGCCAGACATCCGCTAATTCTGCTTTAATATCTTCCAGCAATGGATTACGGATATGAATGCGATAATTTAGACGGTTAATCAGCGGCTTAATATGCACCAATAAGCCATCATATAATGCGCTGTCTTCACTAAAATCGCAGTCCACGATGTCACTGAATACCGTAATTAAACGCCAGGTAATCAGACGCGCTTCATTGCTGGCCTGCATATGTGAAATAATGCTAACATCTTTTTGTCCATCAATCGCCACACCTGATGAAATGATATATTGATAAATAAACCAGACTTCATCATCGGGCAATGTATGTGCAATTCGTTGTTCTATCTTATGAATCATCTGACTGGCAACATTAAAGATATTTTCATCATATTGTCTGGTTTGATCTTCTTCTCTTGATAACGCATTCCCGTGCGTGTTGCGATACATCATAATAAGGATGTGAGTAAAAATGTTAACGTAATAAGGTTCTCCCAAAGACCAACTTAATTCATTTTCCATATCCAGTAACAATGACTGGACAAATAACACCTCTTCTTCTCCAAAATAATGGACTAATGCTTTATAGCTTCCGGGATCCAGACGTGAATACACGACACCTTGCGGCTCATTATGGTTAATAATGCCGTTAATCAGTAATGCCATTGCCTGTCGGACTTGCCCTTCACTACCTTCAATATGCGTACCACTTGGACTGCGGATCAACGATAACCCCAACGGCGCAAGCCAGGACTCAATTACTCTCAGGTCATTAACAATAGAGGCTCCGCTGATAAAGTAGCGTTCTGACAATTTACTGATCGACGTTTCATTCGGTGTTTCACTTAATAACTGCGACGCTATTTTAACGCGCCTGGCATTATTCATTACACCATCAATCTCTTCACATTCTGCCACCAACAAATGATCAAGATGCAGCAAATCAGCAATATTCTCCGCGCTTAACATCACACCCGCGCCAGCACGCTTCTCAACATTTATTCTCCATTGTCCCAGCCATTGCTCAAGTAAACGTAAATCACGTTGAATAGTTTTTTCCGAAACATTTAAATAGCCGGCAATCGTAACAATAGTCGTATATTCCCTTCGAGGTAAAAGGAATCGTAATAATCTGTTTTGTCGCGAGGTAATCATTTGCATTTTTTACCCTTATCACAGATTAAGAAGCCCCATATGGAAGAGCTTCAGTTGCCATCTCTGAGGGTAAATATAAAGCAGAATAATTTCACAACAATACTAAAATCTGTCCGTAATCCGGACAGTGATAAAACAAAGCAAGGCGGTTAAGGGATATTTTTCAGCACAGATCACATTTTCGTGATGAATAATCGTGATCATGCTCGCAAATACGATGGAAGAAATATTTATTACCAGATGTGAGATTATTTACCGGATACGACACAAAACCATTCGTATCCGGCATTCTTCAATAGATTACAACGTAATTGTCAGCGCATTCCCTTGAGGAGTCACCACCAGTCCCTGCTCACTTTCAGCCTGCGAACCGCCTTGCAGACCATTTACTTTCACAATATTGCGCAAGCACAGTGTCCAGTTCTTCGCCTCGCCCGTACCAGTCACAGTAATCGTGTTGCCAGTACGTGCTGCTTTTAAAGTAAAGATCACCGAACCGTCAGCATCGGGCACTTCACAGACGGCTTCATGCCCGTCTTGCAGATTAAAGAGGTGGAATGCCGTACCTTCGTGCCACGCGTAATCGGGACGTTGATCGTTGTTGCCCAGCGCCAGTAGGGTGCTATCACGCACATAAACGGGCAGACTCAGGAAGCTGTGCTGCTGTTTATGCCAGCGACTACCGTCGAGTTCATCGTTGTGCCACAGGTGTGTCCAGCGACCTTCCGGCAGGTAGAACTGCACATCGCCCGCTTCAGTGAACACAGGCGCAACCATCACGTTGTCGCCTAACATGTATTGACGGTCAAGGTAATCACAAGCCGGATCGTCCGGGAACTCCATCATCATGGCCCGCATCATCGGCGTACCCCGGGCGTTTGCACGTGCAGCTTCACGATACAGATACGGCATCATGCGGCATTTCAGTTGCGTGAAGAAGCGCACCACATCACAGGACTCATCATCGTAGGCCCACGGCACACGATAAGATTTGCTGCCATGTAAACGGCTATGGCTGGAAAGCAAACCAAACGCGCACCAGCGTTTGTAAACGTGCGCCGGAGCGGTATTTTCAAAGCCGCCGATATCGTGGCTCCAGAAGCCAAAACCTGAAAGGCCAATAGACAAACCACCGCGCAGGCTTTCCGCCATTGATTCGTAGTTAGCGTAACAGTCGCCACCCCAGTGTACCGGAAATTTCTGCGCACCAACGGAGGCCGAGCGGGCAAACAAGACGGCTTCTTCCTCACCAACGGTGTCCTTGAGCACGTTCCACACCAGTTCGTTGTAGATGTACGCATAATGGTTATGCATTTTCTGCGGATCGGAACCATCAAACCATTGAACATCGGTTGGAATACGTTCGCCAAAGTCGGTCTTAAAGCAATCAACGCCCATCGCGACCAGACCTTTCAGTTTGTCGGCGTACCATTTGCAGGCATCCGGATTGGTAAAGTCATAAATCGCCAGACCTGGCTGCCATTTATCCCACTGCCACAGCGAACCGTCCGGGCGTTTGAGTAAATAACCTTTCTCTTGTAACTCTTTAAAGACGGGGGATTTTTGCCCAATATAGGGGTTAATCCAGACGCAGATTTTCAACCCTTTCGCTTTCAGACGGCGGATCATCCCTTCCGGGTCCGGAAAAGTCAGCGGGTCCCACTCAAAATCGCACCACTGGAAGGCTTTCATCCAGAAACAGTCAAAGTGGAAAACATGCAGCGGCAGATTGCGTTCCGCCATACCATCGATAAAGCTGTTTACCGTCGCTTCGTCGTAGTTGGTGGTAAATGAAGTGGTTAGCCACAGACCGAAGGACCACGCGGGCGGCAGCGCCGGACGGCCAGTAAAACGGGTATAACGATCAAGTACCGCTTTCGGCGTCGGGCCGTCGATAACAAAGTATTCGAGATATTCACTCTCAACGCTGAACTGTACTTTGGAGACTTTCTCCGATCCCACTTCAAAAGAGACGCATTGAGGATGATTGACCAGTACCCCATAACCACGGTTAGTCATATAAAACGGGATATTTTTATACGCCTGTTCAGTACTTGTGCCGCCGTCCCGGTTCCAGGTTTCTACCGTCTGACCATTGCGCACCAGGGCAGTAAAGCGCTCTCCCAGGCCGTAAACTGTTTCGCCAACGCCAAGATCCAGCCGCTCAAACATATAATTTCGTTGATTATTCGTGTCCTGCACGTAGCCGTTATTTTTCACCTGACTACCGGTAATACGTTCGCCGTTGCGCAGAAAATCCAGTGACCAGAACTCACCTTTGCTGACACGCGCACTTAAGTTGCCACTTTTAAACTCAGCGTAACGTTCTGTGTTTTCGATAGTGACCTTCACGTCCTGCAAAATATTGAGCGGGTAATGAGGACCGTTATTCAGCGCCCCCTGAAAATGCTCAATCCGTACACCGACAATACCTTCCTGTGGGGAGAAAAAGCGCAGCGTAAATAAAGGCGTATCAAGCTGCCAGGTACGTTCACGCACATCACGAGGGGCAGCATAGACCACCATTTCATTACCCTGCTGTTCAACCTCGAACACCTGAAGCGGGTGAATCAAATTGAGGCCAGGTTGAATCAACCAGTTTCCGTCGCTAATTTTCATTGCCGTTCCTTAGTTCTGCACTTCTTGAGAGGTGAATTGTTGCTGGCAACGGCGTTTGCCCTGCGCCAGCTGTTCCATAACGGTTTTCAGATTGTGCGTCGTGAGCGAGTAGTAGCGTTTAGCGATAATCGCGCTCAGCAAGTAACAGATCGCCGGAACAATCGTGAATAGCGCGATAATGATGCTAATTGTGGCGCTGTTCTGCGCTTTTTCTGCCGCATCATATCCGCCATAAGCCAGCATCCAGCCGATAAGGGCACCACCGAAGGCCAACCCCAGTTTGAGCACAAACAGCGTGCCAGCAAAACTGATCCCGGTCAGGCGTTTACCATTACACCACTCGCCGTAGTCGACGGTATCGGACATCATTACCCACTGAATAGGTGTCACCAGTTGATGCAACACACCAATCACGAAGATGAAGACAAACATGGTGATGCTGGCCTGCATAGGAACAAAGAACATCGCGAGGCTAATCACTGCCAGCAGGGCGTTCGTCCACCAGAAGATAGTGACTTTACATTTCCAGTCGGTCAGCGGTTTCGCCAGTGCGGAACCAATCAGGTTACCCACGCAATAAGTGGTGAGAAAAGCGACAAACACTTCCGGCGTACCCAAAATCCATGTGACGTAATACATCATCGCCCCACCGCGTACGCACACCGCCAGGATATTGAAAATTGTCAGGAAACCGACAATACGCCACTGGTCGTTTTGCCAGATATCACGTAAATCATCCTGCATAGACGTCGTTGTAGGTGGTGCTTCAACGCGTTCTTTAGTGGTGAAGAAACAGAATGCCAGCATCATAAATGCCACCACGGAAAGGACCGCGATACCGCCCTGGAAACCGAGTGGTTTATTATCACCACCAATTAAATTAACCAGTGGCATCATCAGAACAGTAGAGAGCATGCCTCCCGCGGTCGCCAGCACAAAACGCCAGGATTGCAGCGAGATACGCTGAGTCGGGTCATTGGTGATTACACCACCCAATGCGCAGTAAGGGATATTGACGATGGTATAAAGTAAGGTAAGTAGGGTGTAAGTAATTGCTGCATAAATCATTTTTCCGTTCATACTGAGATCTGGCGTGCTATAGGCCAGTACACAGACGATCCCGAATGGCAGTGCGCCAAACAGCACCCACGGCCGAAATTTACCCCAGCGAGAGCGCGTTCGATCGGCCAACAACCCCATGCAAGGATCGGAAATCGCATCCAGTGCACGAGCGACCAAAAACATGGTTCCGACAAATCCGGCAGGAATGCCAAAAATATCGGTATAAAAGAACATCATATATAACATTACGTTATCGAAAATAATGTGGCTGGCGGCGTCTCCCATGCCATAACCAATTTTCTCTTTAACGGACAACACTTCACTCTTCATCTGCTTTTCCTTGATGCTATAGGGGTGCTGAGACCGATAACGCATTTTGTAAACCATCCCTGCGAGAGCGAATATTCCGATATCTGGTTATTAATTTATGATTCTTGTTTTATGTGATCGTGGTAGCGTTAATTTCGCTCATATATCATTGTAAAATATGAGTTTTATATGAACTATAATGTTTTCGTGATAATACGCTGCGTGTATTAGGCGGAAAAAACTGATCTGGGGGATGTAGAAACTCAAGGAAGTAGCTATAATGCGCCCCGCCTCCATGTAGCAATCGAGGCGCGGAAGATCGTCGTCTCCGGTGAGGCGGCTGGACTTCAAATCCAGTTGGGGCCGCCAGCGGTCCCGGGCAGGTTCGACTCCTGTGATCTTCCGCCAACTAACCTCTCCAGAACTCTCCCAATGTCAATGATCATCTTCTAATCTTTTGTAGATTAGCGTTTCTTTGTATCCAGAAGTCAACCTACTTCACCCCGTATCAAGCTTCTTTTGGGGGTACGTTAGGGGGTATTATTTCCAGTTGAAATAACAGCACCCCCATGATAGGAAAAATGTGAGACATAACAACTGTTTTTAACAACATCTTTGTTATACAAGGGGTGTATTGGGGTATCAGGTTAGTTACTGGTAAAAGTCCACATGAATTCATTAAAAGCCGGAGGATGTCATGGCATTAACCGATATCAAAGTGAAAACCGTAAAACCAAAAGACAAGCCCTATAAGCTTGCTGATGGCAGCGGTATGTATCTACTGATTAACACTAATGGTTCTAAATACTGGCGCATGAAGTACCGCTTTGCTGGTAAAGAAAAGATGCTTTCTCTTGGCGTATACCCCGATGTGACGTTAGCCGACGCTCGCCAAAAACGCAGTGAAGCAAGGAAAATCCTCGCTGCTGGAGGCGATCCTGGGGAGGTCAAAAAAGAAGAAAAAATCGCGCAGCAAATGAGTTTGAAAAACACGTTCGAGGCTATTGCTCGCGAATGGCACCGCTCAAAAGCCGATCGGTGGTCATTACGCTATCGTGATGAAATCATTGATACCTTCGAAAAAGACATTTTTCCCTACCTTGGTAAGCGCCCTATTGCCGAAATAAAACCAATGGAGTTACTGGAAGCACTGCGTAAAATGGAAAAGCGTGGAGCTCTGGAGAAAATGCGCAAGGTCCGCCAGCGCTGTGGTGAGGTGTTCCGCTATGCAATTGTTACTGGTCGGGCAGACTATAACCCTGCCCCCGATCTTGCCAGTGCTTTAGCTACACCGAAAAAAGTACATTTTCCCTTTCTTACGGCTAATGAACTTCCCCACTTCCTCAACGATCTGGCGGGCTATACCGGAAGTATCATCACTAAGACAGCTACTCAGATCATTATGTTAACTGGTGTACGCACACAAGAATTGCGTTTCGCACACTGGGAGGATATCAATCTTGAGAAAAAATTGTGGGAGATCCCGGCAGAAGTAATGAAGATGAAGCGACCTCACATTGTGCCGCTCTCTGAGCAGGTCATTACGCTATTTAAGCAACTTGAACCAATCTCAAAACATTATCCTCTGGTCTTTATCGGTAGGAATGATCCCCGCAAGCCAATTAGTAAGGAAAGCATTAACCAAGTTATTGAATTAATAGGATATAAAGGAAGACTCACAGGGCACGGTTTCAGACACACTATGAGTACAATTCTGCATGAGCAGGGCTTTAATTCCGCCTGGATTGAAACGCAGTTAGCTCATGTGGATAAAAACTCCATCAGGGGTACCTATAATCATGCCCAGTACCTCGATGGTCGCCGTGAGATGATGCAATGGTACGCTGACTACATTGATTCACTCGCTTCGCAGACCTGATGCATGAAAGTTCAGTGACACTGAATAATGAATAACCACCCTGCCTCAACCGCCAGATGGTTTTATTTATTTGTGCACACCGCCTGAAGTCTCATCATGGCACAATGATGTGGACATCACATCTTGTGGCATTCAGCAAGTCGGCAGTAACCATACCGACAGAACTTCGGACATAGGCTGGTGAAAATGGTCTGATATGTACAGGAGCACATGCTCCACGTAAACCAATCAGTTAAAACACCATCTGAAGGTGATAGGGTATAACACTAAGATAGTTGTTTGCGGGCATAGCTTCAAGACTATAGCATGTAGATCCTTGAGTGAAACAGGGCTATGGCCCTGGGATGCTGTAGAGCGTCTGATTAGCCATATTGAGAATAACGTTGTACGAGCGGCTTACATTCATAAGGCTGAATATTTAGATGAGTGAAAATTAATGCTGCATTGGCTGGCAGATTTCTTGGATGCCAATAGATTCAAGGCAACAAATCCTTATGATTTCCATAGCATTAAGAATTTTTGAAATTTCATTAGTCTAGATCCTAAAGAGTGGTTTTAGTTTAGATGATTTTATGGTATTCTAATAAGTTAAATCTTTGGAGTTGGGAGTGTGATGAAAGTCGTTTCATTATTTTCAGGAGCTGGCGGTCTTGACCTTGGTTTTAAAAACGCCGGATTTCAAATCGTTTGGGCAAATGATATTGACTCTGACGCAGTGCTAACATACAAGAAAAATATTGGTGATCATATCGTCTTAAAAGATTTATCTCAAATTGATATGGATGATATACCGGATTGTGATGTGGTTATTGGTGGATTTCCTTGCCAAGGTTTTTCTCAGGCAAACCTCTTAAGGAATAAAAACGATGAAAGAAATCAATTATACTTAGAGTTTCTCAGAGTTGTGAATGCGAAAAAGCCAAAATTCTTTTTTGCTGAAAATGTAAGGGGGATTTTAAGCCTAGATAATGGTACGGCTATTGAAAAAATAGAAAGTGATTTCAAGTCACTAGGATACAAAGTCAAAAAGCAGTTATTTAATGTCGCCGACTATGGCGTTCCTCAAATGCGATACCGAGTCATCATTGTCGGTGTAAGAGATGATATAAAAGTGGAATATATTTATCCACACCCAACGCACTCTTCACCGAAGAAAAGTGATAAGACAGGCCTGGCACCATGGATCAGCATTGGCGATGCCCTCCATGATATCCCAGAACCAGATTCTGAGAATGACTTATTAAATCATGTGTATTCAACTTATAAAATAACTAATAGAAATTTCACGGGACACAGAGAAACTGACCCAAATAAGCCATCACCTACAATTCTTGCAAGAGGAAATGGTAAGGGTGGCGTTTGCGCGATTCAACATCCCAAAAATCATCGGAGGATGTCTGTTAGAGAATCAGCAATTATACAAACTTTTCCTTTGGATTATGAGTTTATAGGAAGTATGACATCTTGTTATCGGCAGGTTGGTAATGCTGTCCCTGTTTTATTTGCTGAGTTATTAGCTAAGAGTTTAAAAAATACACTTGCAGGTGATGATAAATGAAAGTTGTTTCATTGTTCTCTGGCGCTGGCGGATTGGACCTCGGGTTAAAACAATCTGGACTTGATATCATTTGGGCAAATGATATCTATGAAGATGCGGTAGATACCTATAAGAGAAATATAGGCGAACATATTGTTTTAGGTGATATTGCCAATATCAATTCATCTGATATACCTAATTGTGATGTCGTGGTTGGGGGGTTTCCATGCCAGGGATTCTCAGTAGCAAATATGAACAGAAAATCAGAAGACCCTCGAAACAAATTATATTTAGAAATGGTCCGCATTATTCGGGATAAACGACCAGCATATTTTATAGCTGAAAATGTCAAAGGTATATTATCCTTGGATAAAGGCCTTGTCATACAAAAAATAACAAGTGATTTTGAATCGTTGGGATATAATGTCAAATACAGCCTTTTAAATTGTGCTGATTATGGTGTTCCACAAACCCGAATGAGAGTCATTATCTTAGGTGTAAGGAAAGATTTGCCTGATATCGAAAACTTTCCACCACCTAAAACTCATGAAAAAGAAGGGATAAATTTGCCTAAATGGATTTCTGTAGGCCAAGCTTTACAACGGTTTACTGAACCAAGAGTTGATAGTCAGTTCAAAAACCATGAGCATTCATTGTACAAGCTTACGTTTAACGGGCATCTGGGTCACCGGTTTATGGACCCGGATAAACCGGCGCCTACAGTAACAGGTCGTGGAGATGAGAAAGGTGGTGTAGTTGTATTGCACCATCCCAGCAATGAGAGAAGAATGACTGTCAGAGAAATTGCGGCAGTTCAGTCTTTCCCTGATGACTTCTTTTTCTGCGGTAGTAAGACGTCTGGATATCGACAAATAGCCAATGCTGTTCCACCCAAACTAGGTATAGCCTTAGGTAAAATGTTAATTGAGCATCATAAAACGATAGAATAGCAATTGCCCTTTCCCTTCCTTGTCTGATAGTCTCAGCAGTAGGCTAGTCAAGGAGGGGAATTTATGTATTCATTTGTTAAACCGTTTCCTCAGTATCGTTGGAGATGGGCTTCAATGACTCCATCTGAAAGTCTAAATATTCCAGAAGTCTTCTTTGGCTGTTTACGTGTCCTTGCATTAAATGAAGGTAAGAACGTAAATAGTAAAGATATTTACAGACTTCTAGAACAGGTTGAAAAAGACATTAAGGACTATAATGATTTAAACGTATCATTAGCACGTTCTGAAGAAAGAAATCTTTTTAGGAACTCTGGTCAGTATTGGAAAAATACAGGCACTCTTTTAAGTACGGAGCATGGAATAAAGCTAACTAATTTCGGACGCTCCTACGCTTCTGGGGTAATTACTAAAGATGAGTTTTCTGCTATTGTAATTAAGAGTATGGAACTTCCTAATCCATTTATTGAAAATGATGCGGTTATTACTGCATGGCATCACAAAGGCATTAAAATAAAACCACTGGAATTGATTTTGTCCATTATCAGTCATCTTTACAATTTTAAATGCGCGCAAGGGTATTTAACAACTAAGGAATTGGTAGAAATAGTAATACCAATGGTTGGTAACAAAGCTGTCGAATATGATATTTATAAAGTAATACTTGATGGTCGTCACGGTAAACATTTAGAGCGTAGTTCTTGGAAAGCTAATGAAAAGTCTAACGATCAACGGATGGCTAGGGAGTTTCTACTTTTTTTAGAAAATTATGGATACCTAAACTCCAGACGGTCTCAGAATGAAAGGGCAACCAATTTAACTCAAGAATTCTATCTAACAGAATATCAGTATTCTTTAGTTAAATCACTTCTTAATTCTCCTGATATATCATACAATTCAATGGCTCCAAGCCTAGTATTATCGCAAATTTCTGAAACTACAGATGTAATGGCCAGAAAGCGAGCTCTTACAGAGATTACCTTGCGACCTAAGCAGACTGAGTTTAGAAAGAAACTGATGGAAGCATATTCTGGTAAATGTCTACTGTCTAATGCAAGTATAAGCGAAGTATTACAAGCATGTCATATCATACCTGTGAAAAATAATGGTGATGATTCTGTTGGCAATGGTTTTATTTTGCGTTCTGATTTACATCTTTTATACGACTCGGGCCATATAAAAATAAATGAAGATGGCTCTGTTGTTTTATCTGACAACCTAAAAAAAGATATTTTTTATAGTAAGACAATACCACGCAAGGTGAAACTACCTTCATTTATTAATATCGAGAATATACGAATCAGGAATGCATACAATATGTGAGCACCTGGATAATCAAAAAATGCAGCACTCATTTTTGTTAGTCCTGTTCAGGACTAACAATTGAGATTGCGGTTCAGTACTGCATCTATTTAAAAGCACTATACCAAAATACCTCCTGTTTAAATATTTGCTATAGGAAGTACCTCTTATTAGTGCTAATAGAAAAATGCCTGTTCCGAACAGTTAAAGCCAGTGTATAATTGTAGCACCCGCCCCCCTCCCCCCCACTCTGCACAAATCGTAGTTTCCCTCCTCAGGGCTAAAATATATCAGTCCGCCTGATTAGGCCGAATTAACACTCCATTAAACAATCTTCCCCATGCGGTCAGCCCAAGGGAGTTTTCTAAAAGTTTTCTTTGCAAAAGAATAGCGGTGTAAATGGCCTTTATAAATTATTCTTTGGCCTTATTAAATTTTCCGTAATACTTTATAATCAAACATAAGCGCCTCATTTAAACCGTCTTTCGTCTACCTTTCCTGTTTCCGATACTAATGTCCATTTTCGCAGTAAAAGGACATTTAAAATGCATGCACGAAAGGCGGTACTGGCAGATAATCCGGAATTGATCCTGCGTGTGCTACAACTGAAATTTGACGAGTCACTGTCGTACCCGCGCATTTCAGCGCAGACCGACGTCAGCAAAACCGCCATTTTTTCTCTGGTGAGGCGATTTCACCAGGTATCCACTGACAGGTCTCTTTCTGGTGAATATTCCTTCGGGCAACTTGCCCGGACTCTTTTCCTGGGCGATCTCCTTCAGCCCCGACAGTAACTCAGCCAGTAAAAGCAGAAAAAACCCGCCGGAACCAATTTTCACCGGAGTTTAAATGGAGACTCGTTCAGCAAACTCTTTTACCCGCTGCCTGTGTCGCACAAATAGCTCGTGAGAATGGAATCAACGATAACCTGCTCTTTAACTGGCGGCATCTCTGACGTAACGGCGGCCTACAGCCGCCTGGCGAACATGAAACATCGCTACTTCCCGTGACGTTAACGCCGGAGCCGGATAATAAAATCCCGGCCCCCGTGCAGGTTGAGCAGATAAATACACCGACCGACAGTCTGTGCTGCGAGCTGGTTCTGCCGGCCGGAACTCTCAGGCTGAAAGGTGAACTGACACCGGCGTTATTACAGTCACTTATCCGCGAAATAAAAGGGAGCAGCCACTGATGATATCTCTCCCTGCCGGTTCGCGTATCTGGCTGGTAGCCGGTATCACCGACATGCGAAATGGTTTTAACGGCCTGGCATCAAAAGTTCAGAACGTCCTGAAGGATGACCCGTTCTCCGGACACCTGTTCATCTTCCGCGGACGCCGGGGTGACCAGATAAAAGTGTTGTGGGCTGACAGTGACGGACTGTGCCTCTTCACCAAACGCCTGGAGCGGGGCCGCTTCGTCTGGCCAGTCACCCGTGACGGCAAGGTGCACCTTACTCCGGCTCAGTTATCCATGCTTCTTGAAGGTATCAACTGGAAGCACCCGAAACGAACGGAACGCGCTGGAATCCGCATATAACCCGTTGTAAAGTGAGGATATGGACACCTCACTTGCTCATGAGAATGCCCGCCTGCGGGCACTGTTGCAGACGCAACAGGAGACCATCCGCCAGATGGCCGAATACAACCGCCTGCTCTCACAGCGGGTGGCGGCTTACGCTTCCGAAATTAAGCGACTGAAGGCGCTGGTTGCAAAACTGCAGCGCATGCAGTTCGGTAAAAGCTCAGAAAAACTTCGCGCAAAAACCGAACGGCAGATACAGGAAGCACAGGAGCGAATCAGCGCACTTCAGGAAGAAATGGCGGAAACGCTGGGTGAGCAATATGACCCGGTACTGCCATCCGCCCTGCGTCAGTCTTCAGCCCGTAAACCGTTACCGGCCTCACTTCCCCGTGAAACCCGGGTTATCCGGCCGGAAGAGGAATGCTGTCCTGCCTGTGGTGGTGGACTCAGTTCTCTGGGATGTGATGTGTCAGAGCAACTGGAGCTTATCAGCAGCGCCTTTAAGGTTATCGAAACACAACGTCCGAAACTGGCCTGTTGCCGGTGCGACCATATCGTGCAGGCACCAGTACCTTCAAAACCCATTGCACGCAGTTATGCCGGAGCAGGGCTTCTGGCCCATGTTGTCACCGGGAAATATGCAGACCATCTGCCGTTATACCGCCAGTCAGAAATATACCGTCGTCAGGGTGTGGAGCTGAGCCGTGCCACACTGGGGCGCTGGACAGGTGCTGTTGCTGAACTGCTGGAGCCGCTGTATGACGTCCTGCGCCAGTATGTGCTGATGCCCGGTAAAGTCCATGCTGATGATATCCCCGTCCCGGTCCAGGAGCCGGGCAGCGGTAAAACCCGGACAGCCCGGCTGTGGGTCTACGTCCGTGATGACCGTAACGCCGGTTCACAGATGCCCCCGGCGGTCTGGTTCGCGTACAGTCCGGACCGGAAAGGTATCCATCCACAGAATCATCTGGCCGGTTACAGCGGTGTGCTTCAGGCCGATGCTTATGGTGGTTACCGGGCGTTGTACGAATCCGGCAGAATAACGGAAGCCGCGTGTATGGCACATGCCCGAAGGAAAATCCACGATGTACATGCAAGAGCACCGACCGACATCACCACGGAAGCCCTGCAGCGTATCGGTGAACTGTATGCCATAGAGGCAGAAGTCCGGGGATGTACAGCAGAACAGCGTCTGGCGGCAAGAAAAACCAGAGCCGCGCCACTGATGCAGTCACTGTATGACTGGATACAGCAACAGATGAAAACACTGTCGCGTCACTCGGATACGGCAAAAGCGTTCGCATACCTGCTGAAACAGTGGGATGGCCTGAACGTGTACCGCAGTAATGGCCAGGTGGAAATCGACAACAACATTGCAGAGAACGCCTTACGGGGAGTGGCCGTAGGCCGGAAAAACTGGCTCTGTGTGTCACGAAGGAGTACTTATGGCAACAATGTGAAAATTGCAGCATAAGTTATCCATGCTCTGAGGTGGGTGGAGATGGGCCCTCCGGTCAGGGTTTACAGGAGCACTGACCAAACGACCCGGTGCTGCTTCATTCTAAGGAATGAGGTGGTGAGCGACTCGGGAAAAGGCAGAGATCTACTGTCACGTGAGGTTCGGGAAGCTGAACGAAAGTAAACTGTCCGATGAAGCATCGAAATCTTAGATGATGTCAAAATGGGGCCGTAGAGCCGTCCCCTGACAAGCGCAGAAGTCACCTGTTTACTGACTGCGCGGCATCCGGTGTGAAGGCAGCAGGAGCCCGAGCCAGACCATCTCAGGGAGCGTGAGAACCTGTTTCCGACACGTATCGGGAAACAGGGGCGGACCCATTCGTAGTAGTGATGAAAGATCTGTAATGGGTCTGGAGCGAAGGGATGGGGATCACATTCATTGCAGAAGACACAACCCAAAAGGGGATGACGTAACTGATGCAACGAAAATCATTTGAAATACCAAAAGCACTGGTCTGGGCATCATATCTGGATGTGCGTCGCAACAAGGGAGCCCCCGGATGCGACGGGCAGACTTTGAAAATGTTCGACCAGCAACGTGATGGCAATCTATACAAGATCTGGAACCGGCTATGTTCGGGAACATGGTTTCCGCCACCAGTGCTGGAAAAACGGATCCCGAAGTCGAATGGCAAAGAGCGCATTCTGGGGATCCCAACAGTATCCGATCGAATTGCTCAGGGAGCGATAAAACTTTTCATGGAAGAAAAGCTTGACCCGATTTTCCATGCTGATTCATATGGTTACCGACCAGGCAAATCAGCTCATGACGCTCTGAAACAATGTGCCATCCGGTGCTGGCGTTATAGCTGGATACTGGAAGTGGACATCAGTGCGTTTTTCGACCATGTGAGACATGATCTGGTGCTCAAAGCACTGGAACACCACGGGATGCCTAAATGGGTCATCCTGTACTGTCGACGCTGGATGGAAGCGCCAATGCAGAGTTGTGAAAATGGAGAATTAATAACCCGAACACGAGGCACTCCGCAGGGCGGGGTCATTAGTCCGCTACTTGCTAACTTGTTCCTTCACTATGCATTTGATTTGTGGATGGAAAGAGAATATCGGGGGGTACCGTTTGAGAGGTACGCTGATGATATTGTAGTACATTGTTCACGAATGAGTGATGCAACAAGGCTGAAGAACAGGTTATCGGAGCGCTTCTCGGAAGTCGGGCTGGTCCTGAATGCAGGGAAAACGAATATCGCCTACATTGACACGTTTAAAAGGAGAAACGTCGCAACGAGTTTCACCTTTCTCGGATATGACTTCAAAGTGCGTACGCTGAAGAATTTCAAAGGCGAACTGTACCGAAAATGCATGCCGGGTGCGTCAAATGCAGCAATGCGCAAAATAACAGAAACAATCAAAAAGTGGCGTATACATCGCTCAACAGCTGAGAGTTTGCTGGATTTTGCGAGGCGCTACAATGCGATAGTGAGAGGCTGGATCGGGTACTACGGAAAGTTCTGGTCCAGAAATTTCAACTATCGACTGTGGAGTGCAATGCAGTCACGTCTGCTCAAGTGGATGCAGTCTAAATACAGACTTTCGAACCGGAAGGCTCAGCGAAAGCTGACGCTGGTAAGGAAAGAGTATCCGAAGCTATTTGTCCACTGGTATTTACTACGTGCATCGAATGAGTGATCAAGAGCCGTATGACGCGAGAGTGTCACGTACGGTTCCGTGAGCAGCCGGGGAGTGAAATTCTCTCCGGCTGACTCGACTCGCGGGTTCCGACAGCAGTGGCGAACATGCGGCGGTGTTGTACTCGCTGATCGGCACATGCCGTCTGAACAATGTAGAGCCAGAAAAATGGCTGCGTTACGTTATTGAGCATATCCAGGACTGGCCGGCAAACCGGGTACGCGATCTGTTGCCCTGGAAAGTTGATCTGACCTCTCAGTAAATATCAATACAGTTCTGGCGAGTCGCTTACACCTGATCTGACAGTTACTGGTTATTTATACAGGCATCTGTCAGATTACATCTGGCTTAAATTTTTCTCGACCCAGATGCGCTTTCCACCAAGTAACGTTTCCATTGGCGTCCGCCCATTGCACATTTTTCCCTGATGGGTTCGCTCATTATTATAGTGAGCCAGCCATTCATCAAGATCCGACTGTAATGTATCAAGATCGCCGTACAGTTTTTTACGGAACGTTACCTGATAAAATTCGTTCAGGATTGTTTTATGGAACCGCTCGTAGATGCCGTTGGTCTGCGGGGACATCGCCTTTGTTTTCGTGTGTTCTATATCGTTTATTGCCAGATAAAGCTGATAATCATGCTGCTCTACTTTGCCACAGTACTCCATGCCTCTGTCGGTCAGTATTCTCAGCATCGGTAGACTCTGAGACGCATAAAACGGCAGTACACGATCATTCAGTAAGTCAGCCGCGGTAATCGGTGTTTTGGTGACGTAAAGCTTATAGTGAGCCACTTTCGAGTACGTATCAACGAACGTCTGCTGATAAATACGCCCGACACCTTTCAGGTTGCCTACATAGAGCGTGTCCTGCGAACCCAGATATCCCGGATGAGCCGTTTCGATTTCGCTACAGGCCTCGTTATCACTGGCTTTACGCTCCAGTGCTGCGATCTGGCTGTCAGTTAGCTCAATGCCATCACGGGCTACTTTTTCTTCCAATGCTTTCAGACGTTTTGTAAGCGTCAACGGAGCACCGTATTGACGCTTATTTATTGGTGAGAACTACGTTCCATGGCACCAATCATGCATGGCTCACGGTTGCCGAAGAACGTCAGAAAATCCTGTCTACGCAACTGTTTATCAACCACTTCACCCGTGTGCTCATTGATGAAGTGAATCTGAATGACATGTTTTGCGATATCAACGCCAACCGGTGTATATTTCATTTGTGGAGTCTCCAGTCTGAGGGAGCTTTATGCATCCCGTATTGGGCACTATAATGCCGGAAATCTGCGAGGCTCCACACCTGCCAGTTTCACCCTTTTAACCATCATACTGTTCCGTGTTTAATTGTGTGGGATGCGTTCATTACATTTTAACAGTGTCACCCCGTCGGCCACGAAAGATAAGCAGGTGACCAGAAAAGGAATCTTCATCCAGCACATGCTGTATCTGTCCCCCCACTCCGTTGAAGGATTTACGCATATCGGCAACGCCGGCAACGAGCCAGATGCGGGTACCTGATGGGAGTGAGATCATCTTCCCCTCCCGGTCAGTTCACGGATCAACACCGTGAGCAGCTCTGGTGAAGGATTTTCCAGCGTCATTTTACCGTGACGGAACTCTACTTTACAGGAACTGGCACTGGCTGTGCTTTGTGAAGGAGTAGATAAAAGCGGAGGAAGAGTTGCCATCGGTTCTTTCTGCTCATCCGGCGTGATCTCCACAGGTAATAATTCAACGCCAGCGTCAGAAGAGGTCGTTACCGGGAGACGGCCGTGAAACGCGCCCTTCATTCTGCCAGAGTCTAAGCCATTTGAACAGGAGGTTATCATTGATATCGTGTTCCCGGGCAATACGGGCAACAGAGGCTCCTAGTTGCAAAGCCAGTTTAACCATTTGAAGTTTAAAATTATTTGAAAATGATCTGCGGGGTTCTGCGGATAATGTTTTTTGCTCCATAACAGGCGTCCACTAGTTTGAAAAGGTGGGCACCTACGTTACCAATACTGGCTTAATGGCTACATACGGCAGTCGGTTTACGCTTACGATGGAAGTTGCATTGGAACTCAATTTCTAAAGTAAATGATAAGTTGTTTAGGGGTGATGCCGAAGTAATCTTTAAATATCTTTATAAAATATGATGTGCTACGGAATCCTACGGATTTTGATATTTGACATATTTGTAACTCATTCTGGAGTAGCAATTGCATGGATTTTTCCATTCTTACTTTTAAGAATAAATTACTAAATGAAGTTCCTTCAGACTCTAGTCGCTTCCTGACAGAGATCTCGGAAATATTGAACTCATCAGCAATCATATTCAGGCACCATCTCTTTGAAGGGTTATTTTCAATCTGGTTTCTTATCTTCTCGGTGAAGGTAACGGCTGTAGATGCCATTAAGGAAATAATTATATCTGGGGCTATCCCCATTCGAGAAATCAAGTATGATAATTTCAGCATTTTCAGTGCACTATCTTTGGAGGTCTCGATTTTATTGAAAATATAGCCCCAGTCTTTATTGCCGCCAATACAGACAATTCCATTGTGAGATTTGCCTTCTGTTATGTGCTTATTCAGACAGTAGACATGAGTGCTGTGAAGGATATTTGTTAGCATAGTTAGCTCCTCTCTACCAAGACGTATAGTTTTATAGGGGGGCCTACCTGTTTCTATCTTGTGTATCCGACAAGAGAAATTCATATTCCTGCTCATAAAGACAAAGCTCCCTCTGGTGCAGAAAAAATTCCCATGTTCATTTTCTATATGTAAGTCACAATTATCAGTATGGATAATTAAAAACTTATTTGTCGCTATATTCCGGATAGAAATAGATATAGGTGAAAAAGTGTTCAGACTGCTGGGGGAGGTAATCTCTTTCATGTTCACTCCTGCCTCTACTGGAATGAGGGTCCGTTAACTGAACACCTAATAGTAATTTTTGCGATTGATACTGTTTACCATTTAGTGCTCTAAGGAGTCGAAGCATGCCATAACGGACTATTTCTTATTTTATGTTGTCTTTTTACGATATTCTGAATATCTAGACTGCTTCCCTAAATCTCAAGGCAACCGATATCACTTATTCAAGTAATAGCCTAAAAACTAGTCGCAGGAGAACTGAAGTGGCACACTGAATTTGGCCACCTGAACAGAGGTGATATTCTCACCACAACATAAAACAGGTGACTTAATGAACAAGAAAACAAAGCGTACCTTCTCTCCTGAGTTTAAGCAGGAATGCGCCCAACTTATCGTTGATAAAGGTTACTCATACCGGGAAGCCAGTGAAGCTATGAGTGTTGGTTCCTCTACTATGGAGGCATGAGTTCGTCAGTTTAGGCGGGAACGTCAGGGTATCCCGCCTTCTGCATCACCACTCACATCAGAGCAGCAACGTATTCGTGAGCTGGAAAAGCAGGTTCATCGTCTGGAGGGACAAAATACGATATTAAAAAAGGCTACTGTAGATTCAATTGGTCAACGCAACAGTTATGTGAAAACATGGGGTTGCGGAGGTTTTTTGAATGAGACGAACATTTACAGCAGAGGAAAAAGCCTCTGTTTTTGAACTATGGAAGAACGGAACAGGCTTCAGTGAAATAGCGAATATCCTGGGTTCAAAACCCGGAACGATCTTCACTATGTTAAGGGATACTGGCGGCATAAAACCCCATGAGCGTAAGCGGGCTGTAGCTCACCTGACACTGTCTGAGCGCGAGGAGATACGAGCTGGTTTGTCAGCCAAAATGAGCATTCGTGCGATAGCTACTGCGCTGAATCTCAGTCCTTCGACGATCTCACGTGAAGTTCAGCGTAATCGGGGCAGACGCTATTACAAAGCTGTTGATGCTAATAACCGAGCCAACAGAATGGCGAAAAGGCCAAAACCGTGCTTACTGGATCAAAATTTACCATTGCGAAAGCTTGTTCTGGAAAAGCTGGAGATGAAATGGTCTCCAGAGCAAATATCAGGATGGTTAAGGCGAACAAAACCACGTCAAAAAACGCTGCGAATATCACCTGAGACAATTTATAAAACGCTGTACTTTCGTAGCCGTGAAGCGCTACACCACCTGAATATACAGCATCTGCGACGGTCGCATAGCCTTCGCCATGGCAGGCGTCATACCCGCAAAGGCGAAAGAGGTACGATTAACATAGTGAACGGAACACCAATTCACGAACGTTCCCGAAATATCGATAACAGACGCTCTCTGGGGCATTGGGAGGGCGATTTAGTCTCAGGTACAAAAAACTCTCATATAGCCACACTTGTAGACCGAAAATCACGTTATACGATCATCCTTAGACTCAGGGGCAAAGATTCTGTCTCAGTAAATCAGGCTCTTACCGACAAATTCCTGAGTTTACCGTCAGAACTCAGAAAATCACTGACATGGGACAGAGGAATGGAACTGGCCAGACATCTAGAATTTACTGTCAGCACCGGCGTTAAAGTTTACTTCTGCGATCCTCAGAGTCCTTGGCAGCGGGGAACAAATGAGAACACAAATGGGCTAATTCGGCAGTACTTTCCTAAAAAGACATGTCTTGCCCAATATACTCAACATGAACTAGATCTGGTTGCTGCTCAGCTAAACAACAGACCGAGAAAGACACTGAAGTTCAAAACACCGAAAGAGATAATTGAAAGGGGTGTTGCATTGACAGATTGAATCTACAACTGCGCTCTTGATGTCCGATTCGCTGAACGGTTTACGATAGTTACCAGACTGAGCGGCAGCTACACGGGTGTCAGCCTTTGTGCTGCTCTGGACGTACATCGCAGCAGTTACCGGTACTGGCAGAAGCGGCACGATACCATTGATCCGGCGCGAGTCAGGTTGTATAGCGAAATACGCCGGGTCTGGAACCAGAGTCGGGGTTCCGCAGGTGCGCGCACGCTGGCAGATATGCTGACCCAAAACGGCGTCCCGATGAGCCGTTACCGTGCCGGGCGGCTGATGACACATCTGAATCTGAGCAGTTGTCAGCCCGGAAAACATCAGTACAAAAATGCCCGTCAGGAGCATACCTGCTTGCCGAATCTGCTCGGGCGCCAGTTCGCTGTCCCCGAGCCAGACCAGGTATGGTGTGGAGATATTACCTATATCTGGGCCGGAAATCGCTGGTGCTATCTGGCGGTCGTCATGGATCTTTTTGCCCGCAGGGTTATCGGCTGGAGCCTGTCAGCGAATGCCGATACTGCACTGATAAGCAGTGCCTTGCGGATGGCGTATGAGGTGCGTGGTCAGCCGCGGGACGTCATGTTCCATAGCGACAGTAATAATGCCGGTATCAGTTTTTATCATCACTCTGTTTGCTGTTTAACCAGACTGGTGTGATTACTGATGCAGTGAAGACCTTCCCGCATCCTGACTCACACAGCGATCGACCCTTTGTGTCCTG
>ENA-OQNI01000070-OQNI01000070.1-human-gut-metagenome-genome-assembly--contig:-NODE-70-length-160469-cov-11.078507_pt1 | contig 160469 bp, 144 predicted proteins | sample MGYA00242627_ERZ504876 | MGnify/ENA primary metagenome ERZ504876 (study PRJEB26092, sample SAMD00036386) | human gut metagenome | host: Homo sapiens | study: EMG produced TPA metagenomics assembly... | reverse complement strand
TGCATCAAGGTATTGTCCTGCTTGTGCCAAGAAGATACGGAGGGAGAAATCAAACGAGAGCAAACGCAGGAGCAGAGAACAGAAAAGGATAGCATGTATGAACTGTCCGCAAAAAATGACCGACTGACATTGAACAGCAGGAAGGACGTATTTTAAGGCAGGGAAACCGGAACCGCAAGGTAAAAATATTCCGTTATGTTACAGAAGGAACATTTGATGCTTATTCCTGGCAGCTGATCGAAAACAAGCAAAAATTCATCAGCCAGATCATGACAAGCAAATCGCCGGTCCGTAGCTGTGAAGATGTAGACGAATCCGCTCTATCCTATGCGGAAGTAAAGGCTCTTGCAACCGGAAATCCATATATCAAAGAAAAAATGGATCTTGACATTCAGGTATCACGTTTAAGACTGTTAAAAGCAAACTATACAAGTCAAAAATACCGGATGGAAGATAATATTGTTCAGCATTATCCACGCCAAATCGTTATGGTGAAAGAACTAATCGAAAAACTTGAACAGGATATAGCTCTCTATGAACAAAATGCTGCCACAAGCAAAGATAAGTTCCATATGCAGGTTGGATCAGGTGTGTATGACACAAGAAAGGATGCAGGAAACGCTATCATAAAATTTTTTCAAACTGATGCGGATGGAACTGCCAAAATCGGAACATATCTCGGATTTTCAATGAATATAGCATTCGATTCCTTTAATAGAAAATTCGTTTTGAGACTTAAGGGAGCTATGAACCACCCTGTTGAGATTGGTCCTGATCCAGTTGGAAATATTATTCGATTGAACAATGTTTTGAAAACCATGCCGGATAAGCTTGCCGAAGCCAAAGACAGACTTGAAACCTTAACTAATCAATTAGAATCAGCGAAAATAGAAGTAACGAAACCATTCCAACAGGAAGAAGAACTCGCTGAAAAGCTAAAGCGACTGGCAGAACTGAATGCGCTCCTGAACATGGATGAGAAAGGAACAGATGCTCTTATACTGGAAGATGATGAACAACCTGCAATAGTAAACTCCGACATGGCAGTTACGCCAATCACATCCGTGAAAACAAAACCAATGCTAAAGAAAAAAGTGGTTGGACTATGCTTATAAGAAAATGGGGAGGATTTCAATGGAAATAACAGAAATAGAATGCAAAATCCTACGGATAAAAGCCGGAGCTATTTTAATTCTTGGGATGCAGCTAGGAAGTGAGCTGCAGCTTGATACGGAAGAAAAACGAGAGGATGTTCTGATGCAACTGGTGGCTATGCAGCGGCTTGTCGAAAAAGCCGAATATTCCCCAGATCTTGCATTTGAATATTTCGGTTATTCGGAACAAAAACGGCAGCTTTACAAGAAGGTTGTTGACTACATGATTGATGTTTCGAAATAAAAAAGGTGTTAAAAAGAAAAAAAGGTCGCTAAGGGAAATTTCATCTTTCTCTTACGACATTTTTTGTTGGAGGCATTTATGAGTAAAAGAAAATTTTCAAAAAAAGAGGTTGCCATAAGCATAGCGGCGGCCGCTCTTGCAATAGCAACGGTTGGAGGCGCGGTCGCTATCCATAAAGATTCCAGCAACTCAAATACTGGACATTCTATTACCGTGGAGCAATCAGACTACAGTAAAAAAAAGGAAGAGGCAATCCAGCAGATTCAGGATGCCGTAAAAGACTTATCGGATGACCAGCAATCCGAAATTGACTCTTATATCAAACAGAATATTGAAAACATCCAAAAAGCTGAGTCTGAACGTACCATAGAAAGCACGCTGCAGGAAACACTCGATTACATAGACCAAAGAAGTTTGAGTGAAAAAGAAGAGCAACGAAAAGAAACACAGACAACGGAAACATCTTCTTCCAGTGAAAGGGAGGTTACTTCTTCCTCTGTATCAGAAGAAGATAAATACCATATCCTTGGGGAAGATTATATTTATGAAAATAACGACTATCTTCCAGTTATCAATCAAAGTAACTGGATCTATATGTCTGATGAAGAGAAAGACGATTGGCTGAAGAAATGCACACCGGTAAAAGAAGATTCCGCCCACTCTATCACAGCCATATGTACAGACGCTTATGGTTACAATAAAAGCTGGTTTCTTCCCTGCAGACTGCATAAATGGATCACGGAAAACAATATCACAGCAACGGAAGGTGAATATCTGGCCTATGGAACCTATAAACCAAGTAAGGAAACATTCTATCTCGTACTGAATGACAGTAACCGAACCGTAACTCTGGTTACATACAACAAAAATTCCCAGGACTTTTCCTTTGAATTTGCCGGCATGACAGAGAGTGAGGTACTGGAAATGAAGAAAATGGATGCAAATACATCAGACACCACAGGGCACCAGGAAGATTCCAATAATACTTCTGATGCCGGTGATGCACCACTTTCTGAATCTGCCTTAAATGAAATGGAGAAAAATGCAGAACAAAATCAATAAAATCAAACATACCGGCGTATATGTTCTGGTTGTAGATGATTACTTATACAAAACCGGAGACATATTTGGCGAGTGGGTTTTTCTTCCCATGGATTCACCGGCAATCTCAAAATATGATGATACTTACGTTATTATTAAGTATGATTTAAGTGACATTACAAATCAGACACAGAAAAACTGGATTCAAAAGCAAATCGAGCAAAATAAACATAATATTTCGCGCCTCAATAACATCTTAATAGCGTATATGGAGAACGAAAACTGGAATTCATAGTCTCCAAGGAAAACTGATACTTATAAATTTTCCGAAAAAGGTAGCCTAATTTTGAGGCTGCCTTTTTTGAACCACAAATCAAAAAAAGGAAGAATTAAAAACATGAAAATACAACGAGATGGGAAAGAATATACCTTGACGGCCGAAGAAGTTATGGAAGCCCACGAAGAATTTGTTACCAGTTTTATGGTTGCCGAATTGGAAAATTCATATGATGTACCACATAAATATTCGAAAGATCTCGCAAAAGAGGCATATGATATGTATGCTGACAGCAGTATTTATTCCGAATATGATTGCATCGAACGTGTTGCAAAGGACTATCAGGATCGCTGTAAAGAACCTACTGTTACAATAACTTGGTCAGAGTGTAACGATTTTGAAGATGGCGAGGTTATTCCGCTCGCAGAAGCAAATAAAAGGTTTGAATTTACCCGATGAACCGATGTTAAAAAATTACGATCAAGCTTTAATTGCAGAAAGACAAAAAATAGAGAGGAAGAACTTAAACAGGAATCTGCTGTCGCAGGACTGACGTTAGAAGAATATATCACACAAAAATATATTTTCAAATGTCAAAAAACAGTAAATAAGCATACAAAATGTTCCCAAAAACGCCCAATCATTTAAGACTGCTAAGCAGTCTTTTTTATTACACAAAAAGGAGAAAGAAACTATGGATATAGATACATTAATTGAGCGACAAGAAGTGCTGGTTGAAAATCAAAAACAGCTTTTATCTGCGATGGTGTCTACACTTGACCTAATGAAAGCAGAAAAATTACGTCAAGAAATAGATCAGGAAATAGCATTTGATGAACCAAATAAGACTGTTGATCAAGAAGAAGATCCTCGGGTCCAAAAGCATAAAATTATTGCCTTGAAAAATGGTTATACCCCGGAAGACGTGGAAGAAGTTGCGAGTATTTACCGATCATACTATGAATCTCTTGATGAAATCGAGGCAGATCTCGCTGCAGAAGGTAAGCCAAGTAATGGATCTGACTATGAATTACGAGCTGAAAATGTACGTGCGCTTCGCGATCAGGACTTATCATATATTGACCACAAATATGAAGAGCAGCGCAAACAGAAGTCACGTCCTACGCAGCATCCACTGAAACGTCCCAAAAAAACGATGAGTAAAATTTGACTTGTAGAAAAGAGGAAACCATATGTCAGAGTCACTGGGCCCCCGGAAAAAGGATTGGGATTTTTCATCCACATTAAAAACTCTTCTGGATCGTCATACTCTCGAACTTTCCAACGAAGAATTAGAGGAAATCAATCTATACCTTTTAAATCAAAGAGAACACGCGATCGCTTTATACTCTCAGCAATTATATGGAATGAAACGTACAGCCAATCGTTTATCTAACACTTCAACATCCTTTCAGGATCAGTTACAACACATGAACTAAAAAGAAAGAAGGGTTCTTATGTCACAAGAAATTGAAAATAATTTTGAAGAACGAAAGAAAGACTGGGACTTGACCGGGCTTTTGGACGATGTTATTCGAAGGTACATATATCAACTGACTAATGATGAGCTTAATGAAATCAACTTGGAAAAAGCTTCTGGAATGCCAGATGAAGAGATTAAAAATGGAATCAAACTCCCTTTGGCTACTATGCAGCAACGCCGTGAAACATGGGGTTCTCAAAGTAAATTAGATGTACAAGAGCCTATGATTTTTATATTGCAAAGTACAGTAGAAAAGTTGTCCGTCGGAGACAAAATCCCATTATCAGACGCAGATAGCTTTTTGATTCACCAAGAATCCGGTGTTCTTAATTATGAACTTCATTATTTGATGAATGGTACGCCGCAGGAGTATAATGCATTCCTTGATCTTTCTAAAGTTAAAGTGGCCGACACGTTAATGGATGGCGTTACGCACAGCACTCCACCTGCTTTATCGGATTACCTTGAGCGGCATCAACAATTAAACGATACAGAACTTGGAGCCAAACGATTGCAGAAGTTAAATTGTGATTCAAAAAATGTATCTTATGCAAATGCTCTACTTTCCTATGTAAGAGAAGCAAGGGAATGTTTAAATTCTGGAAAACAACTTCCACAGCGGCCAACCAGAAGTTCTATTACTCTTGAAAAGCCAAACGAAGAAGTTGCAGTTCCGCTTTCCGAACAAACTCCAGAAGAAACTGCTGTCCCTGATCTTAATTCTGCACCTGAAATTAGTATCCCTTCATCCAACAATGAAGAAGTTATGCAGCATCAAAACACCACTCCGGAAAGTCCGGAGGCAGAACATCAACAAGCAAAAATGGAAAATCTTATGGATATATCTCTTCCATTGGTTGATCAGGAACCATTTCAAGAGATACTACAGGCTCTTCTGAAAAATGATATGTCTCAAGCAGCTAATCTGTTGCAATATCTCGGAAGTCATCTGGATAAATTACAAGAAGAGCATCAGAAAATGCAAGTAGAATTCAGGGAACTCAAAGAACAGGTAAATTCTATTGACGAAAGATTTTTTAATGATTCTGACAGTGTTGATACTGTACAGAATAATCTTGATCAGAGTGAAAAACTCATAACACTTAACAAGTCCCGCCTTGCCAATGTTGTTCTGCAGACTAAGAGTAAATTAAAAACTGCTGGAAAAAATGCGCTTTTATCGTTTGCTGAAAAAATTCATGTTCCAAAAGCTTTGGCTTCGTTGCAAAAGGGAATGCAGCATACGCAGGATTCTCTCGATGTACTATTCCAGCGGCTGAACGATGCAAAGCAGGCCGTACAAGATGTTTCCAATAGTGTAAAAAACGTTGGCCGGGCATTGACCGGAAAAGAACTTCTTGAATATGTCCCGTGGGACCCAGAAAAGGGTAAGATTGCTTCTGTCCAGCGTAAGATTTACGCTATGGAGCGTACATTGGGTAATTTGCAGGAAAGAACAAATACATTACTTTCTAAAATGCAACGTCCTGAGCAGAAACCCGAGAAACAGGTAAAAAAGACAACTAAAAAGGTTATTTAAAGGAGGTATTAAAAATGGCAGCTGAAGATGCAGGTGGAAGTGGTGACCTTGCTATCTTGGTCAACACAGAAATGATTATTCTTAAAGGGGCTGTTAAAGCAGCAGCTTCCGCAGGTAGTGTAACCGGAAAGGTAGTAAATAAAGCTCTGCTTTCTCCCTTCCGACTGATTCAATTTTGTATGAAACTACATAAGCAACATATAATCTCCACGTCAGACTTCAAAAGTTTTACACAATTCATGAAAGCCTGTGATGGAGATTATATTATCGCAAATCTCCCCACACGCGATCCGGAACAGTTGGATAAACTCATGGATTCCATGACAGAGGTTGGAATTACCTACTGTCTCCTTCCTGATCTGGATATTCAGGATTCCTGCCAGCAAATTGCCATACGTGGAAAAGACGTTGCAAAATGGCAGGCATTATACGAATCTTATGTAACAAACCAGCTCGATCTTGGTGGTCCACTGGATTTTGAAGAGTTGAAAGCTCTTACTTCCGGAAATTATAAAATCAAAAGTCTTGCACTCGGAGATGCTTCGGAAGATAATGAGCAACTAGAGCAATTTCTGGATATATTGGACGAACGTGGCGTGAACTATTCTGTTCTTCCGGATCTTAAATATGGAGATAATCACATCCAGATTGCCGTTGCGAATCAATCTCTGCAACAATTCGCAGCAGCTATTAAAGCATATTTAGAAGAATTTCCGGATGCAGCTAAAGATTTGGTAGAAGATATAACTGAACAAGAATATTTTGATTCTGGCCGTATGTCAGAGGAAGATTATATGAAAACAGCTTCGCCGGAAATAAAGGAAAAAACCGATCCAAAAAATTGGCAGAAAGGAAAAAATCTGAATGCACAGTCTTTTGAGCAAGCCCTGGCTGGGAAAGAAGTCGATCGTTATGAAACCTTAAAGAACCGACCAGGGTTAATCGAACGATATATTCCTTCTCAAAGAGTAGCTGCCAGAAGAGAAGATGAAATTGCGCTGCAGACAAGTGACCGAGAATATGTTCGTATTCAGGAAGCTCTTTCCGTTGACAATGGTAAGGGCTTTATTATTTTTCTTGATCCGGAAAAAAATTATAATGTCTATCGTCCGGATGAAAAAGGGATTCTTCAGACTCCTTCCGGCAGTCTGTCTGGAAAAGAATTTTCCAAGTATACAGAACAATCTGACGAAACACATCGTTTAGATTATATTCCGTATGCAGAAACTGAAACTCCGTCCGAAGCTCCTCAAAAGCAATCATCAAAAGCAAAATCTATGGAAAAAACTGTTTCACAAAGCTCTCCAGATGTTTCTACTCAAGAAGCAGCTTTTCCCGTTACCATTAATCGTAGTCTTGTTGATGATATTATGGATGACAAGACTTTTATTTCTCGTATTCCTGGTTCTAAATTGCATATCAAACTTCCTCTTTTTTCCATTGCTGATGACGGAAAAACTCTTGTTTCAGCAATTGATCCACAAAAGGAATATGAAATTTTTAAAAATGATTCACCAACATCGAATCCTTTATTGAATATGAAAGGAGCGCAAATACTACCTTATTATGATCCAGTTCGACGCAAAAACATAACAAAACAGTTCGGCCAGAATCAAAATAAGATTTTAAAGTTTTCTCAAAATCCTGCTTCTAAACACAAGCCTAAATCTTCCCCTATAAGGAAAAAAGACTTAAAGCTTTAATATAAGGAGAAAAAATGATAAAGAAAAAAAAGATTCCAATTAAAAGTCTTGTGCTTATTCTTATTTTGGTCGAATTAATCTGCCTTGTATTTGCAGGTATTTTGGGTGAACCTGGTAATGATATAAATCTTAAAACAGCGTCATGGATGAATCATCCATGGCGCTGTTTTAATCAGTACACATTGATTAGTCTTGGATGTGGTCTGACCGGATGGGTATTTTTTCTTGCGTTTTATTTGGATACGCATCGCAACACACATTCAGACATTGAACATGGTTCTGCAGAATGGGATGACCCGGACACTGCAAATAAACGCATGGCCGATCTTGAGCATCCGGAAAATAACCGCATTCTTTCCAAACACGTAAATCAGGCTTTATCCGGTTCGAAATCCTTTCCAAATAATAATATGATTGTTGTCGGTGCTCCTGGTACCGGTAAATCATTATTTGTGATTGCTCCAAATATTTTAAAATGTATTTCTTCCTATTTATTCATGGACCCTAAAGGTGAACTTGTGGAAAAATATGGAAACTATTTGCAAAAGAACGGTTATCAGATCCGTGTTTTGAACTTAAAAAACATGGAATCTTCTGATCGATACAATCCTTTTGTTTATATCCGAACAGAAGATGATATTCCACGATTGATTATGAATATTTTCAAGTCTGTGGAACCCCCGGATGCCCAAAAAGGCGACCCTTTCTGGGATGATGGTTGCGCTCTTTATCTGCAGTCTCTCTTTTATTTCGTGTGGGCTGTATCTGTACCAGATAAAAAAAAGATTTTTGCAGAAGCCGGTTTAAAATGGGAACCTGTATATGCTACGCAAACTTTAAATCAAGTAACAAATCTCATGCAGCTGGAAAGTAAAAAAGTACCACCTCGCTCTGAGGATGAAGAAGAGTCCACAGAATTATCTTTATTAATGGATGCATTAGCAGATATGTATCCAGATCATCCAGCTGTCAGAGATTATCGTAAATTAAAAGAAGGTGCGCCCGAAACAGTTGCTTCCATTCTTTTAATTTTAAATGGAAAATTCAAGTTCTTTTATTCGAAATCTATTCAGCGCATTTTTGAAGCAGATGATATGAACTTATGGGAACTTGGAACCGGTTGGCACAGGGATGGAAAAAGTAAAGTAGCATTATTTCTAGTCCTAAAAGAAAACGATAGCAGCTACAATTTTGTGGGAAATATGCTTTATCAACAGCTGTTCGATGAACTTTTGGTAGAAGCAGATCAGAATTACCATGGTGTTCTTCCTATCCGTGTTGAGTGTTGGATGGACGAGTTTGGCAACGGGTTACGGCCGGAAGGTTTTGAACATTTAATCACAACCCTTCGATCTCGTAACATTGCTGTCATGCTGTTCCTGCAATCAATTAGTCAGCTGCAAACCATGTACAAGGGTGACGGATGGAAAGTATTCATGGATTCCTGTGCTGTATTTTTATTTCTTGGTTCCGGCCGTGGTGCGTATGACACCCAGGAAACTATCAGTAAAATGTTGGGTGCTGCCACAATCGAAAAGGCATCCGGTAGTGTTTCATACGGTCAAAACGGAAGCAGCAGCACAAGCTACGATCGCCTGCAGCGTTCGCTTATGGATGCAAATGAAGTTGCACAAATGGATAAAGACAGTTGCATCATTCTTCCATTTGCAAGTAAACCAATCATCGACAAAAAATATAAGCCATTCCATGATCCCTCTTATTTGAAGGCAAAAAAATATGGACCTTATACCCATCCAGTTGAAATTTTCCGTGATAAAAACGGAAACCTGCATACAGTAAATCACCAGGAGAAATTTTATTTTCCGGATGAAGGTCTTCAAGCAAAAATACGCGATGATCTAAAAGAAGGGAAATCTTCCGGCATGTTATTCGAACTCAGCGAAGATGAATTTTGTTCTCTGGATCTGGATGATCCGAAACTGAATGGCCCGCAAGGAAATCTTTTTTTGCTTCAACAGTTAAAGAAATTGGAAGATGATAGTGCCACTTTAAAATTACAGAATGCTGTCAACGAAAAAATGAATTCTGTAATTTATGATATGTCAGACAACACATCCTCCTCGGAGACAGATGAAGAATCTGCCGCAGAAACCATTTCCGTTTATGATGTGCGTCAGTCTTGGGATCTTTCCGGGAATCTGGAAGATGTTATCCGAAGATATATACTCGAACTTTCCGAAGATGAAGTATCAAACATCACAGAAGCTATGAATCGGCATATCCCGGAAAAGAAGATCAAAGATTGTTTAACTCTTCCACCGGAAAAATTATGTCTTATGCTGCAGTTTTATATGAAACAAGCAAACTAAAGTAACTTAGAGAGGAAGTATACCTTATGGCCGAAGAGAAAAAAAACAGATCAGAGGAACTAGAAAGTCTGGATAAGAAAATCAATGAGATTATTAATGGATGGAATCAGAATCCGGAAGAGATTGTTGAATTTTTACAGTTCTCCAGCAAATTTTCTTACGCTTATTCACCACGCAACATGATGCTCATTGCTCAACAGCAAAGAGGAGCTTTACTCTGTAAATCCTTTAAAGCCTGGAAAGAACTTGGTTACTCTGTAAAAAAAGGTGAGCATGGAATGGAAGTGTACGTCCATACACCGATCACTATTTTAAAAACAGATGATGGAGATATTCCTTATAGTAAAGCATCCAAAGAACAGCAAGCCGCTTATGATGCCGGAGAAATAGAAGGAGAGAAGCTTTCATATTTCAAAAAAGGATATACCTTTGATATTACGCAGACAAACTTTCCTCCGGAAAAATATCCAAAGCTTCTTGACCGTGGAATTCCATCTGAATTTCACAGAAGCTGCACAAATATATTAAAGGAATACTGCGAAGAAAATCTTGGGCTTAAAGTTTTTCTACAAGACCAGGAACAAAACATTAAAGGAGTTTCCCTTTATGGCTATCACAGTCCGTCAGAACATGAAATTCATATTGCTTCAACTTTACAGGATACCGCTGCTTTCTCAACATTAACACATGAATTCGGACACGCTCTTGCACATGGATCTGTCGAAGAATCTCTGAATACAAATTTGCATCAAAAAGAATTTGAAGCTGATGTTATGAGTATTATGTTTTGTCAACACTATGGGCTTGAAATAACAGATGAAAGAAAGAGTCATCTTTCTGGCCATTACAAAGATTGGAAAGAATCCGATCCGAACAATTTTCATCCGGATAAAAGTATGCGGAAAATGTTTGATCTCTTTAAGGAACACTCAGCTGTCCTAGATCCAAAAATAGTTAAAGCTTTTCCAGAGCTTGCAACAAAATTACTTCCGCAAGAACTAGAAGCGAATTCAGAAAAAAAGAAAGTTGTAAATAAGACTGCCAAGAGAAAACCAAAGAAAAAGAAAACACCAAGACTGTAAATACGATTTTTTATGAAGAAGAGAAATAGATGTGCAGATGAATTTCCATCCAGCAGTATCAGAAAATACATCGGCTATCCAGATAGTACGTATATACATTTTGATGAGGTTGGTGCAGTGCTTCTTATTTTTCGAACAAATCCTTCTTTGAAAGAATTGGATGGATTCGAAAAAAAATTTGAAATTCGAATTACAGAATTTTCAAAAATCATGTTTATCTCTTTTCGCTTTGGATCTTCTGACTGGTGCAGCATCTCATATTCTCCATACTTAGACACATGGCAGAGCAAACAATTTATTTTTCCAAATTGTAAGTACGGAATAAATTTATTCATAGCACTTTTCGATACATCAACCGGAAAAATATTAAGGGCCAGGATGCTCGATCTTCCGTGCCTCTTTTCAAAAAAAATACGCTCTGCCCTTGTACTGCAGGCACTGCAGCCATTCAATAAAGAGAAATATCTTAAGGTTATTAAGCAGTTTACTTTTTTTCATTCGCAAAAAGAAATTGCAGTGCAAAGCAAATTATCATCACGCTGCACAGTCCATTATCGTGCATCACAGACTGTCCCTATACAAAAATAGTGAATTATTTTCACACCACACATTTCAAAATAATCAGAAAAATGCAGAATCACTATTCTGTGTTTCATAAAAAATTAAAAGTGAGGTAACTAAAATGGAAAGAAAAAAAACTCAGGCAACAACAGCAAAGTTAAAAAAGGTTCAGACCGAAATCAAAAAGACAAAGGATAAACTCAATAAACTTATGGCAGAAGAGGAACGTTTGACTGTTCAGTATCAGACAGAAAGTTACGAAGAGACTTTAGCTTATTTGAAGTCTGCAAGCAAAAATGGAAAGCCAGATCTTGAAGAGATGTGGAAGTTTTTGCAGAGCACTTATTCTCCTGAGTTGAAAAATTCAGTTTCACCATCGACCGGAAATTCTGCGCCTTCAGAAGAATCAACTGATGACGTAGAAGAAAATTCTGAAACAGAAAAAATATCCAGCACTGTTCCGGAACAAAAAATTTCTCATTATGATTCAAATGATCTTGAGTTTTTAGCTGACTAATTTTTTGCGGGACATCCTTTTGAGGTGAGGACGTCCCGTTTTTCAAATAGAATCGAGGTAGCAAATGGAAAGCAAAAATTATCATTTCAATGTGAGCAATCCCGAATTGATTTCAAAAATTGAACGCTTCAATGAATATGGATTTGCAAACCGAACTGATTTTTTTCTTGAAGCAATAAAAGCATATGACACAATTTTCACTCCAGAAAATTCTTTGAAAAAGCTCATCACAGACGCAGTGATGGATGGAATTGTTGGAGCATTGAACATAGAAACAAACACAACTGATGATGGTGATGAAACAAATTTTGAAGACAGTGATGAAGATTATCTCAGCTACATTAAGTAAGAATTGTAAAAATTTACATTACCTTATACCTACGCTCGATATAAAATCGAGCAAAAGGGGTCTTAGGGGACTCCCTAACAAGATGCAAATTGTTTACAATTTGCGTATCTTGCTAATTAAGAAATAAGAATGTGTTTCTTATGGTCGTAAAACGTCCATGAGCCTGCATCCCCAGTGTTTATGCGGCTTTCCGGGATTTTCATAAAAAACGCATTTTTCTCCCCCAAAAGCCCATGGTCGTAAAACGTCCATGGATATTTTAGTCATGGTCGTAAAACGTCCATGGGCTTTTTTTAATTGATTTGTCTCGAAAATTTTTATCACCGAGTGCAGAAAAGAGGAAAGTATTGATGGAAAAAGAAAATAGAAAAACAACTGCCTCCGAGAAACTGACGAAGGTAGTTGCCATTCGAATTTCTCAAACTGATTATGATATTTTTTTAGAAAAAGCAAAAATGGAAAATCCGGAATCCACAAAAATAAATATTTCAAAATACTTATGCGGCGTTTTACACGATTCCACAATTTCAAATTTTCATTTTTTGAAAAAGAATTTTCGTCAAGTCGAACAGGCCTTACTCAATATTGACAGCAAACTTTTGCAGATCGAAAAGAATTCGGCAGGATCTTTTTATCCGGAGGAAATGCTGGAAAAAATTTCTGAGTGTAAACGGCAGTTTGAAAAATTAGAGTTTGATTTTCAAAAATTGGAAGAGGAGATTTCAAAATGGCAATCACAAAACTGAGTCATGTTAAAGAACGAAAATCCGGAAATCCTAACGCAGGACTCTATAATTGCATTGATTATATTTTGAATCCTGACAAAACAGAAGAGCGTTGGATCGGAGGAAACGCGGGTTCCACTACGCAGGAAGTATATAACCGGATGATGGCAACAAAACAAGAATTTCGCAAATTGGATGGCCGACAATGTTATCACTTCATTATTAGTTTCGCACCAGGCGAAACGGATGCTATCACCTGCTTCAATATTGCTCAGGATTTTTGTGAAAAATATCTCACCGGAAAATATGAATATGTTTTTTCTGTCCATACAGATCACGCGCATATGCACGCTCACATAGTTTTTAATTCTGTCAGTTTAGTAGACGGAGTAAAGTATCATTATTCAGATGGACAGTGGAAGAGTGACATTCAACCGATAACAGATCAGCTTTGTGAAAAGTATGGACTAAAAAAATTGACTTACGTTCCAGGAAAAAGAAAAGGCGTTGATTATGGAACATGGAGAGAAAAAAAAGATCCATCCGGAAGTCAGCGACTACGTGAAGCTATTGATAGGGCAATCGCACAGTCTGTTTCTTACGATGATTTTCTTTCTATAATGCGGAAGTCATATCAAGTGAAAATTGGTTTTTCGCAAAAATGGAATTCTGAATATCTTTCATTTAAAGATTTTAAAACTCCATCTGGACGATACCGCAGAAATTATGTCCTCGGAAAATCGTACACCGTTGCCAGTATTCAAAAACGCATTTCATTAAATAAAATGGAGATCCCAGAATCCTTAAAACGGCAGCCTCCACATATTCGAGGTTTTGAATCTTCCATCGGATCTGGTTTTCGTTCAGCAAATGGTTTATACCTTACGCAGCATCAAAAGCGTTATATGATTCAATACTGGAGGTTGAAAAATTCCGAACGCACAGTTACTGGTGGTACAGGGAACATTCGAGAATATTCAAAAGAGGCTGATAGAAATTTGCGTGACCTGCAGACAGTACAAGATAATAAAATTCGAACCGTTCAGGATTTATCCTCCCGCTTGGATGAATTGAATCAAATGACCGATTCCATCCGAAGAGAACTTCGTGCAATACAGTCTAGCCGTGAAGATTCAGAAACAGAGAATGTCATTTCCGAATATCTTTCCATTCAAAGTGCGTTTGCCAATGCAGCTGTTCCTATTGAAATGGAAGGGAAATTTGAAAACCGATTGGATGAGATTGAAGAAAATTATCCGATCGAAGAATTGATACACCAAAAAGAATCTAATAGTAAAAAAGAAAAACAACTACAGAAAGAAATCAAAAATTTGCAACAGGCATCCAGACGTTTATCAAAATTAAAAAAGATCCAAAAGAGATAAAGAGGAGTAGTGAAAATGGCTTTCCAAAAATATTCTGAAGAAAAACGTAATAAAATTTTAGATTCTCAGCAGGAAAAAAATGCGCGTGGAAAAATAAATTTATTACTGAATTTGGGATTTCCCGAAGATTGGATTGAAAAAATGCTTCCTTATATAAATGAGGATACTACATCATGGCAATTACGCATGGTCAGTCTTTTCGATCAAGATCCGGAAGATCTCGTAGGTATGTTGGAAGATTCCGTAAAAAATTCTTCTGTAGAAATTTTTCAGTTTATTCGGAAGAAATATTATATTGAAAAAAAAAGCAGTGCAGATATTGAACAGATTCAAAAATCAATGGAGCAATACGTTCCATTGATTTATAACCAACTAGACGCTTACAACGAAATGTCCGCTTTGTTGCAGCAGCAATTTGCCGTCCAGCAAGAGAAAGATGATCTACATAAATCTAAAGGTGACCTGCAAGAAAGAATAAATGATATGCAGAAGGAGCATGAAAAAATTTCCATTGAGAAGGAAGATATTTTTCATCAGCTGCAGGATTCAGAGAAAGAAAAAATTTCCATTCAACAACAACTCGTTGACGCAAATGAATCGCTGCAGAAAGCTCAGGGAACTGCAGCTTCTTACGAAAAACAAATTGTCCTCTTGAATAACCAGCTCAATGAATTAGAGAAACAATTGGAAGTATATCAAGCAAAGGAAAATGAAATTGCACAAATAGAAGCGATGCAGCCTAAAAAATCTTCTGCAAGTCCGCAAAAAAATTGGCTATCTTTTTTTCACAACTCTAAAACAAATCGTGAAGAAAAATTGGCCATTCAGGAACAGGCTACACGAGAGGATCTGGCAAAGGAATACATTTACAACCCATCTCACTCTGAAGAACAGTCTGCGATTTTTCTTGCTGCTGCTGGAACAGAAGAGTGGACCCTGGAAGATCTTCGAATGCTTGCTGCTCAACCAGATACTGATAGTATGAAACTATTGCAGCGAAAAATAGAACAGCTGCATACAGCTACGCAAAAAAATAATAAATAACCTTTACTTTCCCTGTTTACATCTGTTGTTTTCTTTCAGGAGAAATGATAAAATTAATATAATTCCATTACTACGGAGGGTAATTTAAAATGGCAGTATCATATTTTAATACAAGCGAATATGAATTAATGAATAAAGATAACATTGTTGCAACGGTAAGTTGTATAAGAGATGAATTTAATGATTTACATTTTGAAATTCAGCATGTATTTTCACAATTACCAATCGGTTTCAAAACATTTAAAGATTGGATCGAAAATCGTAGAGCACCGAGCAATCGCCAGCATATTGAAAAATTGCTTAAACGTTGTAACTGTTATGATTTAGAAGGTTTCATTCAAGTTACACATGCTGCAACTCTAAATGATACGTTTTGGATTCGCCCAGCAGAGAGTAGTCTTTCTTGGAATAACGTTTCATTATTCCAAAATCCTTTCGATGACATTGTTGCTAGGATAGCCTTTGAAGGTGGTATGTATGGAGAACATTTTTCAACAGCTTCCCCTGAGTTTTCTACTGATGGAACCTTTGCAAAATGTTGGACACGTTTAAATAATCAAATTTTTCTTATGAAAAGAGGATCTGAAGGTGGTGTGAATGCTGGACTCGAACCATACAGTGAAATGTATGCTTCACAATTAGCTGCTGTATTTTGTCCGGACTTCGTTCCATACGAGGTTGTAAATTACCATGAAAAAAAAGCATCTAAATGTCCTCTTTTTACAAATGAACAATATGGTTTTGCTCCAATCTACAAATTCATTGGGGTAGAAGCCGGTATTGCAAAAAACCTACAATACTTTTCCTCTATTGGTAGTGAAAATGCTTTCCGTAGAATGCTCGTTTTAGATGCCCTTATAGTCAACACCGATCGTCATAAAGGAAATTACGGAGTATTATTTCAAACTGATACTCTTCAACCGATAAAAATGGCACCTGTATTTGATCACAATCAAAGTTTGTTACCATACGCAATGGAAGATGACTTTCGCCACCTCGACTCTTATTTGCTCGAAAAAATTCCGCGAATCGGTACAGACTTTTCAGAAACCGCAGCTATGGTAATGACGCCAGACATAAGAGCAGATTTAAGAAATTTACAAGATTTCGCATTTTCAAGCTCAGAAAACGGATTGCCAAAATGGAGAGTTAATGAATTAAACAAATTAATAGTACATCAATCAAGAGCTATCCTTAAATCAAAAAAAATATATATGTCTCCCGATCAACCTAAAAAGAAAAACATAAAAAAAGCAACTCCTCGTCTATGAAAAAAATCCGTGTCAATTATTGACACGGATTTTAAAGTTAATGTGATTATGATAGCTCTCTATTCATTATAGTTTACGTGGTTTCTTTCTTGATGTAGTCTTGAGATTTGGTTTGGAAGTATTGCAGTTTTCATTAAGTAATTGTTTTATCTCTGGCCGTGGAGTATTGGAAACTATCGAAAGTCGTTTTAAATACGTTGCTGCATTTAAATAAAGTACATCATTTTGTTTTGAAGAAGCTCCCGTATAAAGTACCAAACGGCTTTTCACCTTTCCAAAATTTTCATCTATATATTCCAAAAAATCAGTGTTTCTTAAATGCTTTGTTTGATCTATTACGATCTGATTAGAGTATTTTACTTCAAACAGATAGCTTTCTCCTTTTTGCTTATCAACCAGTATCATATCAGCTTCAACATGCTGGTTGTTGTTTCTCAAGGTGATGCTTAATTGTGATACGTAATAACGATCCGGATCAATCTTTTGGAATGTTTTATATGTTTCCGCAAGAATTATATTTTCAAGTAAAATTCCTTTCACGAAATGATCTGCTCTTAAAATAAATAAATTTCTGTCAGCTATACCACAAATATCCTTCCACATAGAATCATCCGCCAAATTTTTGATCAAAGCAGTTGAATGGGCATATATCATACCTGGTTGCATAAAAATTTCTAAATTTTCAGAACGTTCCCCACTATTCAATGAAATATATGATGGAATTTCGAGAAATAGTTCGAGTTCCAACAAGTAATTCTTTAGTTCATCCAGATGTCGCTTACTTAAAGACGTTTGCATTTCATCCAAATCCTTAATTCCCAAAGCATTCTTGGTTGCCTGATTGGCTTCTTCCGTGTTAATTAGTGACACATAAGATGGTTCTTGAATATTATGGATCGTAGAATACAGCGGGGCACTTTTAAAACACTTGTTAACTGCTTTGACCGTAGTGTAATAGCTGAACTTATTAATCATTTTATTCAAAACAGATTTCAATTCATTCTGTTCGTACAACTCAGTTATTGCAGCTCCATACCTTCTTGCATCTTCGCTTTTCTCCAATGAATGTAAAATATTTCCAACAATAGCGGTATTTTGATATTCTTCGCTGGCCTGCAATGTTTTATATGGACTTTTTGTTAATGTTCCTCCGTATTCAATATATTCATCTACGGAATCATTTTCGATAAGTTTTGAAAACTCCGCAAAAGGAATATAAGATGTATGTATCATTTGAATCCTATCATATAAAATATCGGATTGCGCAAGCATAATTCCCAATGAGTCCGTTCCAGCGATAACTATTTTAGCTCCTTTTGCTGCAAAATAATCTGAAAAAGTATTTCCATATTTTTGAAAGTCTGTAACTTCCGTTATTTCATCTAGGAAAAAGTTGCGAACGCCTTTATCGTATAAATCTTCCATTGCCTGCCGCAATTCAAGCATATCACATTCCCGTAGGCAAAGAATATATACTGTTTTTTCTTTGTCTTTATCCGATAGTTCTGATATATACTGATACATCATTACTGTTTTTCCGGTTCTTCGTAGGCCATATAAAGCACAAATCTTTCCAGGATATTCATGTTGCATAAAGCCTTTCAATTGATTATAACAATCCCTTTTCCGAACATATGAAGTGGCGATTTGTTTTCCCATAATAATATTAATATTTTTTTCAGACATAAATTGCGCCTCCATCTCTTCATTGATTTATTTTATATTCTTGGAACAAGCGGTCAAGCGTACATCTACTTATTTTCAATTCTTTTGCAATCTGCGTTTTCGTTGCCTGTCGGGTCATATAACGATTATAGTATTCTTCGATTCCAGGAACAACGATTTTGTTTCTACCTTTGTAGCGCCCCTCTTTTTTGGCGATTGCTATTCCTTCACGCTGCCGTTCCAGAATCATTTCTCGTTCAAACTCTGCAATGGCTGCCATCATGGTGAACTGCAAACGTCCTGTTGGTGTCGATGTATCAAAATTTTCTTTTAGGCTTACAAATTTTGCTCCGGCATCTTCGATTTTTTCCACAATACTTAAAAGATCAACTGCGGTTCGGCCGAGTCTGGAAAACTCCTCTACATATACGACATCATCTTCCCGAATGTATTCCAGCATTTCCTGGAGTTTAGGTCTTTTCATTGTTTTTCCAGATGCCTTTTCAATAAACCACTTATCAATGTTATATTTTCCCAATGCCTCTTGCTGCCTGGCTTCATTTTGGTCAACCGTTGATACTCTTACATAAGCAATATTCTTACCTTTACTCATTTTTTTCCTCTTTGTACAAATAAATTCTAAGATATAATCTACATTTTGTTTAATAATTAAATTCATAACTCTATTTTAACATTTTATTTTCTATTTGGCAATGTATAAAAACGTACACCCTATTTAGATATTTTTATTGTGACATCACATCTTCCCTTACAGCTTTTTCAAGAAGCTGACGAACATATTCAGGACAGCTGCTCTTACCGGATTCCCAGTTTTCCAAAGTTCGCACAGGAATATTATACTGCCTGGAGAATTCAGCTCTTGATTCAGAAAGCATTTCTCTTATTTCCATTTTTTCTTCCTCATTTGATATTACATATACTTTGCCATTGTGCTCCGCCAAAAGAATCCGTCATACAACCACTCAAGATCGTTTTTAAAAGTTGGCACATCGTGATGGTCTAATTCGGCAACGAATTTTACGTATTCATAGCTATAACCGTTTTTTTTGTAATACGTCAGCAGCGAGTTTATAGCTGTACAAAAAGTCTGCTTTATCAGCAACAGGATCTTCATCATCCCAACTCCACTCATCTTTTTCTTTCTCTTCATCTGTCATGGTGTCGTTTGCCTTTTTGTAAAAGAGAGAGAAAGCATATTTTTCTTCAGCCGGCAGATCTTCCATTTGCATCAAATGAGCCTTTCCCCAGGCATCATCAAAAATTTTTTTAAACTTTGACTTGAGTGGCATAGGAGTTTTATGCTTATACTGATTTATCGTGTCATCAATAATGAGCGCTAAATCCATATCAATGGGAAGTTGTTCTGTAACCAGATATACGCTTTTTTCATCGCAAACAATATAGAAGGTATCATTTTCAGTTTTTAACTATGCTCAGCAAGAAGTCCCCGACTTCTAAAGTGGGGGATGAATTGCGTCCGTCATAAAATATTGAAATACAGGATAAGAAGCGTTATAATAAAATCAGTCGAAGAAAAAAAGAAAGGCTGAACATATATGGAATTAGACAATAATGCACATTCGGTATTTTTGCTGTATTACCATCTTGTCCTTGTTGTCAAATACCGCAGGCAGGTCTTTGATGAAACGGTTTCCGAACGTTCAAAGGAAATCTTTGTGTATATTGCACCGAAGTATAACATTATGTTGCAGGAATGGAATTATGATAAAGATCATGTCCAGATTTTATTTCGGGCGCACCCAAATTCAGAAATCAGCAAATTCATAAATGCATATAAAAGTGCAAGCAGCAGACTCCTGAAAAAAGAATTTCCGCAGATACGGCAGAAACTGTGGAAAGAATGTTTCTGGAGCCAGAGTTTCTGCCTGCTTACAACAGGCGGCGCACCAATAGAAGTCATCAGAAAATATATTGAGTCACAGGGAGAAAAAAGCCGCAAAAGGGGCAGGTCTTATGGCAAACAAAGCATATAAATTCAGGATATATCCGAACAGGGAACAAAAAACACTGTTTGCCAAAACGTTTGGCTGTGTACGGTTCATCTATAATAAAATGCTGGATGATAAAATCAAATATTACGAGAAAACGAAAAAGAAACGGAACAATACCCCGGCGCAGTACAAAAAAGAATTTCCGTGGCTGAAAGAGGTTGACAGTCTAGCCCTTGCAAATGCACAGATGAATCTGCAAAAGGCATATAATAACTTCTTCCGGGATCCGAAAGTTGGATTTCCGAAATTCAAATCCAGACATAAAACCCGCGCTTCTTATACAACGAATAACCAGAAGGGCACGGTAGCCCTTGAAAATGGGCACCTGAAGCTTCCAAAAGCAGGGTATGTGAAGGTCAAACAGCACAGAGCGATACCGGAAGATTACCGGATCAAATCGGTCACCATCAGTCAAAATCCGGGCGGGGACTATTATGCAAGCGTTCTGTTCGAGTACGAAAACCAAGTACAAAAACAGCCCATGCATCAATTTCTTGGTTTGGATTTTTCCATGCAGGAACTGTACAGGGACAGTGAAGGCAGAGAACCGGAATATCCGGGATATTACAGAAAAGCGGAACAGAAATTAAAGAGAGAACAACGAAAGCTCTCAAAAATGCAGAAAGGTTCCAAAAACCGTGGAAAGCAGCGGATCCGGGTTGCCAGAATGCATGAGAAAGTAGCGGCCCAGCGCAGAGATTTTTTACACAAACAATCGCGAAAGATTGCAGATGCGTATGATTGCGTCTGTATAGAAGATCTCGATATGAAAGCAATGTCACAGGCGCTGCACTTTGGCAAATCCGTTTTGGATAACGGCTGGGGGATATTTGTGAATTTCCTGAAGTACAAAATGGAAGAACAGGGAAAACAGCTGGTGAAAGTAGGCCGTTTCTTTGCAAGCAGCCAGCTGTGCAGTGTATGCGGGTATAAGAATACCGAAACGAAGGATCTGCGAATCCGTGCATGGATCTGTCCGAAATGCGGTACACACCATGACAGGGATGTCAATGCTGCAGTCAATATCCGGAATGAGGGTATGCGTCTTATGTACAGCCTGCAGTGACAGGAATATAGAAAAAACCGTGGGGCACACGGGGATAGCTCGCTTATGCTTGACACAGTGGTGTCATCGAACGAGAACCGACGGTTCGCTTTTTGCGAAAGGAAGCCCCCGCCTCTGTAGGCGGGGGAGGATGTCAGTTCGCCCGGCGCGAACGTTATTCTTAAAGGTGAAAGTCCTAAGTGCGCCTGTTAGCGGGAAGCACATAGCCAACAAGGCAAGGGTGTCCATTGTGAGATGGAATCTGAAGGAAGCCTGAGGCAAACCATTGGTCCGACGGACAGAAATCATGTATAAGGCTTACAGTTCGGATAAGACTGCTGAACAAGTTGAAGTCCAATAGCTAACAGAGGACTGGTAGTAGACATGGCGGATAGGTGATGAGAAAGATAGCGTATTTTAACCGGGGAGATCCTATGAGTGGTTTCATCAGCCATAGTAACAACGAATCATAGGAAGTCAGCAGATGTCATAGTAGCGAAGAAGTCCGGGAAACCGGATGGAGCAAAGGACAGAACAGTTAATCATCTGGAGTACGTCCTAATTGAGAGTTTTAGACGAAACACATGCCGAGAGGAGTACCACAAGTACTAAGTGGTCGGAACTCACGAAAAGGAAAGGAAACAGTGCATGGAGGAACAAGGAATATTTATAGAACGCATTCTGTCAAATGAAAACATGAATCGTGCCTACAAACAGGTGAAAAAGAATAAAGGTGCGGCAGGAATAGACGGAATGGAATGTGCCGATTTGCTTTCTCATTTGAAAGTAAATGGCCAGCAACTCAGAGAGAGTATAAGAAATCAGTCATACAAACCAATGCCAGTAAAGAGAGTGGAAATCCCTAAAGCAGACGGAAGCAAACGAAAACTTGGTATTCCAACTGTCACAGATCGCATGGTACAACAAGCAGCTGCACAGGTATTAACACCTATATATGAAAGAAAATTTCATGAGAACAGCTATGGATTCAGACCCGGAAAAAGTGCACAGAAGGCAGTATTAAAAGCAGTTGAATACATGAATGAAGGATATAACTGGGTCGTGGATATTGACTTGGAAAAGTTTTTTGATACGGTAGAACACGACAAGTTAATATCTGTTTTGAACAAAGAGATTAAGGATGGAAAAATACTTTCGCTAATCCGAAAATTTCTAGTAAGTGGAGTTATGGTTGGAGAACAGATAGAAGAAACAGAAATCGGAACCCCACAAGGGGGAAATATTTCACCACTTCTCGCTAACATACTGCTCAATGAATTGGATTGGGAACTTGAAAGCCGAGGACTTAAATTTGCACGATATGCAGATGACTGTATTATTTTTGTCAAAAGCGAAAAAGCTGCGGCAAGGGTAATGGAATCGGTCACGAAGTATGTTGAAAATGTTCTGCGGCTGAAAGTGAACAGGGGCAAGAGTAAAATAGGGAGACCCACAGAAATACAATATCTGGGATTTGCCTTCTATTATCAGTTTCAAGAAAAGAAATATAAGATAAAAGTCCCTAAAAAGTCATTGGATAAGGTAATGAAGAAAGTCAGAAAATTAACGAGCCGCAAGTGGGGTGTAAGTAACTCATATAAAGCCCAAAAGATAGCGGAAGTGGTAAGAGGCTGGATCAATTACTTTAAAATTGGCTCAATTCTTACAGCAACCCGAAGACTCGATACGGTTATTAGGTACAGGTTCAGAATGTGCATATGGAAACATTGGAAAAATCCTAAAACCAGATATAAAAATCTGGTAAAACTGGGTGTTAGTAAAAAGAATGCAAAAAGTGCGGCAGGGTTCCATGGATATGCTCGGGTTTGTCGTACAGAAACTATTTGCTATGCAATGTCAAATGCACGTCTGAAAAAGTTCGGGTTACTCTCAGCAGAGGAATATTTTTGTCAAACAAGATGTTAAGTTAACTGAACCGCCGGATGCGGAACCGCATGTCCGGTGGTGTGAGAGGTCGGCGGCGAAAGCCGCCTCCTACTCGATCAAGCTCGCTTTCTGTATTAGATTTGTATTACTGTTAGAACAACCTTCCAAGTATAGCATAAGAGACGGGAAGCAGGAAACCCAAAAAGAAATTGTTTGTCTTTCTATACAATCACGTTATGCATGACATTGCACACAGCCGGCAGAAAAATCCGAATGGAAAATTTTTCTGTTACTTTTTTGATTTTTTCAGTGACTTTCCTCTATGATCTATGGTACACTAATCCATGCGTGTTAAAAACGAGAATAGAATATCAAATGGAGGAAATCTCAAAATATGAGCAAAAAGAAAGGCGAAGGCCTGAAATCATTCAACAGGGGATTTAACGTGCCGGATACCTACATTATCATCTTTTTTGTGGTGGTTATCGCGGCCGTCATGACTTTCCTCGTCCCGAAAGGCTATTACGAGACGGAGGATGTCACATACCTGATGAACGGGGTAGAAAAAACCCGTACCGTCATCAAAGACGGAAGCTTCCAGTATCTGACCGATGCTGCCGGAAAACCGGTCACAGAAGGCGTTGCACTGTTCAGCGGCGACGGCGGAACCGGATTTTTCAATTACATGTATAACGGAATTATCAGCAGCTCCGCCATCGAAATCATCGCATTTCTGATGGTAGTCGGCGGCGCTTTCGGTATCATGATCCGCACCGGAGCCGTTGAAGCCGGTCTGATCGGCCTGATCCGTAAAGCAAAAGGAGCCGAAAAACTGCTGATCCCGGTCCTTTTCGTCCTGTTTTCCCTCGGCGGAGCCGTGTTCGGAATGGGAGAAGAGGCCCTTCCGTTCACCATGATCCTCTGCCCGCTGTTCGTCGCTGTCGGATACGACACCGTCATTGCCGTGCTTGTTACGTACGTGGCAACACAGATCGGCTTCGGATCTTCCTGGATGAACCCGTTTTCCGTCGGAATCGCACAGGGAATCGCCGGCGTTGACGTCTTCTCCGGCGCAGGTTTCCGTATGGTGATGTGGGTCGTATTCACCGCTCTTGGCTGCGGCATGACCATGTTCTATGCAGCAAAAGTCAAAAAGACCCCGGAAATCTCCGTTGCCTACGAAAGTGACCAGTATTTCCGTGATCAGAACGAAAAAACAGGCATCGACGAGGGCCATTCCTTCGGCATCGGCCATATCCTAGTTCTGGTGACACTGGCTGTTACCGTTGTCTGGGTTATCTGGGGCGTTATGGCAAAAGGTTATTACATGGCCGAAATCGCAACCCAGTTCTTCATCATGGGAATTGTGGCAGGTGTGATCGGTGTCATTTTCCATCTGAATGACATGAAAGTAAATGATATTGCCGTTTCCTTCAAAGACGGCGCAAAGGACCTGATCGGTGCGGCACTCGTTGTAGCGATGGCACAGGGCATCATGCAGGTGCTCGGCGGTTCCGATCCGACCACCCCGACCGTTATCAACACCATTATGTACGGCATTTCACAGGCCCTGGCCGGTCTTTCCGGTGCAGCCGCAGCCGTGCTGATGTATGTGTTCCAGTCGGTCTTCAACTTTTTCGTCGTATCCGGCTCCGGCCAGGCGGCGATCACCATGCCGATCATGGCACCGCTCGCGGACCTTCTCGGCGTATCCCGCCAGACATCCGTCCTTGCGTTCCAGCTCGGTGATGCCTTCACAAACCTGATCGTCCCGACCTCCGGCTGCCTGATCGGCTCCCTGGCGATTGCAAAAATCGAGTGGTCGAACTGGATCAAATTCATGTGGAAATTCTTAGGGATACTGATGATTGGAGCAGTCATTACGATTTTGATTGCGGTTGCCATTGGATTTTAAGAGGAGTGAGAGAAAATGATATTATTTCAGAATATAGACGTCTATGCGCCGGAATACCTCGGAAGAAAAGACGTTCTTACGGTGTATGATAAAATTGTCAAGATCGCAGATGCCGGCACGATAACGGCAGACGGCCTGCTCTTTGGCGCGGAGACCGTAGACGGAACCGGACTTGTCCTGACACCTGGCTTTGTCGACTGCCATGTTCACGTGCTTGGCGGAGGCGGCGAGGGCGGCTTTGCCAACCGCACCCCGGAGGCGACGATGGAAGGCCTGAACAAGTTCGGTGTGACAACCGTTGTCGGCTGTCTCGGAACTGACGGCATTGGCCGTGACATGTGCGCGCTCGTGGCAAAAACAAAAGGCCTCCGGGAGCAGGGCATGTCCGCCTGGTGCTACACCGGCAGCTATCAGGTTCCGGTGCGTACACTGACGGATGGAATTACGAAAGATATCATGATGATCGAAGAAATCATCGGAACCGGCGAAATCGCCATCTCGGACCACCGATCCTCACAGCCGACCTTCGAAGAATTCGCCCGACTGGCAGCAGACACGCGCCTCGGCGGTGTTCTTTCCGGGAAAGCGGGAGTGATCAATGTCCACCTTGGCGACGGTGCAAGATGTATGGAGCTGATCGAACGCGTCATCAGCGAAACCGAAATCCCGGTCAGCCAGTTCCTCCCGACCCATGTCAACCGGAACGAGAAGCTGTTCCAGAAGGCAATTGAATACGCCATAAAGGGCGGCGCAGTCGATTTCACCGGAAATGAAGAGATCAATTACTGGGAAACTGTCTGTGATGAAGTCCGCGTGTGCAAAGGAATCCGCCGCATGCTGGATGCAGGCGTGAACCCGAAACACATCACCATCTCATCCGACGGTCAGGGCAGTCTGCCGATCTTTAATGAAAAGGGAGAATTCCTGCGGATGGGCATGGGCCAGTCGAGCTGTTTGCTGAAAGAAGTAAAAGAATGCGTGGAGAAAGCGGGAATTCCGCTGGAAACCGCAATTTCGACGATTACGGCAAACCCGGCAGAGATCCTGTCACTGAAAGGAAAAGGAAAAATCCAGGAAGGGTTTGATGCAGATCTTTGCGTACTGGATCAGGGACTGGAGATTCAGGAAGTGATTGCACGGGGGAAGAGCGTGTATCGGAAATAGAAGAGAGATTAGAGAAGAGGTTACGGCTTGCGTGGAGCTGTAGCCTTTTTCTTTTTGGAATGGTATTTTAGGTAACAGTACGCTATAATCATATTAATCATATTTCAAAATAAGAAAGGTCCAAAGAGACGGTAATGGATGAAATCATAAAAAGTACAGATAACAGATATTCAGAATATGAAACGTTATTATTTTTAAGGGATAAACTGCGAAAAGAAGCGTATGCCTGGAAGAACAGATATCTGGCTGAATTTGGCAATCTGATCACAGCGGTATTTGAACAGAAAATAGCCTGCATCAAAAAGAAAAAGACCATATCTTTCTGCCAGATGGCCGTCAATCGTGGAAAACCGGTGGATCAGGCGGAACTGCAGAACTATCTGTCACAGGAAATGAAAGAGTACAATCGAAAACTTTCTGAAATGATACAGGAAAATGAGATTGCGCATAGTGGAGAAATCATCAGCGAAGAAACCGCGGCAAAAATAAAAAAGTTGTACTACAGACTTGCAAAGCAGATTCATCCAGATATGAATCCGAAAACAAATGAGATACCGGAACTAAAAGAATTATGGCAGAGGATTGTAGTTTCTTACCGTGCAAATGATCTGGAGGAGCTGGAAGAGGCGGAAATTTTGGTAAATAAATTTCTGGTAGACCATCATTTAGATGGGAATGAAATCAAAATACAGGATATCGACACAAAGATAGAAAAATTAAAAGAGCAGATTCAGAAGATCAAAGAGACGAATCCTTACCAATATCGATTCCTTCTGCAGGATCAGGAAGCGGTTCAAAACAAGAAGCGGGAGTTACAAAAAGAACTGGAAGAATATAGGGTATATGAGCAGGAGCTGGATCAGCTTCTGGAACAGATGATGAAAAATGGGGTGAGTTTTCTATGGCGGATGAATTAGAGATTAACAAAGGCGGGGTAGTATCCCTGATCGACAATCATGAACTGGGAGAAATTTTAAAACCACTGGTTAGAGAAATTTATTTGTTTAATTCCTATGTGGCGGGAACGACACATCTGGAAGATCAGAGCGTTTTGGGTGAAATAAAAGAGGAAGATGATCTGCTTCTTCAGCGCGAGGACAATAGATTTGATCAGAATGCGATTCTGGTTCTTACGAACGAGAGGCGAAAACTGGGGTATATTCCGAAAAAAGATAATGTAGTATTTGCAAGATTGATGGATGCAGGGAAACTGCTGAAGGCAAAAATAACGACAATTGAGCATAGAGGGGATTTTACGGAAATTGGGATTGGGATCTATTTGGTGGATTTTTGAAAAATGGAGAATAATTAAAAAATAGACAGGAACAGGAGAATATGTGGTGTCGGAGATAAAACTTTTTGAAATCGGAACTGTTGTGAAAGAGCGCACCTCTTCCACGGTATTATTGGAAAAACAATTGCAGACAATGATAGAGCAGAATATGGAGACATTTTTCGGCATTCGCTTTCTGAAAAGTGAATATGCGATCACTTCGGGAAGAATGGACAGTATTGGAATTGATGAAAATAACAGCCCGGTGATTTTCGAATACAAGAGAAGCATGAGTGAGAATGTAATTAATCAAGGACTATTTTATCTGGATTGGCTTTTGGATCACAAAGCGGATTTCAAACTGCTTGTGATTGAAAAACTGGGTATGGAAGTAGCAGACCAGATTGATTGGTCGGTGCCTTGTGTGATTTGTATTGCAAATGATTTTACGAAATACGACGTGCATGCAGTGAATCAGATGCAGAGGAATATCAAGTTGGTGAAATATCGGAAATATGGGGAAGATCTGTTGCTGTTTGAGCATCTGAACACACCGGTGGCAAAGCCAGTAACGGAAACATCAACCATTTCAACAACAAGTAGTACATACACACAGAAAACACATTTAGAGAAGCTGTCATCAGCAAGCAGCCATTTCAAAACATTATATACGGCGCTTTGTGACTACATCGAATCGCTGGGAGACGATCTTGTTCCAAACCAATTGAAGCTGTATTTGGCCTATAAGAAAGTGCAGAACATTTTCTGCATTGAAATTTATAACAAACAGATCCTGCTCCGAATGAAACTCAACCCGGACACTGTTGAACTGGAAGAAGGATTCACAAGAGATACCCGCGGGATTGGACATTACGGAACGGGGGAGCTAGAAGTGTCAATCAAGACGGCAGAAGACTTTCAGAAGGCAAAGAAGCTGATTGATCGGGCGTATCAGGAGACGTTATAAAGCATGGTAAAAACTGGAAAATGATGAAAAAATTTGAATTGTAAAGTAAAATACGTTACAATTTAAAGTTAGAACAGAGAGGATGAAACGGTGAAAGAAGAAATAATACAAAACATAAATCAAGGGGTGGAAGCAGCCTATATCAATGGAAATCTTGCTTCAAATCTGGAATATAAACCGAGTTTTATATCAAACAATCCAGAAGAGGGTAAAAAAGTTATTTCTTCTATTGAAGAAGAGCTACTTCGCTGTGAACAATTCCAGATTAGTGTGGCATTTATCACAATGGGAGGAATTACGCCCCTCCTGCAGACGTTAAAAGAACTCGAGCGAAAGAGAATCCCGGGGCAAATTCTTACAACGAACTACTTAGATTTTAGTGAGCCAAGAGCGTTGGCAAAACTGAATGAATTGAAAAATATTACGCTAAAAATGTATGATGTGGAAGCTGCCAATAATGGATTTCATACCAAAGGATACATTTTCAAAAAAGAAGAGGTTTATAGAATTATCCTTGGCAGTTCCAATATGACAAGTGCAGCACTTACCAGCAACATAGAGTGGAATACAAAGATTATATCGACGGAGCAGGGTGAAGTAGCAAGTGAGATTGTAAAAGAATTCAATTCGTTTTGGAATTCAGAGTATGCTTTGGGTTTTGAAACCTTTTATGAAATTTACAAAGCACGCTACGAGATCATCAAACATCAACGAGAAGAGGCTAAAAAAGACAGGATTCCGTCTTTTGAAAAATATAAATTAAAGCCGAATTCCATGCAGGAAGAATTTATTGTTAATCTTCGAAAAATCATTGAAAAAGGTGAGAAAAGAGCATTATTGATTTCGGCTACGGGAACTGGAAAAACATATGCATCAGCATTTGCAATGCGTGAATTAGGTTTTAAGAGAGTATTATTCCTTGTTCACCGGGCACAGTTAGCCAAACAGGCCAAGAAGTCTTTTGAACGAGTGTTTAATAATTCTGTTTCTATGGGCATCGTAGGTGATGGAAAACACGAATATGGCTGTGATTTTGTATTTGCTATGGTAGAGACGCTAAATAGAGATCAGCATTTGTTCCAATATGAAAAAGATGCATTTGATTGTATCATTCTCGATGAGGCGCATCATAGTCCGGCGAATACGTATCAGAAAGTAATGAACTATTTTGAGCCACAGCTATTTTTAGGTATGACAGCAACTCCAGATAAACGGGATGATCATATAGAAGGGCGAAATGTCTATGAACTTTTCCATCATCAGATCGCACATGAAATTCGATTACAGAAAGCAATGGAAGATCATTTGCTGTGTCCTTTCCATTACTTTGGAATCAGTGATATTGCACTGATAGACGATAAAACATTCAAAGGAAAGAATCTTACAGAGAAGGATTTCAATCTTCTTACAAGTGAACAACGTGTGGACCACATCATTGAGCAGGCACAGTATTACGGCTATAGCGGAGAACGCGTGAAGGGACTGATTTTCTGCAGTAGAAATAAAGAATGTGAAACCTTGTCAAACATGTTCAATGAGCGTGGTTATAGAACACTTGCACTTAGTAATGAAACGCCGCAAAAGCTTCGAGAAACAGCATTTGAACGTTTGGCTATGAAAGAAGAGGATGCAACGGAGGAATTACAGCCCTTGGACTACATTTTCTCTGTAGATATTTTGAACGAGGGAATTGATATTGTTGAAGTCAATCAAGTCATTATGCTTCGTCCAACACAGTCACCCATTGTTTTTATCCAGCAATTGGGAAGAGGCTTGCGTAAGGCGGAAGGAAAAGAATATGTAGTGATTCTGGATTTTATCGGAAATTACAATAATAATTTTATGATTCCCGTCGCTTTATCTGGGGATAATACCTACAATGCGGATGTGATTCGGAAATATGTGATCAGTGGAAATAGTACCATTCCGGGAGCATCTACCATTCATTTTGATGAAATAGCAAAAGAAAAGATTTTTCATGCGATTGACTGTATCAAACCAAGCACCTTGAAAGAATTGATGAAAGAAGGATACGTTAATCTGAAAAACCGTCTCGGAAGACGTCCAATGCTTTTGGATTTTTATGAAAACGCGGAGATGGATCCTCTTGTAATTATTAAGGAATACAAAACTTATTATTCTTTTGCAGAACAAATGGAGAAAAATGAGCAGCTGTTTCGGCTGTCAGAACAGGAAAAGACAACACTGGAATATTTGTCAAAGACGATATTAAGCGGTGTAAGACCAGATGAATTGGAGATTTTGCGATTATTTTTAGAAAAAAATCAAATTACATATTCTGAAGTTATCGATAATTGCAGAGAACGATATGGTTATGAGATAACAACGCAAAAGATTGATCTTGCATGTGATGTTCTGAAAGGCAAATTTGTCACAAACAGCACGGAAAGAGAGAAGTTTTACCAGATTGATATTCTGGAATCAGATGGAGAGAACCGTTTAAAGAGAATTTTGAGCTATACAGAGCGCCTGGCACATAAAGATTTTTATGATCAGGTCCGAGATATTGTAGCTGTTGGTTTGGCTAGATATCAAGATAAATATGCAAGGCCATACAAAAAGGAAGTACCATTTGTACTTTATGAAAAATACTCAAGAAGAGATGTCAGCTTACTCATGAATGCAGGCAAGGACTTGTCGTCAACAATGTATGGAATGTCTCAACTGGGAGACGATGTTTTCATCTTTGTTACGTATCATAAAGAGGAAAACACGGATGAAGAAAAAGAATACGTTGATGGAAAACCAGATTATGCGGATGAATTTGTAGATAACGTAATTTTCAGATGGGATTCTCAGATTGATAAGAAATTAGATGGTGCCTATATGGATAAAGTTTTAAATACGCCGAGAAAGCATCTTTTTGTTCAAAAGACGGATGCAGAAAACAATTTTTTCTATATGGGAGAATTTGATGTCTTGGAGGCTCATGAAGCGGAAAAGAAAAATAATAGAGGTGTATTAAAACCGATTTGTAAATTAAAATTTAAAATGCAAACAGCAGTAAGAGAAGATTTATTGAGATATTTGCAGAGTGGAAAAGCAGTGGAGGAAAAGTAAAATGAAAACAATCAGAGTTGTTGCAGCAGTAATAAAAGCAGTAAATAAAACAGGAGAATCCATTATTTTTGCAACCCAGAGAGGTTATGGAGAATTTAAAGGCGGCTGGGAATTTCCGGGAGGAAAAATTGAAAAAGGCGAGACACCACAGGAGGCTTTGAAAAGAGAAATTATGGAAGAGTTGGATACAGAAATAGAAGTGGGAGAATATATTGATACGATTGAGTATGACTATCCGGCATTTCACCTTTCTATGGATTGTTTTTGGTGTGAAGTTTTAAATGGAGATCTCGTATTGAAAGAACACGAAGCGGCAAAGTGGTTGACGAAAGAAAAACTGAACGAAGTAGAATGGTTACCTGCAGATATTACATTGATAGAGGAAATTAGAAAAGGAATGTAGGAACAGAAAATTAGGACATATTTCACGAAAAGTGTTGTCGAGTAGAAAAATGAGTGAGGGTGGAAAGAAACTATGACCTTGGAGCAAACAAAAAAATTTACAGAGCAGGACGAAAATACACTGCAATATTATAATCAAAATGCGACTAAATTTATTGAAAATACAAAGAGTGTTGAGTTCCATTCCGTACAGGATAAGTTTCTTTCCTACCTTTCGGACGGCTCTTATATTTTGGATTTTGGCTGTGGATCCGGACGCGATAGTAAATATTTTCTGGAAAAAGGTTATCGTGTCGATGCGGTAGATGGATCGGAAGAAATTTGTAAAATTACCAGAGAATATGTCAAAATTGAAGTGAAAACAATGTTATTTTTCGGAACTTTCGTTCGTAAATAAGTATGAGGGGATATGGGCGTGTTCTTCTATCTTACATCTTTCGAAAGACGAATTACAAGATGTTCTATATAAAATGATGCGTGCCCTAAAGAAAGAAGGATATATTTATACTTCCTTCAAGTATGGAGAATATGCGGGATATCGTGAAGAACGATATTATACCGATTTTACAGAAAATTCTTTTGCGGCATTTATAAAAGACTTTTCAGAAATAAAGATAGTAGAATACTGGATATCGAAAGATGTCCGTCCGGGTAGGAGGGAGGAAAAGTGGTTGAATTTGATACTTCAAAAATCGGATATAGTTTGAAACTGGATGGGAAATATTACAATACATTAGATATTGAAGGGTTTTCACACATGATGAGAGATCCGTCCTATTGTTACAAGTTTTATTGGTTGGAAGCGATTGTCCAGCTTATTGCGGAAGGCGTAAAAGAAACCACTTTTGATGCGGTGATCGATGAAATGATTTGCAATGCATGGTACTCGGTCCGCGAGTTTCACATCCATCTGAGCGGAATGCCAATCGATGGACAAGTAAAAGATGGATTGGAGAGAGCTGTAAGTAAATTATCAGAACTCAGCAATCTGCCTGCAAATGCATCCAAGGTAGAAATTAAAAATGCGATTAAAAAGTATGCACTGGAATTGAAAACATCAAAAGAGCAGCTCACCAATATGGTTCCATACAGAGCTCTTGCAGGATTTTTTGATAGAGCGGAAGAACCAGCAGATTGGGGAAGCGTACGGCGAATGACGGAATATATTGAGAGAATTAATGAGCACGTTGTGATATTACCGTATACACTGGGAACAGGGAGTAAGCTCAAAAAAGAAATATATTTTCAGCCATCTTAGGGAATTTATAGGGTCTGACCACCTTACGATTTTCCAGGCAACAAAAAATGCTGCATTTGGCAAACACCTAATTATCCATATTGCAGTGAGAGGAGGTATGCAGATATGAATGGAAGTCATGCACCAGAATTGACGGATTTATTGAAAGAGATTACAGAAGATATTGCTAAATATGTAATTAAAGAAGGACAGCCTATCATTTTGATTGATGAGTATTCTTGGTATACAGAAGTGCTTTCATTGATGGCCAAACAGGTGAATTTATGTGATAGTTGTATTTTGCTTTTGGAAAATGGGATGGAACAAGAGGCTTACCTTTTGGCAAGAAGTCAGTTTAATAATGCACTATGGATAAAGTATTTATGTGAAGCTGAAGAGGGAGACAACACAAGACTCAAAGAATTCTTCTATCAACCAGACATAAACCAACTCAGGTCAAATCAGAATTTGAAAAAAATGATACGAGATTTTGGTGATACATTAGATGATAGATTTAAAAATGCAGAAACAATCACTAAATTAAACAGAGGCAGTAGGGAGATTCGCAAAGTATTAAAAAGAGAGAATCTTGGAGAAAGCCCAAAGAGTATCGCAGAGTTGGCCAAGCAAGATCCGATTTTATTTGGAATGTATATCACTTTATATAATGAAGGCAGTAAATTTGAACATTCAGATATTAGTACAACAAAATTATATAGAAAGCAAGCTGCAGAGGGTTATCCAACCGATCAGGTATTTATATTTGATTTGGGAAAATCAAATAAGGAAGGCTGGTTCAAAGTTTTCCAGTATTCGCAAATGAGCTTGTTTTTTGCTTTTGACAGCATTTGCAAACGGGTGAAAGAAAGAGAAAGTCAATTGTTTGAAGCAACTCCTTATGGAAAGGGAGCATATTCAGAAGAAAATTTTAATAGAATTCTTTTGAAATTTAATGCCTGTATGAGTTTGTATGAAAAACGTGAAAATGAGCAGTAAACTGTTTGGTGAAAAGTAGTGTGGTTGTGGTTTGACGTTAATCCTCAATAACCAATACCTTTTCATTTTACCACATTCCTGAGATAATTACTCTCAACATTTCTAACCATAAATTCGTGCAATTCGCTCGATTTGCGCGATTAGTGTTACTTCTGCCACATTGGGGTCTGGTACTCGAAAGATATAGCCGAAACCGCAAAAGCCAACCAGCTGAAACCGTAGACACAGACATTGGTACCTGAACCTGCGAACACATAATCAAAAAGCAGCTTTTTGATTATTGAAATGGGTTCGTCCCTTCGTTTTGCTTTGTAAGCGCCAAGTATTCCTGCGGATTTTCAAATCCTCAGATTTCCCCTATAATTGCAGCTGATAGATACTTAGATTATTTCACTACAATTATGGAGGATAGGTTATGGCAGGTACTCGCAAGACCCGCGTTCCGATGGTGGAACAGATCAGACTTATCAATGAATGCCGTCAGAGCGGCATGACAGATGCTGACTGGTGTCGTGAAAACGACATTGCAGTAAGCACCTTTTACAACTGGGTCAGCCGTTGTCGGAAAACAGCAGCGGATCAGATCCAAGCGGCGAATTATGGTCATCTTGAGGTTCCACGCCCGAAACAGGATGTGGTTCCCATTGACATTGTTCCGGATCACATTCCGAAACAGCATACCGCATCGCAGATGCTGAATTCGAACCTTGACAATTCACATACGATTGAAGTTTCTATGAAGGATATCACAGTCCGCATCAGCAATGATGCGGATCCTGTTCTGCTCACCAGGACTTTTCGCATGCTTCAGGAGTTTTCATGTTAGGTGATGTTTCCGGACTTGAGAAAATCTACATTGTCTGTGGCTACACGGATATGAGGAAATCTATTGACGGACTCTGCACCGTTATCGAAGACCAGCTTAAGATGGATCCGTCGTCCAGTGCTCTCTTCCTTTTCTGTGGAAGAAGACGGGACAGGATCAAAGCCTTGTTCCGCGAACCGGATGGCTTCGTTCTGATCTATAAGCGATTGTCTGTCCGCGGCGGTTATCAATGGCCCAGAAAGCAGTCAGAGGTCCGGAATCTTTCCTGGCGGGAGTTTGACTGGCTGATGTCCGGGATTGATATTGACCAGCCAAAAGCCCTCAAAGCAGAATAAAAAGCTCGTGGATCCTGGCAGAAATCCTGCATAGAAAAACCCGGAAATTCCTTGTAAATCCGGCATTTTTCAGGCGTTGTTTTCCTTTAGTAAAAACCCCATTTCTGGTATAATAAAGGAATCAAATCCGAGGAGAGAAACGATGGTTTCCTGTGCAAAAGATATCCAGCTTCGAGAGCTGAAAGATACCGTATCACAACTGAAAACAATGATAGCGGAGCAGACGGAACTGATCAGATCTGTCCGGTATGTGGTACGCAGATGGTCCTGATCGGCGAGGAATATGTCCGCCGGGAACTGGAATTTATTCCTGCCACCTGTAAAGTGATCGAATACTACAGCCAGAGCTATGGATGCCCCTCCTGCAAGGAAGGACTCGGCGATACAGAAAAGCCTGTGATTGTAAAGTCTCAGGTTCCGCCGGCCCTGCTTGGAAAAGGACCTGCATCAGCATCTGCCGCTGTATGGACTATGTACCAGAAGTATGCCAACGGGCTTCCACTTTACCGGCAGGAAAAGGACTGGAAGCAGTATGGGGCGCAGATCAGCCGGACCACCCTTGCCAACTGGATCATCTACTGTTCAAAGAACTATTTTCAGCCAATGTACGATTACTTTCATCGGGAGCTGCTGAAACGTAGTTTTGCGATGGCAGATGAGACGCGGGTCCAGGTATTGAAAGAGGAAGGACGCAGGGCACAGACCCAGTCATTCATGTGGCTGTTCCGAAGCGGTGAGGACGGACTTGCGGAGATCATCCTGTATGGCTATTCCCCGACCAGGAGCGGCAGCCATGCAAAGGAGTTTCTGGAAGGCTACAGCGGATATCTGGAAACGGACGGCTATCAGGGTTATAACAGTCTGCCTGGGATCAGGCGCTGCTCCTGTTGGGCACATATCCGCCGATACTTTATCGACGCTGTTCCAAAAGGGAAGCAGTATGACTACAGCCAGCCTGCAGTATAGGGAGTCCAGTACTGCAATCGGTTGTTTGCCATGGAAGACTCCATTAACAAAAAGTATCCCGGTAATTATGAAAAGCGGAAACAACTGCGTCTCGAGAAGGAAAAACCTGTTCTGGAGGCTTTCTGGTCGTGGCTTGACCAGCAAAAGCCCGTCCGGAATACCCGGCTGGATAAAGCCGTGAATTATGTTCTCAACCGGCGTGATATAGCGGAAACCTATCTGGAAGACGGGCGGTGCAGCTTTACCAATAATCTCAGTGAGAATGCGATCCGTCCGTTCGCAGTGGGGCGAAAAAACTGGCTGTTCAGCAGTTCCGTGGACGGAGCGAATGCCAGCGCAGTAGTCTACACAATGGTTGAGATGGCCAAAGCACATGGGCTGAATATTTACGGATATCTTAAATTTCTGCTGGAGCACCGACCGAGTAAAAATATGACCGATGAACAGCTGGCGGAACTGGCACCTTGGAGTGAAAAACTCCAATCTATCAAAAATCGCATGTGAATTATAGTGAATTACTCCAACTCGCAAAGGGCTGGAGTAATCTTGTATCTAACCGCATTATTATTTGGCGCTTACGGAGGTAACGAATATGAAAAAAATAATCACTTGCTTATTAACGCTTTCTATGATGTTCATGTTTTCTGCAACAGCATTTGCATCCGATTTTTCGGGCAACGCCGAATCGGAATTAAGCAACATTTCAGACAAAATTGTAACCGCTGTTAATGATGTATACAGTGATAAAAACATATCCATTACAGCAGAGGACATAAATTATGACAGTGCTTTCAAAATATATGTCGATACAAATGTTTTTAAATTATCCACTAACGTAGCAGGTGAAATTGAAAATGCACTTGAAAACGGAAACTATATTTATCTGTTACCGATTGATACAGTTAATGGAACCGTGGTAGTTAATTTCCAAAAGGGGCTTCCATTAAGTGAGAATGCAAAAGCTATTCTTTCTGAGGAAGAACAGCAAGAGGTATTAGATAATGCGGGGAAATGGGTCATTTCTAGCCTTGCATTATACAAAAATGGAAATTCAAACTATGATTATGAAAAAAAACTTTCAAGTATCATCGATGAAATTCCAGCAGATACAATATTGGTTGGCGGTTTACCAATATTCCAAGATGTTGTTGCCCTCATTCCTAATAGTGATGGTGTAATAGAAGAAATTGTTCCTGTTACCGCAACAGCTTATGATGAAAATTTAGTCACTTATGCAAGAAGTAATTCTGTAATTTATGATTACGAACAAGTAAAAGAAATTGCTAATGATTTACCAGAAGCAAATTCGGATATGGCTGGCGGAACAGATGTTAAAGATGTTGATCATTCTCAAGTAACCTATGCTCGGTTTATTTGGGGGATATTAGCTTTGTCAGTATTTGGTTGTGCATTTTTCTTTTTCAAGAAGAGAAACAGATTCTAAAACAAATCTTATTTGATGGAGGGCATGTGATATGAAAAAATTATTTCCATTATTGATTGCTTTTACATTATTATTTTCATTTCCTTTACCAACGTTTGCGGCAGAATCAAATGACAGGCAACAAAATACATCATTTGAAATCTCCCTTGAAGAAGCGCTTGCATTAGCTGATCCAGCCGATATCACTGTACAAAATGGTATTACAACCATTCCAGTTAAGTTAGACATAAGCGAAGAAGTTTACACGGAAGTAGTAATTAAAGTAAACAATTTAACTCGTGCGCGCGCAAAAAGTTTTTCTATGGAGGGTTGGTTTCGCCTAACTTCAAGCAAAGAGATTGTATCCGTATATGGTTTAGATGGAACTTTTGAATATACTGGATCATCAGCAACAGCAACTGGTTCAAGTGGCTATCATAATCCAACAGCTTCTGGATGGAGCGGAACATATAATCTAAGCGATGAAGAAAGCGATGACGGAAGTGCCTCTATTATAGGAAACTATACGCTCAAAAAGAGTGGTAAATATAATAATAGCGCAAGTTGTAAAGCAAAATGTAGTAAAAGCGGAAAAATCAGTTTTTCTGGAGATTATGATGAATCAACTATAATTTAATGTGGAGGTAAAGATAAATATGTATACAAAACTTAAACAACTTATCGCAGCAACTTTGTCCGTGGTACACATTGGGTCTGGTACTCGAAAGAGAAAATAAAAAATCTAAAGAAAACATAAATATATCATACCAGCCCAGAAAAATCTATGGAAAGATTTTATGATGATCCCTTAAGAATGATGTTTTAGCTAGATTTCATGTAAGAATATGATGAGGAAAAAATGTTTTTCAAAACCCAATTAAACCAATAACTATTATAAATGAGACAAGGAGTAATATACATTGCCAAAATTAATTATCAACAAACTCGGTCCTGTTGAGACCTGTGAACTGGAGTGTTCCCAATTTATGAACTTTACGGGTTTTCAGGCATCTGGAAAGAGTACAATTGCCAAAGCAATTTATTATTTTAGAACAATTAAAGATGATATCATCGAGCTTGCAAAATCGCAGGCATTGGATGCGACACCTGTATATGGAGCGAAAAGTACTCTTAGTATAGAACATGGAATTACTTTGAGAAAAGCTCTTGAAAATTATTTGCGTGAAAAATTTTTAAGAACCTTTGGATCATCATGGGGCATGCCAAACGACATGTACATGGAATATCATTTTACTGAGGCATGCTATGTTAAGATTTCTTTGGAAAATGATAGCAGATATTCTACACCAAACTACATTTGGATCACGATGAGTAATGAACTGATTCGTTTTTTGAAAGCAAATAACCATACACTTTCTGTAACACCATTGGGAGTCTCTGAAGAGGATCTGAGGATTTTTAAAAAGAATTTATATGAGATTTTTGAGGATTCTTGTTCTGTCGTCTATATTCCGGCAGGACGCAGTATGATTACGCTGCTTTCTCAGCAATTGAGTTATATTTATGCCACAATGGATGATATGCAGAAAAGATCTTTGGATACCTGCACAAAAGATTACCTGGAGAGGATACTTCGATTAAAACCAGAATTTTCAGAGGGGCTGCAGGGCTTAGCTTATTCATCGGGGCGTTCTGGATTGTCACCGCGACTTGTGGTGCAGGCACTGGATTTAACTCAGAAAATACTGCGTGGAACTTACCGTTATAGCAATGGAGAAGAACAGATTGTTTTAGAGGATGGGAAATATGTAAAGATAAACTTTTCGTCTTCGGGGCAGCAGGAATGTGTCTGGATTTTGAATCTATTGTTTTACTACTTAGTTCAACAAAAAGAAATTCTATTTATTATTGAAGAGCCGGAGTCACATTTGTTTCCGGAATCACAGAAATATATTACGGAATTGATTGCATTAGTCAATAACTGTGGACATTCGATTGTACTGACAACACATAGCCCGTATGTATTGGGAACGTTAAATAATTTATTATATGCAAAAACGATTTCGCCACAGGCGAGAAAAGAAGCAAACAAAATTATTCGGGAATCTTTATGGCTGGATTATAATGCATTTGATTCTTGGTTTGTAAAAAATGGAACAATTGAAAATTGTATGGATGCAGATATTCATATGATTCAAAATGAAAAAATTGACGAAATCTCCAAAGTGATTAATGAAGATTTTGAACGATTGCTGGAACTACAGACTACCAATGAAGAAAGTGTGGTGTTCTAATGCCGTTAAACGGATTTATATCTTTATGTGGCAAAAATGCGAAACAGATTGTTTCTCGAGATAAAGGGAATCCACAATATCATAAAGCAAATAATGTTTCAAATTCGGAAGTAACACATTATCAGATAGACGGAGAAGTAATTAAAACAGGTGACAGATGTGATTATCTTCTTATGAACGAAACCTCCAAGACAGCATATTTGATTGAATTAAAAGGATCGGATCTTGTGAAGGCTGCCAGTCAACTAGAGGCAACGGAAAATGCTTTGCGGTCTCAGCTAGTGGAATATCAATTGCAATACCGAATTGTTGCGAATAAATGTAAAACACAGGAAATACATTCCAGTGCGTATAGGAAATATCAGATACGATGGAAGAGTCGGTTACTACAGAAAACGGGATATATTGAAGAAAAAATCTAGAAAATAGAAAAAAAGAAATTTGTAAAGTTGGATCTTCTTACAGTCGTATTCCATAAAGACGTGAGTTGAAATAAGTATGAACTGATCTGTAAAGTATGGAATCAAGTCGCCTTAAGTGAAGGTGTGATTATCTCGGAAATGTGATAGGGTGAGAAGGTACTGGTTATTGAGGATTAATGACACAGTTGTTATAGTGCTTTATTGCGAAAGGGATAATCCGAAGAATTAAATATAATTTTGGAGCTAGAAGGGAACATTACAATGAACATACAAATATTTGGAACAAAGAAATGCAACGATACAAAGAAAGCCGAGCGTTTTTTCAAAGAGCGCGGCATCAAGTATCAGTTTGTAGATATGAAGGAAAAAGGCATGAGCAAAGGAGAATTTAATTCTGTAGCTCAGGCAAATGGCGGACTGGAAAATATGATTAATTGGGATGGCAAAGACAAGGATTTATTAGCTTTGATTAAATACATTGCTGATGAGGATAAGCTTCAGAAAGTGATGGAAAATCCATCTGTAATTAAGACACCAGTGGTCAGAAATGGAAAACTTTCTACGCTCGGTTATCAGCCGGAGATATGGAAGAAGTGGCAATAGAAAAGCTGGGAGGAAACATGAAAGAATGACTTATTATGATCAAGAAAACCAGTTTTTACGCCAGCGGCTGCAGAAAGAAATCCCAATTTTGACAGCATTAATTCAGAATTTATATCAGGAACTGGACCGGAAATTTCATTTGAATGGAGCAAAAATACCGGTAACATTTGGATTTGAGACCGATTCTCTGGGATCCTATACAAGGCAGAGTGCTCATGAAAAGGAACATTTTCATTTTTCCCTGCTCTTTGTTGCGTATGGAGTCAACAATCCGTTGTCAAAAGAGGACCGCATCGATTTATTCAAGCATGAATATGCGCATTACATGCAGTACAATATGCGGATACCTGAGAAGTATAAATGGCAGGCTGGAACACATGGAAGTGCGTGGAAATATTGTTGTTCTCTTATAGGTGCAGCACCGACACCTTATTATAAGGCAGGAGAGGCGCTGTTGGATCATAACTATGATAAAGTATTAAAAAGCCGGATTCATGATAAGACAGTGCCGATTCGAGATACGTATCAGCGCCAGCAGAAAGCACAGAAGCAGAAGGATGAAGTTGTTCAATATAAAATTGGAGACAATGTCACACATCCGAAATTCGGAGATGGAATCGTAGAAAAGATTAATCTGAGATCAGGCGGAGTGCATCTTCATATTCGGTTTAATGGTGAGGTGAAATGTATTGATCAGAAGTGGTTGATGAGGAGGAAATATACATAGGTTTATAAAAATTTCAGAAAGACAACATGGCAAAGATACTACAAATTATTATAGTAAAAATAAAGGAGGAACCTAGCTATGGACATATCTGATTTTATAGGAGCTGCAAAAACCTTTCACGTCCTTGGAATAAAGGTTACAAAAGATGGCGACCTCATAAATGAATGGTACAGCGAACCCGAATGCCGTAGAAATATCTATTCTGCAACGAAGAGCTTCACATCCTGTGCAGTTGGTTTTGCTGTCCAGGAAGGATTACTGTCTTTAGATGAAAAACTGACGGATGCCTTTCCCGAAGATTTACCCGATGTGATCGATGATAATCTGGAAATGGCAACGGTTCGAGACCTGCTTACGATGTGTTTAGGACAGGAACAGGGCAGCCTTATGGGAGAACAGCGGCCATTATACCAGGAGGATGACTGGGTAAAAATGTCTTTGGCGATTCCGTTTCAATATAAGCCAGGTACACATTTTGTATATAATAATGTTGGTCCCTACCTGGCAGGCATTCTTGTACAGAGACGTTCCGGATGCGATCTGGTCTCTTATCTTACACCAAGGCTTTTTAAACATCTTGGAATCAAGCGGCCGACATGGGAGACGGATCCTCTTGGAAACAGTTTTGGCGCAGGTGGATTGTTCCTTACACTTTCTGAACTTCATAAATTCGGATTGTTTTACCTGAATAAGGGAAAATGGAATGGAAAACAGATTTTATCCGAAAAATGGATAGAAGAAAGTACAGCAGCATCCGATACAGACAATTATGGTTATCTTTTCTGGAGAGGAGAATACAATTCCTACCGGGCGGATGGAAAATATTCTCAGATTTCTATGATCCTTCCGGACAAGAATGCGGTTATTTCGATGGTCGCAGAATGCCGGAACGGGGAAGAACTTATGAGCGCTTTGTATGATTTGGTATGTGCAAAGTTATAGATTATTATTGCATAATTTTGAAAAAAGAAAGACCAAAAGAGCTCAAACAGCTCGTCTATATAAGATAGATGGGCTGGATTCCGAAGCTGATGAAGGTGCTGGAATTGATCTTGGAAGAAGGAAAATAATTGCCGATCCTCCGTTCCTGTGCTGAAATGATTCCGGCAAAAGATACAGGATTATGGATAAATTATATTTGATTGGAGATGGAGAAATGTTATTTATATGTTACCCAAAATGCTCAACCTGCCAGAAAGCGAAAAAATGGTTAGATGCACAGAAAATAGAATATACCGAGCGCAACATCGTGGATGTGAATCCAACCTGCGGTGAGTTAAAGGAATGGTATTCTAAGAGCGGCTTTCCACTTAAAAAGTTCTTTAATACCAGCGGCCTTCTTTATAAAGAAATGAAACTGAAGGACAAACTTCCTGCCATGAGCGAAGAGGAACAGCTGCAGCTTCTTGCCACGAATGGTATGCTGGTGAAACGCCCGCTGCTGATCGATGGTGATACCGTGCTGATCGGCTTTAAGGAAGCAGAATGGTCTGAAAAGCTGGGATGATTGGAGAAAGATTGGGAGTCAGATGAACGGATAGAGTAAATTCATTGCCGCATTTTCCTTTCTGTGCTAAAATGGTTTCCGGTATGAAAATATAAGCAAAGAGAGGAACATGAAAATGAACGAAAAACGTACCGGCCTGTTCGAGAATGGCCTGATCTGGTTTGGGGCAGGTGTCTCGATTGCCGAAATCCTGACCGGAACCTACCTTGCACCGCTCGGCATGGGAAAAGGTCTGGCAGCGATTCTTATCGGCCATATCATCGGATGCCTGATGCTGTTTCTGGCAGGCGTGATCGGCGGCAGGGTCAGAAAAAGTGCCATGGAAACCGTAAAAATGAGTTTTGGACAGAAGGGAAGCATCCTTTTTGCTGTCCTGAATGTATTGCAGCTCGTTGGCTGGACCGCCATCATGATCTATGACGGAGCGCTCGCCGCAGACGGCGTAATGCATACGGGCAGATGGATCTGGTGCCTTGTGATCGGAGTCCTGATTATTCTCTGGATTGTGATCGGACTCACGAATCTTGGTAAAATCAACACGGTTGCCATGGCAGCATTATTTCTGCTTAGCCTGATCCTGAGCAAGGTCATCTTTGCCGGAGGCGGAGCAGGAGCACCATCGGATGACAGTATGACATTCGGTGCAGCAGTAGAACTTGCGGTTGCGATGCCGTTATCCTGGCTGCCGCTGATCAGTGATTACACAAGAGAAGCAAAAGAACCGGTCAAAGCAACGGCCATCAGCGCGGTTGTCTATGGAATCGTCAGCTGTTGGATGTATGTGATTGGAATGGGAGCAGCGATCATCACCGGAGAATATGACATCGCGCAGATCATGCTGAAGGCAGGCCTTGGCATTGCGGGCCTTCTGATTATTGTATTTTCAACAGTAACAACGACATTTCTGGATGCCTACTCCGCAGGAATTTCCAGCGAGACCGTCGTAAGCAAATGGAATGGAAAGCATGTGGCCATCGTTGTCACCGTCATTGGAACCATCGCAGCGATTGTATATCCGATGGACAACATCACAGATTTCCTCTATCTGATCGGCTCGGTCTTTGCACCGATGATCGCAATCCAGATTGCCGACTTTTTCCTGCTGAAACGGGACAAGAGCAGCCTGGCCGTACATATTCCGAATCTGATCATCTGGGTGATTGGATTTGCGGTATACCGAATTCTGATGAACATCGACATGCCGCTGGGAAACACTCTGCCGGATATGGTGATTACGATTGTAATCTGTCTGATCGTTGGAAAATTTGTTTCATAAAAAGTGAATAAAAAGATCAGATGACTGTTCTGCCTGCATTTGAGCAGGCGGGGCAGTCATTTTGTGTGCCGAGCATGGCACTAATCTTGCTGGTGCAAGTCCAGTCACGGGTATTTACCGCCAAGTGTAGCGAACCACAAGTCGGTATCAGTAACGGTATGGATGGAGGAAGTGGTGTAGCAAAGTTCTTGAGCCTACGAACAGAAACTTGATCAGGCGATTAGGTGGGTGAGATTGCAAATCAAATCGAAGCCTAAATGGTAAACGTAAACCGAATATGTAGTAGCAATAATTCATACCTTTTTAGCTGTATTTTGTATCGTAAACAGAAAGAAAATGCACTATAATCCAAGGCAATGAAAGTACTTAAAAAAGTAGTTTCGTTGCCTTGGTTCCATTTTTAGAAAGAATAATACTTAGGTGGGAAAATTCCCAGGCGCTGTGTGGAGTTTTCTGTAAGAAGCCGGGGACAGACCGCACTGTTTCTTGAAAAAGGAAGAAAAGTGGTGAGGGTCTAAGAACCCAAGCTGTGTGGAGATGGCAGAAACAGGAAGAGTGGTGCGGCTTAGCATGGACTGGGCCAGCTTGCACTTCTGGGACAGGTAATACTGGTAGGGAGCAACATGATATACCTCCTGGAACAGGTGGATGAGCCTGGAGCGGGACAGGGAAACGGTATCTGCCAGATGATCCAAGGACAGACTTTCTGTTAAGTGCATATCGATATAATTGCGGATCGCCAGTGCAGTAGGATTGATGGGAACTTTGTTTGCCAGAAAATCCGCCAGCTCCTGAATATATTGATGGAGCAGTACAGCCAGCTTGTCAGCAGAGTGTACAGGGTCGGCGGTAAAGGCATCAAGGATCCGGGTCAGAGGTGTTTCGTTATGGAAGCGGGGGATCAGGGTGACACCGTCTAAGCCGTAATCGGAGAGAAGATGCTGTACCAGACTGCCGCTGACATTGAACCAGATCTTGGTCCAGGGATCAACTTTGTCTGAATAGTAGTGGTGGTAGGTGCCTGCAGTAAGGATATAGGCATCTCCGGCATTTACAGTGAGGATACTGCCGTTTCGCTCGATATGTCCACGGCCGCTTAAAACGTATTCAAACACACACAGGGGTCTGCGATAAACCAGGATCTCATAGGCAGGATCCGGGTAAGTGATACCGGCCATGATGGGAGAAAAGCTTTCCGCGGTAGGGCCGGTGTAGACAGTGTATTTTTCAATCTGTGTACGTGTAATTTCCTGAGGCATGGTGGTTCCTCCATTTTTTGAAAGCAAATTGCAATAATGTAATAACAGCATTGTAGTAAAAAGGAGCAAGCCTGTCAACTATGGCTTTCACCATATAAAATAAAAATGAAATCAACCCAAATAAATGATCACAGGAGGACAAAATTATGACACAAATACCCAGACCGGAGCATCCCCAGCCCCAGATGAAGAGGGAGCATTGGAAAAACCTGAATGGAGAATGGGATTTTTCCTTTGACTTTGGATGCAGCGGCATAGATCAGAAATGGCAGGAAGGAAAGACAGATTGGGAGAAGAAGATCCTGGTGCCCTTCTGCCCGGAAAGTGATCTGAGCGGAATCGGCTATAAGGACTTTATCCCCGGCGTATGGTATCACCGCACCATCACATTGACAGGGGAGGAGCTGAAGGGAGATCTTCTCTTACACTTCGGCGCAGTGGACTATGATGCAAGAGTATGGATCAATGGAGTAGAGGCAGGCAGACACCAGGGCGGTTATGTTTCCTTTACGTTTAATATTACAAAGCTTGTAAAGGAAGGAGAAAATGACATTACGCTTTTTGCAGCAGATGATGTGAGAAGCGGAAAGCAGCCCAAGGGAAAGCAGAGTCATTTCTTCTACTCCATAGGCTGTGATTATACCAGAACGACAGGTATCTGGCAGACGGTATGGCTTGAGTGGGTACCGGAAAGCTACATTGAAAAAGTGCAATATTATCCAAACCTGGCAGAGGCAACTCTGGGAATTAAGGCGGTAGTAAAGGGGCAGGGCACACTGGAAGCAAAGGCCTTTTATGGGGGAGAGCCCTGTGGCAGCGTAAGCGCAAAGTCAGAGGGCGGCACCGTTACCATGACACTTCCTTTGTCCCGTCTGGAAAAGTGGGAGCCGGGTCATGGCAGACTGTATGACCTTACATTAACCTATGGAGAAGATAAAGTAGAAAGCTACTTTGGTATGCGTGAGGTAAGACTGGATGGAGAGAAATTCCTCATCAACGATAAGAGCGTGTTCCAAAGACTGGTGCTGGATCAGGGCTTCTATCCGGATGGCATTTACACAGCGCCTACAGAGGAAGCGCTTGTCAAGGATGTGGAACTGTCCATGGCTGCAGGCTTCAACGGCGCAAGACTCCATCAGAAGGTATTTGAGCCTCTGTTCTTGTATCACTGCGATAAAGCAGGCTATCTGGTATGGGGCGAGCAGGGCTGTTGGGGACTGGATTACAGCGATCCCGCAGCATTAAAATATTTCCTGCCTGAGTGGATGGAAGCCTTGGAGAGAGACTTCAACCATCCCGCCATCATCGGATGGTGTCCATTTAATGAGACATGGGATTATGAGGGAAGAAGGCAGGATGACAGCTTACTGGCCAATGTGTATAAGATGACAAAGCTGTATGACACCACCAGACCCTGCATTGATACCAGCGGAAATTATCATGTGGTGACGGACATCTATGACTTACACAATTATGAGCAGGATCCGGCAAAGTTTGCAGCAACCTACGAGTCCTTTAAACAGGGAGGTGATTTGGAAGATAATCATGGCTACAGGCAGACACCTGTAAAGGGTATCCCTACCTTCATCAGTGAGTATGGCGGTATCAAGTGGGACGAGGAAGGTGTTGAAAAGGATGGCTGGGGCTATGGTGCAGGTCCTGCTACCAAGGAGGAATTCCTGAACCGATATAAGGGACTGACCGATGCCCTTTTGGACAATCCCCATATGTTTGCCTTCTGCTATACTCAGCTGTATGATGTGGAGCAGGAATTAAACGGTCTGTATACCTATGAACGTAAACCCAAGTTTGATATGGATGTGATAAAGGCAATCAATGCCCGTAAGGCAGCAATCGAGGATTAAAAGCATCCCGCAGAGTATAAAAGAAAGCGTGTGAGAGACATTGGGGTCTGACCCTCTTATACTTAAATGATATGAAAGTGAATGATATTGCTGTTTCTTTTAAAAACGGTGCGAAAGACCTGATTGGTGCAGCACTCGTTGTTGCCATGGCGCAGGGCATCATGCAGGTGCTTGGAGGCTCCGATCCGACGACACCGACGGTGATTAATACCATTATGTACGGAATCTCCAACGCGCTTTCCGGTCTTTCCGGTGCAGCCGCAGCGGTTATTATGTATCTCTTCCAGTCTGTTTTCAACTTCTTTGTTGTATCCGGCTCCGGCCAGGCTGCAATTACGATGCCGATTATGGCTCCGCTGGCAGATCTTTTGGGTGTTTCTCGTCAGACATCTGTTCTGGCATTCCAGCTTGGAGATGCTTTCACGAACTTAATCGTTCCAACCTCCGGCTGTCTGATCGGTTCTCTGGCCATCGCGAAAATCGAATGGTCCAGTTGGATTAAATTTATGTGGAAATTCCTTGGCATTCCGATGATCGGCGCGATTATCACGATTCTGATTGCGGTTGGAATTGGATTCTAAAGAGAACTTCTAATAGAAGAAAAAGAGATGCATTGAGGTCTGTAGGAAATGATGCATCTGAAACAGAAAGAAAATAAAAACAGGTTGCTTTTACGCAGAGAGAATCGGTAGCCCCTGAAACCAGAAAATATATGGTTACGGGGACTGGCCAGAAGGCGTGAGAGCAATCTGTTTTTTTATAAAATTGAAAAAAAGTACAAAAGAATACAGAAATAATATGAAATGGAAGAATTAAAAAATATTTGTCAAAATAATCTGGGTATGTGTTATCATATATCTAAGATTTTGCGGTATGAAGTTTCGAGAGCGTGTTTGAAAAACAGAAACCAGATTAAGGGAAGGATATGAAAAGGTATCCATAAACCGGTTTGTATCAGTTGCACAAATAACGGAGGAAAACGAATGAGAAATGAGGAATATCCAGTTAACAGAGAATGGAAGCAAAAAGCATTTAGTATGCCGAAATTACCCGGTGGGGACGATGGTCTGGAAAAAACATTGTATACGATTTTACAAATGGTAAAGGAGGGACAATCGCCAAATACGGTTCCTGAAATCAAAGGAAGCGACAGCACTGCCACATTGGGACGTATGTGCGAATGGATTCGGCCAATCGGTCTAGTCAACAAAGAAAAACAGAGGTGGTCTTTAACGGAGCTGGGAGAAACTGTTTTAAAGAAGCGGGACAGTTTCTTTTCTACGGCAGTGCTTTGCTCATCGATTGTATTTATGGGAGAAATTCTGTTCTCCCTGAATTTGCCGAAAACATCACAGCAGCTTTTAAAGATTGCAGAGAGCTACCATCTAAGCTGGAAAACATATTCCGAGATTCATAATAGAATCAAATGGTTCCGAGATGTGGAGATGGTTTATTTTGAAGAATACAAACTGGAATACCATCTGACGGAAAAAGGAGAAGAATTTCTCAGGCAGATTGATATTGTGTTGCCTTCCGATCTTGAGGAAGAACAGGATGAAACTATACAGGAAGATGCATTACCCATGGAAGAGTGGGCCAGAATGCTGGAGGCGGTTCCGTTAGAACAAAAGAGGATGGCAATCGGCTATATGCCGGGAAAAATGATGGATGCCTGTACAACGATTAGTACATATCTCCAATTGATGAACCAGGCTGTTTCGATTGAGCATATTCGGGAATATTCCCAGACAAATTATCAGATAGCCGTTTCTTCTTCCAATATGTTTCTATCCTTTTTGGAAAAAATCGGATTTATTGACCGGGTCAGCAGAACAATGTACATGACATCTGAGCTCGGAAGAAAATGGATGGAGAAACAATCACCAGTCGATTTGATTGCGTGTTTGAATGCCAGATATTTATTTGTTTATGAACTGCTGGCTGAATTGCGCAAAGAACCGAAAAACGCGAAAACACTCTCTATTATTGCAAAAGTGTCGTACGGATTTGAAAGAGAAAGTATTGATGAGATTAGAAAGCGATTGATTCTGCTGTCGTCAGCAAAGCTGGTGTATTATGTGGATAACGATAAATACGGGGTGACGGCAAGAGGGGAAAAATTACTGGATGAGTTTTCTGTTACGGTTGTGAATGCGGTTCAAAAGGACGAGGAAAGAAAGACAGAAAGCGGTGCGGAACTGCAAAAAGACCTCTGCGAAAGTGTGATTACAGAGCTGAGATTATCCAGCAGGGATTCCGCAAATCCGGATCGTTTTGAAAAAGCAATCAAATCCGCTTTTGTGTATCTTGGGTTTCAGGCGGCATGGCTTGGCGGATCAGGAAAGACGGATGTGTTGATTCAAGCAAGGACGGCGCCGAAGCTGTCTTATGTGGTTGCTGTGGATGCGAAATCTACGCAGTCCGGAAATGTTACAGAAGAAATGATTGATTTTGATACCTTGAAAGAACACCGGAAGCTCCATCATGCGGATTATTCAGCGATTGTCGGCTGTTCCTTCCGGGGAGAACGGCTGTTTAACCGATGCCGGGAACATAAAGTAGCACTTCTTGATGTGGATATCATGGAACAGATGATTCGGAATCAGGCAGAAATTCCACTTACAGGTGAAAATTATAAAAAAATCTTTGAACAGACGGGTATTGTCGATCTGAGTGTTTTGGATGAGGCAAGAAACCAGACAGAACGATATGGGCAGCTGGTTGATGCGATCATGGGATGTCTTGTGAGTGAAAGCCAGGACGAAGTGACAGAAGGAGTTCTTACGTCCCGTGAAATTTACAGAACGGTAAGAGACGATGAAAGATTCTCGATAACCCCCGGGCTGGATGAGATCGAAGATATCCTCCGTTTTTTAGAATCGCCGTTAATTGGCTGTGTTGGAAAAAATAAAGATGGATATTATGCAGTCGGATCTTTAAATGAAGTGGCAAATAAGTTTCAATTTTATGCAAGAAATTGTAAAAAGATAAATCAGAGCGAAGAAAAAACAAGATAAGAACAAGGAAGGAAATCATTTTGAATCGTAAATCACAAGTAGAATTGACAAGCATGTGCCTCATCTGCGATGAAACACGAATTCTGGTGGAGGAAAAGTGCGGCACATCTTATCCGGGCGGCCTGGTTTTTCCAGGCGGCCATGTAGAGAAAAATGAATCGCTGCAGGATTCGGTCATTCGTGAAATGAAAGAAGAGACAGGGCTGACCATAAAGAATCCAAAGCTGTGCGGCGTAAAGGACTGGATCGAGAAGGACGGCACGAGATATCTTGTTCTGCTGTACAAAACAGATCAATTCGAAGGAGAATTAAAATCATCCGAAGAAGGCCGCGTCTTCTGGATCGACCGGAAAGATGTTCCGACTGCCAATCTGATCTGGAATATGAGAGAACTGCTGGAGATTTTTGACACGGACGATTACAGCGAGTTTTTCTTCCGGGATGAAGATGATGTAAGACCGGACAGAACAAATCTTCTGGGATAATGTGCAAAAGAAAGGAATTTTAGGAGTATGATAACTGTGTATTTCGTTTGCCACGGCAGGTGACGAAAATAGTGCTGAAAACCTTTGAAAATCAAGGATTTTTTCAAAATCCGACCTGAATTTACGACACTTTTACGACAGATGAAGTCAAGCTATGATAAATATGTTGTGAAAGAGGTCAAATATGATGAAGGAAAGAATTACGAAAAACGGAATTGATTATGTACTGGTTGGGGATTATTACATACCGGATTTAAAATTCCCAGAGGAAGAACGGCCTATTGGAAAGTATGGGCGAATGCACCGAAAATATTTAAGAGAGAATAAACCGATGTTGTTTAATGATTTGGTGCTGAGTTGCCAGTTCTGGACTTACCTTGCAGATATAAATGAGCAGGCACAGGACAGATTACAGGTCATTATCAGTCAGATGCAAAAAGCTGAGTCTGTAACTGAGAAAATGAAAGAAAGTAATCAGTGGGAATGGATTCAGAGAATGGGCAGTATCCATAATCGTGCAGAGGAAATTGTGTTGAACGAATTGATTTATAGATAATTGACAATGCAGTACATACCTATTACACGAAGTGTAACAGGTATGTACTGCAAGAAATAGTGGGAGCTTGTATTCTTTTTTCGAAAAGGAATCTTGACAGCCACAATAAAAGTTGTATAATGATAGTAACAGAACCCACCACGCCTCTGATTTTTCATGCGCAACCCGGTGGGACTTTTTCATTTATGGGGTGTTTTATGTATCAATATCCAAAACAAATTTTAACAATAGCACAGCAGGTACAATCATATATTGATGCAGGAATGGTAATTACTTCTCGTGCGGACGTAGAAAAGTCATTAAAGTCCGTTGGATTTTATCGTTTGCGTGGATACTCGTTCCACTTATATGATAATGCTACAAAGAAGTATGTTCCAGGAACAAAGTTTGAAGATATTTTAAAGTTGTATCAATTTGATCAGGAATTATCTGCTTTGATTTTTTCAATGATTTCCAAGATTGAAGTGGCTTTGAGAGTACGATTGGTGGAAGCGTTACTAATACACGGAGAGCCACTTGTTTTGCAGGATTCATCGATTTTTAAAGAGAAAAAACTGTATTGGCAGAATATGTCTACTGTAGCGTCAGAAATTGCTCGTTCTAATGATGTGTTTATCAAACATAATTTTGACAATCATGATGGAGAGGTGCCTGTGTGGGCAGCTGTTGAAGTTCTTTCATTTGGTACGCTATCGAAGATAATTAAGAATTTGAAAACAGGTACTGGAAGTTCGTATTCTATATTGGCCACTAATTACCAGTATAAATCGAAAAAAGGGAATTTGGTAAATCCATCACAGAAAATGCTTGCTTCATGGATACAAGGCGTTTCGGTATTGCGTAATATGTGTGCTCATAATTCCAGAATTTACAATCGAACCATACATACTACACCAGAAATTCTCGATGTAGATAAAGTTACACCTCCGCCAGCACATAATGGATTGTATCAAATCTTACTGGCAATGAAATATCTGAGATCTTCAGATGAAGAGTGGACAGTATTTGTAGATACTTTTGATAAGCTGATTCAAAATAATATTGGTGTAGTCAGTCTTACAGCAATGAATCTTCCAACGGATTGGAAAGCACATTTAATCGTATAAATGTAGCAGAACTGCATAAAATAGTAAAGCAGACCTAACCAAGCTTTTTTTGCTCAAACCGGTTAGGCTTTCGGCGAAGTGTTACGATAAGCACTTCGCCATTTTTATTTTGATGGAATTGATCTGAGTATAAACAAGAGCTGGCTCCCAGTGTTTGAGGAATCCAGCTCTTTAAAATTAGTTTGAATCATTTTCTAATGTTTCTAATAAAGAATTGAAGTCGATAGAGGCTCTAACAGGAATGCCATGGTAGTTTCCATGGATATACTGATTTCTAAGGTTAGTGTTTTTATGGATTTTGCTATCGTAATGTGTAATGCATTGTATTTCTTTGTTTCCATTTTCGGTTTCATCAATGACATAAATGCTTTCTTTAGGAATATCTGATTCCATTAACAGGGTATTATGAGTTGTAAGGATAAGTTGTCCTTCGGAGTCTTTGTTTAGAGCAGAAACTAAGCTTTCGACCAGAATATCATGGAGGGCTGTGTCAAATTCGTCAATGATGGCAACGGATCCTTTTACAACTACGAGCATAAATGGTAATAGCTGAAGAAGAGATTGTGTTCCTGTGGATTCTAAAGAAAATTCGATATCTCGTTCCATGCCTTCAATATATTTGGTAACCATCAATCTGTAATTAATACGATTTTCTTTATAGACTCTTTTGTAATACACTTTTTGAATATCGGTATAGGTGTTTTGGAAAAAGGTATTTAACATGCTTTCAGTTCGATTTAAAAGATTTTCTTTATCAAGGCGAATATTTCCCTCATCATAGTGACCGAATATTTCAGGGGGAAGTCCGATAATACCTCGTTCTTGGCGGCTGCCGAATTTTACTTTACATGAAGTACGAGAGAAAAATTCGAGAACCGAATCGAAATGGTCACTGATTTGCTCCTTTATATACATATCAGCTTTGTCATCAGATTCGTGCATCAATATTGCTAATAAAGAATGTTTCCCCCAATATTTGCTACAAGCTTTTTTGATTTCTTGATAGGCTGTATTTTCCAGAAAAATTTTAGGACTGATTGTGGCTTTGTCTGGTGTGATATCAAAATAAGCACCACGATTTCTTGTAAGAGTGTATTCCAATCGTTCGTGTATGATTTGAGAGTCGTTAGTTTCTAAAATATAACGCCCACTTTTTCCGTGTAATTGAAAACCAAATTCAAGATACATGGGTTCTTCGCTTCCCACCATTTTGTTTTCTTGAATCAATGTTTCGATGTCTTTATATCTCATTTTTAAGTAACGAGAAAAATCTTCATCTTTAAGATTGTCTGGATCAGATAATATGGATTGCATAATATCACGAACATCCATAGTGCGAAGAGTTTCCGATAGCATAAAAAAAGCGGAAGCTAAATTGGATTTTCCAACACCATTTTTTCCGTAAATTAATAGTAGTTTTTTTGGCGCTCCATTTTTGTCTAATAAATTGAATTCTACATCACCGAAAGATTTGTAATTTTTGAGTTTAACATATTCAAACATTTCAGTTTCTCCGTTTTCTAAATAGTAAATAAGTAAAAATATAATTTCACAAATGTACTATAACACAAAAAATAAATAAAGTAAAGAACATTTTGTATATATACTCGTAAAAATTACGAAAATATAACAAAAACATTTGAAAAATGCAAGGTATTATGATAGTATAAGATTGTTGGCACTCGGCGGCGATGTTTGCTAACAATCCCGGGAACGTAACTGATTACTATAAGACAAGCAAATGACATGATTCGTAATGGCCAGAGAAGTCATGTTCATTTGCAGAAAGAAGGCAAAATGGCTTACGAAATTGATTTTGTTGGTGTGGGCGATGAGTGTAAAAAAGATGCTGATGCCATCGCCTTACGTTGGAAAGATTTATTTGGCAATTATAAAATTGCCGTGTACGATGGTGGGTTGCAAGCCCACGGAGAAAAATTGGAACAGCATCTAAATCAGTATTATTTTGATAAAGATGATGAAAAGGTTATCGATTATGTCATCTGTTCTCATTCAGATTCTGACCATACTTCTGGTTTGAAAAATATATTGGACAAATTTGAGGTCCAAGCATTGTACATGAATCGTCCGTGGTTATATGTAGATGATATTTGGGATAAAGTAAAGGATGGTCGCATTACAAAAGACAGCCTTATTAGACGTTTGAGAGATGAATATCCATATATCAATGACCTGGAAGAAATTGCACAAGACAAAGGGATTCCAATTTATGAAGCGTTTCAAGGAACTGTTATTGATGGTAAGTTAAGAATATTATCTCCAAGTAAGGAGTTTTACCTTGAGTTGCTGGTTGAATCAAGTAAAACACCTTTAATAAATGAAAGTGCAGACAATGCGTTTTCCAGATTTTTAAAGAATGCTTTTCAATATGTGAAGAATCTTATCGAAACATGGAGTAGTGAAAAATTACGTGAGAACGTGTCTACTACCCCGGAAAATGAAATGAGCGTTGTTATCTATGGAGAAATGGATGATAATTTCTTATTGACAGGTGATGCTGGAATCCGTGCTTTGGATAAAAGCATTACATATTCCGAAAACATCGGAAAAGAGATTAAAGATAATGTAGGCTTTATACAAGTGCCTCATCATGGAGGCCGCCACAATGTTAGTCCGTCCATCCTTAATCGTCTGATTGGAGATGTTGTGGAAGAAGGCGAAACCACTGGAAAAACTGCATTTGTTTCTGTTGCAAGTGGTTCGGATCACCCGCTTCAAATGGTAGTTAATGCATTTACAAGAAGAGGTGTGAGTGTATATAAAACAAAAGGTAATATAATTCACCATCACAGAAATATGCCGGACAGACCGGGATGGACCGCTATAAAACCACTTGAGTTCGAACAGAAGGTAGAGGAGTGGGAAGATTGATGGAATCAGTAAAAAAATATTTTGATGATTTTGTTTTTGCGGCAAGAGTAATGCCAGCTATGACAGCTGGCTTACCGCTGCTAATTATAGCAGTATATAACGGAATAGTAGCTAACAGTTGGTCAGAGGAAAGTACATCCTTTGCATTAGCAATAATATTTATTGCATTCTCCTCCTATATTGCTCGTGAATGGGGAAAAAATTACGAAGGAAAGATGTTTGAGGAATTAGGTGGAATGCCAACAACGATAATTCTGCGTTTTTCTGATAATAAAATTGATGGTATTTCTAAAGTGAAATATCATCAATGGTTTAATAATAATTTGGTGGGTGTTTCGTTACCCGTGTCTTTAACAGAAGAAATGGCAGATTCAACATCTGATAAAAAGTATATTAGTGCGATGACATTTTTACGTACTTATGCTAATTCAAATAGAGATAAATTCCCAAGAGTGTATCAAGAATTAAAAAAATACAATTTCTGGAGAAATTTATATGGATGTAAAGTTTTGGCAACTGTGTCATATGCTATTCTGTTACTTAGAGAATTTGTAGTCATAGATTCCTTTAGCTTGAAGGAAATGCTTATCGTTCCATTTCCGAAGTATATTATTTTAGTGGGATTATTAATATGGATTTGTCTTTTTTGCTCAATAGTGACAAAAAAGACGGTAAAAAGAAATGCATTTGATTATGCAAAAACGCTTCTTGAGATAATCGAAAATCTCTCTCAAGAAGAAATTACGATAGAAAAATAGATAGTTAAAACAAATTTGAACAAAACAATGGTTTATATAAGGTAGGGTATGTTGAAGAGTTATGTTTTAACATACCCTATATTTTATGCCACGGCAATATTTGCCGCTCGACTCTTGCTGAGAGCGTATTCACCCACAAAGTAAATTCCCTCGGCCTTACCCACAATTTTGAAATTGACAGCTTCGCCACCAGCCGCGAGGAGATCGGCAATCCGCCGCACTACGGGACAGTCAATAAACTGCGCGAGGAGCACATTCCGCTCGTGCCGCATCACGCGAAGCAGATTACATGGAAGGATTACGAGCGCGCCGACTACATCATCGGCATGGATACCGCGAATATCCGCAATCTGAACCGGATGCTGAAGAATGATCCGGATGGAAAGGTTTACAAATTTCTTTCCTTCGCCGGTTCCGGCCGCGATATTGCGGATCCGTGGTATACGGGAGATTTTGAGGCGACGTACCGCGATGTCGTGGAGGGATGCAACGGCTTTCTGGTGTATCTGCGCCGGGAAGGAAAAATCTGAAAAACAAAAAGCGCCGAAAACAAGGCCAGTGCCCATTTGCAGAGAATGCGGCACTGGCCTTTTAATATAAGAAAATTCTATAGCCGCTCTAAAGAATTAGCAATTAGACGTAACCAGACAGATATGGTATGATAACTGCATAGAAAACATAGCGAAATAATAGGGAAACAAAAGCTTTCCTATTTGAAAATTCATTCGATAGAACACGCGAAAGAGAGGCAGAAAATCAATGGCGAATTATGATTATGAGATTGTAAATGGAAGAAAAATCCGCGTAAGACCAAAAGAAACCGTATCGGAGATCGACAAAAACGGCTATTTCCGCAGACAGCCGAATCACTTCACGACTCCGTTCGGCGACGGTGAAAACGATCTGAAGGCAGAAGGTAATAAGAGATACCGTCTCGTCTGGGCAAAGCTGTGCCACTGGTCCAACCGCGCGGCGATCGTAAGAGAGCTGGAGGGCCTGGAAGATCAGATTTCCGTCAATATGGTAGAACATGCCCCGTATGAGAAAAACCTTGGCTGGGAATACGTTTACAATGAAAACAACATCGACCCGGTGCTCGGCGATCAGTTCCTCTCTGAGGCGTATTACCGTGCTGATGATGATTACCAGGGAAGAACGACCGTTCCGGCGCTGATCGACACAACGACGGGAAAGGTAGTCAACAACGATTACAACTGGCTGACCACTTATTTCGAGGTCAACTTCCGCCCATGGCACAAAAAAGGTGCGCCGGAGCTGTATCCGGTGGAGCTGCGGGAAGAGATTGACAAGATGAATCTCTGGCTCTTCGATAATATCAACAACGCGGTATACCGCAGTTCCTTCTCCAGAAGCAACGAAGGCCATTTCGACGGTGTGAACACCTTCTTTGCAGATTTTGCCGTGCCGCCGGCAGACGCCAAGGGAAGAATTGAGGGAGAGGAAGACGGCTTCCGCGCCAGCACACACTACGATCTGGCACTTCCGAAGATTGACTGGGATGCACAGTGGAAGGTTTCGACCGAGCGCGCCTACCTGTCCTCAGACCCGACCCATCCGATCTATCTTGGAAACAACCGCAGATTCGACATCGACCCGACCTGGTACGATCTGGGCGCAGAATCTCCGAAAAAAGAGGAGAAAGAAACGCCGCCGTCCTGCGGATGCTGCTGCGGCTGATCAAATCATAGATAAAAAATAGAAAACACCGTTTCAGAGGCAGATTTCCAAAAGAAAATAAACTTCTGAAACGGTGCTTTTTTCCGACGCACAAACTGCAAAAGGAAAGGCATGAAATCCGCTTATCGTCCGAAATGGAAAAATCCCTTTTTCTCATACGGCTCACTCGTATACGAAACCAGCTCATATCCGATGTCCTTGATCTGCTGTTTCAGATACGGAATATCGAGCGGCGCTTCGCTGATGACAACGGTCTCGCCGCTTTTTGCAGAAGAGTTTACTTTCTTTGGAGAGCAGCTCTTGCGGACTACATCATTCATATGGGATTCGCACATGCCGCACATCATACCATCAATTTTTAAGACTGTTTTAATCATACAATACCTGCTTTCTTCCGGGAATACAGCGAAACGAAAGCGTGCCGGACTGTATTCCTGGAGTTTGATGAAAAATTTGAAATCACATACCCTATCGGGGTATCTAAAATATAGCGCGGATGAAAAGAAATGTCAATAAGCTGATAAAATATGATAATTATTATCATTTAAGAAGGAAAAATACGGTCATGGAAGGGCGATTCGCCGGCAGAACATGGAAACTTGCCGGAATCGCAAAGTTCGTGTTACAATTGGGACAGCAGAGCAAAACAAGAGAGGAGACAAAAATATGCTCTCACAGATGAATTACCGAAAAGAAACACAGCCCCACGGTGATGAGCTTTTTCCGCTGAGCATTCACGTTTTCGAGACAGACCTGCAGAGTACCGTGCGGGTGTACTGCCACTGGCATGAGGAAGTGGAGCTCTTTTATGCAGTAAAGGGCGAAGCTGTTTTTCATATGGATACCGAGACCTTTCTCCTGCGGGAAGGGGAGACCGCCTTTGTCAATGCAAACCGTCTGCATGAGGTAGAGGGAATCGACGGACAGGAATTTACGTTTCTTGCCGTTGTATTCCAGCCGCGTTTTCTGTCCGGCACATCGCTTGACCGGATCCAGCAGCAGTATATCGAACCAGTGCTGTCCTCCGAGATCCGTTTTCCATCCAAGACAGAGCGGGGGACACGCCTTGCAGAAAAAACGGCACAGGCCATGCAGGAGATCCGAAATCTGCAGGAAAGAAAAGAACCGGGCTGGGAGCTGCTGTTAAAAGCGGAACTTCTGAAAATCTGGCAGGGATATTACAGTGCGGCAGAAAAGAACGGCGGAAAAACGGATGCCTCGACGAATTACCGTGTCAGCAGAATGAAAGAGATCCTCACATACATGAATGCTCATTTCTGTGAGGATCTCGAAATCGCGGAACTGGCGAGCCAGTTTCATATGAGTGAGAGCGCTTTCTGCCGCTTCTTTAAGTCGATTATGCATATTTCCGCCGTGACGTATGTCAATAACCTGCGGATTGCCGAGAGCTGCCGGCTGCTGCTTTCCACCGAGGAGGCGATCAGCAAGATTGCGAGCGACTGCGGATTCCGAAATATCAGCTATTTTAACCGCGTCTTCCAGGAACGCATGCACCAGACGCCGGGGCAGTTCCGCAGTTTATCCGCAGAAAACCGTACTGCGATATAAGATTCGGAACTTATGCAGGCTTCTGCGATCGGAATGCACGCCGCAGGAAGAAAAGTCCGGTCATATCAGCCAGTGCCCAGCCGATCGGAATAGCGATCCAGATTCCGGCAACGCCAAGCGCCGTGGCGGAGAAAAGGTATGCCAGCGCCACACGCATGCCAAGCGAAATGACGGTCAGAACAACCGACATCTCGGCGCGTTTGACAGCGCGGTAATACCCGTACAGCAGAAACAGCCATCCGATGCCGAGATAGAACGAGCCTTCCAGCCGCAGGTACTGTACGCCGATCGCGATGACCTCCATTTCTAATGCTTTCACGAAAATCTGCATCAGCGGATGCGCGAACAGATTGACAAGCAGAGAAATGACGATGGAAAAAGCAGCGCTCAGTGCAAAAGCATCTTTCGTGCCGCGCCGGATCCGCTCGTGATTTCCGGCTCCGTAATTCTGTGCGGTGAAAGTGGAGTAGGCATTTCCGAAATCCTGCACCGGCAGATAGGCAAAGGTATCAATTTTCACCGCGGCCGCAAATGCCGCCATGACCGCCGGACCGAAGCTGTTGACGAGCCCCTGTACCATCAGAATGCCGAAATTCATGACCGACTGCTGAATGCAGGTCATCGAAGAAAGATTCAGAATCTCTTTTAAAATGGAATGGCTGAAACGCCATTCTTTTTTTGACGGCAGCCACATGCGGCAGCGGAGCAGCACATAGAGCAGAATACCGACGGCGGACACATACTGCGCAAGAACCGTAGCGAGCGCCGCGCCTGCGATGCCGAACGGCAGTACAGCGACAAAGAGCAGATCCAGTGCAATGTTCAGCACAGCAGAGACAGCGAGAAAAATCAGCGGCACAGAAGAGTTTCCGAGCGCGCGCAGCATACAGGAAAAGAAATTGTATACGGATGTTGCAATAAGGCCGGCAAAGATAATCAGAAGATACGTCCGCATGCCGGGACGGACTTCATCCGGGACGCGAAGAAACGTAAGGATCGGCTCGATGCCTGCATAAACAGCGAGATTCAGCACGAGCGTAACGGCAAGGATCAGCAGAAACGCGTGGAGAATCGAAAGTTTTAAAGAAGAAAGATCTTTTCGTCCCTGATAAATCGAAAAGAGCGCACCGGCGCCCATCGACAGGCCGAGAAAAATGGAAGTCAGAAACGTCATCAGCGTATAGGAGGAGCCGACGGCGGCGAGCGCATTGCTTCCGAGAACGCGTCCGACGATCAGGGTGTCGGCAATGTTGTAAAACTGCTGCAACAGATTTCCTGCGATCATCGGCAGGGCAAACAGGATAAGAGAGCGGGAGATTTTCCCGCGGGTCAGATCGTAATACATAAAGAAACTTCTTTCCGAACATAATTATTAATATTATAACATAAAAAATCAAAAAATGTCAATTTGCAGGATGAAGTGTACAAAAATGCAATTGTCAGAAAACTTCGAAAAATCGAAGTTTATAAAATTTTTACAGATTTTGGGACACGTTCTGTAAAAAAACGGAAGATTTTCAGTTGATTTTTTTGGCCTTTTATGTATAATTAGAGTAGAAGAGGCCGGCTGGTCCGGTTTCTTCTAAAGGATACCTTCAAATTTCTGCATTTTGCAGAATGAAGCAGTATTACTATCAAAGGAAAGAGGTTAATTACAAGATGGCACAGATCGATTTAACAAAGTATGGCATCACCGGTACCACAGAAATTGTGTACAACCCTTCTTATGAGCAGTTATTTGAGGAAGAGACAAAACCAGAGCTGGAAGGCTATGAAAAAGGCCGGGAGACAGAGCTTGGTGCAGTTAACGTTATGACCGGTATCTATACAGGCCGTTCACCGAAAGACAAATACATCGTTGTGGACGAGAATTCGAAAGATACTGTATGGTGGACTTCTGATGAGTACAAAAACGATAACCATCCGGCAACCCAGGAAGCATGGGCAGCAGTAAAAGAGATCGCCAAAAAAGAGCTCTCCAACAAAAGACTGTTCGTTGTAGATGCATTCTGCGGCGCAAATAAAGATACCCGTATGGCTATCCGCTTCATCGTTGAGGTAGCTTGGCAGGCACATTTCGTAACTAACATGTTCATCAAACCTACAGCAGAAGAGCTTGAGAACTTCGAGCCGGATTTCGTTGTATACAACGCATCCAAAGCAAAAGTTGAGAACTACAAAGAGCTGGGTCTGAACTCTGAGACAGCAGTAGTATTCAACATCACAAGCCGTGAGCAGGTTATCATCAACACATGGTACGGCGGAGAGATGAAGAAAGGTATGTTCTCCATGATGAACTACTATCTGCCGCTGAAAGGCATCGCTTCCATGCACTGCTCTGCAAACACAGACCTGAACGGTGAGAACACCGCAATTTTCTTTGGACTTTCCGGAACAGGAAAAACAACACTTTCCACAGACCCGAAACGTCTTCTGATCGGTGATGACGAGCACGGCTGGGATGACAACGGAGTATTCAACTTCGAGGGCGGCTGCTATGCAAAAGTTATCAACCTGGACAAAGAGTCTGAGCCGGATATCTACAACGCAATCAGACGTGACGCTCTGCTTGAGAACGTTACTGTTGATGCAGAAGGCAAGATCGACTTCAATGATAAGAGCGTAACCGAGAATACTCGTGTATCTTATCCGATCAACCACATTGAGAACATCGTTCGCCCGATTTCTTCTGCACCGGCAGCTAAGAATGTTATCTTCCTGTCCGCAGATGCATTCGGCGTACTTCCGCCAGTATCTGTTCTGACACCAGAGCAGACTCAGTACTACTTCCTGTCCGGATTTACTGCAAAACTTGCAGGAACCGAGCGCGGAATTACCGAGCCGACTCCTACCTTCTCTGCATGCTTCGGCCAGGCATTCCTGGAGCTGCACCCAACCAAATATGCAGAAGAGCTTGTTAAGAAAATGGAGAAGAGCGGAGCAAAAGCATACCTGGTTAACACAGGCTGGAACGGAACCGGAAAACGTATCTCCATCCGTGATACCCGTGGAATCATCGATGCAATCTTAAGCGGTGCTATCAACGAAGCTCCGACGAAGACTATTCCGTACTTCAACTTCGAAGTTCCGACTGAACTTCCGGGCGTTGATCCGGCTATCCTGGATCCTCGCGATACCTATGCTGATGCTTCCGAGTGGGAGACCAAAGCACTGGATCTGGCTGAAAGATTCATCAAGAACTTTGCAAAATACGAAGGAAATGCTGCTGGTAAAGCACTTGTTTCCGCTGGTCCGCAGAAATAAATTTTCTGAATTGACCGAAAGGAAGCCCCTGACATGAAAGTGTCAGGGGCTTTCTTTTATGAAAATATCTGGAGAAATAAAATAGTTCCCTGCCCGAAAGTACAGACTGATGGGACAGGAAACTATTTTACAGCACACTCCAAAATAATGCAAAAAATTTCAGCACCACAGAGCGTGAATTGTTGCGTCACTGGTTTTCGCCGTACCCTGATACGCCTTCAAAATAGAAAATAAGGCAGATCAGCAGGACAAGAGCAGTTCACGTACCATTTCTGCATCAAAGGTAACAGAGGAAACATGGTTGACTTCTATCTGATATAACGCATTTGCTGCGATATGCTCAGCAGCCTGCTCAAGATCACGAATACCGCTTGTGTTTTCGTGGCAGGAGATTACGGCATCGAGTCCTTCCGGTGTCAGAATGCATTCATTTTCTTTCATACCGATGCGTTTTAATACCTTTGGAAGTGCATAGCGGGAGAAAATGATTTTCTTTTCTTCCGGTGTGTAGTCCGGAATTTCAATCACAGCGAAGCGGGACATCAGCGGAGCACTGATCTGGTTCTTGTCGTTTGCGGTTGCAATCGGGTATACACCGACGGTCGGGATCATACATTCGATATAGTTATCGGTAAAACCAAGATTATCAAGAAGGGTCAGCAGAACATCTGCCGGGTTTCCGTTTCCTTTGCCGGAGGCAGCCTTGTCGAGTTCGTTGATGATAAAGACGAGGTTGGATTCGCCGGCCATGGAAAAAGCATCCATGATGATTCCCGGTTTTGCGTTTGCGTAAATGCGGGAGCTTCCGGTCAGCTGTTCCGGGTCATTGATTGAACTCATATCGAGTGTTGTCCACGGCAGTTTTAAGATACGCGCAACGGCATAAGCAATCTGCGATTTTCCGGTTCCGGCAGGACCGATCAGTAACAGACCATAGGCCGGCAGCGTATGAGTCCGGTTAATCTGAATGATGGTTTCGATAATTCTCTGCTTCACGCGTTCCATGCCATACAGTTCTTCATCGAGGATCCGGCGTGCTTCCACTGGATCAATGGCTTCAAAATAGTTGCTTTTCCATTGAATATTCATCATCATGGAGAGGGCGCGCTGTGCGTGACGACGTTCTTCGGGAGAGACTTCGTGGGAACGGGCAACAGCGAGGTTTCGACGAGCCCAAAGGCGGATATTGTCCGGCAGCGTTCTTCCGGCACAGTTCATAAAATCAGTGATGGATTGGATGCTGGTGAGCTTCATGCTGTCACCGGTTTCCTCCTGATCCTCATCCTCAACTTCTTCTTCCGGTGCATTGCTGGCGAGGAGACGCTCAATCATAAACTGTAAAAATCCATCCTCAGCCGAAAGCTTTGCACCGCCACCGAAAGCGATCTCGCGGATTTTGTAAACTGCATAACCGTCGGATGTTTGTGCACCGGAAAGGCGGACATTGATATGGTTTTCACCGAGCCATTTTAAAAGGCTGACAAAACGGGCATCGATCTGAAGAATGTCGGCAATAAAGGTTTCTTCTTCCTCTTTAAATTCAAACGAGGTCCGTTTGGATGGGTTTGTGAAAATACCACAGGGATGATGCGGGAAAGCCTTCTCTTTTGTATCCAGAATTAGGATCGGCTGATCCGGAGAAGTAAACGGTGCGTTTGTGCGGAAAACAGTATACGTACATTCGGAAACTTTTGCTTTTTCCGGGGAATTGCTGAAATCAAAAACGGGCATGACAGAACCTCCTAATAAAATAAGTGCTTATTGGTACAATAAAAACAGTGTAGCACGAATTAAAAAATCCTGCAATCAATATGCAGAATTTTGTATTTTTATGCCATGAAAATATTGGGCAAGCGGATATTCGAAATGGAAGCAGGTGACTTACTTGATTCGGTTAAATTTTCGGATGGCATAAAAAAGCCCTCCGGACAGGATCACACTGCGGCGGAGGGGAATTATGTCATCAAAGCAAGCTGCCGTAAGAAAGAAGCTCGCAAAACAGAAATCTTTCTTACACTGAAAAAGGAATAACATCAGGAAACAGCGTTGGCTTTGTGAAAGTTCGGAAGCTGTACCAGCACGATCGCTGCAAACATCAGAATACAGCCGGAGAGCTCGCGAGCGGAGAGAGCCTGATGAAGGAGAATCCAACCGGCAAGAACAGAAAAAACGGATTCCAGGCTCATAAGCAGAGAAGCTGTGGTAGGATTTAATCCTTTCTGCCCGATGATCTGCAGGGTATAGCCAATACCTGAAGAGAGAATTCCGGCATAGAGAATCGGCATCCAGGCGTGCAGAAGATCGGAGAAGTTTACGGTTTCAAAGAGAACCATACAGACAGCGGACAGGATCGAACAGGTAAAAAACTGAATGCAGGACATTTTGATGCCGCTGACAAGCGGAGAAAAATGATCAATAACCAGAATATGTACGGTAAATCCGAGCGCGCAGGCAAGCACAAGAAAATCTCCCTTCTGCAAAGAGAAGGAGCCGTCTGTCATACAGAGCAGATAGAGACCAGCGACGGCAATAAGAACTGCGAGCCAGACCTTCGGCTGTACACGCTTTCGGAGAAAAAAACCGCAGACCGGAACAAGTACGATGTAAAGTGCGGTGATAAAACCGGCCTTTCCGACGGTTGTGTACTGGATGCCGATCTGCTGCAGAGTTGAGGCGACAAACAGTGCGATGCCGCAGAGAATACCGCCCGCCCAGAGCGTTTTTGGCTGTGTGCCATTTTCTGACGAAGCATCCGGCGGTAGGGTTCGCTTTTTACGCGAGGAGAAAAAGACAATCAGCGGAAGAAGCGTAAGTCCGCCGAGCAGGTTTCGTGCCGCGTTGAACGTAAAAGGTCCGACATAATCCATACCGGTCTGCTGTGCGACAAAGGCAGAACCCCAGATCGCAGCGGTCAGAAGCAGAAGCGCTGACTGTCGGTACTTATGAGAAACAGTATTCATAATAGAAAAAACCTCCTGAAATTGATACGATATTCATCATAGCACAAAGAGATGGAAAAAGCGAACGGAAAAATGTCGGAAAAGACGGAAAAATAGCACAAATAATCATAATGACGAAATAGTGCAGATGTTGCGAAAACGGATATGTGAAAAATGAGCAGAACAAAGGGAGTTAAAAAGAGTAAAATGAGCAATTTAACCAACATAAAACAAAAAAAGAACACCAAAAACAAAAAATAGACACTGTTTTTCTAACAGTCTTTGTGTATAATGAACTCATCAAGCAAGAACGAAAACCTTAAGGAGGTAAAAAGTATGAAAAAGCGTAACATGAAAGTCCTTGCACTGTTAATGACAGTGACAATGGCAGGAACGATGCTTGCTGGATGTGGAGACAGCGGAAGTACAAGCACCGGTTCATCCGGAGGAGCAACAGCATCCTCCAGCGGAACAGCAGATGCATCAAGCGATGCCACAGCAGCATCTTCCAGCACAGCAGATGCTTCCAGCGAAGATACCACAGGTTCAGATGATGTGGTAGGAGAGCTTCCAAGAAATGAAACTCTTTACTTCGCAGGACAGCAGTGGGGTACCGTCAACGATTACAACCCAATGTCCGCAAACTCAAACAATGCAATGGTTATAGCACAGGGCGATGCTTCACGTGTACTTGTTTATGAAACTCTTTATATGTGGAATCCACTGGATGCAAAAATGTATCCGTTGCTTGCAGACGGAGATCCAGTATGGAACGACAATCGTACCGAGATCACAGTGAAAATCAAAGCTGACGCAAAATGGAATGACGGCACACCGGTTACTGCAAAAGATGTAGCAGCTACCTATCATGCACATGTAGATTACAATTCTTCTACCGGCGCTGAAATGAAGAGCTACATTGCAGATGTTGTTGCACAGGATGACAGTACCGTAGTCTTCAAACTGACAACCGATGACTCCGGCGAAGCAGTTAACCCGGTTCTTGCGGAAAGATATCTTCCAATGCTTTATATCATGCAGGAAAACTATCTGAAGACCGTAGCTGACAGAAACAACAACGATGCTGAAGCAATTAAAATGGATAAGATGGACGATCTGGTAACTTCCGGACCGTACAAAAAATACTTTGACAATGACCAGAACGTAGTTCTGATCCGCGATGATAATTATTGGGGACAGGCAGATTCCATGTGGGGTAAGCTTCCGGTTCCGAAATATATTTCTCACCCGATCTTTAAAGATAACGCAGCAGCTACCACCGCATTCCAGAATGGTGATATTGATGTGGCACAGATATTCATCACAGACCTTCAGAAATTGTGGTTAGAGCAGGATCTTCCGATTTCTACCTATGTTGATGAAGCACCGTATCAGCTGTGTATGACAATGCCTACCCTGTTCTTTAATACAGAAGTAGAAGGACTGGATCAGGTAGCTGTTCGTAAGGCAATCGCTATGGCAGTTGACTACGATCAGGTTATTTCTTCAGCAATGTCCGGACAGTCTCCTACCTTCGCAGATGTTCCGCGTTCTGTCATGAACCCGACCGATGCTGAGCAGGCTATGGTGGATCAGGATGCCTTAAAAGAGTATCAGTGGTCCAATGCCGATGTAGAAGGTGCTAAGAAGCTTCTGGACGATGCCGGAATCGTAGACACCGACGGAGACGGAATCCGTGAGTACAACGGAAAGAACCTTTCCTATAAGGCTGAGTGCCCGACAGGATGGTCTGACTGGAATGCAACCCTTGAAATCGTAGCAGCAGCAGGAAAGAATATTGGTATCAACATTGAGACCTACTTCCCGGAAGCAGCAAACTACAGCACGGATTACAGTACCGGAAACTTCGAAATCACCATGCAGTCCGGCCCTGGTACATCGGTTGCCAACCCGTACATGAGATGCCGTTTCTTCATGAGCTCTGATTACAACGATCTTGAGGTTAACTTCAGTGGTAACTTCGGTCATTATCAGAACGACCGTGTAGATGAAATCCTTGCAGCAATTCCTCATGAGACCGATGATGCAAAACTGAAAGATTACTATACAGAACTTTCCAAGATTATGCTGGAAGATTGCCCGTGTGTACCGCTGATGTACAGACCGCAGGTATTCCACGAAGTAAACGAGTCCGTATGGACCAACTATCCGCAGAAAGACGATGGAACCAATGTTCCTCCGATGGACTGCACCGATGGTTATGGCGTAGCAGCACTGTACAATCTGGAACTGATTGACGGCTGATTTGCCAAACAGAAAGAAAGCACACACTGAATTGTAACAGAGGCGGCCGGAGCCGGGGTGCTCCGGCCGCTTTTACAAAATCAGAAGGAGGGTTCCTCTATGAAAGGAATGAAAAAGTATTATACGCAGAAGATCATGTGGTATCTTTTGACGTTAGTCTTTGCAGTGCTGCTGAACTTCATTCTTCCGCGTCTGATGCCGGGCGATCCGGTTTCAACTATTGCGTCCAAATCGGTAGAAGGTATGACCGATGCGACTGCAATTCAGAAAGTATATGAAGACTATGCAGCGAAATTTGGTATTAACAAACCAATGTATGTCCAGTTTTTTACTTGGGTAAAAAATGCACTTCGCGGTGATTTCGGCATTTCTTTCAGCCAGTATCCGCGTACCGTATCCGATATTATTTCCAGTTCGGTTCTGTGGACCATATGTTTACAGCTTCCGGCCATTATTGTTGGATGGATTCTTGGTAACCTGCTTGGTGCAATTGCAGCTTACATGAAAGGTGTTTTCGACAAGGCAATCCTTCCGGCATTCCTGTTTATCAGTAACGTACCTGCCTTTGGTATGGCAACCGTACTTTTATTTGTTTTCTCACTGAAATTACATATTGCACCTGCAGCAGGCGGCTATGCGAGCAGTATGATTCCGCATATGAGCCTTGCTTTTATGAAATCTGTGCTTTCACATTACCAGTTGCCGTTCTGGTCTATCGTAATCATCACGATCGGCGGCCAGGCTATTGGTATGCGTTCAATGTCAATTTATGAATTGAATGCCGACTATGTAAAATACAGTCGTTTCCTTGGAATCAAGGATCATACGATTGTGAAATATGTGTTCCGTAACGCAATGCTTCCGCAGATCACCGGTCTTGCAATGTCCCTTGGTACCATGATAGGCGGTAACCTGGTAGCTGAGATGGTATTCAGTTATCCGGGACTTGGAACAACGATGCTCTCAGCAGTTACCGGCCAGGATTATCCGTTGCTTTCTGCCTGTACGTTAATCATTACTATCATGGTTCTGCTGGCCAACCTGCTTGTTGAACTTCTGTATGCAGTCATTGACCCACGTGTCAAAGCATCCCAGCAGGATTAGAAAGGAGAATACGCTATGAAAAATACAATCAAACAGATTTTTCATTCAGGAAAATTCGTGACAGGATTTGTAATCTTCTTGGCAATTCTCCTGACTATTATCATCTATCCGCTTGTTGTGGCAAAAGATCCGCTGGCAATGATCGGAAACGGAAACTTTTTCAAACCGGGTACCTATCTTTCGATTCAGGACACCGTAAATTCCGGCAAAACGTATAAGATGAATGTTGATGCAACCGCATCCATCGTTGAAAGCAAACTGACAATGGACAACCGTTCTATGATGGCAGAATGGCTGGAAAAATACGGCGGTGTAGATGCCAGTGAAATCGATGTTACCGATGCAGAAGGTCTGATTGCTCTCTGGGAGGAAAAATATGACCCAAATGCAGAACAGAAAGGCCTTATCGCAGCAAAAAAGAAAAAATATCAGCGTCTTGACAACGAAATCGACGGTATTTTAGAGGATGTTCCAACCATTATTGCCGAGAAAAATGAAGAGACCGGTGAGCTGGAAGAGGTTCAGAGCATCGACAGCAAGCAGTACATCAATGAAAAAGATGTCATTAACCGTCAGAACTTTGTTCTTGGTACAGATAACTTTGGTCGTGATGTTTTGACTGAGCTGATCTCTGCAACAGGTTCATCCCTGAAAATTGGTCTGGTTGCGGGAATCATTGCAACTGTGATCGGACTGTTCCTCGGACTTCTTGCAGGTTACCTTGGAGGTTTTGTGGACAACCTGATTCTGTTCTTTACCAACTTGTTCACCGTTATCCCATCCTTCGTTCTCCTGATCCTCATCTCCTACAGCGTAGGTGAGTCTCAGAGGGGAATCATGATGGTGGCACTCCTGATCGGAATTACCGCATGGCCGTGGACAACACGTTCTGTACGTTCCCAGGTTATTTCTCTTCGAAACCGTGACCATGTAAACCTTTCCAAACTGTCCGGCCACAGCATGCTGCGGATTGTCCTTACCGACATCCTTCCGTACGTTGCATCCTACGTTGTTATGGCCTTCATTCTCCAGATTTCCTCCGGAATTCTGGCAGAGGCACAGCTTTCTATGATCGGACTTGGACCGGCAACCACAAAGACTGCAACACTTGGTCTTATGATGCAATGGGCAACCCAGTACAATGCACACTTAAACGGTGCATGGTGGGCATATTTCCCGGTTATTCTTGTAATCGCACTTATTTCATTCTCTCTTAACCTGATGAACACCGGTCTTGACCAGGTATTCAACCCGCAGTTAAGAGACTAAGGAGGCAGCTATGGGAAAAGTAATGCTGGAAGTAAACAATCTGAAAACGAAATATGTAACTCGTTTTCATGAAGATGTATACGCCGTAGACGGAGTCTCCCTGAAGATTGAGGAGGGAAAATCCCTCGGTGTAGCAGGTGAGTCCGGCTGTGGTAAATCGACGCTGGCACTGTCCCTGATGGGCTATTATTTCGCACCGCTTCACTACATCAGCGGCGATATTATCGTAGATGGAAGAAAAATTTCCGGAATGAAACCAGACGATGTCCGGAAAAATATTCTGGGCAATGAGATCGCCTACATTCCGCAGGCAGCAATGAATGCTCTGAACCCGACACAGAAAATCATCCGATTTGTAGAAGACGTTATTCATGCGCATGATCCGAAAATGCCGAGAAAGGATATTTATGATCTGGCAAAAGAACGTTTTCAGATCTTAGGCCTGCCGGAGGAGGTACTGCAAAAGCATGCGGTTGAGCTTTCCGGAGGTATGAAACAGAGAACCGTTATCGCAATTTCGACCATTCTTTCTCCGAAGGTACTGATCGCCGATGAGCCATCGTCCGCGCTGGATGTAACTTCCCAGAAAATGGTTATTAAAATGATGCGTGATCTGATGGAAAAAGGATTTATCAAATCCATGATCTTCATCACACACGAGCTGCCGCTTCTTTACAACGTAACCGATGATATTATGGTTATGTATGCTGGACAGATTGTAGAAAAAGGTACCGCAAAAGAAATGGTATTCGATCCGCTGCATCCATATTCCAAAGGTCTGATGGGATCGATCATCGTTCCGGAGGAAGGTGTAAGAGAACAGAAGCTGACTGCAATTCCGGGAACTCCGCCAAACCTGAAGCATCCGCCGGAGGGCTGCCGTTTCGCAGACCGCTGTCCTTATGCACAGCCAACCTGCCGCGGTATGAAACCAGAGGTCATCGAACTGCCGAACGGAAGAGAGTACCGCTGCCTGATGTCTGAGAGAAAGGTTCGGGAGGTGTATGCAAATGCGTGATGGTAAAGAATTAAAACCATGCCTCTCCGGAAGAGGCGTAACGAAAGTGTTTGGCTTTGGCGATGCAAAAACGGTCGCTGTAGACCATGTTGATTTCGATTTTCATGAAGGTGAATTTGTTTCTATCGTAGGAGAATCCGGATCCGGAAAAACAACCCTTTCGAAGATGTTGCTCGGGCTGATCAGCGTAACGGAAGGTGAAATTGATTTCCAGGGTAAACCAAGAGACATCTCGAACGGAAAGAAGAAAAAAGAGTACTGGAAGGGAATTCAGGCGATTTTCCAGGATCCGTTTGCTTCCTACAATATGTTTAAACGTGTAGATTCTGTTCTGCTGGATTGCATTAATATGCGCGGTGACAAGAATCTGCCGAAAGAAGAAAAAGAACGTCTGATGACAGAGGCCTGCAGCTTTGTAAACTTAAAATACGCAGAACTGACAAACAAATATCCATTTGAGCTGTCAGGAGGCCAGATGCAGCGACTGATGATTGCACGTATTTTCCTTCTGAAACCAAAGATTCTGCTTGCCGATGAGCCGACGTCTATGATTGATGCCTGCTCACGTGCAACGATCCTGGATATGCTGCTGAAGTTGCGTGATGAGATCAATATGACGATTATCTTCATCACCCACGATATTGGTCTTGCTTACTATGTATCCGATAATGTTTATATTATGGAGCATGGAAAATTTGTGGAATCGGGACCGGCAGAAGAAGTAATTCTTCACCCGACAGCAGCGTATACCAAACGTCTGATCAGCGATGTTCCAAAGATTTATGAACCGTGGGATCTGACAACAGTATAACAATGGTACGAAAGCTGTTTCCCTGGAATCATGCTTTGCGTCATATATGAGTCTTGCGAAAAGAGAGACGGTGCACGGAAAAAAAGTGTACCGTCTTCTCTTTTTGTCAATAATTTTTCTGAAAAAATTGCTTTTTAAAGAAAAAACTGGTAAAATTAGTAAGGTTACAGAACCGAAAAGAAAACTGGGGGATGAAAAATGCGAAACTGGTTTCGCGGACTGAAACTGAACCAAAAATTTACCGTAACAACGTTGATCTTTATTTTTATTCCGCTTTTTGGCATGATGTGCTTTGGGTTTAGGAGTATCAAAAAGAATGCCATAGATCATGGGGTAAATGAAGCAGTAACGGCAATAGATCTTACCTGTGCGGAGGTGAATGCAAAAGCGAATGCCTGCTCAATGGTTGTAGATACGCTGCAGGAGTATGAACCGTTGGAAAAATATCTTCTTCATCTCAGGAGGGGAGAGGAGATCTCGGAGAGCTATTATCAGCAATTTCGAAACAACAGCATCAGCATAATCGATAAAATGCAGGAGGCAATGCCAGATCTGTACCAGATCCATATTTTTGCCATGGCAGATGGTTTTCTGGAGCAGCAGCCGATCCTGTACCAGAAGGAAAAGATGAAAAACTGCGCCTGGTACCGAAGCTATCAGGGCGGAGGACAGTGGTTTTTTGACATACAGGAAAAAAATATTATCTCCGGTACAAAAAAAGAAGGTTCCCATTTGATGACTTATGTACGGGAACTGCGGGATCAAAGCGGAGGAAGGCTTGGCGTGATCGAGGTATCCATGCGTATGGCAGACATATTTCCCGAAATTTATCGATCCGGTGACAGCAGCTGGGCCTGCTTTGTTGATGAAAATTGGAATTTATATGACTGCGGAAAAACAGCGGCAGCCTGCAAATGGCAGTCCTATCGGGGGCTGATTCTGTTCCGGGCAGGAATCCGTGACAGAAAAGAGAGTCAGCAGAGCGCGGTGATTGACCGGAAAAACGTTGCAATTGTGCTTCGGAAAGTCGATAAACTCAATGGAATGTTTGTAACACTGACCAATTTGGATGATGCAACCGGAAACATGATCAAACAGCAGCAGAGAATGCTGCTTGAATTTGCCGGCTTCGGGCTGCTTCTGATTGTGGTGGTCAATCTGATTGTGCGTGGCCTGCTGAAGGAGTTTTATGACGTCCTGTGTGAGATGCGTCAGATTGACAATGGAACAACAAAGATAAAGGTTTGTTACAGCGCAGAAGAGATGCGGGAAATGAGCTATGGTATCAACGGAATGCTGGAGAGAATTCAGAAACAGAACGAGGAAAGCATCAAAAGGGAGGCAGCGCTGAAAGATACGGCAATCCGGGCAATGCAGAACCAGATTAACGCTCATTTTATTTATAATGTTCTGGAATCCATTAAGATGATGGCTGAGATTAATGAAGAGTATACGATTTCCGATGCGGTAACAGCACTTGGTGAAATGCTGCACTACAATATGCGCTGGAATAAATTTCTGGTAACCGTTCAGGATGAGATGAATTATATTCAGAACTATGTGGAACTGATGAATCTGCGGTATGATTTCACAATTACATTATCTGTTCAGATACCGGAAAATTTGTATCGGCAGGATATCCCCAAGATGTCTCTTCAGCCGATTGTGGAAAATGCAATCACACATGGAATTGAGGAGCTGGATGCAGACGCCGTCATTGAAATCAAAGGAATAGAGCATGAAAAGAGCTTTGAGATTGAAATCACAGATTCCGGAACAGGCATGTCAGAAAAGCAGCTTGCAATTCTGAGACGTAAACTAAGGATGCGCCTGAATTCAGATACACAGCCGAAACATGGAATCGGGCTTCGGAATGTACAGGACAGAATCCACATTCAATTTGGAACAGAGTATGGGCTGTCGGTCTATACAAAAGAGCATTGCTATACGAAGGTGAGTATTCATCTTCCCATCACGAGGGGGAAATATTCTCTGATGGATCAAGAGGGTGACGAGAAAGAGGAAGAAAAAGAAAATGAATACACTGCTGGTTGTAGAAGATGAAAAATTAATTCGACAGGGAATCGTGGCGATGATCCGGCGAAGCAGCGTGCCGGTGGAGGAGATTCTGGAGTGTCGAAACGGAGAAGAGGCATTGGAGATTTTGAGAAAACAGAGGGTGGACGTCATGTTCACTGATATCCGTATGCCCAAAATGGATGGTCTGACACTGGTCAACAAAATGGAGGAGTTATCACAGAAACCTGTTGTTATTGTTTTAAGCGGCTATGATGAATTTTCCTATGCGGTTGAAATGATGAAACATGGAGTTCGGGACTATATTTTAAAACCGATCAAGCGGGAGACGATAGAACAGCTTCTGGAAAATCTGGAACGAGAGCTTTCAGAGACCCGGGAAACGGAAGAAGAGGAAGAACGGTGCTTTTTAAATCAGCTCCGTTATCTGATGATGAATGCAGAAATGGCCGAAGAAAAAGAATGGATGGATATGGAAAGCAGGATCCGGCGATACATCGGAAACGACAGCTTCCGGATCCTGCTGACCAGCAAGGCAAATGGGGAACGGTTTTCGAAATGCAGCGGAATTCTGCTGGAAGGCGTAGAAGGAGGAGTTCTGTATCTTCTGCCGGAACCGGAGGCAGAGCGGATCATGAAAGAAAAAGATGAGAGATTTTGTCTCGGAGTGGGAAAAGAACATCGTTCTGTGATGGAAATTCCAGAGGCATACCAAGAAGCACTGCTGGCCCGGGAAATGGCATTTATACAGAAAAATCCTGTGGAAGAATATCAGAAAAAATGTTTTGAGGAAAAGCCGGAGCTGGCACAGTTTCAGGAAAAATTTATTCTGCAGGTGCCAACGGACCGGGCAGATACTGTGCTGCGAAAAATGCGGAACTGGTATTTTGAGGCGGCGCATCAGAGGGTCTCCCCCTATCAGCTTCTGACAGTGACGGAAGCAATCTGCAAAGAACTGGATCTTTTTTACCGCGTGCCGGAAAAACAGGAAAAATGTCCGCGTCCTCTGCAGTACCGTGATGCAGATCTGTTTCTGGATGCGTTTGAAGAATGGATACACGTTTACAGGGAAAGCCTGAAAAGTCAGACGGCCGGAAAAGAAAAAATGGAAGAGGCAATTTCATATATTCGGGAAAATTATGCAAAAGATCTGAATATGGCGATGGTATCTAACCATATTTGCATGAATTATTCGCTGTTTTCAGCAGCGTTTAAAGAACATACCGGTGTGAATTTTGTGAACTATCTGAAGGAGATCCGCATTGCGGAGGCAAAGCGTCTGCTGATTCAAACAGAAGATAAAATTACGGAAATCGCCAAACAGGTTGGATTTGAAAATGATAAGCATTTCATGAAATCATTTAAAACGGCATGCGGCGTATCACCGTCTGAGTTCCGAAAAGATTACAAAATGGTTTCCAACGGAAAGGGAGGACAGGATGAGTAAAGAAAAAGAAATCGGAAAAGAGAAGGGAAGAATCCGCCAGCTGGCGCGGTATTACATTCCATATAAGGGATTGTTTTTTACCGACATGTTTTTTGCAATGCTTGGAGCAGCCATTACACTGGTGATTCCACTGATTGTACGGTATATTACGAGTACGGTTGTGGAAAAGCCGCTGGAGCAGGCAACGGGTGAGATTATCCGCCTCGGTATTCTGATGATTGCTATGGTTCTGGTTGAAATGTACTGTAACTTTTATATTGCCTATTACGGCCATGTGATGGGGGCGCGGATTGAGCATGATATGCGGAACGAGATCTTCGGCCATTATCAGAAGCTTTCGTTTGCTTTTTTCGATAACCAGAAGGTCGGCCATCTGTTGTCGCGCATCACAAGCGATCTGTTCGATATCAGCGAGCTTTTACATCATGGGCCGGAGGATATTGTCATTTCGTTTATCAAACTGATCGGCGCGATGATTATTCTGTTTGTGGTAAATCCGATGCTGGCATGTGTGCCGCTTGTGGTTATTGTGGTGATGCTGCTGTTTGCGTTAGTGATGAACAGCCGCATGAAGAGTGCATTCAAGGAAAACCGCCGTAGAATTGCGGATATCAACAGCCAGATTGAGGACAGCCTTTCGGGGATCCGTGTTGTCAAATCGTTTGGAAATGAAACAGAAGAGATGCGTAAGTTCAATGCGGGAAATGACCGTTTTGTCGATTCGAAGAAGGTCAGCTACCGCTATATGGGAATTTACAATTCGGGAATGGGAGCCTTTTCGACGCTGATTACCGTTATTTCGCTGATTGTCGGCGCATTGCTGATGACAGGTGGTAAGCTTGGGGCGGCGGATCTGGTTACATTTCTTCTGTATATTAACAACTGTACAGATCCGGTGAAAAAGCTGGTGAACTTTACGGAACAGTTCCAGAATGGTTATTCCGGTTATGAACGTTTCCTGGAAATTATGAGCATCGCACCGGACATCCAGGACAAGCAGGATGCGTTGCCACTGAAGAATGTGCAGGGTGAAGTAACCTTTGAAAACGTTTCGTTTCATTATGAGGAGTCGAAGGAAAATGTGTTAAGCAATGTGAATCTGCATGTCCCGGCAGGAGACTATGTAGCGCTGGTGGGAAGCTCTGGCGCCGGAAAGACGACGCTCTGTTCTCTGATTCCGCGTTTTTACGATGTGACAGAAGGAAGGATTCTACTGGATGGAAAGGATATCCGCGATGTGAAATTGAAGGATCTGCGCGATGAAATCGGTATTGTGCAGCAGGATGTGTACCTGTTTGCGGGAACGATCATCGACAACATCCGCTATGGCAGACCGGATGCGACCGACGAGGAGGTCATCCGCGCAGCGAAAGCGGCCAATGCACATGAATTTATCATGGAGCTGGCAGACGGCTACGACACCGATATCGGCCAGCGCGGCGTAAAACTTTCCGGTGGCCAGAAACAACGGCTTTCCATCGCCCGCGTATTCCTCAAAAACCCGCCGATCCTGATTTTCGACGAGGCAACCTCAGCGCTCGACAACGAAAGCGAAAAAGTCGTCCAGAAATCTTTGGAACTTCTGGCGAAAGACAGGACAACCTTCGTGATTGCGCACCGGCTGTCCACAATCCGGAATGCAAAGCGGATTCTGGTGCTGACGGAGAATGGAATTGCGGAGGAAGGCACACATAAGGAACTGCTCGCGAAAGGCGGGATTTATGCGCATTTGTATGAGATGCAGTTTTGATGAAAATTTCATTAGTATGACAGAAAGGCAGCGGAAGAGAAACCGCTGCCTTTTTTGACACTTTCTTATTTTCTTCATACTCTATAAAGAACAGAAAATGAAAGAGGAACATGGTATGGATTCATCCCGTATGAATCGCGGCTGCTGCGGTGCGAACAATATGCAGAACCGCCGCGCCGCTTCAAACAATATGGAACTGAAGATGGAACCAAGGAATTTCCCGCGGAAAATGCAGCATGTAGATCATATGATACCTGCAATGGCGTACGTTCCGATGCAGCGGTTTGAACAGATCTATGATCTTTCCGCTGCATTAAAAAATGGAACCTTATTCCCGGAACTCTGTAAACCATTCTGTGGAAAGGGAGGAGGACAGTGCCTATGATGCCGCAGATGCCATCCCGCGAAAAGCTGCTCGCCTGGATTGATCAGGTCAGCTTTGCTGTTGTTGAAATGAACCTTTACCTCGACACCCACCCGGAGGATGAAGATGCACTTGCCTTTTTCCGGGAAAAAGTGGAGCTTCGAAAAGAAGCACTGAAACAGTACGCCGAACAGTACGACCCGCTCACGATCGATACCGCCAACGACCGCATGAGCCGTTCTTTCGAATGGGTTATGCAGCCATGGCCGTGGGAAGTCAACCGGAAAGGAGGGTGCTGACGGATGTGGAATTATGAAAAACGCCTCGAGTATCCTGTAAACATTACGACACCAAACCCCAAAATCGCCCAAATTATCATGAGTCAGTATGGTGGACCGGATGGAGAGATGGGCGCATCCATGCGGTATCTCTCTCAGCGTTTCACAGCACCGAACCGAATTGTAGCGGGGGTGTTGAATGATGTTGGTACCGAGGAATTAGCTCATCTCGAAATGGTATCCACGATCGTTCATCAACTTACCTGTAATCTTTCGCTGGAAGAAATTCAGAATTCCGGTTTTGCTAATTACTATGTAGACCACACAGCCGGAATCTGGCCACAGGCGGCCGGCGGAGTCCCGTTTAATTCCTGCGAATTTCAGTCGAAAGGCGATCCGTTAACAGATCTGTTCGAAGATCTCGCTGCAGAACAGAAAGCCCGGTCAACGTACGACAACATCCTTCGCTTGGTAAAAGATCCGGAGGTAGCTGATCCGATTCGTTTCCTGCGGGCGCGTGAAGTTGTGCATTTCCAACGTTTTGGTGAAGCACTGCGTTCTGTACAGGACGAATTGAATTCGAAGAACTTTTATGCGTTTAATCCGTCGTTTGATGCAAAGACTTTCTGTGCGGCACCGCAGCCAGGGGCAGGTCAGGGGAATTGCTGCACAAGATAGTAAATTAAAAATCAAAGAACAGCACACCACTGGAAAATCCCATCTGAAAAACAGGTGGGATTTTTTGGGTTTACAGTAAGAAAATCTTATCCAGTCGTAAATCATTATCCCATCATAATATAGAAAAAAGACTTTCAAAAACAGAACAGTCAGAAAGGATGTTCCATGGAAGCAATGAATTATGTAAAGCCCGAACTCATCGTCGTTGCGTTCGTGCTGTATTTTTTCGGTGTTGCTTTGCGGCAGGCGCAGGCGGTGAAGAATAAGTACATTCCGCTGATCTTAGGCGGCATCAGCATGGTGCTGTGTGCGGTTTGGGTGATGGCGACGAGTGAGATTGAGACGGCGAAGGAAGGGGCGATGGCGGTTTTTACGGCGGTCACGCAGGGGATTCTGGTGGCGGGGCTGAGCAATTATGTGAATCAGATTATCAAGCAGATCCATAAGCCGGAGTGAACGGCGCTTCAAAAAATCTGTGTTATGCCGGGCAGTCTGAACCATCAGAAAGGGGAGAATATGAGAATTGATCGGTCGTATCTTGGAAATCAGAATACGTATGCGGAAAACAATCCCAAATGTATCGTAGTCCACAACACCGACAACTTCGCAGCAGGTGCCGATGCGCGGGCACATGCGAGAGCACAGCATGACGGGAATTTCCAGAACATTTCCGCACACTATTACGTCGATGACGGTGACACAGCCTACCAGGCGGCACCGCACAGCCGGGGGTGCTGGCATGTCGGCATTAATTACGGCGGAAAAAATCTGTTTCAGCAGTACGGCAACAAGAACAGCATCGGTGTGGAGATGTGTGTGCAGGCCGGGTATAATTATGAAAAAGCATTTGAAAATACTGCGGCACTGGTGCGGGAGATCATGCGGGAGACGGGGATTCCGCTGGAAAGAGTCTATCGTCATTATGACATCTGCAGCAAATACTGTCCGAGCCAGATCATGAACCGCGGTGACTGGGACCGCATGAAGCGGATGATCGGAAGCGGTGCAGGGAGCACAGGAACGGGAACAGCAGGCAGCGGAACAGGAAAAACGTATGCGCCCGGGATCTATCAGGTGCAGACAGCGGCCCTCAACATCCGTCAGGCACCGGATGCGGACAGCAGGATTGCCGGAACGATCCGGGATCAGGGAAGCTACACGGTGACGGAAACCAGAACACAAGCTGGGGACGGCTTCTCTCAGGGGCAGGCTGGGTCAACTGCCATACAGCGTATTGCCGTTATGCCGGTCCCGCAAAAGAAAAATCGGCAGAGACAGCAAAGTCATCCGGAAATACAGTCGCAGAGGACGGAATCTGGGGCGAAAATCTGACGCGCCGTCTGCAGGAACTTTTCGGCACACCGCAGGATGGAAAAATCAGCAATCAGCTGGCCGTCAACCGGAAATTCTGTGATGGCATCACAGCCGCCGAGTGGGACAGTACGCCAAAAGGCGGATCGGCCCTTGTAAAAGAAATGCAGAAATGGGCATCGGCCGGCATGGACGGCTATATCGGTCCGCAGACAATCCTCGCCTGGCAGAAAAAACTCGGCACGCCGATCGACGGCACAGTAAGCGGCCCATCCGCCATGGTAAAAAAACTGCAGAAGTGGTGCAACCAGAAATAGAAAAAAGAATACTCAAAGACCCGGTTTTGTGTTATACTGGAAGATAGTTTAAAATGAACAGAAAGAAAAAGAGCTTCAAAAAAGACTCGAAGTGTCAAATGTAAAATACAAAAGAGAAAAAATAAAGGTAATTTTTGCATACAGATTCATCGGGGGGAATTGCGGCTGACAGGAGAGAACAACAGCAGATGAGAAAAAAGGCAGTAAAAAATGCAGGAATGATACGAATTTATCTGAATATGGCATGGAAACTTTTGCAGAAAAACCTGCTTAGCATCGTGATATTTGAGACGGTCTACCGCCTGTTTTCCAGCCAGCTGGTTTCAAGACTCGCCAATGCGGCGATCAACTTTTCCTTAAAACAGCTGGGAACGAGTTATATGACATCGGAAAACTTCAACAAGATCATGCTGCATCCGCTGACCCTTCTGCTGATTTTTGGAATTCTGCTTGCTTTCTTTTTCTGTATGCTGTTTGAAATCTATGCTGTCATGGCGGCTCTGGAGGCCTCCTGGAAACGAAAACGGATTTCCGTTCCTGTCATGATGCTTGCCGGCGGAAGAGGAGCTGCACAGTTTGTGCGTGCCCGCCCGTGGACCTGGTTTTTCTACATGGCAGCGAGCTTCCCGTACCTTTGGCTGCACAGCAGCTACAGCGCCATCCGCAGTATGAAACTGCTTCAGGTTTCCCTGACGAAGATTTTCAATGCCTTCCCGGCATACTGGATCCCGGTGGTGCTGACGATTCTGCTTGTCGCGTTCTCGTTTGTGTTTTCCTACACCATCCCGTTCCGGTGCATGATGACGGAAAAAGAGAAAAATACCCATCTGCGGGTGCGCCAGACACTGGAAAAACGCGTGCTGCGTGAGCTTGGCATCAACGTCTTTTTCCAGGTGATGATTTTTCTGATTACGTGGGTTTTGTATCTGATTTTCGGAACGGCTGTCGTTGCCTATGCAAAGCTGGTGAAAACGCCGTCTACCGTTGTCAGTACCGTCATCGTCTACGGTGACTGGGTCAAATCGACGATGAGCCTGATCGGCGGAGCGTTCGGCCTTGTCGGAAGCATTACGTATCTGTATCTGATTTTTATCCGTTCCTCCCGAAAGGGCTACCAGAAGAGCCGGACAACGAAAAAGCCGAGCTCGAAGCTGGTACGCACCTTCTGCGGTCCGGTAACGGCGGTGGTTCTCACGATCGCCATGCTGGCGGGAGAAACGGTTTATCTTGTATATGCCATGCGCGCAACACGTGCAGAGGCAACGGCTTCCTCCCAGTATATTTCGGTGTCAGCGCACCGGGGCGGAGCCAGAAAAGCACCGGAAAATACGATGAGCGCGATCAAATATGCAGTGGACAGCATGTCGGATTACGCGGAGATCGATGTACAGGAGACGAGTGATGGTGAGATTGTCCTTATGCACGACACAAATCTGAAGCGGACAACCGGTCTGAATGCCAGCATCTGGACCCTGACCTACGATGAAATCAGCCAGCTCGATGCCGGTGTACGATTCAACAAAAAATTCCGTGGCGAGCAGATTCCGAAGCTGGAAGAAGTCATCGCGTACGCGAAAGGAAAAATCAACCTGAATATCGAAGTAAAATACAACGGCCACAACCAGAATATTGTCAAAAAAGTGGTGAAAATCATCGAGGACAATGATTTTGTGGATCAGTGTGTGCTGACTTCCATGAACTACAATTTCCTCAGGCAGGCAAAGAAAATCAATCCGGATATCAAGACCGGGTATACGATGAAAATGTCGTACGGAGGCCTGGAGGATATGGACGCGGCGGACTTCTTTTCTGTAAAATATACGTACATCACAGAAAGCTTTGTAGAGCATGCGCACAGTCTTGGTAAAGAAGTCTGTGCCTGGACGCTGAATTATCAGGGAGATATGCAGCGGATGGTCAACTGCGGCGTGGACAACATTATCACGGACGATCCGGAGCTGGTGCGTAAGGTTATCCTCGGAACGACCGACCGAAATCCGGGCTTTGTCAGCCTGCTTGGCTATGCACTGAAATAGATGGAGTAAAACAATGGAGGTGGAAACTTCATGGCAGAGAAAGTAAACATGCCATCCCAGAAGAAAGAAAAGAAGAAAAAGAGGAAGAAAAAACTTCCTTCGGATTTTTATGATTATAACCTGCTGGCCTGCACTATTTTGCTGGTCAGCTTCGGACTGATTATGCTGTACAGCGCGAGCGCCTACGAGGCGGCCAGTACATTCAAGGGAAATGATATGTATTATTTCACGCATCAGGCGGAGCTTTCTGCTATTGTTCTGGTGGGGATTGTGATATTGTCGAAGTTTGTAGATTATCATAGTGTATGGTTCCAGCGGATTGCAGCACTGGTATACTGGGGAAGTCTCCTTCTGATGGCGGCGGTAAGGTTTACGCCGCTTGGTTATGAAGCCTACGGGGCGAGAAGATGGCTCCGGATCGGCGGTGTCAGTCTTCAGCCTGCGGAGATTGGAAAGCTGGGGCTGATTCTGTACTTGCCATACATTATCCTGAAGATGGGAAAAAATATGCGTACCATCCGCGCAAAAGCGATTGTCCTCGGACTTGGCGTGCTGCAGGCGCTGGCTGCGTGGATTCTGACGGACAACCTGAGTACCGCCATTATTCTGGGACTCATCGCCTGCGTCATTTTGTTTCTGGCGGACCCGGAGGTAAAATTTTATGCGCGTGTGATTCCGGGCGCGGCGGTAATTGGCGTTTTTGCGATTATCATTTTAAAAAATAATCTGCAGATCTTTGAAAGAATAGGCGGTGACTTCCGGTCGAACCGTATCTATGAATGGCTTTCCGGAGGCAGCTATCAGATTCTGCAGGGACTTTATGCGATTGGCTCCGGTGGATTTCTCGGAAAAGGACTTGGCAACAGTACGCAGAAGATTACAACAATTCCGGAAGCACAGAACGATATGATCTTCTCGATCATCTGCGAGGAGCTTGGAATATTTGGCGCGCTTCTTGTATTGCTGCTGTTTGGCTACCTGCTGTACCGTCTGTTTGTGGTTGCACAGAATGCGCCGGACGCGTATGGAATGCTGATGGTGAGCGGCGTTTTTGCACATATTTCCATTCAGGTTATTCTGAACCTGTGCGTCGTTCTGAAACTGATGCCGGCAACGGGAATTACCCTTCCATTTATCAGTTACGGAGGAACATCGGTGCTCTTTATCCTGACGGAAATCGGCATTGCCCTGTGCGTCTCCCGCTTTATTGTGTTCCAGGATGGAAAGAGCGGAGAAGGAGAGGCGCAGGCGGAAGAACAGTAAAAGTAGAAAAATCTATTGACAAATGCCGGAATAACAGATACACTTTTTTCGAAAGAAATACTGGCTGCCGGGTAGAGGCAGGAAGGAGCAGAATAATGTTAGAAAAGATAAAAGAAATTTTAGTAGAACAGCTCAACTGTGATGCAGACAGCATCAACGAAGATACCTCTTTTAAAGATGACCTGGGTGCAGATTCCCTGGATCTCTACGAGATGGTTATGGCATTAGAAGACGAGTACGGAATTGAAATCGACACCGACGAACTGACAGACCTTTCTACCGTCGGCGACTTTATGGAATATATGAAACAGCACGGCGTAGAGGTCTGAAAAAGAGCATTGCCGCTGGCAAAAGTGGAAGGATGGTGCAGCTCGGAAGAAACGCCGGGCTGTTTTCCATTCTAAATAAATGGTGGAAGGGAACAGACAAAAGGATTGTTCCAGAAAAACCAGAAATCAGGAGAAAAGAAAAATGAGCAATGTAAAAACAAGATTTGCACCGAGCCCGACAGGCCGGATGCATGTAGGAAACCTGCGTACTGCCCTGTATGCGTATCTGATCGCAAAACACGATGACGGAACCTTTATGCTCCGTATCGAGGATACCGACCAGGAGCGTTTCCAGGAAGGCGCACTTGATATCATCTACCGTACCTTAAAAGAGACCGGCCTGGTACACGACGAGGGACCGGACAAAGACGGCGGCTGCGGCCCGTACGTACAGAGCGAGCGTAATGCAGCAGGTCTGTACCTGAAATACGCAAAACAGCTGGTAGAGCAGGGTGACGCTTATTACTGCTTCTGTGACGCAGAGCGCCTGAGCCAGTGCAAGCGTAATGTAGGCGGAAAAGAAATCTCAATCTACGACAAACACTGCCTTGGTCTTTCCAAAGAGGAAGTAGAGGCCAATCTGGCAGCCGGCAAACCGTACGTCATCCGTTTCAATATGCCGACCGAAGGAACCACAACCTTCCACGATGAGATCTACGGAGACATCACCGTAAACAACGAGGAGCTGGAAGACCTGATCCTGATCAAATCCGACGGATATCCGACCTACAACTTCGCAAACGTCATCGACGACCATCTGATGGGTGTAACCCACGTTGTCCGCGGTAATGAGTATCTGTCCTCATCCCCGAAATACAACCGTATTTACGAGGCATTCGGCTGGGAAGTTCCGGTTTACGTACACTGTCCGCTGATCACCAACGAGGAGCATCAGAAGCTGTCCAAACGCTGCGGCCATTCTTCTTATGAAGACCTGATCGATCAGGGTTTCTTAAAAGATGCCATTGTCAACTTCGTAGCCCTTCTTGGATGGAGCCCGGAAGGAAACCGCGAGATCTATTCTCTCGAGGAGCTGGTAAAAATCTTCGATTACCACCACATCAGCAAATCTCCGGCCGTTTTCGATATGACAAAACTCCGCTGGATGAACGGCGAGTACATGAAGGCAATGGACGACGAGAAGTTCTATGAGATGGCGCTTCCGTATATCCAGAAGACAATCCACCGTCCGCTCGATTTTAAGAAAATTGCAGCCATGGTAAAAACAAGAATCGAAGTATTCCCGGATATTGCAGACCTCATCGACTTCTTCGAGGAAGTTCCGGAGTACGACGCTTCGATGTACACTCACAAAAAGATGAAGACAAACGAGGAGACCTCCCTTGCACTTCTTCAGGAAGTAAAACCGCTGCTGGCAGCGCAGGAAGATTTCAGCAATGATGCTCTCTTTGAGATGCTCAGCGCATTCGGAAAAGAAAAAGGATACAAGACCGGTTATATTATGTGGCCGATCCGTACCGCTCTTTCCGGAAAACAGATGACACCGGCCGGCGCAACGGAAATCCTTGAGGTTCTGGGAAAAGAGGAGTCTCTTGCCCGCATCAACAAAGCGATTGAGAAATTATCCAAATGATATATAATGATTCACAGAAAAAAGCGGTGATGCATACCACCGGCCCCATGATGGTCCTTGCCGGACCGGGGTCGGGGAAAACCGCAGTGATTACGGGGCGGACCTGCCAGCTTGTAACGAGCGGCATTTCCGCCTCTCGTATTCTTGTCGTAACATTTACGCGTGCGGCGGCAAAAGAGATGAAGGAGCGGTATTTAAAGGCGATGGGAAAGACGAGTACCCAGGTCACCTTTGGAACGTTCCACGGGATATTCTACGCGATTCTGCGCCATACGTACCGCATGTCCGGCAACAATATTTTAAGCGAGGAAGAGAAAAAGCGGCTGATGCGCGAGCTGGTCAACCACTATGCCAGAGACCTGGAGGAAGAGGATCTCGAGGAAAATCTGGCGCGCGAAATCAGCACTGTGAAGAACAATCAGATCCCGCTGGAACATTACTATTCCGCCTGTATGCCGCAGGAAAAGTTCCGCGAAATCTATGAGGCGTATGAGAAATGGCGGAAGGAGAACAAAAAACTCGATTTCGACGATCTGATGGTGCAGTGCAAACGTCTCTTTCTGGAGCGGCCGGAGGTCCTCCGCGCCTGGCAGCAGAAATTTCAGTATATCCTGATTGACGAGTTTCAGGACATCAGCCCCGTGCAGTATGAGATTGTGCGGATGCTGGCGCTGCCGGAAAATAACCTCTTTATTGTCGGGGATGACGATCAGTCGATTTATCAGTTCCGCGGGGCCAAGCCGGAGATCATGCTGAATTTTCCGAAAGATTACCCGGGCGCGGCGCAGGTAGTGCTCGATAAAAATTACCGTAGTACGGAATTTATCGTGAAGCGGTCCCAATGCCTGATCCACCACAACAAAAAGCGGTATGAAAAGGCGATTTCCACCGACAACGAGAAAGGCGCTCCGGTTGCAATCCGGAGATATAAGAACCCGCGCGAGGAGATGCGTGCCGTTGCCGAGGAGCTGCGGGAGGCGGAGAAAAACGGCTGTCCGTATGAAGAGATGGCGCTTTTGTTCCGCACGAATCTTGGCTGCCGGACAGCAGTAGAGGAACTGATGGAAGCACAGATCCCGTTCCAGATGCGGGATACCCTGCCGGATCTCTATGACCACTGGATTGCGAAAGATCTGCTGACGTATCTGAATCTTGCGATGGGAAGCCGGAAGCGCGGCGAGTTTTTAAAGATTGCCAACCGCCCGAACCGTTATCTGTCGCGGGATGCCTTTGAGGAGGCGACTGTTTCGTTCGATGCACTTCTGGAATATTACGAAGAAAAAGACTGGATGTGCCAGCGGATCCGCAAACTGGAGCAGGATATCACGACACTGACGCATTTATCGCCGTTCGGCGCGGTCAATTACATCCGCTATGCGATCGGCTATGAACAGTATGTGAAGGAATATGCTGCATACCGCCATCTGAAAGAGGATGATCTGATTTCCGTTTTGGACGAGCTGCAGGAGGCGGCAAAGAGCCAGAAAAGCATCGAGGGCTGGTTTGCACATATTGAGGAATACCAGCAGAAGATGAAGGAAAAACAGAAGCAGCGCGCAGAGAGTGCGGAAGGAGTTATGGTTTCCACCCTGCACAGCGTCAAGGGACTCGAGTACGACAAGGTCTATCTTCTTGACGTCAACGAGGGCGTAATGCCGTATCAGAAAGCAGTCCTTGCGGAGGCGATCGAGGAGGAGCGGCGGATGTTCTACGTCGGAATGACGCGCGCCCGGAAAGAGCTGACGCTCTGTTATGTGGAGGAACGGTTTGAAAAGAAAGTCGAGCCGTCCCGGTTCCTGGACGAGGTGATCCAGTAAATTTGTACTGTTGTGAAAGATGTTGAAAATAAATTTACTAATTGATAAAATTTTAACAAATAATACATTGACAAAGTTTTAACAATGAAGTATAGTAATGCATGTAAGCGGGAACAATAAGATGACCGCAAAGCGAGGAGGAAAAACATTATGAAAATTTTATTTTACGATACCCAGAACTACGACAGAGAATCTTTCGACCGAACCAAAGAGCAGTTTCCAGAAATTGAAGTGGAATATTTAAAAACCGGCCTTGCTGCAAGAACCGCTTCCCTGGCAAAGGGCTACGATGCCGTGTGCGCCTTCGTAAACTCCGATGTCGGAACAAAAACCGTAGAAGCACTGCATGAGGCAGGCGTCAAGCTGATCCTGATGCGCTGCGCAGGCTTCAACAACGTAGATTTAAAGACAGCTGCAAAATACGGCATTGATGTACGCCGTGTACCGGGTTACTCCCCGGAGGCTGTAGCTGAGCATGCGATGACACTGGCCATGACGGTAAACCGCCACATGCACAAAGCATATACGAAAGTAAGAGAAAACGACTTCAGCCTGGGCGGACTGATGGGATTTAACTTCTATCAGAAGACCGCCGGAATCGTCGGAACCGGAAAAATCGGTGCGGCTATGGCAAGAATCTGCCGCGGTTTCGGCATGAAAGTCATTGCTTACGATGTATACCAGAATGAATCCTTAAAAGATTTTGTTACGTACGTAACTCTTGATGAACTGCTGGCGCAGAGTGATCTGATCTCCCTGCACTGCCCGCTGATGGACAGCACATACCACATGATCAACCGCGAGAGCATCAAAAAGATGAAAGACGGCGTGATCCTGGTCAATACGTCCCGCGGAGGTCTGGTAAAGACAGACGACCTGATCGAGGGAATCCGTGCAAGAAAATTCTTCGGCGTCGGCCTTGACGTATACGAGGAGGAAACCCCGAACGTATTCGAGGACCGTTCCGATGAGATTCTGGAGCACTCCACCACAGCACGTCTCCTGTCCTTCCCGAACGTTATGATCACTTCACATCAGGGATTCTTCACCGAGGAAGCACTGCGTGCGATTGCAGAGACCACACTGCAGAATGCGCTGGATTTCGAGGCAGGAAAAGAGACCCCGAACATTGTCCGTGCATAATGGAAATCCACTAGAAAACAGTTATCTTATAAGAGAACAAGAGACAACCCATTTTCGGCGGGTTGTCTCTTTTAAATTATGAGAAAATAGTGTATGATGGTAGATAGCAGAAAAAACGGCCAGAGAAAAACACTGGCCGGATACAAAAGGAGAGCAGGATTTTATGGACTGTAAAGAAGCAGAAAAATTAATACAGCCATACGTGCAGGGAAATATGCCGGAGAAAGAGATGGAACCGTTTATTTCCCATATCCGGAAATGCCATACATGCCACGAGGAACTGGAGACATATTTTATTGTGAACCGTGCGATGGCATATTTCGAGGATGACGCGCCCGATTCCTACAATCTGACAGGACTTCTGGAACGCGATCTGGAGAAAAAAGAGGAAGAAGCGAGACACCGCCGGTACAAAGATACGTTTTTCCGGGTGCTGATGCTGATTCTCGTTCTGTTTCTGGTGCTCCTGGCTCTGCACTATTTTGAAGTGATAGAATTACCCTGGCTGAAAGGATTATTATGAGTGATAAAATCGTATTACTGGACGGACACAGTATTCTGAACCGGGCTTTTTACGGCGTACCGGATCTGTCCAATGCAGAAGGACTGCACACGAACGCCGTATATGGATTCCTGAATATTCTGTTTAAAATTCTCGATGAGGAGCAGCCGCAGTATCTTGCCGTGGCGTTTGACCTCCATGCACCGACATTCCGCCACAAAATGTATGACCAGTACAAGGGAACGAGAAAGCCGATGCCGCAGGAATTGCGCGAACAGGTCCCGGTGATCCAGGAAGTGCTCGCAGCAATGGACATTGAGATTGTCACAAAAGAGGGCTATGAGGCGGATGATATCTTAGGAACGCTCGGCCGCAAATGCGAGGCGGAAGGGATGGAAGTTACGATCGTATCCGGAGACCGCGACCTGCTGCAGCTTGCAACGGACCACATTCTGATCCGGATTCCAAAGACCGTAAAGCGTGTGACGACGATTGAAAATTACCACACGGCAGAGGTGCTGGAAAAATACAGTCTTCTCCCGAAACAGATCATCGATCTGAAAGCGCTGATGGGCGATACCGCAGACAATATCCCGGGTCTGCCGGGTGTCGGCGAGAAAACCGCGACGAAAATCCTGCTGCAGTACGGGACACTGGAAAATGCGCATGCACATTTCGAGGAGATCAAACCGAACAAGGCAAAAGAGGCGATGCGTGATCATTATGATCTGGCGGAATTAAGCAAAAAACTTGCAACGATTGATACCGATGCGCCGGTGGAGCTCGACCGTGAAAAAGCGGCACTCTCGAATTTTTATACACCAAAAGCGTATGAGATGTTCAAACGTCTGGAGTTTAAAAACCTGCTGGGCCGCTTCGAGGAGACGAGTGCAGAACCAGAGGATGCCGTCTTTCTGCGCACCGTAACGGATTTTTCCGAGGCGGAAGAACTCTTTGGAACCATCGCGAAGGAGGAGAAGGCAGGAGCCGCTCTTCTGACAGAAGAAACCCCGAAGGACGGACCGATGGCAGATCGGAGCCGTTCACTTGTCGGTATGGCAGTTGCGTATGGAAGCGGAGAGCCGGATGTTGTTTACTTCCCAGCAGAAGGTTTCCTGACCGGAGATTATTTAAAAGAAAAATTGACTGAGCTGCAGAAGCAGATTCCGGTTTTCTGCGTCATGGACGGAAAAGAATTTCTGAAGGATATGCCGGACGCCGATGAAGCCCATCTGTTTGATGCCGGAATTGCCGCGTATTTATTAAATCCATTGAAATCACAGTATTCGTACGATGATATCGTAAAAGAGTACGTACACCGCTATGTGCCGGCAGTGGAAGAGATCTTCGGCGGAAGCAAGATTCCGGCCGCAGGAAAGATGACGCCGGAACAGCAGGAGTCGTATGCAGGTCATCAGGCGTATGCTGTATTTGCCGCACAGGAAAACATGGAAAAGCTTCTGAAGGAGCAGGGCATGTGGGATCTGTACCGGAATGTGGAGATTCCGCTGGTGTTTACGCTCCGTCAGATGGAAACGGATGGAATCGCCGCAGAAAAAGAAGCACTTTCCGTTTACGGAGCTGAGCTGGCGGAGCGGATCGGAGAGCTGGAGGCACAGATCTACAAAGAGGCCGGCGAGGAGTTCAACATCAATTCCCCGAAGCAGCTCGGCGTGATTCTGTTTGAAAAGCTGCAGCTTCCGGGCGGCAAAAAGACCAAGACGGGTTATTCCACCGCCGCCGATGTGCTCGAAAAGCTCGCACCGGATCACAAACTCGTTGCCGATATTCTGGAGTACCGCCAGCTTGCCAAACTGAAATCGACGTACGCCGACGGTCTGCAGGCCGTGATCGGGAAAGATGGAAGAATCCATTCGACATTTAACCAGACCATCACCGCGACCGGCCGCATCAGCAGTACCGATCCGAATCTGCAGAACATTCCGGTGCGGATGGAGCTTGGCCGTCTGATCCGGAAAGCCTTCGTGCCAAAGCCTGGCTGTGTCTTTCTGGATGCCGACTATTCCCAGATTGAGCTCCGCGTGCTGGCCCATATGTCGGGCGATGAAAACCTGATTGAGGCGTACCGCGAGGCGGAGGATATCCACCGCATGACGGCATCGAAAGTGTTCCATGTGCCGCTTGAAGAGGTAACACCGCTGCAGAGAAGAAATGCGAAGGCGGTCAACTTCGGTATCGTATACGGTATCAGTTCGTTCGGTCTGGGCCAGGATCTCGGCATCAGCCGGAAAGAGGCAGAGGCCTATATCCAGCAGTATTTTGAGACGTATCCGGGTATCCATGAGTTTTTGAACCGTTGCGTAGAGGATGCCAAAGAGAAAGGCTATTCCGTGACGATGTTCGGACGCAGACGGCCGATGCCGGAGCTGAAATCGAGCAACTTTATGCAGCGGTCATTCGGCGAGCGTGTTGCGATGAATGCGCCGATCCAGGGAACGGCGGCGGATATTATTAAAATAGCGATGATCCGCGTGGCGAAACGGCTGAAAGAGGAGCAGTTAAAGACCAGACTTCTTCTTCAGGTACACGATGAGCTGCTGCTGGAAGTGCCGGAAGACGAGCTCGAAAAGGCAGAACAGATCCTGGAAGAGGAGATGACCGGGGCAGCACATCTGGCTGTCAAACTCGAGATAGATATGCACACAGGAAACAACTGGTACGAGGCGAAATAGCGCACTCATACCAGGAGTGAAAGGATACAAAAGAATGAAAGTTTTTGGAATTACAGGCGGCGTGGGCGCCGGAAAAAGCGAAGTGCTCACGTACCTTGGACAGAATTATGATGCAACGGTGATCCAGGCGGACGAGGCAGGTTACCTTGTGATGCTGCCGGGCGGCGAATGCTATGGAGAGATTGTGAAGCTGTTCGGCAGACAGATCACCACAGAGACCGGCGAACTTGACCGGAAACGGATTGCTGAGATCGTTTTTCAGGACGAAGAAAAGTTAAAAGCCCTGAATGCGATCGTTCATCCGGCGGTAAAACGGTATATCAAAAAAGCCATTGCAGCCGCGGAAAAAGCAGGGACGGAATACGTCTTTGTGGAGGCCGCACTCTTAATCGAAGAAAAATATGATGAAATTTGTGATGAACTGTGGTATATTTATGCAGATGAAGAAGTCCGGAAGGAGCGATTGATCGAAGGACGCGGCTATTCCGAGAAGAAAGTACGCGAAATCATGGCAAATCAGCTCTCCGAGGATGAATTCAGCAGCCACTGCGATTTTGAGATCGACAACAGCGGCGATTTTGAGGAAACAAAAAAACAGTTAGACCATAGGATGAAAAAATATGAAACTTTGTAGTATTGCAAGTGGTTCGAGCGGAAACTGCATTTTCGCGGGAAGCGAGACCACAAGCCTTCTGATCGATGCGGGCATCAGCGGAAAGCGCGTGGAGGCGGGGCTGGCTGTTCTCGACCGCAGCGCGAAGGAGCTGGACGGCATTCTCGTGACACATGAGCATTCCGATCATATCCAGGGTCTTGGCGTGCTGGCGCGCCGGTATGGTATTCCGATTTACGCAACGGATGGAACAATTCAGGCGATGCAGCAGACGAAGAGCCTTGGAAAGTTTCCGGAGGGGATTTTTCACACGATTCACGCGGATGACACGTTTACACTGGGAGACATCGCCGTACATCCGTTTACGATCTCCCACGATGCGGCAGAGCCGGTCGGCTACCGCATGGAATCCGGCGGGAAATCGATTGCGATTGCGACGGATCTTGGCGTTTACAGCGATTACACGGTTCAGAATCTGACCGGGCTGGATGCCGTTTTGCTAGAGGCAAATCACGACGAGAACATGCTTGCGGTCGGACCGTACCCGTATCCGTTAAAACAGCGGATCGCCGGGGCGAAAGGCCATTTATCGAACCTGGCGGCAGGCCATCTCCTCTGCGAGATTCTGCACGACAATCTGCAGGAAGTGCTGCTCGGCCATCTGAGCAAGGAAAATAATTATGAGGCACTGGCCTTTGAAACCGTGGCCTGCGAGGTCACAACGGGTGATAATCCGTATCACTCGGGTGATTTTCATCTCGCTGTCGCTAAAAGAAGCGAAGTATCACCGTTAATTGAGGTTTAAATATACATTTTTAGAGCTACATACCATGTTTTTCGCAAGGCCGCCATTACCGGTTTTTCCGGGGCTTTGACATAAAACCAGAAAAAGGAGAATGGAAACATGAAGAAGACAATTATCACTGTCGTAGGCAAGGACACCGTGGGCATTATCGCAAAGGTATGTAATTATCTGGCAGAGAACCAGGTAAACATCGAAGACATTTCTCAGACGATTGTGCAGGGATATTTCAACATGATGATGGTAACGGACGTCTCCAAGAGCGAGAAATCCAACGCAGAGCTTGCAAAAGATCTGGAGGAGCTTGGAAGTTCCATCGGCGTTGTCATCCGCTGCCAGCATGAAGATATTTTCAATATGATGCACCGTATCTAAAGCGAAGGAGAAAAACGACATGATAAATCTGTTTGAAGTAAAGGAAACGAACGAGATGATCGAAAAAGAGAATCTGGACGTTCGTACCATTACCCTTGGAATCAGTCTTATGGACTGTATCGACTCCAATCTTGACAAGCTGAACCGCAAAATCTACGACAAAATCACGACGACTGCCAGAAATCTGGTTTCCGTAGGTGAGGAGATCGAGGGCGAGTTCGGTATTCCGATTGTAAACAAGAGAATTTCCGTTACCCCGATTGCCTTAGTCGGCGCAGCAGCCTGCAGAACGCCGGAGGATTTCGTGACGATTGCACAGACTCTGGACCGTGCGGCAAAAGAAGTCGGCGTCAATTTCCTCGGCGGCTATTCCGCTCTGGTAAGCAAAGGTATGACGACAGCAGATGAGCTTCTGATCCGTTCTATCCCGAAGGCACTGGCTGTGACGGATTTTGTCTGCAGCTCCATCAACCTTGGCTCCACTAAAACCGGTATCAACATGGATGCTGTCAAACTGATGGGTGAGATCATCAAGAAGACGGCGGAGGCAAGCAAAGAGAACAACTGCCTTGGATGCGCAAAACTCGTTGTTTTCTGCAATGCACCGGACGACAACCCGTTCATGGCAGGCGCTTTCCACGGCGTAACCGAGGCGGATGCCATCATCAATGTCGGCGTTTCCGGCCCTGGTGTTGTCAAACATGCTCTGGAAAAAGTACGCGGCGAGAACTTTGAGGTACTCTGCGAGACGATCAAGAAGACGGCGTTTAAGGTAACGCGTGTCGGACAGCTCGTTGCACAGGAGGCTTCGAAACGGCTGAACATTCCGTTTGGTATCATTGACCTTTCCCTGGCACCGACTCCGGCGATCGGAGATTCCGTTGCGGATATCCTTGAGGAGATCGGCCTCGAGCACGCAGGTGCACCGGGAACGACAGCGGCGCTGGCGCTTCTGAACGATCAGGTGAAAAAGGGCGGTGTTATGGCATCTTCCTATGTCGGCGGTCTCTCCGGCGCATTCATCCCGGTTTCTGAGGATCAGGGTATGATCAACGCAGTCAACGACGGCGCACTGACCATTGAAAAACTCGAGGCAATGACCTGTGTCTGCTCCGTAGGTCTTGATATGATCGCCATCCCGGGAGACACGAAAGCATCGACCATCTCCGGAATCATCGCAGATGAGCTTGCCATCGGTATGGTCAACCAGAAAACAACGGCAGTCCGCCTGATTCCGGTCATCGGAAAAGGCGTAGGCGAGACCGTAGAATTCGGCGGCCTCCTCGGCTATGCACCGATCATGCCGGTCAACAACTTCTCATGCGAGGCATTCGTCAATCGCACCGGAAGAATCCCGGCTCCGATTCATTCGTTTAAAAACTAAAAAGACAGCTGAAAAGCCGGCAGTGATCCTGAATGGAAAGGATCACTGCCGGCTTTTTTACCATCTGCGCAAATAAAAATAGTAATTTTAAGGAATGTATAGTATGATATATTACATACTGATAATTTTACTTGCAACCCATAAAAAGTGTAAGAAAAAATGAATTATTACGGGGAACTTCAGCGGTAGCAGCCGTTGTTCTAGCAATACCTCTGCGGATGTGGATGTGAAGGCCGCCATAGAAAACACAAAGTATTATTTGAACAAAAACGGCAAAATGCAGACTGGCTGGCAGAAGATCGGTGGAAAATGGTATTACATGGATAAGAACGGAGCGCTGCAGGAATCTAAATGGATCAGCGGAATTTATTATGTAAAAGTCGATGGGCAGTCCGTTCGTCTGATGAAAGACCGGAAAGCTTTCCTTCCTCCCGGTAAATCGCACGGATCTGGTTCATGATGAGGTACAAAACAGACTGTTTCCTCAGATCTTTCGGTATGACCTCCAGTGCCTCATGGAACTTGCGCCTGTAATGTACCCAGCACCCTGCGATCTTCAGATCTCCAAAATATGATGTTCCTCAACTTCGACTTTTCAGGCACAAAGCGGTAACATCTGGATATGGCATCTGGAAGCTGTTTTCATTCTTTTTGCCGATCTGTTTTTTCTTTTTGGCTGCTCTTATTGGACAGCGCGATCTGTTCCATCATCAGCTGCATCTTATCATTGCGGGTCTGTGTCTGTTTTGTCAGTTCCTCCATCTGATCCTGAAGACAGAGAAACAGAAGAAAATATATCTGCCGAAAGTCCATTTCCGTTTTTGATACACATCACTGGAACTTCGGGCACAGTTGCTGTTCTTTTTTTGCCTTTTAACGCTAAAAGGTAATGTTTTTCTTGTGTGCAGTAAAGTGTTAGAGTATAATAAAACCAGTTTTTTGCATAAGTTTAGGCGGAGAATCCTGCCGTAGCAGGATCCTTTCTTACGGTGTTATTTCACAGACGTAACCATAATAGTTTTACTGCAGGGGGGGGATAGAAAATGAAAACAAAAGAGATTCAGGAACTCTATCAAATAAAATTACATAGTATGGACACGATCCTGCATCAGATATCGCTTATGGATCAGGTGGAAAATGAGCAGGAGCTGTCAGAAATCATTCACTCTTTGTTGCAGGCGATTGGAAACTATACAGGGGCAGACCGGGTATATGTTTTTGACTGGGAAACCGATCAGAAGGACAGTCTGAGCAATACATTTGAATGGTGTGCCGATGGAGTGGCACCAGAGATAGATAACCTTCAGGCAATCCCGGTCAGTTCGATGCCGAACTGGGTGAAACGATTTGAAAACAAGGAAGTAATCGTGATTCATGATCTGGAAGCGACAAAAAATTCTGAACCGGAAGAATATGAATTGTTAAAAACACAGGAAATATGTTCCTTGATTGCGGTGCCGATTTATGCCAATCATCAGATGAATGGATTTATCGGGGTAGATAATCCTGATTTGAGGCAGAATGAGATTTCCATTACACTGCTGTCTGATGTTGGCGGACATCTTGGATGTGTGAGGAAAAATCTGAAAAGTACGGTACTGTTGAAAAAGGCTCTTGATGAGGCAACAAAGAGGTCAGAGATTATTGCCGCAATTGCTACGTTGTATGTAACAATCGTACAAGCCAATGTTAAAGAGCGGACATATGAGCTTTTGAAAGGCCATGACCTTGTGCAAAAAATCCTTGGACAAAAGGGGAAAATTGATGATGTTATGGAAAGGCTTCCAACAGCATTTGCCGCCCAGGAAGGGAGAGAAAAATACCGGGAGTTTCTTGACTTTGATACATTGACAGAGAGACTTCGTAATACGAATTCTGTTTCGATTGAATTTATGGGAGTAAACGGAGAATGGCGGCTGGCCAGATTTATTGTAAAGAGCAGAGATGCACATGGAAACGCTGTGGATGTGCTTTATGTCGTACGAGATATTACGGAAGAAAAATCACGGGAACTCATGTATCAGAAACAGCTTAAGGAAAGCATGGAAGATGCTCATCGCGCGAATCTTTCAAAAACAGCCTTTCTCCGGCGTATGAGCCACGATATCCGTACACCGCTAAACGGAATTGTGGGGATGATCCATATCGCTGAAAAATATAACAATGATGTGGTCAAGTTAAGGGAATGCAGGAAGAAGGTACTTCAGTCCGCCGATTATCTGCAAAATCTGATCAACAATGTCCTGGATATCAGCAAACTGGAATCCGGTTCCCTTGTGTTGGAACATAAATCCTTTGATCTGGCAGAACTGTTAAGGAATAATCTGACAGTTGTTGCAATGAGTGCTTATGAGAATGGTGTAAGATTTGAAGGCGGCGTGGAAGCAAGCACAATCCGCCACAGATATTTGATTGGAAGTCCGGTACATCTGAGCAGGGTTTTAATGAATCTTTCTTCCAATGCGATTAAATACAATCATTTTCATGGAACAGTGAATGTTCATTGCGAAGAATTATCGGATGATGGGAATATGGCTGTTTTTCAGTTTGTATGTTCAGATACCGGTCTTGGTATGAGTGAAGAATTTCAAAAACATGCGTTTGATGCTTTTGCGCAGGAAGGCAAACAGTCAACTACAACATTCAGTGGCTCCGGTCTGGGACTTTCGATTGTCAAAGATATTGTTGAACGGATGGGTGGAACGATAGAACTGGAAAGCGAAGAAAATGTAGGAAGCACGTTTACGGTTACGGTTCCATTTGAGATAGATTATTTGGTTGAAAATAATGATTCACAGAAGGACAGCTACTCACAGGATATGGATCTGTCAGGAAAACGGGTGCTTCTTGTTGAAGATAATGTCATTAATATGGAGATAGCCCATGCAATCCTGGGGGAGGAGCATCTGAACATTACAGAAGCGAAAAACGGAAAAGAGGCACTTGAAATATTTCAGAATTCCAGGTTGGATGAGTATGATGTCATCATCATGGATGTGATGATGCCGGTCATGGATGGGCTGGAAGCAACAAAAGCAATTCGTATGCTGGAACGTGAAGATGCCAAAAAGATTCCAATCATTGCCATGACGGCAAATGCTTTTGAGGAAGATCGGAAAGCATGTCTGGAGGCCGGGATGAATGAACATATTGGAAAGCCGATTGATATTCCGCGATTAAAAAGAGCGATCACAAAACTGCTGACAAAAAAGGGGTAGTAAAAGCAAAAACATAATCATTCATTGAAATTAAGAAAAACTATAGTAATTTTATTAGGACTTTTGATATTTAGCAGTCACCCTGGCAGGGTGCAAAAACACAGATAACACGAAAGAAGAAACAGAAAAGCCTGTTATTACCCTCGGCAGCGACAGCTATCCACCATACAATTATCTGAATGAGGATGGTGTACCGACAGGAATTGATGTAGAACTGGCTACGGAAGCATTCAAAAGAATGGGATAACAGGTGAAGGTTGTCCAGATCAACTGGGAGGAGAAAAAAGAACTGGTGGAGAGCGGCGAGATTGATTGTATCATGGGCTGTTTTTTCTATGGAAGGACGTCTTGACGATTACCGCTGTCCAGTCCACAACCAAACCGGAAAGCATCTTTCTGAACCGGACGGATGAGAGGATCCCAAAGCTGGGAAATCTGATCATCCTGGGACACCGGGAGCTGATCTATACGTTTCTGGGAAAAGGATATGTAGATGCGGTTGCTGCACACGAGGAATCTATCGTTCAGTATAAGAAGGATTATGATGCAAGCTTCCGTATCCTGGAAGAGCCTCTGATGATCACCGGAATAGGCGTTGCTTTTGCAAAAGAGGATGACAGGGGAATCTGTGAGCAGATGGGCCAGACACAGGAAGAGATGCGTCTGGATGGCACATCCCTGAAAATCATTGAAAAATACCTGGATGATCCCCAGAAGTATCTGGAGGTGGAGAAAAACGGATCCAGCTGCTCGGCGGTCTGATAGGAATCTGTGTAGCTGTAGTCTCTCTGTTTTATTTCTTCCACGCAGAAAAAGCAGAAGCAGAGAAAAGAATGGTGGAGATTGTAAACTATGTGAAAGTGCAGTGTTCCACTACACCCATTATAATGAATCTTCGGAATCCAAAAGTCTCCTCCGTGCCATTGAAAGTGCCAGACAAATGAGTACAAATATTAAAATGGAAACAGAAAACGGCGGGCAGCTAAGAGAGGATTTCCTGAAAGAAAAAAGGTGCCGACGTGACAAAAACATGGGATGGTCAGGAAGCTGTTGAACTGTTCAGAAATAGTGAACTTGGTGAATTTGATGTCATTCTTATGGACATTATGATGCCGGTCATGAATGGTTATGAAGCTACAAAGATGATTAGGTCTCTGGACAGAGAGGATGCAAAGAAAATACCGATCATTGCAATGACAGCAAATGCGTTCACGGAGGACAGAATAAGGGCAAAAGAAGCAGGGATGAATGAACATGTTGCTAAGCCTGTTGATGTGGAATTACTGATGAAAGTAATTTATAGCGGGAGTGCTATGAAGCATTAATAGTACATGAGAAAACAAGGAGGAATTCAGTTGTTGGAGAAAGCGGTTCAGGCTGCAATATATGAAAAAGCTCTTAAAAATCATTATATAGAAATCCTGTACATTGATTTTGAAGATACTCATGCGTTATGCATCTGGCAATATAGATGATCTTAATCGGATAAAACAGCAGATGACGATGGAAGCAATCACACAGGGAACAGCAGAACACATCATGCATCATGTTATGATCAATTTTATACTGAATGGTGAGATGCGTTTCATGCAGTTTGACTTTACAAGAGAAAGTGCAGATACAAAAAATGTTTTCCTGTTTGTGGAGGACTATACAGTTCCACAGCAGCAGATGATGCTGCTGCTGGAAAAAAGCTGGTTCTATAACAGAACCAGCTTTTTTGTGTATTCATGGACGAACGGTGTCCCTGTTTTGTGAGAACGGACAGTCTCGTAAAAAAGAGAGGCCTGTATATCGCTCTCAAAGGCGGCAAGTGCATCGCCGGTAAGAAGCCGCGGGGCGTCGGCTGCCTTGGCAATGAGCGGCAGAGAAGAACGTCTTCTAATCTCTTTTAACAATGCACCGGCACTTTTTCGGAAACCGAGAACACGGTTATAGCCGGCCGGGTACAATGTTTTCTGGTTCAGAAGCAGATGCATCAGGGCACGGCTGATGCGGGTGTAGGTCATCTCTTTTGTTTTGAGCTGCAGGGCGAACTCCGAGAATGAGGAGCATGCGTGGCGCTGGCGGAGGATGCGATTGGCAAGATCCGGCGAAAGATCAAGATAAGAGGAAAGGGATTCCTTCGTTTCTGTGAGGAGCCGCGCGGCGAGGAGCAGGCTGAAATCATCGCTGGAAAGCAGGCCGTGTGCGGTGACGGCGTCCTGGAAAGCGGGATAGACTGCTTCCGGCATGCAGGAGGCGAGCGCGGACAGTTCCGGATCCTTATGCGGATTGGAAAAAAGAAGATTCCGCATTGCTGTAGCAGAAGGGAGTGCCTGTGTGAAAAGCGCTCCTTCGTGGTAGCCGCTGCCCTCCCGGCGGATCGTTACCGGCCGAATGCGGCTTTGTGACAGCAGAAGTGCCTGGACATATTCAATGCCTAAAATATTGTTTGGTTCTTTTAAAAAGGTATCAAGTTCTTCTTTTGAAAGCGAAGAGAAGGAAGCGCTGTCAGAAAAATAAGCGGAAAGTGCCTGTGCGCGCGCCGTCGGGAAGGAAAGTCCGTTCCGAAGCAGACCGGAGAGCAGCTCACGGTATTCCTCCGGCTCGTGGAGCAGAACATCAGCGAGTTCCAGAAACGGCGCCGTGTCTCCATATTCACTGCCAAAGCAGAGAAAATCGACACAGCCAAGCGCAGTAAGAAGCGATACCGCCCCGCGTGCGAAATGCTGTGCACTGCCGAGTGCAAAGTGACACGGAAGCTGTAAGATAAGGTCCGCGCCGCCAAGAAGCGCCAGCTCCGCACGGTCGTGTTGGTCAAGAATCGCAGGTGCGCCGCGCTGGACGAAATCGCCGCTCATAATCACGACAAGATAGTCCGCCCCGGTCAGCTCCCTGGCTTTTGCCAGCTGATAAGCATGGCCGTTATGAAAAGGATTATATTCTGCAATGACTGCGGTAATGGTCATAAAACGTACCTTCTTTCGAAAAAAATAGCACGATTCCAAACAGAGAGGAACCGCGGATCACATAGCCCTATCGTAACAAAAACAGAAAAGGAATGCAAGAATTCCTCCGTTTTGGATTTTTTGTCCAGTTGTTTTGAATTTTATACTTGCGAAAGGGCAAAAAGCGTACTACAATGAGAATATCGAGTAAATTTATCGAAAGGAGTCAAAAGATCATGGGATTTATTGACACAATTAAAGCAAGAGCAAAAGCAGACAAAAAAACAATTGTACTGCCAGAGTCAGAAGACAGAAGAACATATGAGGCTGCTGCACAGATCCTGAAAGAGGACCTTGCAAATCTGATCATCATCGGAAGCGAAGAGGCAGTAAAGAAAGGCAGCGAGGGACTGGATGTCTCCAAAGCTACTATTGTAGATCCAGAGAAAAACGAGAAAACACAGGCTTATGTAGATAAGCTGGTAGAGCTTCGTGCAAAGAAAGGCATGACTCCGGAGAAAGCAAGAGAGACCATCCTGAATGACTATACATATTATGGCGTTATGATGGTTAAAATGGGAGATGCAGACGGACTTGTTTCCGGTGCCTGCCATTCTACCGCAAACACCTTACGTCCATGCCTGCAGATCTTAAAGACCAAACCAGGCACAAAACTCGTATCCGCATTCTTCCTGATGGTAGTTCCGGACTGCGAGTACGGCGATGACGGTGTATTCGTATTCGGTGACTGTGGTCTGAACCAGAACCCGAATCCGGAAGAGCTGGCTGCAATCGCAGAGTCTTCCGCAGAGTCCTACCGCATGCTGACCGGAAACGAGCCAAGAGTTGCTATGCTTTCCCACTCCTCCAAAGGAAGTGCAAAACATGCTGATGTAGACAAAGTTGTTGAGGCTACCAGAATTGCAAAAGAAGCAAACCCGGATCTCGCACTCGACGGCGAGCTGCAGCTTGATGCCGCTATCGTTCCAAGCGTAGGTGCATCCAAAGCTCCGGACAGCAAAGTAGCAGGAAAAGCAAACGTTCTGATCTTCCCGGATCTGGATGCCGGAAACATCGGATACAAACTGGTACAGAGACTGGCAAAAGCAGAAGCATACGGCCCGATGACGCAGGGTATCGCAGCTCCAGTCAACGATCTGTCCCGTGGATGCTCCGCAGAGGATATCGTTGGTGTTGTAGCAATCACTGCTGTACAGTGCCAGGCACAGTAAGCACGAAACAAAACCAATTACAAGCGGTTTTCTGGCCGGCTGCGGAGAACAGGCCGGCCAGAAGTTTTAATAAGAATTTTAAAATAGGAGAATTTAGAAATGAACGTATTAGTAGTAAACTGCGGAAGTTCCTCTCTGAAATTCCAGCTGATCAATTACGATAACCGTGACGTCCTGGCAAAAGGACTCTGTGAGAGAATCGGTATCGACGGACGCCTCGTTTATGAGCCAAAGAACGGCGAAAAAGAGGTAACAGAAGCAGCAATGCCGACACACGTAGAGGCAATCCAGATGGTTCTGGACGCTCTGGTAAACGAGAAGAGCGGCGTTATCAAGAGCCTGGAAGAAGTAGATGCCATCGGACACCGCGTTCTGCACGGCGGAATGAAGATCACAAACTCTGTTATCATCGATGACGAAGTAATCAAAGTTATCGAGGAGTGCGCTGACCTCGGTCCTCTGCACAATCCGGCAAACCTGATGGGAATCAATGCCTGCATGAAACTGATGCCGGGCGTTCCGAATGTAGCAGTATTTGATACCGCATTCCATCAGACCATGCCTCCGAAAGCATATATGTACGGTATTCCGAAAGAGTACTATGAGAAATACGCAATCCGTAAATACGGATTCCACGGAACTTCTCATAAATTCGTATCCAAGAGAACCGCAGAGTTCCTTGGCAAAGACTACAACGATCTGAAGATCATCGTATGCCATATGGGAAATGGTGCTTCCCTTTCCGCTGTAAAGAACGGCAAATGTGTAGATACCTCCATGGGCCTTACCCCGCTTGAAGGTGTGATCATGGGAACCCGTTCCGGAGATATCGATCCGGCTTTTGTTGAGTATCTGTGCAACAAAGAGAACCTGACCGTATCCGAGGTTCTGAACATTCTGAACAAGAAATCCGGTATGCTCGGCATGACCGGCATCTCCAGCGATTACCGTGATGTATCTGCAGCAGCAGAGGCAGGCAATCAGGATGCCATCAACTGTCTGGAAGCATACGCTTACTGCATTATCAAATACATCGGTTCCTACATCGCAGCTATGGGCGGCGTAGATGTGATCACCTTCACCGCAGGCCTTGGAGAGAACGCTATTCCGCTTCGTGAGACCATCTGCAAAGCATTTGAGTTCATGGGTCTGGAATTCGATTCTGAGGCAAATAACTGCCGCGGCGTTGAGAAGATCATCACCAAAGAAGGCTCCAAGATTACAGCATGCGTGATCCCGACCAACGAGGAAATCGCAATCTGCGAGGAGACTGTAGAGTTAGTAAAAGGAAAATAAAAAATAATTCAAAAAGCAGTTGACAATTCTTACCTTCCCGGGTATAATTGGTAAAGTGTGATTAGGAGAACAATATGAAAATCAGTCTGACCAAGTTATTTGCGCAGGACGGAAAGTCCGAAAAGTATGAAATTCCGCTTACATCCGAAACTTTTTCGATCGGCGGGCAGGACTATCGGGTAATCGAAAAACATCCTGTTATCCTTGGCCTTACGCATGAAGGCAATCGTGTGATCACGATCACCGGCAGCGCAGACCTTACAATGGAGATTCCATGTGCAAGATGCCTGACACCGGTAGCGACTCTATTCCAGCTCGAGTTCGATCTGCAGATTGATCTGAATCTGTCAGAGGAAGAACGCGAGGAAAAAGAAGAGGACTCTTCGTTTGTGGAGGGAGACGAGCTCGATGTGGAAGAACTGGTTCGTAATGAGCTCATAGTCCAATGGCCGATTCGAGTGCTGTGTAAAGATGACTGTAAAGGAATCTGCAGCCGTTGTGGTGCGAATCTGAATATTCAGACCTGTGATTGTGATACCACAGGGCTAGACCCCCGAATGGCTGCAATCAAAGATATATTCAGCAAATTTAAGGAGGTGTAACTATGTCCATTTGTCCTAAGAATAAATCTTCCAAAGCAAGACGCGATAAGAGAAGAGCAAACTGGAAAATGTCTGCTCCGAACCTTGTAAAATGCAGCAAATGTGGTGCTCTTATGATGCCACACAGAGTTTGCAAAGCTTGTGGTTCTTACAACAAAAAAGAAGTCGTTGCAATGGACTAATATTCATAAATCGGAATCAGTTCCGATGTGCAATGCAGCAAAAGGCTCCCGTCACCGGGGGCTTTTTTGTTGTCTCTGCGGGTTGTCTGGAAGCGTCATATAAAAGATTTGACGTGGTGTGTCGTGATGTGCTATAATGGTCTCGGTGAGAATTGAAACAATATTGCAACATTTTCGTAACAATTATAAAAAAGGAGTGCAAAGCATATGAAGAATAGACGAATCATATTTCTGGCAGCATGCATGTGCAGTGTAGTATTCCTCTCAGGATGTTCCACAGACAGTCTGATGGATAAAATGATGGGAACTGAGACGACGGTTTCGTCTTCGGCCAGCGTAGATATTTCAAAAGAGGACAGCGATGCTGTTCATGTAGATGCCAATCTGGAAAAGCCGGTTTTTTCGGTAAATCCGGTGGAGAGCCTGCAGATTCCCGTTGGAAATACATCTGGAAAGCTGACTTGTGAGGCAGGAATAACGGGAGAAGGCACAGTAACATATCAGTGGTATAAGAACAACGTAAATTCCAACGGCGGAGGAACGCCGATTGAAGGCGCAACAGAAGTGACATACCAGGTCGATACTTCGGCGGAGGGCAAAGATTACTATTACGTTGTGGCAACAAACACGGTTGGAAATACCGTTTCCATGGCGACGAGTACGGTAACAGAAGTTACGGTAATTCCGGCAGGGAAATGGGTTCAGAATGAAAATGGATGGCAGTATCAGAATAATGATGGAAGCTATGCAACCAATACCTGGCAGAATATCGACGGCTACTGGTACGTGTTTGATGAAAATTCATACATGGTGACAGGATGGTACTGGAGCGGAGAAGAATGGTATTATCTGGCGGACAACGGTCAGATGCAGACCGGCTGGTTCACGCAGGATGGTGAGGAATATTATCTGGATCCGGATACCGGTGTCATGGCACGGAATACAACCATAGACGGTCATGAGATGAATTCGAGCGGAGTCAAGGTTTCTTAAGAAAAATAAGACAAAACAGAGCGGGTGGATTTTGGAAAGATAAATCCACCCGCTTTTTTTGGAATACAGGAGAAAGCGCGGATGGGCATTTGTGCTTGATTTTTGCAAAGGAGTTTAGTATAGTTAATACAGCACTTGTATAAGTGCTTTTAGAGCGTGGTTGAAAACGGTTTTTTGAAAGAAAAAGAGTTTTCAAACGCGCTTTAGAAAAGAGAAAAGAGGAAAAAACATGAGTGACTTAGTCAGAGTTGCAGTGGACGCGATGGGCGGCGATTATGCGCCTGTGGAGCCGGTAAAAGGCGCCGTTGAGGCCGTAAACGCAGATGAACGCGTCAAAGTCCAGCTGGTCGGCCAGGTGGATGTCATCGAAAAAGAACTGCAGAAATATACGTACCCGAAGGAGCGGGTTGAGATCGTTCCGGCAACCGAGATCATTGAGACGGGAGAGCCGCCGGTCAATGCGATCCGCCACAAAAAAGATTCTTCGATCGTTGTCGGCATGAAGAAAGTGCGCTACGGAGAGGCAGACGCGTTTGTTTCATCAGGAAGCACCGGAGCAGTCCTGGTCGGCGGACAGACGATCGTAGGACGCATCAAGGGCGTAGAGCGTCCGCCGCTGGCTCCGCTGATCCCGACGAAAGACGGTGTATCCCTTCTGATCGACTGCGGTGCGAATGTTGATGCAAGACCGTCCCATCTGGTGCAGTTTGCCATGATGGGTTCCATCTATATGGAACACGTTGTCGGCATTAAAAATCCGCGTGTGGGAATCGTGAATATCGGTGTGGAAGAAGAAAAAGGAAACGCGCTCGTCAAAGAGACGTATCCGCTTCTGAAAGAAAACCCGTATATCAACTTTGTCGGCAGTATCGAAGCAAGAGAAATTCCAAACGGAGCCGCAGACGTTGTTGTCTGTGAGGCGTTTGTCGGAAACGTTATCTTAAAGCTGTATGAGGGCGTCGGCGCGACACTGATTTCCAAGGTAAAACAGGGCATGATGACATCTCTGCGCAGTAAAATCGGAGCCCTTCTTGTGAAACCGGCGCTGAAAGAGACACTGAAGTCTTTTGATGCCAGTGAGTACGGCGGAGCACCGCTGCTTGGCTTAAAAGGACTCGTTGTAAAAACGCACGGAAGCTCAAAAGCCAACGAATTTAAAAATTCCATTCTCCAGTGCATTTCATTCAGCGAGGAGAAGATTCCGCAGAAAGTGCAGGAGCATCTGGCAGACTATAAGAGCAGCAGGGAGGCAGCGAAAGATGGAGTTTGAAAAATTACAGGAGATCATTGCGGATGTATTAAACGTAGATCCGAATGAAGTAACCATGGAGACAACCTTTGCAGATGATCTGGGAGCGGATTCCCTGGATGTATTTCAGATTGTGATGGGAATTGAAGAAGAATTTGATATCCAGATCGAAGCAGAAGAAGCAGAGCACATCGTATCGGTTGAGGATGCGGTGGAAGCGATCAAAAAGAAACTGGCAGAATAATAGAAAATGGCGAAGGGGCTGTTTGCTACAGGACAGCCCCTTTGTTACCGTCCGCAGAACACCTGCAAACGGTAACTATGAGGAAGGACAGGCTTAAAACAGGTTATGAATAATATTGATAAACTCGTGGATTTGGAAAAGAAGATCCAGTATAAATTTCAGGATTTCGGACTGCTGGAGATGGCGATGCGCCATTCTTCCTACGCAAATGAGCACCATATGGAGCGCCTGGAGTGCAACGAGCGTCTGGAGTTCTTAGGAGATGCCGTGCTGGAAGTTGTATCCAGCGAATTTTTATACAAGACATTCCCGCGTCTCCCGGAGGGCGAGATGACGAAAAAACGCGCCAGCCTCGTCTGTGAACCGGCACTGGCATTCTGTGCCCGTGAGATTGACCTTGGCAGCTTTCTGCTCCTTGGAAAGGGCGAGGAGGCAACCGGCGGCCGTCACCGCGATTCCATCGTTTCGGATGCTATGGAGGCAACGATCGGTGCGATTTTCCTGGACGGCGGCTTTGAACCGGCAAAAACGTTCGTTCTGAACTATATCTTAAACGATATCGAACACAAACAGCTTTTCTACGACAGCAAAACGATTCTGCAGGAGCTGATCCAGGGTGAGACGGATGAAGAGATTGTTTACACCATCTTAAAAGAAGAGGGACCGGATCACGACAAGAGCTTCTGGGCACAGGTCAGCGTCGGAAAGAAAGCGCTCGGTACCGGAAAGGGCAGAACGAAAAAAGCGGCAGAACAGGCAGCGGCATACGATGCAATTCTTGCCAGAAAAAAAGCGTAGGTGAATTATGTATCTCAAATCCATTGAAATGCAGGGATTTAAGTCGTTTGCCAACAAAACCATTCTGCAGTTCCACGACGGTATTACCGGCGTTGTAGGGCCGAACGGCAGTGGAAAGAGCAATGTTGGCGATGCGGTGCGCTGGGTGCTCGGCGAACAGAGCGCCAAGCAGCTCCGCGGCGGAAATATGCAGGATGTTATTTTCTCCGGAACCGAGACGAGAAAGCCGCTCGGCTACGCGTCGGTTGCAATTACACTTGACAATTCCGACCACAAGCTGAATGTCGATTTCGAGGAAGTCACGGTGACGAGACGGCTCTACCGCTCCGGTGAGAGCGAGTATCTGATGAACGGTGCATCGTGCCGGTTAAAGGACATCAACGAGCTGTTCTACGATACCGGTATCGGAAAAGAAGGCTATTCCATCATCGGACAGGGTCAGATTGATAAGATCTTAAGCGGTAAGCCGGAAGAGCGCCGGGAGCTGTTTGACGAGGCGGCAGGAATTGTCAAATTCAAGAGAAGGAAGGCCGTGACCGAAAAGAAGCTGGCGGAAGAGCAGCAGAATCTGGTGCGCGTCAACGACATTCTCTCGGAACTGACAAGGCAGTTAGAGCCGCTGGAACGCCAGTCTGAGACGGCAAAGATTTATTTAAAGAAGAAAGAGGAATTAAAGCTCCTCGATATCAATATGTTTCTGCTCGAGATGGAGCGCATCCGGAACGATCTCGCGAAAGTAGAAGACCGGTACCGGATTACAGAAGAGCAGTTAAAGAGCACGAAAGAGGCTTTTGAGCATACGAAACAGGAGTATGAAAAGCTGGAACAGGAGCAGGAAAAACTGGACCAGACGATTCTTTCTGCGCGCGATCAGGCGGGGGAGAATGCACTGAAACGTCAGCAGCTCGAAAACCAGATCGAGGTGTTGAACGAGCAGATTCATGCATCGGAGAGGAACAGCGACACATTAAGAGAACGTCTGGAGGCGATCCGCGCGGAGAGCCGCACAAAGACGGCAGAAAAAAATACATATCAGGCAGAAAAGGACGGGCTTCATGAAGCACTTCTTGCGTCAGAGACGGAAAAGAGTGAGAAAGAGGCCGCTCTCTCGGAATGCCAGGAGCAGATCCAGGCAGTCGAGCTGCAGAGTGAACAGGATAAGAGCGAAGTCATCGGCCTTCTGAACCAGCGGGGTTCCACGAAGGGAAAAATGCAGCGCTACGATGCGATGCTCGAGCAGATCGGCATCCGAAAGGCAGAATTAAGCCAGAGGGTGCTGCATTTAAAGACGAGCGAGTCCGAACAGAACGGGCAGATGGAAGAACTGCAGAACGCGTTTGAAGCGCTCGAAGAGACGGTAAGCAGCCTGAAACAGCAGTACCAGGAGGCAGATCAGAAGATTACCGCGCTGACGGCGGATCTCTCGAACCAGACGAAAGAGATGGAAGCCGGCCAGACCAATTACCACAGAGAAGCGTCAAGGCTCGAATCCTTAAAGAACATCACCGAGCGGTACGACGGCTATGGAAACAGTATTCGGAAGGTCATGGAGCAGAAAGACCGGAATCCCGGCATCCACGGCGTTGTGGCGGAGCTTCTGCAGGCGGAGAAAAAGTACGAGACGGCGATCGAGACCGCACTTGGCGGCAGCATTCAGAATATTGTCACCGACAATGAGGCGACGGCGAAATACCTGATTGAATACCTGAAACGGGGCCATTTCGGCCGTGCGACGTTCCTTCCGCTCACCAGTATGCGCGGGAAAAAAACGCAGGTGAATGAGGATGCGGCAAGAGAAACCGGTGTGCTCGGTGTGGCAAATGCACTTGTTTCGTACGACCCGGTGTATGAGGGCCTTGTGGCACAGCTGCTTGGAAGAACGCTGGTGGTCGACACGATCGACCATGCCATTGTGATTCAGCGGAAATACCGTCAGACGCTCCGCATGGTAACCCTCGAGGGCGAGCTCTTGAGCCCGGGCGGTTCCATGACAGGAGGTTCGTTCCGGAACAACAGCAACCTGCTCGGAAGACGGCGTGAGATTGAGGAACTCGAAAAGAGCGTACAGGGTCTTGCGAAGGAACTGCGGGAAATCCAGCAGGAACTTGAAGAGAAGAAAAATAAGCGGAATGAAATCCGTGATCTCCGCACCGAGCTGAATGAAAAACTGCAGCGGCAGTACATCAAGCAGAATACGGTGCGCCTGAATCTGGAAAAAGCGCGCGAGAAAAAGACGGAAATCCGTCTGGATTTTGAAGCGCTTCAGAAGGAGAGTCTCGAGATTGAAAATCAGATCGCCGAGATTGAGCGGAACCGGAAAGTCATCGGTCAGGAAATGCAGGAATCGGTGGAGCGGGAAAGCACGCTGCAGGAGAATATCCAGAAGGCACAGGAGGCGCTTACAGGGCTTCGCCGCCGGGAAGCAGAATATACGAAGGATCTTGAAGAAATCCGGTTAAATTACGCAAATCTGTCCCAGAAGGATGGATTCCTTGCCCAGAACATCCGCCGTCTTGAGGAAGAGACGGGAAAACTGGAAGCGGAAAGCCGCACCATGCTGGAAAAAGCGGCGGAGGAAAAAGACGATGTCAAAAGGAAACAGCAGGACATCGTGGAGATCCAGAAGACGATTGCAGCAGCAGTGCAGGCAAAAGAAGAGGAAGACCGCCGGATTGTGGAACTGCAGGAGAAAAAAGAAGCATTAAGCGCAGATCACAAAGAATTTTTCGAGAAGCGGGATCAGCTCTCCGACCAGATTTCCCTGATGGACAAAGAGTGCTTCCGTCTGAACAGCCAGAAAGAAAAGCTGGAGGAGACAAAAGAGGCACAGACCTCGTATCTCTGGGAAGAGTACGAAGTGACACCGGGCCACGCAAGAGAGTTCCAGATGGAGGAGATTCCGGAGCGTAGTGAATTAAAGCGGCGTGTGCTGGAAGTAAAAGATGCGATCCGGAAGCTTGGCTCTGTCAATGTGAATGCGATTGAGGAGTACAAAGAGATTTCGGAGCGCCACGCCTTTCTCGATGCACAGCACACCGATCTTGTCAAGGCGGCAGAGACACTGCAGGGCATCATTGATGAGCTGGATGCCGGTATGCGCAAGCAGTTCACGGAAAAATTCGAGGAGATCCGGAAAGAGTTTGACCGCGTGTTCCGCCAGCTGTTCGGCGGCGGAAAGGGAACGCTGGAACTCGAGGAGGACACGGATGTACTCGAGGCAGGTATCCGCATCATTTCCCAGCCGCCGGGAAAGAAACTGCAGAATATGATGCAGCTCTCCGGAGGCGAGAAGGCACTGACCGCGATTGCGCTGCTTTTTGCAATCCAGAACTTAAAGCCGTCCCCGTTCTGTTTACTTGACGAGATCGAGGCGGCGCTCGACGATTCCAACGTAACGCGTTTTGCACAGTATCTGCATAAGCTGACAAAAAATACCCAGTTCATCGTCATCACCCACAGGCGCGGTACGATGACGGCGGCAGACCGTCTGTACGGCATCACGATGCAGGAGAAGGGTGTTTCTACCCTTGTTTCTGTCGATTTGATCGAGGGAGAACTGGACAAATAGAAACGAATAAGATACAATACGAAAGAAGTAAGATAGAAAAGATAAAGGGAGGCGAACGGTATGGCGGAGGAGAAAGTAGGCTTTTTCAAACGTCTTGTCAACGGTCTGACGAAGACCCGAGACAGCATTGTAGCTGGAATTGATTCTATTTTCAGCGGCTATTCCAATATTGATGACGATTTTTATGAGGAGATCGAGGAGATTCTCGTCATGGGAGATATCGGCATCAATACAACGACCAAAATTATTGACCACTTAAAAGAACGGGTGGCAGAAGAACACATTACCGATCCGGCAGAGTGCAAACAGCTTCTGATCGAGAGCATCAAAAAACAGATGGATGTAGGCGACACGGCCTATGAATTTGAAAACCGAAAATCGGTGGTGCTGGTGATCGGTGTCAATGGAGTCGGAAAAACGACCTCCGTCGGAAAGCTGGCCGGCCTTCTGAAAGATCAGGGCAAAAAGGTTGTTCTTGCGGCAGCAGATACGTTCCGTGCAGCGGCAGGCGAACAGCTCACCGAGTGGGCGCACCGTGCCGGCGTGGACATCATCGGCGGACAGAATGGAGCAGATCCGGCGTCGATCGTATACGATGCAGTCGCAGCGGCAAAAGCCAGAAATGCGGATGTGCTGATCTGTGATACGGCAGGAAGACTTCACAACAAGAAGAACCTGATGGAAGAGCTCCACAAGATTTACCGGATTCTGGAAAAAGAGTACCCAGAGGCATACCTGGAAACGCTGGTGGTGCTGGACGGTACCACGGGCCAGAATGCGCTGCAGCAGGCAAGACAGTTTGCAGAAGTGGCAAATGTCACCGGTATCATTCTGACGAAGCTGGACGGAACTGCAAAGGGCGGTATCGCCGTTGCCATCCAGTCCGAGCTTGATATTCCGGTCAAATACATCGGCGTGGGCGAGAGCATCCACGATCTACAGAAATTTGATGCAGACCAGTTTGTAAATGCACTGTTCCATACATCCGAAGAGAATGCTTAAAAAAGACAACAAGGAGAAAAGACTATGGCAGAAGAAATGCTGACACTCCCGAAATTTGAGGAAGCGTCTGAAATCGTAAAAAAAGTAACACAGGAGACCAAACTGGTTTACAGCAAATATTTCAGCGAGCAGACGGGAAATAAAGTCTACTTAAAACCGGAAAATATGCAGCTGACCGGCGCCTATAAGCTGCGCGGTGCCTATTACAAAATCAGCACCTTAAGTGAAGAGGAGCGCGCAAAAGGACTGATCACCGCATCTGCAGGAAACCATGCACAGGGCGTTGCGTATGCGGCAAAATGCTACGGTGCAAAGGCTGTCATCGTAATGCCGACTACCACACCGCTCATCAAAGTAGAGCGTACCCAGAGCTACGGCGCTGAGGTTGTTCTGTACGGAGATGTGTACGATGAGGCATGTGCAAAAGCATACGAGCTTGCAGCAGAGCATGGCTATACCTTTATTCACCCGTTCGATGATCTGACCGTTGCAACCGGCCAGGGAACCATCGCTATGGAAGTGATTCAGGAGCTTCCGCTCGTAGATTATATCCTTGTTCCGATCGGAGGAGGCGGACTGGCTACCGGTGTTTCCACACTGGCAAAACTGCTGAAACCAAACATCAAAGTCATCGGTGTTGAGCCGTCCGGAGCAGCCTGTATGAAGGCTTCTTTTGAAAAAGGCGAGGTAACGACCGTATCTCCTGTCAGCACAATTGCAGACGGTACTGCAGTACAGACACCGGGATCCAAGATTTTCCCGTATGTAAGACAGAACCTGGACGAGATCATTACCGTGGATGATGATGAGCTGATCGTAGCATTCCTTGATATGGTAGAAAACCACAAGATGATCGTCGAGAACTCCGGTCTTCTGACTGTGGCTGCATTAAAGCATCTGGATGTCAAGGGCAAAAAGATTGTTTCGATCTTAAGCGGCGGAAATATGGACGTCATCACCATGTCTTCCGTGATCCAGAACGGACTGATCCAGAGAGACCGTATCTTTACTGTATCCGTTCTTCTGCCGGATAAACCAGGCGAGCTGGTACGCGTTTCCCAGGTGATTGCAAACGAGAACGGAAACGTCATCAAACTGGACCACAACCAGTTCTTCACAACGAACAGAAGTGCTGCAGTAGAGCTCCGCATCACAATGGAGGCATTCGGCACCGATCACAAGAACCGTATTGTCAAAGCACTGGAAGAGGCTGGCTATACACCGAAGATTGTAAGACCGAACCTGTAAAAACAGAAATTGCAGAGAAAATTCTGAAAAAAAGAAAAATAAGAAATCAGAGGGATCCGGAAAGGAATTTCCTCTGATTTTTTTTGAGCAGGAAAAAACCCTTGCATGCACAAGGGTTTTCATTCTGCGGAAGATGGGACTTGAACCCACACGATCGCAATGACCACCAGATCCTTAGTCTGGCCTGTCTGCCAATTCCAGCACTTCCGCATGTTATGTAGTTTTTTAAATTTCATGCGGAAGATGGGACTTGAACCCACACGATCGCAATGACCACCAGATCCTTAGTCTGACCTGTCTGCCAATTCCAGCACTTCCGCATGCTCTTTAAGTTTTTGTCATCTCGCTGACGACAAGATGTATTATAGCACCAGAATTGTGAGACGTCAACACTTTTTTTGAAAAAATTTGAAAAATTTGAAAAATAAAAAAGGAAATCGGAAACGGGCACCGAATATAGGAAATAGGGGGACAGTGGAAACAGATCCTATTGTCCAGTCAACAGTGAAACGGACGGGTTTCACTGTGAGGAAACTGTTGCAGGCATATTACCGGGAAAGAGGTGGTCTTCGCTTGAACTTGAGGGAATCATTTGAAGAACGGGAATTTCAGGAGCTTGGCCCCTATGCGGCGCACAGCCGGAATTCCAGAGGAAGGGACCGATATGAACCGGAGTGTGACATCCGTACCGTTTACCAGAGAGACCGGGACCGGATTCTCCACTCAAAAGCTTTTCGCAGAATGAAAGACAAAACGCAGGTGTTTCTCGCTGCGCAGGGCGACCATTACCGTACCCGCCTGACGCACACGCTCGAGGTGTCCCAGATCGCCCGTACGATTGCGCGGGCACTGAATCTGAATGAAGATCTGACCGAAGCCATTGCGCTCGGCCACGATCTCGGGCACACACCGTTTGGTCATTCCGGGGAAGACGCGCTCAATATGGTGCATTCCGGTGGGTTCCGTCACGCAGAACAGAGTGTCCGTGTTGTGGAAGTCCTGGAAAAAGAAGGAAAAGGCCTGAACCTGACCTGGGAGGTGCGGGATGGGATCCTGAATCACCGTACGGCGGGAAAGCCTTCCACCCTGGAGGGGCAGGTCGTACGTCTCTGTGACAAGATCGCCTACATCCACCACGATATGGACGATGCCATCCGGGCCGGCATTTTAAGCGAGGATGACATCCCGATTACGATCCGTGTTGTCCTTGGCGATACATGCCGCGAGCGGCTCAATACGCTGATTCACGACATTGTGGAGCAGAGCCGCGGAACGGAGTATGTGCGTCAGTCGGCGGAAATTGCCGAGGGCATGCGCCTGCTGCGGGAACTGATGTTTGCAAACGTCTACCGCAATCCGGACGCGAAAAAAGAGGAAGAGAAGGCAAAGAAGATGCTGGTTTCCCTCTACACCTATTACCAGGAGCATCCGGAGCAGATGTCCCGCGAGTACCGGGGACTCATCGGGTGCGGCCAGGACAAAACGCAGGTGGTGTGCGATTATATTGCCGGTATGACCGATCAGTATTCCATGCATCAGTACGAGGAACTGTTCGTGCCGAAAGCCTGGGCAGTTTATTAGATACCGGGAGGATAGAAAATGCGATATTCCGATGATTTAGTGGAAGAGATTCGTATGAAAAATGACATCGTAGATGTGATATCCGGCTACGTAAAGCTGACAAGAAGAGGAAGCTCTTACTTTGGGCTCTGCCCGTTCCACAATGAGAAGTCTCCTTCTTTTTCTGTCAGCCCCGGAAAGCAGATGTATTACTGCTTCGGATGCGGAGCCGGAGGAAATGTCTTTACGTTTTTGATGGAATATGAAAACTTTACGTTTGTGGAAGCTTTGAAATTTCTGGCGGACCGGGCCGGGGTGGAGCTTCCGCAGATGGAGTATTCGAAAGAAGCAAAGGAGCAGGCCGATTTAAAGAATACGCTGCTGGAGATCAACAAGCAGGCGGCGAAATTCTATTATTATCAGCTCCACACCGAGCGCGGAAAGCAAGGCTACGATTACCTGAAGGGGCGCGGCCTTTCGGATGATACGATTCGAAAATTCGGCCTTGGCTATTCAGATAAGTATGGAAGCCTGCTGTACCGTTTCTTAAAAGAAAAAGGGTATGACGATGAAATCCTGCGTCAGTCGGGCCTTTTTCTGGCGGACGAGGTGCATGGCATGCAGGACAAGTTCTGGAACCGTGTCATTTACCCGATCATGGATGCCAACAGCCGTGTCATCGGCTTCGGAGGCCGTGTGATGGGGGATGGAAAGCCGAAATACCTGAACTCGCCGGAGACAAAGATTTTCGATAAGAGCCGCAATCTCTACGGGCTGCATCTGGCGCGCTCTTCACGGAGAAAAAATCTGATTATCTGCGAGGGCTATATGGACGTAATTTCCATGCACCAGGCAGGATTCAATAACGCGGTAGCTTCTCTTGGAACAGCGCTCACATCGCTGCAGGCGGGGCTGATGAAGCGGTATACCGACGAGGTTCTTGTGATCTATGACAGCGATGAGGCAGGCGTCAAAGCGGCGCTTCGTGCGATTCCGATGCTCAAAGGGGTTGGTCTTACAACGCGTGTCGTCAATTTGAGACCGTATAAGGACCCGGATGAGTTTATTCAGCACGAGGGCTGCGAAGCGTTCGAAAAACGTCTGGAAGAGGCGGAGAACAGCGTTTTGTATGAGATCCGCATGAAGGAACGCGATTTCGACCTTGCCGACCCGCAGGGCAAATCCGATTTCCTGCATGAGGCGGTGCGCCGTCTCGTTGCAATCGAGGATGAGATCGAGCGGAACAGTTATCTTGAGGCAGTGGCGGGAAAATACGGGATTGCCGTCGAAGTACTGCGAAAGCAGGTCGGTCAGATGGCACTATCAGGAGCCGGAAGGACGGAGCGTGTCAAGCCGCGGAATACAGCCGCAAACAAAAAAGAGAAAGAGGGCGGTGTCGAAAAAGCACAGAAGCTGATGCTGACATGGATGACCTCTTATCCGGCACTCATTGGAAAGCTGGAAAAATATATTACGCCGGAGGATTTTACCACACCTCTTTACCGCCAGATTGCAGAGATGATTGTGCTGCAGTATCACGAGGGCGGGGTGAATCCGGCAAAGCTTTTGAATCAGTTTGTTGATTCCGAGGAGCAGAAAGAAGTTGCAGGCCTTTTTAATGCCAGAATCCCGCTGGAGACAGAGGAGGAAAAACGGCGCGCGCTGCATGATGTGATCTGCAATATGAAAGAAAACAGCATTGCGTATCAGTCGGCACATATGAATGTGACCGATATGGCGGCGCTGCAGAAGCTGATGGCGGACAAAAAGAGCCTGGAGCGGTGGAAAGCAGGGGAACTTCCGGATTTCGCTTTTTAAGGAGGCCTGGATACCAAAGAAAAACCCTGGAATCTTCTGTTCTGCGTGTTTAATTTCGCAGGGCAGGGACAGAATATATACAAGCTATGGAAGGATGGACAGTCAATGGAGTTCGATAAAGCAAAATTTATGGAAAAATTAAAAGAGCTGGTAGCATACGGCAAAAAGAAAAAGAGCGTCCTGGAATATCAGGAAATCAACGACTTTTTCCGCGATATGCCGCTGGACGCGGAGCAGATGGAGAAGGTATTTGAATACCTGGAGGCAAGCGGCATCGATGTACTGCGTCTCTCAGACATGACCGAGGATCCAAATGCGGCAGACCGCGATCTTCTCCTTCTGGACGACGATGACATCGACCTTTCCGAGGAAGAAGAGATCGATATGGAAAACATCGACCTTTCCGTTCCGGAAGGCATCAGCATTGAGGACCCGGTCCGCATGTACTTAAAAGAGATCGGTAAAGTGCCGCTTCTTTCCGCAGAGGAAGAGATCAAGCTGGCACAGAGAATGGAAGAGGGCGATGAGGATGCGAAAAAACGTCTGGCAGAGGCCAACCTTCGTCTCGTTGTTTCCATTGCAAAACGTTATGTCGGCCGCGGCATGCTGTTCCTGGATCTGATTCAGGAAGGTAACTTAGGCCTCATCAAAGCGGTTGAAAAATTCGATTACCGCAAGGGATACAAATTCTCCACCTATGCAACATGGTGGATCCGCCAGGCAATCACAAGAGCGATTGCAGACCAGGCGAGAACGATCCGTATTCCGGTTCATATGGTAGAGACCATCAACAAGCTGATCCGCGTTTCCCGTCAGTTACTGCAGGAGTTAGGCCGCGAACCTACTCCGGAAGAGATCGCAGAGGAGATGCACATGTCTGTAGAGCGTGTGCGTGAGATCCTGAAAATCTCCCAGGAACCGGTTTCACTCGAGACACCAATCGGTGAGGAAGAGGACAGCCACCTCGGTGACTTCATCCAGGACGACAATGTGCCGGTACCGGCAGACGCGGCAGCATTCACCATGCTGAAAGAGCAGCTCGAGGATGTGTTAAGCACGCTGACTGACCGTGAGCAGAAGGTTCTGCGTCTCCGTTTCGGACTCGATGACGGCCGTGCGAGAACCCTAGAAGAGGTTGGTAAAGAGTTCAACGTTACAAGAGAGCGTATCCGTCAGATTGAGGCGAAAGCGCTCCGTAAACTGCGCCATCCGAGCCGTTCCAGAAAGCTGAAAGATTACCTGGACTAATCTGCGAGGAAGAAAAGGACGACAGGAAAATGCAGTTATCAAAAAGACTTTCCGCAGTAGCGGAGTTTGTCACCCCGGGCGGCTGCCTGGTCGATGTGGGAACAGATCACGGTTATGTGCCGATTGCGCTGCTGGAACAGAAGAAGATTTCCTCCGCAATCGCCATGGATGTGAACCGCGGACCGCTGGAGCGGGCCAGGGAGCATATTGCGCAGTACCAGATGGGGGACTACATAGAAACAAGACTTTCCGACGGACTCCATGCCCTGCGTGCGGGAGAGGGTGATTCTCTTCTCATCGCGGGCATGGGCGGCGGGCTTACCGTAAGAATTTTAAGCGAAGGTGAGCCGTTGCTGTCCGGTTTTCGGGAGCTGATCCTGGAGCCGCAGTCGGATATCGACCGCGTGCGTGCATGGCTTCTGGAACACGGATTTTTCCTTGCACAGGAGAATTTTGTAGAGGAGGATGGAAAATATTATCCGATTCTGCGGGCAGTGCCAGGGGAAAAGGAGAATCTGAAGGCGGAGGAGCTTTTCTATGGACCGCGCCTTCTGGAAAAGGAAAATCCGGTGCTGAGGGAATACCTTCTGAAACAGCAGGAGCAGAACCAGACGCTGATCCGCCAGCTTTCGGATCACTCCAGTGAAAAGGCAGCACAGCGCCTTTGGGAATTAAAAGAAAAAGAGGCAGTACTGGAATCTGCGCTTGCGCGTTTCCATACGATGTAACGACAGCGTTTGCACAAGAGGGGCGTGTCTGAAAATTTCAGCAGTTGTAATTTTCGGGCGCGCCTTTTCTGTCACTTCTGAATTTTCAGAAAGTTTTGCAAGAAGGAGGAATTACAATTGATTCAGGTAACAATTGATGGAAAAGGATACGAATATCCGGAAAATTGCTCTTATTATGAGATTGCAAAGGATTTTGAAAAAACAATGGACGCGCCGATTGTCCTTGTGAAAGTGGACGGACGGCTGCGGGAGCTGCACAAACAGCTGAAAAAAAACTGTGAACTGGAATTTGTGACAACGAAGGATGAGATCGGACATAAAACGTATCAGAGGAGTCTTTCTCTTCTGCTGGTAAAAGCGGTGTATCATGTGGGAGGCTACGATAAGATCCGCCATGTGATGCTGCATTTTTCGGCGGGTTCGGGCTTTTTCTACACGGTGGACGGCGATATCACGCTGAATCAGGCGTTTTTGGACGAAGTAAAAGCGTATATGCATGAACAGGTGGAAAAGGCGGTGCCGATTTATAAGCGGAGTGTCGATACGCACGAGGCGAGAGAACGGTTCCGGCTGCATGGCATGACGGATAAAGACCGCTTGTTCCGTTACCGCCGTGTCTCCCGTGTGAATCTGTACAGTCTCGGGGATTTTGAAGACTATTATTATGGATTTATGACGTATGATACGAGTTATCTGAAGTATTTTGATCTCTATTTATACGATGACGGCTTTGTGCTGCAGATGCCGGAGAAAAAGGCGCCGGAGACGGTGCCGGCGGCGAATCTCTCCCCGAAGGTGTTCCAGGTGCAGCGGGAATCGGAGCGCTGGGGTGAGCAGATGGGAATTTCCACGGTTGCCGACTTAAATGAACGCATCACGAAGGGCAATATTCAGCAGATGATGCTGATTGCGGAGGCGCTGCAGGAGCAGAAGATTGCGAAGATTGCGGAGCAGATTGCGGAAAGAAAGCAGGTTAAATTTGTGCTGATTGCGGGGCCGTCTTCCTCCGGAAAGACAACGTTCTGCAACCGGCTTTCCATCCAGCTTTCAGCGCATGGTCTGACGCCGCATCCGATCAGCCTTGATAATTACTATGTGAACCGGGTAGATACGCCGCGGGATGAAAACGGCGATTATGATTTTGAATGCCTGGAAGCACTGGATATCGAGCTTTTGAATCGGGATATGACAGCACTTTTGAACGGAGAGCGTGTGGAACTGCCGTATTTTAATTTTAAGACGGGCAAGCGCGAGTACAAGGGGAATTTTATTCAGATGAAGGAGACCGATGTGCTGGTGCTGGAGGGGATTCACGGGCTGAATGAAAAACTGACGTGGTCGCTTCCTTCGGAAAGTAAATTCCGGATTTATATCAGTGCGCTGACGCAGATTAATGTGGATGAGCACAACCGGATTCCGACGACGGACGGACGTCTGATCCGGCGGATGGTGCGCGACAGCCGGACGCGGGCAACGTCGGCGAAGGAGACGATTGCGATGTGGCCGTCGGTGCGCCGCGGCGAGGATCGGAATATTTTTCCGAACCAGGAGAAGGCGGATGTGATGTTCAATTCAGCGCTGGTGTATGAGCTTTCGGTTCTGAAGCTGTATGCGGAACCGCTGCTGTTCCAGATTGAGGAGGGAGAGCCGGAGTACCAGGAGGCAAAGCGGCTGCTGAAGTTTTTGGATTATTTTGTCGGAGTGCCGATTGAGGATATTCCCAAGAATTCGATTCTGCGGGAGTTTGTGGGGGGAAGCTGCTTTGATGTGTGAAAGGCTGTTTTGTATGGCTTTGTGGGATCTGCGATTTGGGGATGGACAAGAAAGAGAGTTTGTGGTAAGATTATTAACTGTCTGATGTTCCGTTTTTGACAAAGTAAGATATGTAATCGCGGCTGGCAGGACCGAAAGGGGCCAGGTGAGGAAAGTCCGGGCTTCGCAGGGCAGGATGCCGGATAACGTCCGGCGGAGGCGACTCCAGGGATAGTGCAACAGAGAGATACCGCCAGGTTTTTCCTGGTAAGGGTGGAAAGGCAGTGTAAGAGACTACCGTTTCTCTGGTAACAGAGAAAGCCATGTAAACCCCATCCGAAGCAAGACCGAATAGAAAACGTATATGGCTGCCCGTCATGTTTTCAGGTGGGTCGCTTAAGGGGACTGGCGACAGTTCCATTGGATAGATGATTACACACGACATAACCCGGCTTATCGTTTTGCTTTGCATAAGACGGAAATTCAGGCATCTGGATAAAATAAGTACGCCGGGAACGGACACGAGTGGATTGTGTTTGTTCCCGGCGTACTTATTTTATCCGGCCATCTGGCGCAAGCCGCACATTCCCGCGGACCGCTGCATGGTGTGAAAAAAATGCATGTCATGAAAGAAAAAATAAAGGAGACAGCAGGATGAAAGTGATATTGGCTTCGGGGTCACCCAGAAGAAGAGAGTTGATGGAGATGTTGGGAATACGGTGTAAGGTTCAGGCTTCAGGGGCGGAAGAAGTTGTGACGTCTGCGGAACCGGAGAAGGTTGTGGAGGAGCTTTCACGGCTGAAATGTCTGGATGTTGCGGAGATTACCGAAGGGGATGCCGTTGTGATCGGGGCGGATACGGTTGTGGCTTTTGAAGGGGAGATCCTTGGCAAGCCGAAAGGGATAGAACATGCCAGAAGCATGATGCAGCAGTTGCAGGGAAGGGTGCATCAGGTGTATACTGGAGTTACGATTGCGGTAACAGAGGGGGACGCAAAGCGTGTGGTATCGTTCTGTGACCGTACAGATGTAGAGTTTTATGCGATGACAGAGGAGGAGATAAACGGGTATCTTGCTCTTGAGAAAGAGGGGGAGGCTCCTGTGTGGTCGGATAAGGCTGGAGGATACGGAATTCAGACGGTGTTTGGGACAAAGTTTGTGAAAGGAATCCAGGGAGACTATTATAATGTGATGGGACTGCCGGCGTCCCGGGTTTATCATGAGTTGAAAAATCTGGGCGTTCTGGAATAGAAGGAGGTAAGAGAAGATGAAAAAGTTTTCGGAAATTGAATACGTAAGGCCGGACATGGAGGCAGAGCAGGAAAAAGTAAGAGCGTATACGAAGGCGCTCAAAGAGGCAAAATCATATGAGGAGCTGCGCGGACTTTTTATGGAAGAAAAAACGCGCGAGGATGCCTGGGCGACAATGGCGGAAGTGGCGCAGGTAAGATATACGGTGGACACCAGAGATTCGTTTTATGAAGGAGAGGTTCAGTTCTGGAATGAGACGATTCCGGCGATCCATCTGCTGATACAAAAGGCAGAGAAGGTGATTCTGGAGTCTCCGTTTATCAAAGAGTTTGCAGAGGAGTTCGGGGAATTTTTTGTGAAGAATATGGAGGTTGGCCAAAAATTAGCGGACGACTGTATCGTGGAGGATCTGATCGAAGAGGCGAATCTGACGCAGCAGTACAGTAAAATTACGGCGAATGCTTCGACGGAATTTAAGGGCGAAACGTGTAATTTTTATGGACTTCTGAAGGCGATGCAGAGTACGGACCGCCAGATGCGGAAAGAGGCGATGACGGCATGGGGAGATTTGTATGAAGAGATTTCCGGGGAGCTGGATGCGCTGTATGACAAGATGGTTCCGCTGCGCGATAAAATTGCGAAGAAGCTGGGATTTTCTTCTTACATTGAATTTATTTACCTGAGCTATGGAAGATACGATTATACGGCGGAGGATGTTGCAAGGTTCCGTGCGCAGGTGAAGGAGAAGATTGTACCGCTCTGCCTGGAGCTTCGGAAGGAGCAGGAGAAACGGCTTGGAGTGGACAGGCTGCATTATTACGATGAGGAGCTGATTTTCCCGGAAGGAAACGCGGTTCCGGAAGGAACGACGGAGGAACTGGTTGCGAAGGCGCAGAAGATGTACCATGAGCTGTCGAAAGAGACGGGTGAGTTCTTTGATTTTATGGTGGAGCATGAGCTGTTTGACCTGGAGACGAAGCCGGGAAAACAGACAGGCGGTTACTGCACATTTCTGAATACGTTGAAGGCGCCGTTCATCTTCTCCAACTTTAATGGTACGAGCGCGGACGTTGATGTTCTGACTCATGAGGCGGGCCATGCATTCGAGGCGTATACGGCGGCAAAACAGATTCCGTTTATGGATATGGTATTCCCGACAAGCGAGGTGGCGGAGATTCACTCGATGACAATGGAGCATTTCGCATACCCCTGGATGAATGCATTCTTTGGAGAGAAAGCAGATGATTACCGTTATGCGCACCTGATGAGCGCGCTGGAAGTGATTCCGTACATGGTATGTGTGGATGAGTTCCAGCATAAGGTATTTGAAAATATCGGCATGACGGCCAAGGAGCGCCGTGCGATCTGGCATCAGTTAGAGCTGACCTATATGCCATGGAGAAATTATGACGGCCACAAGTTCCTCGAGGAGGGCGGTTTCTGGATGCAGAAGCAGCATATCTTTGTGAACCCGTTCTATTATATTGATTATGCGCTGGCACAGATCTGTGCTTTCCAGTTCTTTGAGCGTTCCAAAAAAGAGCCGGAAAAGGCGTGGGGCGATTATTACCGTCTCTGCCAGGCAGGCGGAAGCAAGGGATATTTTGCACTGCTGGAGCTGGCCGGACTGAAGAATCCGTTCGTGGATGGAACGGTGGAAGAAGTCGTTGCGGGACTGAAGCCCTATTTAAAACGAAAAGTAAAGTATACGATCCGTCCGGTAAAAGAGGAAGATCTGAAAAAGGTAGCCGAGGTGGAGGCGCTATGTTTCCCGGCTGCCGAGGCGGCAGGTTATGAAGACTTCATGGAGCGGTACAAAACCTGCAAAAACAGCTTTTTTGTAGCGGAAACTGAAGACGGCGAAATCGCAGGCTTCTGCAATGGCTGCTGTGCGGATACCGATTATCTGGCGGATGCACTCTACCATGACGCCACGCTGCACAACCCGGACGGTGATTATCAGATGATTTTCGGACTGGACGTCAATCCGAAGTTCCAGAAACAGGGCATTGGAGAAGCACTGATGCGTCATATGGTAAAAAGCGCAGGAGAGCGTGATAAAAAAGCCGTTGTTCTTACATGCAAGGATCATATGATTCCATTCTACAAAAGGATCGGATACGAATATATCGAACTTTCCGACTCGACACATGGCGGTGCAAAATGGCATAAGATGATGTACCGTTTCTAAGAAAATGGAAAGCAAAAAGGGCAGAACAGGGAGATACGAAATTTCTCTGTTCTGCCTTATTTTTCAAAAAAACAGGGCTCTTAACGAAGGCTTTTTCTCAGTAACGGAGTAAATTTCAGAAAAAAATACAAAAAAATAGTAAAAAAGCAGTTGACATCTAACGTACGTTAGCATATACTAACAACTGAAATAGAGATGAAACTCATTATCATACACAGGAGGTAATTGACTATGCCTTTAACGATGGCAAATCCAGGCGAATGTTACACAATCAGAAAAGTCGGCGGAAAAGAAGAGACCAGAAGATTTCTTGAAAATCTTGGCTTCGTCGTTGGCGGAAACGTGACAGTCGTATCGGAAATCGACGGCAATCTCATCGTGAATGTGAAAGATTCCAGGGTGGCCGTTGGAAAAGATATGGCAGCCAAAATCCTGATTTGATAGGAAAGAAGGAGAGAAGATGAAGACTTTAAAAGAGACTTCCGTAGGAGAAACCGTTAAAGTTGTAAAACTCAACGGCTCCGGTCCGGTCAAAAGAAGAATCATGGATATGGGAATCACCAAGGGTGTTGACGTATTCGTGCGCAAAGTTGCTCCGCTCGGCGATCCGGTCGAAGTAACCGTCAGAGGATACGAATTATCCTTAAGAAAAGCAGATGCCGAAATGATTGAAGTAGAGTAAATTTTTTTTGCCTGCTTGTTAGCGGATGCTAACAAAAGCAAGCTGTAGCCAATATTGGTAAGGCTTGTGAAGTTATTAAAATCAGTAAAAATCAAAGAAAGAGGGGCATGGAAAAAATGGCAATTAAGATTGCACTCGCAGGAAACCCGAACTGCGGTAAGACAACATTGTTCAATGCACTGACAGGCTCCAACCAGTTCGTAGGAAACTGGCCAGGTGTAACCGTCGAGAAAAAAGAAGGAAAGCTCAAAGGCCACAAAGATGTCACCATCATGGACCTTCCGGGTATCTATTCTTTATCTCCGTATACACTGGAGGAAGTGGTAGCCAGAAATTACCTGATTAATGAAAGACCAGATGCGATCCTGAACATCGTAGATGGTACCAACATTGAGCGTAACCTGTATCTGTCCACACAGATCATGGAACTTGGTATTCCGGTGATCATGGCTGTCAATATGATGGATATTGTTGAAAAGAACGGAGACAAAATACATATCGACAAACTGGCGAAAAAGCTGGGCTGTGAAGTTGTAACCATCTCTGCTCTGAAAGGAACCGGAATCAAAGAAGCTGCTGATAAAGCAGTGCAGATTGCACAGAAAAAAGGTGCTGCTGTACCAGTTCATGAGTTTGACAAGGATGTGGAGGCAGTCATCCGCACCGTTGAGAGCAAACTCGGAAGTGATATTGTAAATGAGCAGAAACGCTTCTTTGCAATCAAACTTCTGGAGAAAGATGATAAGATCACAGAGCAGATGAAATCCGTTCCGGATGTATCTGCCGAGATCAAACAGCTGGAAGACAAATTTGATGACGATACCGAGAGTATTATTACAAACGAGCGTTACGTTTATATTTCCAGCATCATCGGTGACTGTGTCACAAAGAACAAGAAAAACGCCATGACAACATCGGATAAGATCGACCGGATCGTAACTAACCGCTGGCTGGCACTTCCGATCTTCGCGGTTGTTATGTGGGTTGTATATTATGTATCTGTCACAACAGTAGGTACTTTTGTAACGGACTGGACCAACGATGTACTCTTTGGAGAGATCATTCCGCCGGCCATTGAAAATCTGCTGAATGCGATCCACTGCGCTGACTGGCTGCAGGGTCTGATCCTGGATGGTATTGTTGCCGGTGTTGGTGCCGTACTTGGATTCGTACCGCAGATGCTGGTACTGTTCCTGTTCCTGGCATTTCTGGAGTCCTGCGGTTACATGGCGCGTGTTGCATTCATCATGGACCGTATCTTCCGTAAATTTGGACTTTCCGGAAAATCCTTCATTCCGATGCTGATCGGAAGTGGTTGTGGTGTTCCTGGTATCATGGCTTCCCGTACCATCGAGAATGACCGTGACCGTAAAATGACCATCATGACAACAACGTTTGTACCTTGTGGAGCAAAACTTCCAATCATCGCCCTGATCGCAGGTGCCCTGTTTAATGGAGCTTCCTGGGTTGCACCAAGTGCTTACTTCGTTGGTATCGCAGCAATCATCTGCTCCGGTATCATCCTGAAAAAAACAAAACTGTTCGCCGGTGATCCGGCTCCGTTTGTTATGGAGCTTCCGGCTTACCACTGGCCGACGGTAAGCAACGTTCTCCGCAGCATGTGGGAGCGTGGCTGGTCCTTCATCAAAAAAGCCGGTACCATCATCCTGATGTCCACCATCGTTCTGTGGTTCCTGATGAACTTCGGATGGGTTGACGGATCCTTCGGAATGCTGGAAGCCGAGCAGTTAAATGACAGTATCCTGGCTTCCATCGGAAGCGTGATCGCTCCTCTGTTTGCACCTCTTGGATGGGGCGACTGGAAGATGGCTGTTGCAGCTGTTTCCGGACTGATCGCAAAAGAGAACGTTGTTGGTACCTTCGGTATCCTGTTTGGCTTTGGTGAAGTTGCAGAAGACGGTGCCGAGATCTGGGGACAGCTCGCAGGAAGCTTATCTACGGTAGCAGCTTATTCCTTCCTGGTATTCAACCTTCTGTGCGCACCGTGCTTCGCAGCAATGGGTGCAATCAAACGTGAGATGAACAATACCAAATGGTTTTTTACTGCAATCGGATATCAGACACTGCTTGCCTATGTTGTATCCCTGTGCATTTATCAGATCGGTAACCTGTTCATCGGCGGCGGTTTTGGAATCGGAACGGTAGTTGCTGTTCTGCTCATCATCGGATTTGTATATCTGCTGGTAAGACCTTACAAAGAGAGCGCAACTCTGAGCGTTTCCACCAACAAAATGTTCAGCAAATAATTGCTGTGACAGATAGAGAACATGTATCTGATGAAGAGTCCGTATCCGGCATCCGCTGCAGGATGCGGACTCTTTTGAAAAGAAAGGAGTTGTTTCTATGGGAACTTTTATCACACTTGTAGTCGTTGTTGGTCTGGTAGGACTTGCAGTACGCAGTATGATTAAAGATAAAAAAAGCGGCAAGGGAAGCTGTGGTGGTAACTGCGGGCAGTGCAAGGGACATTGCGACTGACAGGACAGGAATCATCATCAGGAGGTAGAACGTATGCCGCAGGAACAGACAAAGCATGAAGCCAGAAATTATCACAGAACACAGATGAAGCGAGAACTGATTATTCAGAAGCTCCGGGAACAGGGATGCAGAATAACCAGACAGAGACGGATTCTGCTCGATATTATCCTGGAAGAGGAGTGCTCCTGCTGTAAAGAAATTTACTATAAAGCTCTGCAGAAAGACAGCAGCATCGGGCCTGCTACGGTGTATCGCATGGTGAATACACTGGAGAGCATCGGTGCAATCAGCCGCAAAAATTTTTACAAGATTGCCTGTGGAGAAGAATGCTTCAAAGATCAGGGCTGTACCGTAGAACTGAGCGATCATACCATCTGCCGCTTAAGCGGAGAGATGTGGATGGACGTGATGAAATCCGGACTGAAGGCAAAGGGCTATATTCAGAATCAGGATATTGAAAATGTGATTGTTTCAGCGGTGGAAGGCTGAAAAACGGGGAAAACGGGTGAAAATTCCTTCCGTTTTCCCCGTTTTAATGAAAATAATTATCAAAAAGAACTGTACGTATTGTCTAACCGAGCAGGTGAGTGCTATACTGTGAACCACAGCGGGGGAAGATGTAAAATTCAGGAAAAATTTATTTTAACAATAGGAGGAAATGTAATATGACAATCAAAGATTTAAAACATCCAGGACTTTTCGCAGCAGGAGTATTATTCGGAACAGCAGGTATCAAAGCACTGTCCAGCAAGGATGCGAAAAAACTTTACACCAACTGCACCGCAGCTGTTCTTCGTGCAAAGAAAGTTGTTATGGATACGGTAACGACCATCCAGGAGAATGCGGAGGACATCTATGCTGACGCAAAACAGATCAACGAAGAGCGTGAAGCAGCAGAAGAGGCAGTAGAGGATGTAGCTGAAGAGACAGCAGAGGAAGCTGTTGAAGCAGAAGCAGAGGATACGGTTGAGGCATAAGCTGTACACAGCAACATCTGATTTACGTCGTATTCATACGGAAAAAACGAAGCGCCTGCAGAATTCTCTGCAGGTGTTTTTCTAGGAGGCATAAGATTTGAAATTTTATATTAAACACGAAAGCAGAGGCAGAATCCGAATCCATCTGGCACAGAAGCGCATGTCCTCCGTACAGGCAGAGACACTGCTGTACTATCTGCAGAATCAGAACCAGGTATCTTTCGCGAAGGTATATGACAGAACCGGCGATGCCGTGATCTGTTACGAGGGAGAACGAGCCGCTGTGATTCGGATGATACAGCTCTTCCACTACGAGGAAGTAGAGCTGCCGACCGGACTGCTTGAGAGCTCCGGCAGAGCGTTAAACAACGAATATCAGGAAAAGCTGATCAGCAAAGTGATTTACCACTTTGGAAGAAAATGGCTTCTTCCGGCACCGATCCGTGCCATCTATACTACGGTTGTTTCCGTAAAATATATCTGGAAAGGAATCCAGACACTGGCACAGGGAAAGATCGAAGTTCCGGTTCTTGATGCAACCGCAATCGGTGTTTCGATGCTCCGCGGCGACTATGGAACCGCAGGCTCTGTCATGTTCCTGCTCGGCGTAGGAGAGCTGCTTGAGGAATGGACGCATAAAAAATCCGTCGGAGATCTGGCACGCAGCATGTCGCTGAACGTCGGAAAGGTATGGCTGAAAAAAGACGGCCAGGAAATTCTCGTTCCGTCTGAAAAAATTGTTGCGGGCGACGAGATTGTCGTACATATGGGAAATCTGATTCCATTCGACGGCGAGGTATCCAACGGCGAGGGTATGGTAAACCAGGCTTCTCTGACCGGAGAATCTGTTCCGGTACGCCGTACCTTAGGTTCCGTTGTCTATGCGGGAACGGTTCTTGAGGAGGGCGAGCTTACCATTCTTGTGAAGCAGACCGGCGGATCCAGCCGTTACGAGAAGATTACCGCGATGATCGAAGAGTCCGAGAAACTGAAATCCGGACTGGAGAGCAAGGCAGAGCATCTGGCAGACCGTCTTGTACCGTATTCCCTTGGTGGAACGGCGTTGACGTATCTTCTGACCAGAAATGCAACGAAAGCACTCTCTATTCTGATGGTGGACTTCTCCTGTGCGTTAAAACTTGCCATGCCGATTTCCGTTCTCTCTGCAATCCGCGAGGCAAACCAGCACAAGATCACCGTAAAGGGCGGTAAATTCCTGGAGGCTGTGGCGGAAGCGGATACGATCGTTTTCGATAAGACCGGAACACTGACAAAAGCGCAGCCGACCGTAGCAGAGGTGGTATCCTTCAGCGAAACAAAGAGCACGGATGAGCTTCTGCGCATCGCAGCCTGCCTGGAAGAGCATTTTCCGCATTCCATGGCAAAAGCCGTAGTAGACGCGGCAAAAGAGAAACATCTGGATCACGAGGAGATGCACTCCAAAGTAGAATATATCGTTGCACACGGTATTTCTACAACGATCAATGGCAAAAAAGCGATTATTGGAAGTTATCACTTCGTATTTGAGGATGAGAACAGTATCATTCCGGAAGGAATGGAAGAGAAGTTCCGTCATCTGCCGGAGGAGTATTCTCATCTCTATCTTGCCTTAGAAGGTGTACTTGCAGCAGTTATCTGCATTGAGGATCCGCTTCGTCCGGAGGCGGCCGAAATTATCCGTCAGCTGAAAAAAGCAGGTCTGAAAAAAATCGTCATGATGACCGGAGACAGCGAGCGCACGGCAAAAGCGATCGCGAAGAAGGTCGGCGTGGACGAGTACTATGCTGAGGTACTGCCGGAGGATAAGGCAAACTTTGTGGAGAAAGAAAAAGCAGAGGGACGTAAAGTCATTATGATCGGTGACGGTATTAACGATTCACCGGCACTTTCTGCCGCAGACGTTGGAATCGCCATCAGCGAGGGCGCAGAGATTGCGCGTGAGATCGCGGATATCACCGTTGCCGCAGACGATCTGGCAGAAATTCTGGTGCTTCGTATGCTGAGCAACCGTCTGATGAAACGGATTCATAAGAATTACCGCTTTATCGTTACGTTCAATGCCGGACTGATTCTGCTCGGCGTGGGCGGCATTTTACAGCCAACCACTTCCGCACTGCTTCACAATACATCTACTCTTTACATTGGCTTAAAGAGTATGGGTAACCTGCTGGACGAGCCGGTATAAAAAACAGAACAGAATAGCAACGGGAAAGCCGCTGGAGTCTTCTTCTTAAGATTCCAGCGGCTTTTTAACAAAAGCAGGGAAAGTCTCTGCTTCCATTGCGAATATTCTTTCACCAGCGTGATGTGAAAAAGAAAATGATACAATTTTCTCAAGAAAAGCCGGAAAAATTTGCAGGATATCCTTGACAAAATCCGACAAAAACGGTATGATATACCCAACAGTTAGATGTAGCTAACTAAAGTACAACGGATAAAACCAAAAATCATACGGGATCCCGGTAGAGGGATTCTTTCTTAAAACACAGGAGTTAGAATAAACTAATTTCAAGTAGCATAAGATAACAACAGAAAGGCAGGTAGAGAAGATGAGTGTCGTAATTATCGGTGGAAATGAAAGAATGGTGTGTCAATATACAGATATCTGTAAAGACTATGGATGTAAAGCAAAGGTGTTCCCGAAAGAGCATGGCTCCGTTAAGAAAAAAATTGGGAATCCGGATCTGATGATTCTCTTTACCAACACCGTATCCCACAAAATGGTCATCACTGCTTCCCAGGAAGCAAAGAAAAACAATATTCCGATCGCAAGAATCCATACCAGCAGTGCCACCGCACTTCGCTCGGTATTAGATGAGCACTGCGCAGCAGCAATGTAAGAAGGAGACGTAAAAGGCATGATTGAGAGATTTCTGATCGAACACTGTTCGGCAACGCTGGCTTCCATCAAAGCCGCAAATTTATGTAATATGACATTTTCATCCAAAGAAGAACTGGAAGATCAGATTTCATACTGGAGTGCCTGTCTGGAACCAAAAGGAATTCACATCTTTGTATTGCGGGAGCATGAGACGAGAGCACTGGTCTATGTGTACCGTGAAGGGCTTCTCCAGAAGGAGCTGGAAAATCCGGAGAATGCAGCGTTTTTAAAATCCTATGGATATGAAAATACAGACATTGCCTATGCACTGAATCGCCTGAAAACCCGGGTAGCAGAGTGTAAAGAAGGATTTCCGCATGAGATCGGTGTGTTTCTCAACTATCCGCTCGGTGATGTGATCGGTTTTATTGAGAACAAAGGCCACAATTATAAATGCAAGGGATGCTGGAAGGTCTATTGCAATGAGTGCGAAACACAGAAAACATTTCAGCGCTATCAGAAATGCAGAAACGTGTATCTGCGTCTCTGGAAGCAGGGAAGAAGCGTTTTACAGCTCACCGTAGCTGTTTAACATAAAATCCTGCATACCATAAAAAGGGCAGTAGGATCGGGGAAAGAAAAATCCCCCGGAATCAGAAAATAAAGAAAGAAGGATTTGAAACATGAGCAAAGTAGCAGTAGTTTATTGGAGTGGAACCGGCAACACAGAAATGATGGCACAGAAAGTAGCAGAGGGAGCAAAGGAGGCAGGCGCAGAAGTTTCTGTTCTGACTTGCGCAGATTTCTCTGCGGATGATGTAGATGCATACGATGCAATCGCTTTCGGATGCCCGGCTATGGGGGCGGAAGAGCTGGAAGATACCGAGTTCGAGCCAATGTTCTCCGCATGTGAATCCAAACTCTCCGGAAAGAAAATCGCTCTGTTCGGTTCCTATGGATGGGGAGACGGCGAGTGGATGCGCACCTGGGAAGAAAGCTGCAAAAATGATGGCGCCGAGCTGGTATGCGACAGCGTGATCTGCGCAGACGCGCCAGATGATGAAGCTGAGGCAGCATGCATTGCACTTGGAAAAGCACTCTGCTAAGCATAAATAAAAAGGAAGAAAAAGCGGCAGCCCTTTTGTCTGGGACTGCCGCTTCTTTTTGCGGACAGGGAGAAAGACTCGCTGTCATTTGGCTGTTAAAATTCGGTATCATCCGCATCGGATGGCCGTGACGGTTTTAAAAGAATTCCGTTGATTTCCACTTCATCGGCTGCCTCGATCAGAATATACGGTGTTCCGTCGATCGTACGGGTTTCGATGAGCTGGGCCTTTTCCGGGCTGACTTTGATGATAACATCCGGGGTGCGGATCTCGTAGTTCCGTGTACTGGCCACGTTCGAGGCAACGAAGCTTGCTTTCTCATCCGCAATGGATTCGTACTTCTCGTCGAACTCGTCAAGCTGTTCATTCGGTACGCCGCTGCTGGCGAGCAGACGTTTTACCTCGTGTTTATCGAGCACCACCGGTTCCGGATCGTCTTTCCGCTCTTCAATCATGGTATTTAAGTTCTCCTGAATGGTCATAACAGTAGAAAAATCACAGGCGGAATCGAGAGTTTCTTCTATAATAGACTGAAACGTTTCTTTCTGAGATTTCGCGGAGAGTGGCGCCTGACAGCCCAGGAAGTGGTCGAGAAAGTCCGGCTGATCCATCTCTGCGTTTTTCGTGAAATACAGCAGATTGTGGATATCCGTGTTGCGGTCTGTGAAGGCCGGGAAGAGAAAACCGTTTTCCGGTGCGCCGACCACCCAGTCCTGCACGCGGTTTTCAATCGTATTGTGGGACACATTGTAGCAGAGGCCCGGTTTGTCGAGTTTTACCGGGCAGATGCTGCAGAGGATAAATTCATAGACGTAATCGGAAGCATCGTCCATATCCAGATTATCCGAAGCGCGTCCCGGTACATCGTAGGCACCATGGATCAGAATAATATAGTAGTTTTCCGGATAGAGATAATCCGCCATCACCTTTTCATAAAATTCATCAATCAGCGCTTCGTTCTTCAGCTCACTGTTGCGGAGTTTTAAGAGAAACTCCTGTGTGCCGCCCTCACTTTCCTGGGAGAGCGGGAACTCCATATTCAGCAGATTCTTTCCGATGGTACCGGAGAGGGTGCTTTTAAAAATCTTAAAATACTTAAACATTTCTTCCTCTTCGAGAGAGAGAAACGCTTCTTTTAATTTTGTCTTAATATTCTTTTCCGCATCCACATAGCATCCGCAGATTCGCGTGATCGCACAGTGGGATGGGGTAAACAGTTTTTTAATTTCAGCAATTTCCTTTTTGTTCATATAGAATGCTCCTTTATCAGCAATTTCGTATCTTAGACAAGTACTTTTTATTATAGACCATAGGGAAGGGAAAAGGCAAGAAAGAAAATAGCGACTATATCTTTTTACACTTTAAATATAATTTCAAAAATCTTGACAGAGGTACCGATTCTGTTATACGATTAGGTCTAATAAAGGGGAGTAATTTAAGTTTGAAAATTTGCGTTTGCAAGTCTTCCGATTATTCAGTTGCTTAAATGGATACGCATGAAATTAAGAAAAAGAGGAGAATGATAGTGGATATAAGTAAAAAATCTGTAAAAAAAATCCGGGAACTTATTGTGTTTACAGCATTTCTTGTGGTCGCACTGTGGAAGTTTAATGTGGTACTCGATGTGTTGAAAGCAATATGGGGGATCGTATTTCCATTTGTACTTGGCGGAGCGATCGCATTTGTGACCAACGTGCCAATGAGCTTTTTGGAAAAGAAAATTTTTGGAAGGGCAAAAAAAGAAGATAAGATAGTCGAAAAACTGGCAAGACCGATAAGCCTGTTCCTCACGATCGTATTTGCGGTTGGCGTGATTGTACTGGTGATGTTTGGTGTGATTCCGCAGCTTACGCGGACAATAGGAACCCTGATGAGGAGTATCGCTGATTTTATTCCACAGATGCAAAGCTGGATCCGGGAGTTTTCCCATAATAACCAGGAAATCATGAAGCTTGTAGATCAGGTACAGTTTAATCCGGATCAGGCGATCAAGTGGGGGATAAGCCTACTCGGAAATGGTGCAGGAAATATGATGAATATCACAATGTCAGCAGTGGGTTCCATAGTTAGTGGATTGGCAGCCTTTTTTGTTGCATTTTCCTTTGCCTGCTATGTCCTTTTTCAGAAGGAAACGCTGCAGGTGCAGATTCGAAAAGTATTTTTCGCTTTTCTTCCAAAGGAAAAAGCAGATGCTTTTCTTAAAGTCTGCTCTCTGACTTATCAGACATTTGCAAATTTTCTTACAGGTCAGTGTCTGGAAGCCGTGATCCTTGGCTGTATGTTTGTTGTGATATTGAGCATTTTGAGGATGCCATATGCACTTTTGATCGGAGTTTTAATTGCGTTTACGGCATTGATCCCGATTTTCGGAGCCTTCATCGGGTGTGCAGTGGGAAGCTTTTTGATCTTTATGGTAAATCCGAAACAGGCAATTTTATTTATTATAGTATTTCTGGTGCTGCAGCAGATCGAGGGAAATCTGATCTATCCTCATGTTGTGGGTGAGTCTGTAGGGCTTCCATCGATTTGGGTTCTTGCAGCAGTTACGATCGGCGGAAATCTTATGGGAATTATAGGTATGCTTGTTTTTATTCCGTTGCTTTCCGTGTTCTATACTATTTTTCGGGAATTCGTATATCTGCATCTGAAAAAAAAGCATATCAAACAGGTGACAAAGACAGAAATAGAAGAAGATACGGCGGAAGAAATGGTAAATAGTGAGATACCAGAGGTGAAATGATAGAATCCCGTCTTTGACAGCTGTATGGTGATAAAACGGTTACAAACCCAGTAAATATGGGTATTGTGGCCGTTTTTTTTTGTAGATCATTATTCAACCGTCAAACTTCCGGGTGTTTTTTATAGCAGTCCCAGAAAATAATGCAAAACTTCAGCACTGCAGAACGTGAATTACTGCGTCACAGATTTTTGTATCTTAGACAAGTACTTCCTATGATAGACTACAGGGAAGGGAAAGGCAGGAAAGAAAAAAATGTACAATGGATATTGCAACTGTCTTGTCACATGACAAAAGTTGTGGTATACTAAGCGCTAAAGTGTTAAAAAAATATCACTATTCAGGGTTCTGAATCGTTATAGTAAAAATAGGAAGGAAACAAAACCAATGGATACCAGAAGAGAAAAGCTGGAAGCATTAAAGAAAGAAAAAAACGCTGTCATCATGGCACACTATTACGTGCCGGATGAGGTGCAGGAAATTGCCGATTACATCGGGGATTCGTATTACTTAAGCGACATGGCGACGAAAGTGGACGCCAGTGTCATCGTTCTCTGCGGCGTTCGTTTCATGGGTGAGAGCGCCAAAATCTTAAACCCGGGCAAAAAAGTACTGCTCCCAGATCTGCATGCCGACTGTCCGATGGCTCACATGGCAGCGATTGAAAAAATCAAGGAAGTCCGGCAAGAGTACCCGGATGTGGCTGTCGTATGCTATGTCAATTCCACCGCGGAATTAAAAAGTCATTCCGACGTCTGTGTCACCTCCTCCAACGCAGTAAAAATTGTAAAAGAACTGCCGAACCACGACATCTTCTTTATCCCTGATGAGCATCTTGGTACCTATGTGGCTGAGCAGGTGCCGGAGAAACATATCATCTTAAATGACGGTTTCTGCCACGTACATGCTGCCATCCGCCCGGAAGCCGCAAAGGCTGCAAAGGAAGCGCGCCCGCAGGCAAAGCTTCTCGTTCACCCGGAGTGCAGAAGTGAAGTCGTTGCACTTGCCGATTATGTCGGAAGCACCGCAGGCATCATCAAATATGCCGAGGCAAGTAAAGATACCGAGTTTCTCGTTGCAACCGAGCTTGGTGTTTTCGCGGAGCTGAAAAAGCGCTGCCCGGATAAGAAGTTTTATGCAGTGGGAAATACGCAGATCTGCCCAAATATGAAAAAAGTAACATTGGACAAATTAATAGAAGCACTGGAAAACGAGGAGAATGAAGTTCTGTTAAGCGAACAGGAAATTTCAGACGCACATGCGCCGCTGTTAAGAATGCTCGAGCTTGCAAAGTAACAAAATAAGCAGAACGCAGAAGCGGAAAAGAGGAAACGAAATGAAAAAGTATTATGATGCAGTGATTGTAGGATGCGGTGTGGCAGGATGCTTTACGGCACTTCATCTGCCCCAGGAAGCCGATATTCTGATGATAACAAAAGCAGATACCGAGGACAGCGACTCCTTCCTCGCACAGGGCGGTATTTGTGTTCTGAAAAACGAGAGCGATTACGATGCGTTCTATGAAGATACGATGCATGCCGGGCACTATGAAAATACGCCGGAATCCGTCGACATTATGATCCGTTCTTCCCGAAATGTTATCAATCAGCTCATTGCCTGGGGTGTGGATTTCCGTCGCGATGAGAACGGAGAACTCTGCTATACGAAAGAAGGCGCACATTCTACCAACCGCATCCTGTTCCACGACGATGTAACCGGAAAGGAGATTACGAGCAAGCTTCTCGCGCAGGTAAAAAAGCTGCCGAACGTGACGCTTCTTGCGCACACGGAAATGTGTGATATTCTTTCCGGCAAAAATGGCTGCGAGGGTGTTCTGATCCGGGATGAAGAAGGAAAGCTGGTTCCGGTTTATGCCAGGGATGTGATCTGGGCGTGCGGCGGTATTGGCGGAATTTATGACAATTCTACGAACTTCCCGCATCTGACAGGAGATGCACTTGCAATTGCGATCCACAGGAACGTAGCACTGAAAAATGTCAATTACGTACAGATTCACCCAACAACGCTGTATTCCCAAAAGAAAGGCCGCCGTTTCCTGATTTCCGAATCTGTCCGCGGAGAGGGCGCTGTACTGCTCGATAAAAATGGCGAGCGTTTCACCGATGAACTGCAGCCGCGTGACATGGTATCCCGTGAGATCCACCGTCAGATGGAAAAGGACCACACGAAGCACGTATGGCTTTCCCTGAAAACGATTCCGCTCGATGTAAAAGAACGGTTCCCGAATATTTACCAGAAATGCCTGGAAGAGGGATACGATATCACGAAAGAACCGATTCCGGTTGTACCGGCACAGCATTACTTTATGGGCGGCGTCAAGGTAGACAGCAATAGCGAAACGACGATGGATCATCTGTATGCAGCAGGTGAGACGAGCTGCAACGGCGTGCACGGTGCAAACCGTCTGGCAAGCAATTCTCTGCTGGAGAGCCTTGTATTCGCAGAGCGCGCGGCAAAGAAGATGGCTGCCGAATGGGCCGCAGAGGGTCTTGTAGAGAACGCAGACCGCAAAGAAACGGCAACGGAGCCGAAGGAAGATGAATGGAAGCTCCTTGCAAAACGGTACGATATTAGAAAAGAAGATTACCAGGATATGGAAGAATATGCAGAACGCTGCAAAGAGAGCATCTGGGATGCGATCAGAAAGGAAGACAAATATGAATCCAATCACAAGAACACTAAATGTGGATAATCTGCTGCTGTTGGCGCTGCAGGAAGATATCTCCAGTGAAGATGTAACCACGAATGCTGTCATGCCAGAAGCCTGCCAGGGAACGGTACAGCTTCTCTGCAAACAGGACGGCGTCATTGCCGGTATGGAAGTATTTGCAAGAGTATTTACGCTGCTCGATGAGAAAACCGAGATTATTCCGTATGTGAAAGACGGCGATGAAGTCAAAAAAGGCGATCTGCTCGCAACCGTAAACGGCGATATCCGTGTTCTGCTGTCCGGTGAGAGAACCGCGCTCAATTATCTGCAGCGGATGAGCGGAATCGCAACGTATACGAGAAGCGTTGCGAAGCTGCTCGAAGGTTCCAAAACGACCCTTCTCGATACCAGAAAAACGACCCCGAATATGCGTATTTTTGAAAAATATGCAGTCAAAATCGGTGGCGGCCAGAATCACCGCTACAATCTGTCCGACGGCGTTCTGTTAAAGGACAACCATATTGGAGCTGCAGGCAGTGTCACAAAAGCGATCGAGATGGCACGCGATTATGCTCCGTTTGTGCGTAAGATTGAAGTCGAGTGTGAAAACCTCGATATGGTCCGCGAAGCAGCAGATGCAGGTGCCGACATTATCATGCTCGACAATATGACTCCGGCGCAGATGAAAGAGGCGGTAGCCGTCATCAACGGCAGAGCAAAAACCGAGTGCTCCGGAAATGTGACAAAAGAAAATATCGCCACTATCCTCGACACCGGCGTAGACTATGTTTCCAGCGGTGCACTGACGCATTCTGCACCGATTCTTGATGTATCATTGAAAAATCTGCATCCAATAGAATAAGTATAAAAATAGGAATCATTTCCTTATAGATATAAAAATCGCGAAATAAAAAAGCTTCTGTTCCTCCCGGAAAAAGGGAAGAACAGAAGCTTTTTTAAACAGGAAACTTCGTTGAATTTTCTTATAAAAAATTCTCCGGGTTTAGATTCCTTTTTTAAACAGGAGAAAGGAATATCCGATCGGAATCAAAACCAGCGCTGCGATCGTGAGAAATAAAATCCATTCAAGCTGCAGAAAGCTGTTTACGATCATGGCAACGCCGCCGATGATCCAAACCCAGCCGGCGAGGCGGTGAGTGCGGTTCCAGTTTTCCTGACTGTGAAGGGTCCATGGAACCTTGATGCCGGTTGTGTAGTTCTGTTTGCATTTTGGCATGTAATTGCCGATGAGAATAAAGAGAAGGCCGACAATCCCATTGCTAACAAAACCGATATCAACTGCGATGCCGACTGCGTTTGCGTAGATGGAGCAGCAGACGATCAGAGAGGTTACAGGTATGATCCACAGAACAAGACGGATCATCTTCGGGCCGATGTTCTGCCGCTTCGGATCAGAAAAAGTGAGAACAGCGGTAAAAATCTGCAGAGCGGCAAGAAACAGAGGAATACCGATCACTGCCATCGTTTTGCTGCTCCAGCCGTTTGGAACATTGTTTGTGCCAAAATGGGTGGCAATGGTGTCCGGCATGCGATTCCAGAGCAGAAGTCCGATCACCATCGGAAAAAGAGAAATGAGTGTTGTCAGAATCAGTGTTGTTTTATATTTTTTCCACATCAGAAGTGCCTCCTTTGAGCTCTGAAATCCAGAGCATGATTTCTTCCAGGACGGAAGTGTTGAGTTCATAATAAATAAAATTTTTCTCCCGGGATTCCAGCACAAGGTCTGCTTTTTTCAGAATACCGAGATGGTAGGAGATGGTTGCACCTGCCATATCAAAGTGCGATCCGATCTCCCCGGCAGAAAGTCTTTCGTTTTTCAGAAGCTCCAGAATCCTTCGCCGGACAGGATCGGAGAGAGCTTTAAACGTTTCTGCGAATGCCATGGAAACCTCCTTTCCGGCAGTATGAATGCAAATTAATTAGAAATTCATCTAAATACTTTTTATCACATGGAAAGCGAAAAGTCAATAAGCATTTCGAAAAAATTCCAAATAGTTTTATTGTTGATTTTGAGTTGCTATTTTCTGCAGAATACGCTACGATAAGGGAAAAGTTGTAGAAAAAGGGGGACAAAAACATGAAAAAACACCTGTCCGTGCGCTACGGCACGATTCAGGGCTGCTACTGGATGGGATACGCGGCACTGATGGGGTATGCCAGCGTTTATCTTCTTGAAAAAGGCTTCACAAACACACAAATCGGCCTTCTGACGGCAGTTGGCTGTATCGTGTCAGCGGTTCTGCAGCCTGCGCTGGCATCCTACGCAGATCGGCCGGAAAGCCCGTCCGTACGAACAATGCTCCTTGGAGCGAACCTGATTCAGCTTGTTCTTATCATTTCCCTTGCTGCAACGGCAGAAAGCAGTTCTATGGTGGTAAGGACACTGCTGTACGGCGCAAGCATTACGATGCTGATGCTGATGATTCCGTTCGTTAATTCTCTTGGTATGGAGACGATCCGCCAGGGAGAGGAACTTGATTACGGAATCGGGCGCGGCATGGGTTCCGTTGCATATGCGATTGCATCATGGCTGCTCGGCCGGCTGACCGCATCCTTTGGAGCAGACATGATTCCGATCTGGGCTATCGCACTGACCATTCTTTTCCTCATCTGTGTATTTCGCTTTCCGTTTAAAAAGGACAGGAAAAAAGCAGAAGCAGAAAAAGAAGAGACAGGAGCAGCCGGTCCGGTCGATTTTCTGAAACGGTATCCGTCCTTCGTGGTAGTACTGCTTGGCTGCATTCTGATCTTTATGTCACATAGCCTGATTAACAGCTTCAATTATCAGATTGCAATGGCAAAAGGTGGTGGCAGCGGTGAGATGGGAAATGCGATGACCATCTCTGCAGTTTCCGAGCTGCCAACGATGTTTCTGTTCGGCTATCTGCTGAAAAAGAAGAGCAGTGTTTTCTGGCTCCGTCTCTCCGGCCTGTTTTTTGTCCTGAAAAGCATAGGAACCTTCCTGGCCTTTAATATTCCGACATACTACGCTGTTCAGCCGTTCCAGATGTTCGGCTGGGCGCTGATCAACGTCGCCTGCGTCTATTACGTGGACGGCATCATGGAGCCGCAGGATTCGATTAAAGGACAGGCATATATGGCGATGACCATCACCGCAGGAAATGTAATGAGCTCCCTGTTTGGCGGCTGGCTTATCGATGCAGCCGGTGTTGGCGCGATGCTGATCTGCGCATCTCTTACGGCCTTCATCGGCTGGCTGATTGTGTGCCTCGGTTCGAAAGAAGCAAAAACTGCATAGGAAAGATAAAAGAAAGCGCCCGAAACCGAACGTGGTTCCGGGCGCTTTGCCGTACAGCTCTTATTTATTTCTGTTTCCTGTATACTTCTCATCACAGTATTTGCAACGGTAAACCTCTTTTTCCGGGTCAGCCAGGATAAAGACATGTTTTAATCCCTGCTCAATAGAGGTGATACAGCGCGGGTTTTTACATTTAATCACATCAACCACCTGTTTCGGCAGATGAAGTTCTTTTTTCTCCGTAATCTCGCCGTCTTTAATGACATTGACAGTGATATTGTGATCGATAAAGCCTAAGATGTCAAGATCCATCTTATCAACCGAACACTCAACTTTCAGAATGTCCTTTTTTCCCATTTTTTCACTTTTGGCATTTTTAATAATGGCTACGGTACAGTCCAGCTTGTCCAGTCCCAGATCATGGTAAATGGTCATAGCCTTTCCTGCTTTAATATGGTCGAGCACGAAGCCCTCTTCAATACGTCCTACGTTCAGCATAGCGAAAGATGCTCCTTTCTTAATCGACTTTGATGTTCAGCAGCGTCAGAATCAGGGCCATACGTGCATAAACACCGTACTGAACCTGTTTAAAGTAAGCAGCGCGCGGGTCATTATCCACGTCAACGGAGATCTCATTGACACGCGGCAGCGGATGCAGAACCAGCATTTCCGGAGAAGCAAGATCCATTTTGGACTGATCCAGAATATAGAAATCCTTCATACGGATGTAATCGTCCTCGTTGAAGAAACGTTCTTTCTGGACACGGGTCATATAAAGGACATCCAGCTTCGGGAGAACATCTTCCATTTTAATAACTTCCTCAAATGGAACATTGTTTGCGCGCAGCACATCATCACGGATGTAATCCGGGAGACGAAGCTCCTCCGGGGAGATTAATACAATTTTAATGCCGGTATAACGAACCAGCGCTTCAATCAGGGAATGAACCGTTCTGCCGAATTTAAGATCACCGCAGAAGCCGATGGTAAGATTGTTCAGGCGACCCTTTAAAGAACGGATGGTGAGAAGATCGGTAAGAGTCTGCGTCGGATGCTGGTGTCCGCCATCACCTGCGTTGATCACAGGAATACGGGAGTACATCGATGCAACGAGCGGAGCGCCTTCTTTCGGATGACGCATGGCACAAATATTTGCAAAGCAGGATACCACGCGGATGGTGTCGGCTACGCTTTCGCCTTTGGAAGCGGAAGAAGAATTGGCAGAAGAAAAACCAAGAACAGTACCGCCAAGATTCATCATGGCAGCCTCAAAGCTGAGACGGGTGCGTGTGCTTGGTTCATAAAATAAAGTAGCAAGTCTTTTGCCATCGCAGGCATGTGCATATTTCTCCGGGTTCTTTTCAATATCGTTCGCCAGATCCATTAACTGGTCCAGTTCTTCGACTGAGAAATCAAGGGGACTCATTAAGTGTCGCATATATTACCTCCTATGAAGATCCTTATTTTTGTTACCGTTCACAGGTTCCCTGCGAACGGTAACATTCGCAGCCCTCATTTAAAGTTTTGCTTCGCAAAAGGAGGGCTGCTCACGCCTGAATCACTTTCTTACGCAGCGAAACAGCAGGTATTTCACTGCTGAGTGAACAGTAACTTATTTTTTCTGTGTTCCACCTTAACACAAAAACAGGATAAATGCAAGATAAAAAATGGCAGGAAAAAGGTCGAAAAGCAGAGCAATATGAAATGTGAAAAAATAAAGTGAAATAGCAACCAAAAAGGAAAAAGATGGTACAAAAGCTGAATTTCGGGAGATCTTTTCTTGTAAATTAAACGGAGATGGAGTAAAATATTGATATCTGCAACAAATGCAGAGTATCAGGAGGATCAGATATGCTAGACTTAGGAAAAATCCGCGACGAGATCGATGTCACCGATGACGAGATCGTCCGCCTGTTCCAGCACCGGATGGCGCTGGCGGCGGAGGTTGCGCAGTATAAGATAGAGACAGGAAAAGCCGTTTTTGATGCGGAACGCGAGCGCCAGAAGCTGGAGAAGCTGACAGGCGAGGGAACAAATGCATTCAATACAAAAGGCATCCAGGAGCTGTTCCAGCAGATCATGTCGATCAGCCGGAAGCGCCAGTATCAGCTGCTGACCGAGAACGGCGGCGAGGAGATGACCGATTACACACAGGTTGACCACCTCCCGACGCACGGCAGAAGAGTTGTCTTCCAGGGTGTGGAGGGCGCCTATAGCTTCGGTGCCATGAAAGAATTTTTCGATGATACGATCACCAGTTTCCACGTAGACACCTGGAAAGAGGCGATGGAGGCGATCACAAAGGGCGAGGCTGATTACGCTGTGCTTCCGATCGAGAACTCCACCGCAGGCATCGTATCCGACATTTACGATCTTCTCGTGGAATACCCGCACTACATCGTCGGCGAGCAGGAGCTGCCGGTCGAGCATGTGCTGATGGCACTGCCGGGTGCGAAAGTTGAGGACATCCGTACCGTGATTTCCCACCCGCAGGCACTGGCCCAGTGCCGCCGTTTTCTCGATTCCAATGAAAACTGGAAAACAGAGGAACGACTGAATACGGCCGCCGCTGCAAAAGAAGTATCTGAGAGCGGGGATTTGACGATGGCAGCCGTCGGAAGCCCATATGCAGCAGAACACTTCGGACTGCAGATCTTAAAAGAAGGCATTTTTGACGCCCGGGGCAATACGACACGCTTTGTTATTATTTCCGGTCAGAAACGCTTTGTAAAGGATGCACAGAAAATCAGCGTATGCATGGAACTGCCGCATCAAAGCGGTTCTCTTTACAATGCACTGGCACATTTTATTTACAACGATCTGAACATGACCAAAATCGAGTCCCGCCCGATTCCGCAGCGGAAATGGGAGTACCGTTTCTTCGTGGATTTCGAGGGGAACTTAAGCGATCCGGCAGTCAAAAACGCACTGCGCGGATTGCAGGCAGAATCCGCGAAATTCCGGATTTTCGGAAATTATTAATCCAGAAGAGAGGGCCGTACCAAGCGGCCTTTTCGCATAAATAAAATGAAAAATGACAGGAAGGAAGAGACAAAAGATGATTAGAATAGAAGAATGTATCCTCTACCGCGATTTCGCAGAGGGGGAGGTACTGCGCGATATGACGATACTGGTGGAGACCTACAAAAAACTGGTCAATGCTCAGATTTCCCTGAAGGACCGCCGGTTCCGTGAGAATATGAGCGCATATGAGCCGCAGTTTTATGAGGCACTGAACCGCCTTGTCGAGATGGCAAACCGCTACGGCTTCTCCGGAAATCTCTGGCATGATTATCTGACGTATCTGCTGGTAAACAAAGAAAATGCATTCTCTACCTCGTGCGAGATTGTCGGAAAAGTAGAGGGAAGCATCAACCAGATGGCAAAACACGACTTTGTCCGTTTCAAAGAACTGTTTGATTTTGATATCTGTGTTTTTGATGAAATTTTTGAGTCCGGCGATGCCTCTGTCATCAGTTCCTATGAGAACACGGACAGTCCGAATAAACTGTTCAACAAAGAAGTCCGGGATCGTATCTGTGAGCTGGCCATCCGTCTGGCAAAGGCTGCATCCGCAGATGAATTTATGGCTGATATGGTTCAGTTTTACAAAGATTTCGGAGTGGGAAAACTGGGACTTCACAAGGCATTTCGTATTGCGCATACAGGAGAGAACGTTGAGATTATCCCGATTACCAACATTCCGGATGTGCGCCTTTCTGATCTTGTCGGCTACGAAATTCCAAAGCAGAAGCTGATCGACAACACGAAAGCGTTTGTCGAGGGCAAGAAAGCAAACAACTGTCTGCTTTTTGGCGATGCCGGAACCGGAAAATCCTCCAGCATTAAGGGTATCCTGAATGAATATTACGATCAGGGACTGCGAATGATCGAGGTTTACAAGCATCAGTTTCAGGATCTAAATGAGCTGATTGCACAGATCAAAAACAGAAATTATAAATTCATTATTTACATGGATGACCTTTCCTTTGAAGAGTTTGAGATTGAGTACAAATACCTGAAAGCTGTCATTGAGGGAGGCCTGGAAAAACGTCCGGACAATATTCTTATTTATGCAACCTCCAATCGTCGCCATCTGATTAAAGAGGATTACAGTGATAAAGAAGGAACAAGACAGGATATGCATACTTCCGACACCGTACAGGAGAAACTATCCTTGGTATACCGTTTCGGCGTCAGCATCTATTTTGGTGCACCGGATAAGAAAGAATTCCAGAAGATTGTTTCCACACTGGCCGAACGATACGGCGTGACGCTGCGTGAGGAAGAGCTTTTGGCAGAAGCGAACAAATGGGAACTGTCCCACGGCGGTCTGTCCGGCCGTACCGCACAGCAGTTTATCGATTATCTGCTCGGAAAACAGTAAAAAGAAAAAGGTCAAAAAGTCCGCTTGGTATTGGGAGCGGGCTTTTTGGGATATCCTTTGAAAAAGAAGGAGGAAAAGCATATATGCAGTATTCCACATTTGCTGCCATTGATATCGGCAGCTACGACGTCATTCTGGAGATTTTCGAGATCTCCAAAAAACAGGGAATCCGAAGCGTGGATAAGATCTGTCATCGGATGGAGCTTGGAAAAGATACGTACACGTTGGGAAAAATTCGCCCTGAAATGGAAGAAGAGCTGTGCCGTGTACTCGCAGATTTTGTGCGGATTATGGAAGGCTATCGCGTGGACGATTACCGTGCAACGGCATCCAGTGCGATCAGTGAGGCGTCGAACAGTCTCTATGTCCTTGGAAAAATTCATCAGCTGACCGGTTTTTCTGTCACTGTTCTCTCCAACTCGGAGCAGCGTTTTCTTAGCTATAAAGCGCTCGCGGCGATGGAGGACAATTTTAACAAGATCATTGAAAAGGGAACTGCGATTCTCGATCTTGACGGTGGCAGTTTTCAGATTTCCCTGTTCGACAAGGATGCACTTGTCACAACACAGAACATCCGCATGGGAAGTCTTCGCATCCGCGAGCGTCTTGCCGGAATTCAGAGTGAGACGGAACATTACGAAGAGATGGTCGAAGAGCTGATTTGGAATGAAGTATCGAGCTTTAAAAAGATGTATCTGAAAGACCGTAAAATCGAAAACATTATGCTGATCGGCGATGTTTTCACCGACAGTGTTTATCAGAATATCGAAGAAAAAACGACAAAAATCATTTCCCGTGAAAACTTTAATACCTGGTATGAGAAAATTATCCGTCAGTCACCGATGGAGCTTGCTGTAAAACTTGGTATTCCGCTGGAAAACGCTTCACTGATGTACCCGTCTGCTGTGATTTATAAATGTCTGATTGATATGATGGGTGCGGAGCATATCTGGATTCCGGGCGTGCATATGACACGTGGTATTGCATACGAGTATGCGGAGCAGATGAAACTGTTGAAAGGCGGTCATAATTTCGAAAATGATATTCTGATGGCGGCAAAAAACATCGGAAAACGGTATGCAGTAAACCGGCCGCACGTCCAGAATCTGGAGATGACGGCGCTTGCCATGTTTGATGCGACGAAAAAGATGCACGGCATGAAAGAACGCGAGCGGCTGCTGCTTCGGATGGCGGTGATGCTGCACGATGTCGGAAAATACATCAGCCTTAATAATGTAGCGGATTCTTCCTATAATATTATCATGTCAAACGAAATCATCGGACTGTCCCATATTGAACGGGAGATGGTCGCACTGATTGCAAAATACAATACGGCAGTGCTTCCATCCTACGATGAGCTGGTGATGGAATCGTCGCTTAGTGCAGAACAGTATCTGACCGTATCGGAGCTGACAGCAATCGTCCGTCTGGCGAATGCACTAGATCGGAGTCACCTGCAGAAAATCCAGTCGATCCGCGCTGCCTTAAAGGAGAGAGAACTGCATCTGTCTCTGACGGTTGACCGTGATTTCACACTGGAGCAGGGACTGTGCCAGGATAAATTAGATTTTTTCAATGAGGTATTCAGCATACAGCCGATTATTAAGATGAAACGGCAGATGTAAGGAGGCGAACAAGATGGATATAACACCATATAAGAAACCGGAATATTTTCGAAACCGGGAATTGAGCTGGATCAGCTTCGACGAGCGTGTTTTAAACGAGGCGCGGGATAAGAGTATTCCGCTGTTTGAACGTCTGAAATTTATCAGCATTACCTCCTCCAACCTGGATGAGTTTTATATGGTTCGTGTGGCTTCACTAAAAGACCAGGTGCATGCAAACTATACGAAAAAGGATCTGTCCGGCATGGATGCGAAGGAGCAGCTTACCGAAATCAGCAAACGGACGCATGAGCTGGTGCAGCTGCAGTACAATACGTACAATCGCTCGGCGGTTCCGTCTCTGGAGCACGTTGGCCTTACGATTATCAGTGAGCACGAGAAGCTGACGAAGGAGCAGGCGGAGTATGTGGATTCCTATTTTGAGGAAAACATTTACCCGGTTCTGACCCCGATGGCCATGGATTCGGCCCGCCCGTTCCCGTTGATCCGGAACAAAACATTGAATATCGGTGCACTGGTGCAGAAGAAAGAGGATTCGCTTCTGAGCCGTGCGGAGGATAAGAAAGAGAAGAAAGGCAAGGAGAAGGAAAAAGAGAAAGAACTGGAATTTGCGACGGTTCAGGTTCCTTCGGTACTGCCGCGTTTTATTCTGCTTCCGCAGGATGAAAAGACGGGACAGCGGTATGTGATTCTTCTGGAGGAGATTATCGAGCGGAACATTGGAAAGCTGTTCTTAAGCTACGATGTGGTCTGCGCGCATCCGTACCGTGTTATGCGAAATGCAGATCTTTCGATCGATGAGGATGAGGCTTCCGACCTGTTAAAAGAGATCCAGAAGCAGCTTAAAAAACGTCAGTGGGGAGAAGTGATCCGTCTGGAAGTGGAAGATAAGATGGATAAGCGGCTCCTGAAGATGCTGGAAAAAGAGTTTGACATCGATGAAGACGATCTGTTCCGGATTCCGGGACCGCTCGATCTGACGTTTTTAATGAAAATGTATGGGCTCGACGGCTTTGATGAGTATAAAATTCCAAAATACATTCCAGCAGCAGTTCCGGCGCTGATGAATGAGGATGACATTTTTACAAACATCCGAAAAGGAGACATCTTACTGCATCATCCTTATATGACGTTTGATCCGGTCGTGCAATTTGTACAACAGGCAGCAAAGGATCCGGATGTACTGGCAATCAAACAGACGCTGTACCGTGTGAGCGGCAATTCTCCGATTATTGCAGCACTGGCTCAGGCGGCGGAAAATGGCAAACAGGTTTCCGTACTGGTGGAATTAAAGGCACGGTTCGACGAAGAAAACAATATTGTCTGGGCGAAGATGCTGGAAAAGGCGGGATGCCATGTAATTTATGGTCTTCTGGGACTGAAAACACACAGTAAGATTACACTGGTGGTTCGGCGCGAGGAGACAGGCATTCGCAGATATGTACATCTTGGCACGGGAAACTATAACGATTCTACGGCAAAGCTGTATACGGACTGTGGCCTGTTGACATGCAATGCAAAGATCGGTGAGGATGCAACAGCAGTATTTAACATGCTTTCGGGCTATTCGGAGCCGGATCGCTGGAACAAACTGGTGGTTGCGCCGCTCTGGATGAAAGACAGATTCCTGCATCTGATTGCTATGGAGGAGGAACACGCAAAGAAGGGGCAGAAAGCGCATATTATTGCGAAGATGAACTCGTTATGCGACCGCGATATTATTGCGGCGCTTTACAGTGCTTCGGCAGCCGGAGTAAAGATTGACCTGATTATCCGGGGAATCTGTTGTCTGAAGGTTGGAATCCCGGGTGTCAGCGAGAATATTACCGTTCGCTCGATTGTCGGCAATTTCCTGGAACATGCGCGGATTTTCTACTTCTACAGTGGTGGAAATGAAGAGGTGTTTATGGGAAGTGCGGACTGGATGCCGCGAAATCTGGAAAAACGGGTGGAGATTGTGTTCCCGGTTGAGGATGAGCAGATTAAGAAAGAAGTAATGCATATTCTTGATATCCAGATGAAGGATAATGTGAAAGCCAGTATTTTACAGGCAGACGGAACGTATACAAAGCCGGATAAGCGCGGAAAGATGCTGGTGAATTCACAGGAGTATTTCTGTAGGGAGGCAACGGAAAGAGCGGAAAAACCGAAAGAACAGGAAAACAGCAGGGTGTTTGTGCCGGCGGAACCGGTGGAATAGGTTCTGAGGTGGGCGCGGGAGCGCCCACTGCGTTGAGATGAGAGAAGAATATAGATGTTGTGATGAAAAAGCGCGGTGACTTTGATCGTTACGGCGCTTTTTTGTGTGCTAAAAATAATCTGTCTGGTATAGGGAAAAGGAATGGCTATTCAGAATTTGTTTTGAAAATTGGTTTTGCGGGTGATTTTCGGGGATTTTACAAAGAGTGATCTGGAAGAGTGGTTGGAAAAGAAGGGGATGGAGACGGAGATAAGGGAAAATGTGGACATTTTTTGTAAAGTAACCGGTTATTTTATTAACGGATATTTTACAAAGCGGTGGTAGTGGGCTTTACGGAAGGAAAGGTATAATGAATCTCGACAAGACGAGGAGGAAGAAAAACGAATGCCAAATATTGTGTTGAAGAATGTCTGTAAATCTTATGATAAGGAACATTATGCGGTTCAGGATTTTTCGCTTGAAATACCGGATCGGGAGTTTGTGATTTTTGTTGGACCTTCCGGCTGCGGAAAATCGACGACGCTTCGGATGATTGCCGGTCTTGAGGAGATTACGAGCGGGGAGCTCTGGATTGATGGACAGCTTTGTAATTATGTAGAAGCAAAGGATCGCGATCTTTCGATGGTATTTCAGAACTACGCGCTTTATCCGAATATGACGGTATATGAAAACATGGCGTTTTCTCTGAAAATCCGGAAACAGCCCAAGGATGAAGTTGATAAAAAGGTACATGAGGCAGCTAAAATTCTTGGAATTGAGCATTTACTTGACCGGAGACCGGCAGCACTTTCCGGTGGTCAGAAACAAAGAGTTGCGATTGGAAGCGCAATTATGAGACGGCCGAAAGCATTTTTAATGGATGAGCCGCTTTCAAATCTGGATGCGAAGCTGCGGGCACAGATGCGGGTGGAGCTGGCAAAATTACATAAGGAACTGAAAACGACGGTGATTTATGTTACCCATGATCAGACGGAGGCGATGACGCTTGGTACAAAAATTATTGTTATGAAAGACGGTGTTGTGCAGCAGGCGGATACACCGGAGCGGATTTACCGCCATCCGACAAACAAATTTGTGGCTGGTTTTATCGGAGCTCCGAGTATGAATTTTATGGAAACGATGGTGATGGAAAGAAACGGAGCGGTTTATCTGGAGGCAGACGGAGGAGTTACCCTTCGTGCAAAAGGAGAGAACGAAATGGTGCTTCGTCGCGCTTATCTCGGAAAAATGGTGATCTTAGGTCTGAGACCGGAGGATTTACAGGACGAAACAACCGCTTCCGCACATCGGATCTGTTACGAAGAGAATCAGTTGAAGGCATTTGTTGACCTGCGGGAGATGATCGGTGCAGAAGCGTATCTGCATATGAATACCGGAAAAAATCTGATTACAGCAAGAGTGCCTTCCGAGGTGCCGGTTACTGTAAAGGAAAGCATTACATTGTATGCAGATATGGAGAAAGCACAGATCTTTGATCCGTTTACAGAAGAAAATATTTTATCTCTGCCGGTTGAAAAAGAAGAACGTGCAACAGCATAAGAAGGAGCAAGAAGTGAAAAAAGTAATCGAAAAGTGTAAAAAAGCAGAAGTTTATATGTATCTAATCCCGAGTATGGTGATCTTTAGCATCTTTCTGTTTTATCCGTTTTTTAAAACCATTTATCTGAGCCTGTATAAGACAAACAAGCTTGGAGAAGCGAAATTGTATGTGGGACTGGATAACTATAAAAGCTTATTATCGAATCCATCCTTTTACAACAGTCTCTGGGTTACACTGGAATTTGTGGCGATTGTTGTAGTCGGAAGTATGGCGCTTGGCCTTCTGGGAGCAGTTCTTTGCAGCAAGGCTTTCCCGGGAATCCGGGTATTCAGTACTTCCTATGCACTCCCAATGGCAGTAGCATCGAGCTCAGGCGCCATGATTTTCAAGATTATTTTAAATCCCACGATCGGTATCGTAAACAAATTGCTGCATGTGAGCATTAACTGGGTCAGTGATCCGAAATATGCGCTGATCTGTGTGGCTGTCCTTACGGCATGGCTGAACAGTGGCATCAATTTCCTGTATTTTTCGGCGGGACTTGGAAACATTGATGATTCGATTTATGAGCGTGCTTCTGTAGATGGAGCGAATGCAGTACAGAAATTTTTTAAGCTGACACTGCCGGGGCTTTCTCCGATCATGTTCTACACACTGGTTGTTAACATTATTCAGGCATTCCAGTCATTCGGACAGGTGAAAATCCTGACACAGGGAGGACCGGGAGAATCCACGAACCTGATTGTATATTCGATATACCGTGATGCGTTTTTTAATTACCGGTTTGGAAGCGCAGCCGCACAGTCCGTTGTTTTGTTTCTGATTGTCATGGCGCTTACCCTGGTTATGTTCCGCATGGAAAAGAGAGGAGTAAAATACTGATGTCTACGATAGCAACTACGATTGCCAGACCCAAAACTTATTCTGCAGAGGAGCTGCAGGCACTGCATCTGGCAATGAATGCAAAAGCAAAAAGAAAGAAAATGATTCAGAAAACAGCGTTGGTTATCATGAACCTGATTGTCTGCCTGTTTATGCTGTTTCCGCTGCTTTATACCATCAGCGTAGCATTTATGCCGTCCGGCGAGTTATACACAATGGCGATGAATATCGTTCCCAAACATCCGACACTGGAAAATTTTGTGGAAGCATTTCATAAAATCCCGTTGGTACGCTTTGTCCTGAATTCATTTTTGGTTGCGGGCAGCATTACACTGGGTCAGATTGTAACGTGTTCTCTTGCGGCATTTGCCTTCTCTTTCTTGAACTTCAAAGGAAAAAATGTTCTGTTTATGCTGGTCATGGCGACCATGATGGTGCCGGGTGAGGCAACCATTATTTCCAATTATCTGACAGTAGGAAGTCTCGGACTGCTCGATACCTATATTGTTCTGATCCTGCCTTCTCTTACCTCTGCAATGGGAATTTTCCTGTTCCGCCAGTTCTACATGACCTTTCCGATTTCGCTTTATGAATCGGCGAAGCTGGACGGCTGCGGTAATCTGCGGTTTATCGTAAAAATCCTGATGCCGCTGACAAAGTCAGCAATGGGAGCAATGGCGGTTTACACCTTTATCAATGCATGGAATATGTACATGTGGCCGCTGCTGGTTACAGGTTCGGACAGCAAGCGTACCGTACAGATTGGTATCAGTATGCTGAACAGCGTCGACGCACAGTCGATTACCCTGATGCTGGCGGGCGTAGTAATGATTATCATTCCATCCATTTCCATCTTTATCGTGGGCCAGAAGGCCTTAATCAAAGGAATGTTTTCGGGAGCAGTCAAGGGCTGATTCCTGTGACAGAAAAAAGAATAGAAAACTGTATGAAAACGAGGAGAAAAAAATGAAGAAAAAAGTGATTGCATCAATTCTTGCGGCTTCTATGGCAGCTATGGCGCTTACCGGATGCGGAGGCGGAAAAACAACGAGTGAGGCACAGAGTGCGACAACAGATGAAACCACAGCCAGCACTGAGGCAGGAAGTACGGCGGATGGAGCAGAAGCACCGGACTTAAACCAGGATACGAAGGGAACCACGATTACCTTCTGGCATTCCATGGGAGGTGTCAATGGCGAAGCGATGGATTATCTTGTCAATAAATTCAATGAAGAGAATACCGATGGCATTACCGTTGAGGCGGTTTATCAGGGAGAATATGATGATACGATTAACAAACTGAAAAGTGCACAGATCGGAAATATGGGAGCAGACCTGGTACAGATTTATGATATCGGAACACGCTTTATGATTGATTCCGGCTGGGTCATTCCGATGCAGGAGCTGATTAATGCAGATGGCTATGACATTTCCCAGATCGAGCCGAATATCGCTGCTTATTATACGGTAAACAATGAGCTGTACTCGATGCCATTCAATTCGTCCACACCGATTCTGTATTACAACAAAGATATGTTTGAAAAAGCAGGGATCACCGAGGTTCCTACAAGCCTGGAAGGAATTCTTGCCATCGGTGATGATCTGAAAACAAAGGGCGGAGCCGGTGAACCGCTGGCACTCTCCATCTATGGATGGTATTTCGAACAGTGGCTCTGCAAACAGGGACTTTCCTATGCGGATAATGGAAATGGCCGTGATGCTGCTGCTACTGCGGTTGAATTTGATTCCAACGGCGGAGCGCTCAACATCTTAAATGAGTGGAAAGCCCTGAATGATGCCGACGTTGCACCAAACGTAGGCCGTGCCGGAAGTGATACCGCAACGACAGACTTTACTTCCGGAAAAGCAGCGATCACCCTTGGCTCTACCGCATCTCTGAAGCAGATTTTGCAGGATGTCAACGGAAGCTTCGAGGTTGGAACTGCATATTTCCCGACAATCAAGGACGGCGATGAGGGCGGTGTTTCCATTGGAGGAGCTTCTCTTTGGGCATTGAACAATAACGACGATGTGAAAGCAGCTGCTACCTGGAAATTTATCAAATTCCTGATTTCCCCGGAATCTCAGGCATACTGGAATGCCGAGACTGGTTACTTCCCAGTTACAACAGCCGCCGATGAGGAGCAGACCTTCAAAGATAATGTAGCACAGTATCCGCAGTTCCAGACCGCGATTGATCAGCTGCACGATTCCAAGCCGCAGTATGCCGGCGCACTTCTCTCTGTATTCCCGGAGGCAAGACAGATTGTGGAAACAGAAATCGAGAATATGATCAACGGAAATGAGACCCCGGAGAAAGCAGTAGAATCGATGGCTTCCCAGATTAACAGCTCCATCGAGGATTATAATCTGGTAAATGAATAAGAGACAGGCTTTACAAAAATAAGATTTCGTCCTATAGTGAAGAAAAACGAGTTCCCAAAGCGTGTTTGAACGGTTTCTATGAAGGGGAAGATCCGAGTTACGGAAATGATTTTTCAGATATGACTGGAAATGCGTCGGAGACAAAAATCCGGCGTGTTTCCGGATTTATAGTAAGCCTCCAAATAATGCAAAAGAGTCAGTACCGCTTTTTTTAATTATTTTCAGGGTTTACGATAAAAGAAAAAAAGCTGCAGCCGGGACAAAAGATAGAAAAGAGTGCAGATTTGGAAATGGGAACGGAAAATGGAGGACAGATACGAGATGAAAACAAAAGTATGGGCACACAGAGGAGCCAGTGCATATGCGCCGGAAAATACACTGGAAGCGTTTCTTCTTGCGGCAGAGCAGGGAGCAGACGGTGTGGAGCTGGATGTACAGCTGACGAAAGATGGCGAGATGGTTGTTGTCCACGATGAAGAAATCGACCGGGTCAGTGACGGAAGCGGATTTGTCAAAGATTATACACTTGCGGAATTAAAGGCCCTGAACTTTAATAAGACACATCCGGAGTATCAGAATGTAAAAATCCCGACGCTTCGCGAAGTATATGAAGCATTAAAGCCAACGGGAATGACGATCAATGTCGAGCTGAAAACCGGTATTTTCTGGTACAAAGGCCTGGAAAAAAAGGTACTCGAACTGACAAAAGAGATGGAGATGGAGGACCGTGTGATTTATTCTTCCTTTAACCATTACAGTATTGCAAAAATTCTGGAACTGGATCCGAAAGCCAGCACAGGCATCCTCTACGCAGATATTATTTATGATGTCGTGAATTATGCGAAAAAAATCGGAACAGGAGCTCTTCATCCGGCCACCTTTCATGTGCAGATGGCAGACTTTCTTCAGAGGTATGTGGAAAGCGATCTTGCTGTGCATGTATGGACGGTCAATGATAAGGCAGAGATCGAACGCCTGATGGATGCCGGTGTAGATGCAGTCATCACCAATTACCCGGATGTGGCCGTTTCGTGCCGCAGTGCGAAGTGATACCGATCGGAGAAAAAAAGCTGTTCCTTTTGGACATCGACGGAACCATCTGCGTGGGGAACCGTCTGATTCCGGGAGCAGACCGGTTTTTAAACGGACTGTCCGAATACGGTGGAGATTATGTGTTTATCACAAATAATACGACGATGAGTGTGGCAGATTACCGGAAAAAATTTGCAAAGCTGGGCATCCAGACAACAAGCGAAAACTTTCTGACAGCATCCGTTGCGACAGCTCATTACCTAAAACAGAAATATGGATCCCGTCTCGTCTATGTGCTGGGAACGAATTCTCTGATTCGGGAATTGGAGAGCTTCGGCGTGTATACCACCCGTGATCCAGAGGAAAAAGGAATTGCGTGTGTGCTTGCGAGCTATGATAATGAATTGACGTATCAAAAACTGACAGATATCTGTCGGCTGTTGACAGAGCGCCCGGAGCTTGATTACGCTGCAACGAACCCGGACTATGTTTGTCCGATTGAATTCGGCTACGTGCCGGATTGCGGTTCCATCTGCGAGATGATCGGACATGCTGTCCACCGCATGCCGACTTATATCGGGAAACCAGGTACACGGATGGTTGAGATGGCGCTTGATATGACAGGCAGAACCCGCGATGAGGCTGTTCTTGTGGGAGACCGTCTCTATACGGACATTGCGTGCGCAAACATGGCGGGCATTTCTGCAGCCCTTGTGCTTTCAGGCGAATCTACACGCGAAGAAATGCAGAGCTCACAGTATCTTGTGGAGTATGTCTATCCATCCGTGAAGGAAATGTATACGGACTGGGTGTATGGGCAAAAAAAGAAATGCTCTTAAAATTCCGAAACGGTTATCATTTTGGAACAAAAAAACAGAAAGAAGAATTCTGAGAGGAGAACCTTTTTCCGAAAGAGTTCTTCTTTTTTTGCTGCGGAAAAGGATACTTTCCGGATACGGGATAAAAGCCTGGGACGGTATAGAAAAAGCTTGCCAAAAGGGGGAATTTCCCTATATAATGATTCAGACTATAATATGAAAAAGAAAACGATCAGGAGATCGGAAGATTCCAATACAACAGAAGAAGGAGAATTTGTGCATGAGTATTTTGAATGTAGAGCATCTGTCCCATGGTTTCGGCGACCGTGCGATTTTTGAAGATGTATCGTTCCGCCTCTTAAAGGGGGAACACATCGGTCTGGTAGGTGCAAATGGCGAGGGAAAATCAACCTTTATGAACATCATTACCGGAAAGCTGATGCCGGATGAGGGAAAGGTTGAGTGGGCAAAAAATGTCCGTGTCGGCTATCTGGATCAGCATACCGTTCTGGAAAAAGGTATGACGATCCGCGATGTATTAAAAAGCGCTTTTTCCTGGCTGTACGAGATGGAAGAGCGGATGAACACGATTTGCGATTCCATGGGCGATACCTCCGAGGACGAACTGAATCAGATGATGGAGGAACTTGGCGTGATTCAGGAGATGATGGATGCACACGATTTCTACATTCTGGATTCGAGAATCGAAGAGATCGGACGTGCACTCGGCCTCGAGGAGATCGGTCTCGAACGCGATGTCACTGAGCTTTCCGGCGGACAGAGAACGAAGGTCCTTCTGGCAAAACTGCTGCTGGAAAAACCGGACATCCTTCTTTTGGATGAGCCGACCAACTACCTGGATGTGGAACATATCACCTGGCTGAAACGATACCTTGAAGAGTATGAAAATGCCTTCATTCTGATCTCTCACGATATCCCATTTCTGAACAGTGTTGTCAATCTGATCTATCATATGGAAAACAAAGAGCTGAATCGTTATGTGGGTGATTACGATCACTTCCAGGAGGTTTATGCGGTCAAAAAAGCACAGAAGGAAGCTGCTTATAACCGCCAGCAGCAGGAGATCAGTGAACTGAAGGATTTCGTGGCACGAAACAAAGCCCGTGTGGCAACCAGAAACATGGCTATGTCACGGCAGAAGAAGCTGGATAAGATGGATATGATCGAGCTTGCGAAAGAAAAACCAAAACCGGAATTTCATTTCCGCACTGCGCGCACTTCGGGCCGCTTCGTTGTGACTGCAAAAGAACTTGTGATCGGCTATGAAGAACCGCTCTCCAGACCGTTGACCTTTGCGATCGAGCGTGGTGAAAAGATTGTGCTCACCGGTGCCAACGGAATCGGAAAAACAACACTCTTAAAGAGTATTCTCGGTTTGATCCCGTCCCTTGGCGGAGACGTGGAGCTTGGCGATTATCTGGAAATCGGATATTTCGAGCAGGAAATGCCAAAAGGCAACACCAACAGCTGTATCCAGGAAATCTGGGAAGAATTTCCATCCTATACCCAGTATGAAGTCCGCGCAGCGCTTGCCAAATGCGGTCTTACCACACAGCACATTGAAAGCCTGGTGCGTGTGCTCTCAGGAGGAGAACAGGCAAAAGTTCGCCTCTGCAAACTGATCAATCGCGAAACCAATCTTCTTGTCCTCGATGAGCCGACCAACCATCTCGATGTAGACGCAAAAGAGGAGTTAAAAAACGCACTGAAAGAGTACAAAGGAACTGTTCTTATGGTCTGCCATGAGCCGGAATTTTATGATGGCCTGGCAACCAGCGTATGGGACTGCTCGGAGTGGACGACGAAAGTGATTTAATCGAATCAAGCAAGTCCCCTGCTTCCATTGCGTGGAGCAATAAGCAGTGGGTTGGGACTTGTTTGTATCAGGAGTGGTACAAGTCACTCCTGATAAGCTGCGAAGCAGTTATTCGGTTATGAGCAAGTAGCGAAACGGATTGCGAATATCCGCTTGACTAATAATAAGAAGAAAAGTCAGCAGAAAACGGACTTTTATCCTCTTTCAGCAAGAAGACTCCGACCTCTAAGGTGGGAGATGAATTGCGTCCGTTACCTTCTTGATAGTGGGTTCTAATCATGGTATAATAGAATCAGTCGAATGGCAGAAAGGGGTCGAAATACAATGGATTTGGATAATAATGCACATTCAGTGTTTTTGCTGCACTATCATCTTGTTCTTGTGGTTAAGTACCGCAGACAGGTTTTTGATGACGCAATTTCCGGCAGGGCAAAAGAGATCTTTGCGTATATTGCTCCAAATTACAATATCACCCTTGAAGAATGGAATCACGATAAAGACCATGTGCATATACTTTTCAAGGCGCATCCAAATACAGAAATAAGCAAGTTCATAAACGCATATAAAAGTGCAAGCAGCAGACTTCTGAAAAAAGAATTTCCACAGATAAAGCAAAAATTATGGAAAGAACATTTCTGGAGCCAGAGTTTTTGCCTGCTCACAACGGGCGGTGCCCCGATGGAAGTAATCAAAAAATACATTGAAAGTCAGGGACAAACGGATCGAAAAAGGAAGTGACCAACATGGCAAACAAAGCATATAAATTCAGAATATACCCCGATGATGTGCAGAAAGTTTTGTTTGCCAGAACGTTCGGCTGTGTCCGAATGGTGTACAACCATTGGCTTGCCAGAAAAATCAGGCAGTATGAGGAGGACAAAACCGCGGTAACTTACACGGTTTGTGCAAAAGAAATGGCTGAAATGAAGAAAACAGAAGCATACGCATTTTTGAGGGAAGTAGACAGTGTCGCATTACAACAATCGCTTCGGCATCTTGATACGGCATTTCAGAATTTTTTCAAACAGCCGAAGACAGGTTTTCCAAAGTTTAAATCTAAAAAACAGAATAAAAAGAGCTATTCAACGATCTGTATCAACGGAAACATTGCCATATTGAATGGATATTTGAAATTGCCGAAAGCCGGCCAAGTCCGGTTAAAACAACACAGAGCTGTTCCGAAAGAATACAAATTAAAATCTGTAACAGTAAGCCAGACACCAGGCGGAAAATATTATGCAAGTATTCTTTTTGAGTATGAAAATCAAGTACAGGAAAAAGAGATGCAGAGTTTTCTGGGGTTAGATTTTTCCATGCATGAATTATATCGTGACAGCAACGGGAATGAACCTGCATATCCGAAGTATTACAGGAATGTAGAGGAAAAATTAGTGAGGGAGCAGCGCAGACTTTCCAAAATGCAGAAAGGTTCGAACAACCGTAGCAAGCAGAGAATCAAGGTGGCAAAACTCCACGAAAAGGTTTCCAGTCAACGAAAGGATTTTCTGCATAAGCTGTCAAGGCAGCTAGCAAATGCTTATGATTGTGTATGTATAGAATCCCTAGATATGAAAGCAATGTCACAGATGCTGAACTTTGGAAAATCTGTTTCAGATAACGGGTGGGGAATGTTCACAGGGTTCTTGAAATACAAACTTGAGGAACAGGGTAAAAAACTTGTGAAGGTGGACAAATTTTTCGCCAGCAGTCAGATTTGTTCAGTTTGTGGTTACAGGAACGCAGAGACAAGAAAACTTGCGGTCAGAGAGTGGGATTGTCCGCAGTGCGGAACCCATCACGACAGAGATGTAAATGCGGCTGTTAATATCAGAAATGAGGGAATGCGGCTGGTAGTGGCATGACCGTAACGTAATATAATAAAACCGTGGGACACACGGGGATAGCTCGCCTATGCTTAGCACATTGGTGCTATCGAACGAGAACCAAACCTACCGAGGTTAGGGAAGCCCCCACCTCTACAGGTGGTGGAGGATGTCACAGAAAGTGTTTTCTGTTGATTTTTTGCATTTAACAAGTAGTTAGATAAAAGAATGAATATACAGAATTAACTATATTTTTCTAAAAATAAGAAAATTCGAAAAAAGGTGTTGACTTTTGCTTTGGGCGGTGTTATTATAACTAAGCTGTCAGCGAGAGCTGATGCGAATGAGTTCCTTTGAAACAGAAAAACCTAGTTCGGAGCCGGGTGGCTGCCGCGGGTTACAAAAACTGCTTCAAAAAACTTGAAAAAAGTTCTTGACAAAAGTGAATGAGTTTGATAAAATAAACGAGTTGCTGATCGAGAGAACAGCAAAGAAGTTCGAAAGAGCTTCAAAAAATAAATTAAAAAAGTTCTTGACAAACGAAAAGTTCTGTGATAAAATAAACGAGCTGATCCGAGTCAGAACAGCAAAGATCCTTGATAATTAAACAGTGAAACACATCCTCGAAAGTTCTGAATAAGTAATTCAAAACGATCGAAAGATCCTTTAAAACAGTAAAAGGGATAAATTAGCTAGTATGTTGATTTTGAACTTGGAACAAATCTTTTATCAGAGAGT